>JAEEGL011584893.1_pt1 | contig 12861 bp, 9 predicted proteins | sample 9134231 | NCBI WGS metagenome assembly JAEEGL01 (sample SAMN16246548, study PRJNA631951) | gut metagenome | biome: gut microbiome; feature: rumen; material: fiber-attached | host: Bos | place: Iran: Karaj | collected 2018-10
CCAGTCCTGGCCTTCGTCGTCGGTAATGATTTCGCTGTTGTGTCCCGGGCCTTTCCATCGGGTGTTCCCCGAGATGATGGTGGTGTAGTTATCGCTTTTCATGTCGCCGCCATCCTTATTCTTATACGGACCCATGAGGTTGGTGGAGCGCCCGACAACGGTGCGGTAAGTGCTGTTCTCGCCTTCGCAACAGGAACCCACGCTGGCGAAGAGGTAATAGTATTTGCCACGCTTGTAGATCATCGCTCCTTCGAAAGCGCCGCCCGCTATCTTGGTGACGCCGGCGTGACGTGTCCACGAACCGTTTGGCTGCGGATTGTTAATGGGAGAGAAGTTCTTGACGGAGAGGGCGTCATCGCTTAGCTCAACGATGCAAATGTCATTGAAACTGCCCCAGACGAGGTACTTCTTATCGAACTCTTCGACATAGCAAGGGTCGATGCTGTTCTTGACACCGATCTCGGTACTCCTGAAGAGCTTTCCCTTGTCGGTAAACTTTGTAGGCGTGTCTCCCACAGCAACGCCTATGCCAGTGCGTGAGCCATTGCCCCACAACGCGGAAGCATAGTAGCAGATGTACTTGCCGTCGACGTAGTTGACGTCGGCCGCCCAGAGGCTATAATTGTCGCGTTTGCCATCGGAATGTATGCTGTCGTTCCATGTGGGACGTGATATGACGCCGGGCACGTCAGTCCAATTGACGAGGTCGGTGCTCTTCTTGCATTTGCAACCGGTGGCGTAGGCATAGAATGTGCCATCGAGAGCCCGCTGCACGGTCGGGTCGGGGAAATCGGATCCGTAAACTGGATTGGAATACTTTTTTTGCGCACTGATTTGCACGGCGAAGAAGGCGAAGAGGAGAGCCCCAAGTGATGCTTTTTTGATCATACCTTATTAAGCTTAATACGTTTTCTGCTTGCAAAGATACGAATAATTAATAATGTATGCGCACTTTGGGGCAGAAAAAGCAGAATTATGCTGCAAAAAGTTTTGTTTCTTCGCAGTTTTTGTGTAATTTTGCACGCAGAATAAATCGACAAGAGAGATTAGGAATGAAACTTATTCTGCTCACCTGCCCGGAGTTTTTCGTTGAAGAGGACAAGATTCTGACTACACTCTTCGAGGAAGGCCTGGACATTCTTCACTTTCGCAAACCCAATTCTGAGCCTGTCTTCTGCGAACGTCTGCTGAGCCTGATGCCCGAGCAGTACCGTAGCAAGGTTGTGGTGCACGACCACTTTTACCTTCGCGATGAGTTCGGCCTGATGGGCATTCACCTGAGCAAACGTCATCCCGAGGCTCCGGCTTCGTACAGCGGTCCCATCACCCGCACGTGCTACGACCTGCAGAGTGTCGTGGAGCAGAAGCCGAAGAGCGAATACGTGCTGCTTCGCAACATCTTCGACAGCATTTCGGAAAGCGAGAACAAGGCTTCCTTCACGCCTGACGAGCTGCGCCAGGCAGCGCGTGAGGGCATCATCGACCGCAATGTCATTGCCGAGGGCGGCGTGTCGCTCGACAAGATAGACCAGGTGAGGGAGTGGGGCTTTGGCGGTGTGGCCATCAGGGGCGACCTGTGGAATCACTTCGACGTGCACTCGCAGCGGGACTACAAAGAGCTTATCGCCCACTTCCGCAAGCTGAGGAAGGCGGCCTCCGCTTAGACTCGGAGCACCCGGAGTAGTCGGAGGAATCGGAATACTCGGAATAATCAGAGAACTCGGAACATTCGGAACAATCAGACAAAATACAATGGAAGGAATGAAGTCATTCAAGGTGTTCACCGGCACCAAGTCACACTACCTTGCAGAGAAGATTTGCCAACAGCTGGGCTGTGAGCTGGGCAACCTCTCTATCACGCATTTCAGCGACGGCGAGTTTGAGGTCTGCTTTGAGGAGTCGATACGCGGCGTGGACGTCTTCCTCGTGCAGAGCACGTTCCCCAATGCTGACAACCTGATGGAGCTGTTACTGATGATCGACGCGGCGAAACGTGCTTCGGCCCGCACCATCAACGCAGTGGTGCCCTACTTCGGCTGGGCGCGTCAGGACAGGAAAAGCAAGCCGCGCGTCAGCATCGCTGCCAAGCTGGTGGCCGACATGCTGAGCGTGGCGGGCATCACGCGCCTCATCACGATGGACCTGCATGCCGACCAGGAGCAGGGCTTCTTCAACGTCCCCGTCGACCACCTGTTCGCATCCAGCGTCCTGTTGCCTTACATCCAGAGCCTCAACCTCGAGAATCTGGTCATCGCGACGCCCGACGTGGGCGGTTCGAAGCGTGCCAGCACCTACAGCAAGTACCTCAACTGCCCCCTCGTGCTCTGCAACAAGACGCGCAGGAAGGCCAATGAGGTGGCCAGCATGGACATCATCGGCGACGTGTTCGACGCAGACGTTGTCCTCATCGACGACATGGTCGATACGGCGGGTACCATCACGAAGGCTGCCGACCTGATGAAGAAGAACGGTGCCCGCAGCGTGCGCGCCCTGGCCAGTCACGGCATCATGAGCGGCCCGGCGAGTGAGCGTGTCGAAGCGTCCGCCATCGAGGAGATGGTCTTCACCGACAGCATCCCCTATGCCGGCAAATGCACCAAGGTGAAGCAGCTGTCCATCGCCCCCTTGCTGGCGCAGACGATACAGTGCGTAGAGAATAACGAGAGCATCTCGAAGCAGTATCTCTGCTGACATTTTCGAGAGGAGACCCACTGACCCCACAGGAGAGACCCCCTGACCCACACAGGAAGACCCCCTACCCTCCTTTAGGGGGAATTCTACGCCACAGCAAGCGTTGGCCGATCCTACAGCAAGCGTCAGCCGATCCCACAGCAAGCGTCAGCCGATCCCACAGCAAGCGTCAGCCGTTCCCACAGCAAGCGTCGGTGGCCCCTACTCGTCCTATCCCCTTTTCGCATGAAGAAAATCCTCTTTCCCCTGCTGTTGCTCTGCTTCGCCACAACCGGCAGAAGTCAGGACTCGCTGGTGCACGTCATTCAGGGGATTATCACGGAGGACAGCCTCATCCACGAGGAGATGCGCTTCAATCGCGACGGACTCTTCATGCCTCTGCGAGGGCTCATCCAGACCTTTACGCACCGCGACTTCAACGAACTGCCCGGCCCATATCGCCCCAACAATCACCGCTGGGAAGACTACGGCGTGGCGCTCACGCCGCTTGCTGCGACGTGGATGATGAAGATATGCGGCGTGAAGTCGCGCAGCAACACGCGGCGCATGATTACTGCCAACGGCCTCTCGCTCGGCCTGACCGTCGGCCTGGCACAGACGCTGAGATGGACCGTGACGGAAAAGCGGCCCGACGGACAGGGCACCAACAGCCTGCCCTCCGTCCACGCCTCGCTCGCCTACATGGGAGCCACCATCCTCAGCCGCGAGTACGGACACATCAGCCCCTGGATCACCATCGGAGGCTACACGGCCGCCACGGGAACGCAGATGCTCCGCATAGGGCACAACGCACACTGGGTGAACGACATCTTCCTGGGCGCAGGCATCGGCGTGGTCAGCACGAATCTCGCATACTTCCTTACCGACAAGATTATCGGCCCCAAAGGCGTCAGGGCCATGCCCTTCAGCGCATCGGAGCAGGCTCAGCTGCTGGCATGGAACAACTGCCCTTCAGGCTTCCGGCTGGTTTCCGGCACAGAGACGAACGGCCGCTCGCTCGATGTCGAGGACTTCGCCGAGGCTACCGCAGGCTTCGACCTGGCAGGCATCAGGCTCCGCAGCAGCGCGTCCATCACCTCCGGATTCGAGGCGGAATGGTTCATCAACAACAACCTATACCTCTCTGCCATAGGGCGATACACGCTGTCGCAAGCCAAGCTGGAGATTCCCAGCAACAGCGTGACCGCTTGGGGCGAGCAGGTCCACCTCTACCATGGCAACATCGCCGCCGGCTGGACGCTGCCGCCCATCGGCTCCCAAGGCCGGAAGGGAGCCATGCGCGCCGGCATACGGACGCTCTGGGGCGTACGCTACAACGAGGGCATCACGTTCCGCAGCGTAGGGAAAGGCCGGACGCTGGGCCAGGACCTGCTTTACATCAAGCCGCAGCTGTGCCCGGAGGGAGGCGCCGGCATCGTCATCGACATGCTCCAGAGCCATAACCAGACGGTAGGCTTCTCGGTGGACTACATCCACACTTTTCGCACAAATTTCCTCGCAAACCGATGGGTCATCTCCTCCTCATGGAAGGCAATGTTCTGACTTTTTATGAAAAAAATACGCCCCTTTTTGACAAGAGGAGTTATCAAAACTTCACAATACCCCTTTTTTCCTCTCCCTTTTCTTTGTTTCTATGCTAAGAAGCACTATCTTTGCCGCGCAGTTGAAACGACAGCTCTATATACATTATTAAATTTGTCAACAAAAAAACAGTCATGAATATATTTTCCAGACTCTTCCATTGGTATTTCAGCCGTAGCGCCGTGCCCTACTGGTGCATCCTGCTATTCGACTTCCTTACCATCATCTTCTGCGGGTATCTCGCATTCTATCTCTTCAACGGCGGCGGTGAGTTGGCAGGCAACTTCTGGCCCATCCTGTGGGACCTCTGCTTCCTGCTCGTCCCCTTCACCATCGCATTCCGTTTCTTCCACACATACAGCAGCGTCTTCCGCTACAGCAGTTTCGTGGACCTCTATCGCATCGGCTATGCCATGGTGCTCGGCGCCGTCATAGCCTACGCCATCTATCTGCCGCTGCACTACTTCGTCCCCGCTTTCGACAACCAGTTCCTGCGCCACTGGCCCAGGCTCATACTGCTGCTGCTGTTTGCCACATCGTTTATGTGCGCCATTCGCGTCATCGTCAAGACGATGTACGACCTCTATCGCAGCAACGGCTTCAGCAAACGCATCTTCATCTTCGGCGCGCAGGATGGCGGCATCAGTCTCGCCAAAAGCATCCGCAACGAACCGATGAGCCGCTACGTCGTCAGGGGATTCATCAGCTCCGATGACAGCATGCGAGGCAAGTGGTTGCTGGGCGTCCGCGTCTGGAGCGAGAAGGACGACGTCGTCGGTATCATGCAGGAACACAACGCAAGCATCCTGATGGTCAGCCCCCTGCAGGCAGCCCACTTCCGCGAACTGGAAACGCTCATCAACGAACTCATAGCCGCCGACATCAAAATCATGATGCTGCCCGCCTCTGCCAAGGAATGGGACGGCAAGAGCGAACTGCGCTACAGCCAGCTCCATGCGGTGGACATCGAGGACCTCCTGCCTCGCGACAAGATAGAGGTCGACATGAACGCCATCGGCAGTCAGCTCAACGCCAACCGCATCCTCATAACCGGCGCCGCAGGCAGCATAGGAAGCGAGATAGTGCGACAGGTGGCACGCTTCGAGCCAAAGGAAATGATACTCATCGACCAGGCAGAGACGCCGATGCACGACGTGCGGAGAATGATGTCGGCCAGCTTCCCCGACATCCCATGCCACACCATCGTGGCAAGCATCACAAACCAGACATTCATGGAGGACATATTCCGCCGCTTCCGGCCCGACTACGTCTTCCACGCCGCCGCATACAAACACGTGCCCATGATGGAAGATAACCCCGCCATGGCCGTGCAGAACAACATCTACGGCACACGCATCATCGCCGACCTCGCCGTCAAATACGGCACCCGGAAGTTCGTGATGATATCCACCGACAAAGCCGTCAACCCAACCAACGTGATGGGATGCTCCAAGCGCATCTGCGAGATATACTGCCAGTCGCTCAACCAGGCAGTGGCCGACGGCAAGCTGTCGATGGCAAACGGCCAACCCGCCAGGACGCAGTTCGTCACCACTCGCTTCGGCAACGTCCTCGGCAGCAACGGCAGCGTCATACCCATCTTCAAGGAACAGATCGCCAAAGGCGGACCCGTCACCGTGACGCATCCCGACATCATCCGATTCTTCATGCTCATCCCCGAAGCATGTAAACTCGTCCTCGAAGCCGGCACGATGGGCAAAGGCGGTGAGATATTCGTCTTCGACATGGGCAAACCCGTACGCATCGCCGACCTCGCACAACGCATGATAACACTGAGCGGAGCCAAGGGATGCGAGATAAAGTACACCGGGCTGCGTGACGGAGAAAAGCTCTACGAAGAAGTACTGAACGATGCCGAACAGACCTTGCCCACCAAGCATCCTAAGATTATGGTGGCCAAGGTACGCGAATACGACTACGACGAAGCATGTCGCAACGAGGAACGCCTGCTCGAGGCAAGCTACACCTACGACGACATGGGCATCGTGAAGATAATGAAGGAAATCGTGCCCGAGTTCAAGAGCCGACACTCAAAATACGAAGAGCTCGACTAAGACACTCGTCTGATTCAGCTGTTTGACCTGTCAGATTTAGCTGTTTGACACGTCAGATTCAGCTGTTTGACACGTCAGATTCAGCTGTTTGACTTGTCAGATTTAGCTGTTTGACTTGTCGGCAAGCATCAGCACTCCCCAGACAACCATATAGAGAGCAATATCCATCGCCACGATAAGCGGCATGGGGAAATTGCACTGCCACAAGGCGTAGTTGATGACGCAGATAAGCAGGAAGAATATCAATATGACGGCCAGCGCTGCGTGCATCGACAGACCTACATTCATCAGGATATGGTGGATGTGAGTCTTGTCGGGCTGGAAGATGCCGTGTCCCGTCAGGCGACGCTGCAACGCCACACGCACGACGTCCACCACCGGTATGAGCAACAACGTGATGGAGATGAGCATCTGCTTCTCACCGCAATCCTCTGGCGCAATGGGGCGCATGAGGCTCTTCAGGCTCATATAGGCACAGACGTAGCCCAGGAATAGGCTGCCCGAATCCCCCATGAAAATCTTCTGCCCGCCTACCTTGCCAAAGACGTTGAACACCCAAAAGACAATCAGCGAACCCACAATGGCCGCATCCAGCGATGCTATGGCCATGTGCTTCGTGAACAGACACGTATAGGCAGACAAAATCATGATGCAGAGCCCGGATGACAAGCCGTCGATGCCGTCTATCAGATTTATGGCATTTACGATAGTAATGATAGCCACTACCGTCAGCGCGTAACCAATCCAGAAAGGTATTTGATGTATGCCGAAAAGGCCATTGAGGTCCGTGATGACAAGGTTGCACGTTGGCAGGATAAACGCAGCCACAGCCTGTATGATGAATTTGTGACTGGCCTTCACGCCGTAGCGGTCATCGATGAAACCTATCAGGTAGATGATCAGTCCGCCAAACGTCATGAGTATCGTCGAGACGCCAAACACGAACTCACTGCCTCCCATCAAGACCTGTACCCATGAAGCCACGAAAAGCCCCACCACGGCAGCTGGCATGAATATCAATCCGCCAAGGCGCGGCACAGGTATGCGATGCACTTTCCTCTCGTCCGGAAAGTCAAAATATTTGAAACGAAGGCACCCTTTTATTATAAGAGGCAAGCCCACAGACGTCACTATCACAGCCGAAAGGAATGATGCAAGAAGGGGAAATACGGTGTTGTTCATGTTCTTTCTATGCTTAGCTATTCTTAATACTTTCTAAACGTAAGGACGTCCTGCGCGTTCGTCTTCAGCACCATCGTGCCGCCCGTCAGGACTTCAACCCATAAGATGCCGTCTTCCGGCACGCCGACAAGCGAGAGGACCGACATCGGCTGAACCTCGTCATGCCCTTCTCCGGCATATTCTATAGGGTCGTAAATACGTATCTTTTCAGGAGTAACCTCCAGCGATGTGCGGATGTAGAAGATCTTGCCACTCTGCTTGCGGAAGCTCGCCATCTGTAACTGGAAGCTGTAGAATATCATCTCCTTCTTCGTGGCTTTGATGTTGCCATTGGCGTCACGCCATTCCGTCAGCTGCCACATGCCGTCGAGGTCGCCGTTGCAATCCCACTTGTCGCAGCTCGTCATGGCTGTCAGCATCATCGCCAAAAGGAATATGAAGTCTCTTCTTCTCATGTCAGTCGGTTTTGCGTATCCATCCATCCCATGCCAGTGTCAGCATGGCGCCATTGGCGTTTCCCAACAGGGTTCCGTCGTTATGACCGTATGCAGCCGCCACGCTCAGCCCACGCAACCAGTCGGGTCTATATGTAACTTCAAAGAGCAGGAAATGACCTTTCAAGGGATTCATCACGGGACGGTCGTACGACCCGAGGTTTTTCTCGAAGGTATATAATGCCTTCCACGACAGCCAGCCAAAGGGATTGCCTTTCAACCCGACATGATGCGCATTGACACGATTGAAGTAGTTATGCAAGTCTGCCCGGACACCGAGATACCCGTTGTACATCGGGGAAAGGATAAGTGGATTGCCCATCACGAAGCCTGCATGCTGCCAGGAGCCATAGACGTGATGATTGTAGTACGCATCGTTAGCGCTTATCTGCTGCGGGTTTTCGTATGTGGCGTCGTGGAAGATAGGTCCGCTCTGGTTCATCGTACCGAGATGTTCATAGACGAGATTGCTTACATAGCGGTTCTTGGGGAAATTGACTTCGACTCCCAAAAGCATGTCTTTCCAGAAGCCATACTGCATACCCAGCTGGCTGTGGTCTTCGAAGAGATGATCCATATAGCCGCCCACGCTCCAGCCTTTGCTTGCCCAATCCAAACGGACGTGCCATGAGCCGATATGATTGCCGGTTGCGTTGGAAAAGACGTCGTCGTTTACGTCGCCACCGCTCGGCACAAATGCGTTCAGCATATTCCCGCCAAGCTTGATGCCCTGCTCGAGCCCTTCCATTTGGTAGCTCGTCACGTTATATCCCCGACCGCCAAACTGGCATGCCATCTCGAGTCCCCACTTCAAAGTCAACGGGAACTTCTCCGCGTTGCCTATCCTCATGAGCAGTGCCTTCGAGTGAAACTTGCTGCCTTGCGTATAGAGGGCACGTGTTCGGCCAAAATCTTGCTGCCACTTGCCGTCCGTGTACCAGCCGTACGCGATATGTGCCTTGATGGCAAACCAGCCTTTTGTGCCCGGGACGTCCCAGAAGTCGGGCAGCTCTATGCGAACCTGCGGCAGGGGTCGGGCATTGATACCCAGCGTCATGCCTCCCGTTGAGAGTTCCTCATTCTTCAGTTCCGAAGCCCTCTCTTTCTGACCGACCGAGAGTCGCAGCATCTTCCATTGTGCGTCGACGAATGCTTGTTGAATGCTGAACTTGCACTGATTGCCGTAACCCGACACGAGGTCGGCTCCGTAGCCCAAACGCCAGGCTCTCGCCAAGTCCGCATCAATGTCCCGCTTGATGTATGCACGAGCCAGAACCGTATTGTCCTTAAGGGATCCCAGGCCGTACCTGTTATTGGTAAACCAGAAAGGGGACTTGTCGCCTTTTCCGAAAGTACCCCGTACGCTTGCACCATATTGGACGTCTTCTCCCAGACGTTTTATCTGAGGCTTGATGCCGAGAGGAATGAGCATCAGGCACATAAAGGCGATTATGGTGTACCTCGTCTTCATTCTTCGCTTTTCGTTTTCAGGCTCTTCAGCAGTCGTTTGTTGAAGCGTCGCCTTCCGCGATCGTAAATCCAGCCCCACTTGTTGAAGTACTTCACGACACTTATCATGTGGGCCACGGACAACTTCCACTTGTGGTACGACAAACGGCTGAACCTGTGATATATGCTGACAGAGGGGAAGAACATTGTCTTGTATTTGGCATGGAGGCGGCGTGTGATGTCCACATCTTCCATATACATAAAGAAACGCTCGTCGAAGAGACCTTCGCTCTTCAATGCGCTCATCCTAAAGAACATAAAGCAGCCGGACAGGAACGGCACATTCATTTCCTTGTCATACCCCGAGTGTCGCAACTCGAAGCGATTGTTCCTCCGGGCTATGAGTTTACCTGGCAGGAAGAATCGGCTGAAGAGATCGAGTGGCGTTGGGAGCAGCTTGGCGAGGCATTGCACTGAGCCATTGAGGAAAAGCACTTTAGGCATCACCTGCGCGATGCTGTCGTCATCTTCCATCAGGCGCCATAAAGCGGGAATCACATCGGCACCAAACCATACGTCGGGATTCACGACAAGATGGTATTGGCTGCCCTCTTCCATTGCCTTGCGGAGAGCCACGTTATGCCCTCCGCCGTAACCCTTGTTCTCCTGTTTGATGTATTCCAGCTGGAAGCCTCTGCCCTCGTGCTTGAGGTACTCGTCATCCCTGCGCTTATACTCCTGCAACTCGCCCTCAAGCCCTTCAAATGTATCGCTATGGTCTATTACCCAAAGCTTCTGCACGGGCGATATGAGCAGACTGCGCAAGATGCCTTCCAGGTCCAGCAGGTTGTTGTTATATGTTACTATCGATGCAGTGATCATCCGCGTTATATTCTCATTCTGATAATATAACGTATGTGATAAACATTTTATTGCATAACTTTACCAATTTGTTAAACGATGCAAACGTTTTCTTGTCGCACATCATTCTTCTGCCCGATGGCAAGCATGCAAAAAGGGAGGGCTGTGGAGAAATAGGTAATGTCGTAAGCTGAGGAGAAGAGGTCCCAATTCTCGGCCAGATACATGTTATGAACGAAGGTGACGACCACAAAGGCGGCGAGCATCAAGCTTGAATTTCGGTAATACCGTTCTTCACGGCTTTCGTGGTTCATCGCAAGGAAGATGGCAAAAGGAATAAAGACTATGAAATCCAAGAGGTTACCTTGACGAGTCTGCAACGCCCAAGGATTGTTTTGGTAATGATAAAACTCGTGCCAGTCCCACAGAGCAAAGGGCAAAAATGTCAGCAGGAATACCGAAATTGTAAGTGACAGAACGGCAATCTGACTGCGCCAGCTCATCCTGACGAAGTATGGGAGAAGCAAAATCGAAAGCGGGACAAGAACCAGGATTCTCGTACATGCCAGCAGACCGACCGCACTGGCTATCCACCACATCTTCCTCTCCACCCACTCCTGACTCATCCGGGGAAAGACAAGATTGATGACTGCAGCCAGCAACAGGAAGTTCGTGATGAGGTCGCTCCGCACCGCAGTCTCGTACCAAACTGCAACAGAAGAGCAAAGCAACAGACTGACTATGAGAGCCTTCCATTTGCCATGTGTCTTCCAGCAACTCCAAATGAACAAAGCAGCTGCGGCAAAGAAGGACAGCCCGACATTGCCCAAAAGGAAGAAAGGTATGTGCACGAGCTGCCATATCGGGAAGGGCGACGCATTGCCGCCTAAATGCGTATTCGCGCTATAAGGATAAATGCCTGACAGGAAGTTCTCTATCGGGAAATGCAATGCCGACCACCTATCCACCTGAATACCATAAGGGTCGATGGCATACTGCACAGCCAACATCCCGACAAGAGCCACCATACAGCCGACCGCCAGGATATAGAACTGTCTACCCTTGGATCGAGAACTATTATTATATAAATAAGGTATCACCAAACGAAGCAAAACGTAATAGAAGACAACGGCAGCAAGGGTGGCAAAAAGGGCAACGCGCTCGGAAACTCTTGCCGAATACTTTGCGACGAAAAGCACATTGATGCCGATGAACAACGCCTCCACAGCGTTTAGTTTCTTCTCAACGAAACGCCTGTATATCATTAGGATAGCAAAGGCTATGGCTGAATAGGCGAGGAAGGTGGCCGTGCCCTTTGCATCCGTTATCAAACTGATGAAAGGAATGTGAGCGATGTAAATCTCCAGACTGTACTTGCCAGCGGCCTGCAGCAGCCTACTGCTTCCCACGCGGAGCATCAGAAGCAGAGGAATCGCAGCCAAGCCCAGCGTAAGCCGGGAGGGACACAGCAGGTAATTGTACGCAACACTTCCCTTCAAATCATGCAACGTCGGAACCATCCGCAAGCCTAAGAACACAGCTCCAATGATTAGCAGCAGAAACGTCCATCTCCTCAACTCACTGAAAGAGAGCGATTCCAGTCGGCTTTTGTACGTAGAAAGCAATACGCCGGCCAGGAAACTGAACGACTGCTCCGCTTCGAAATGACCATACTGCAACCTCAAATTCAGGCAGAGGAAAGAGCAGGCAAAGAAGAAAAGCAACCGCAGACGGCCGCGCATGAAGCGCGTCCCAATCCAATAGACAGCGTAACACTTCAGGATGAAAAATACAAACCAAAACTTCGGACTGACGTAGAGCAACTCGTCCAGACACCCGTGCAACGAAATGCCGGGCAAAAAAGAAGAAAACAGGTAGTTATAGGCACAAACGAAAAACGTGAAAGGCAAAACCACCTTCTCCAAGCGCTTCAGCCAGAAACCCTCAAGCCCATTCTTGCGAAACGACTCTTCAAGCCCGTAACCGCTAAGTATCAGGAAAACAGCCACAAAAAGCCCGCCCCACATATTGATTACAGGAGAGATGTCGTATCCCAGCAAGATGTGGAACACGAAAATCCCCATCGCGGCAAAGCCTTTAAGCGCCAGCGTATTTGTCCTCGAAAGCAACTCCATCGTCATAAATAAGCCTTCAGACTGCAAAGATACGAATTAATTATCAATCTACCACATCCCGAAGAAGATTTTCTTTACAGAAGCCCCCGCCACTCCCACAGCAAGGAAACACAAACCCCACAGCAAGGAAGCCCAAACCCCACAGCAAGGAAACACAAACCCCACAGCAAGGAAACCCAAACCCCACAGGCCACCGTGCCCTGCGCATCAGCGCAGGGAAAAAAATCCCACGCCTCCCCGTCGCTTCTCATTCCCCATCAGCCGCCGTGCCCTGCGCTTCTCCGTCGGGCTCCCTTACCCTCATAAACCCCATTTGCCCCATTAGCCCCATTCGCCCCATTAGTCCCATTAGCCCCATTAGCCCCATTCGCCCCATTAGTCCCATTAGCCCCA
>JAEEGL011839575.1_pt1 | contig 12861 bp, 7 predicted proteins | sample 9134231 | NCBI WGS metagenome assembly JAEEGL01 (sample SAMN16246548, study PRJNA631951) | gut metagenome | biome: gut microbiome; feature: rumen; material: fiber-attached | host: Bos | place: Iran: Karaj | collected 2018-10
CGGCCGGTGAAGATGCCGCTCACCTGGCCGGTGCCGATGAAGGTGCCGATGGTGTCGAAGATGTCGGACATGGAGAAGGAGAGGATCCCGATGAGGGTGGGGACCAGGTTGCGGGCGTCGCTGAACAGTTCCGGGATGCCCTGGGTGACGGGGGTGCCGAACCACTCCTTATAGGCGCTCCAGGCCTCCCCCACGCTGTAGCCGGAGGAGAAGCTGGTCACGCCCAGCGGGATGCCGAGAAGCGTCGCGGCCACGATGCCGATGAGGATCGCGCCGTTCACCTTGTGCAGCAGCAGGAAGACGGTGAGGGCCAGCCCCACGCAGAACACCAGCAGGGACTTGGCGTCCACGGAAGTGTTGATGGCGGGGATGCCGAAGGTGAAGTGCACCAGGCCTGCGTTGCACAGGGCGATGTAGATGATGAACATCCCGATGCCCGCGCCGATGGCGCTCTGCAGCGTCTTGGGGATGGCCGCGATGATGTGCTTGCGGATGCTGGTCACGGTGATGAGGACGTTGATGAGTCCGGAAAGGAGGACCACCGCGATGATCCCCTGGGGGCTGAGGCCCGTCAGATAGGCGGTGTAGCCGGCCAGGATGTTGGCCGCGGTGTTGTTCAGGCCCAGTCCGGGCGCCGCGGCATAGGGGATGTTGGCGATGAGGCCGATGAGGGCCGTGCTGACCGCCGACGCCAGAATGGTCGCAACAAACATAGCGCCCGGCGCACCAAATCCAGTTAAGGTGGCCGGGTTGACTACGATGATGTACGCCATGGCGGAGAAGGTGGTGAGGCCCGCGACTAGTTCTTTGGAGAAACTGGTGCCGTTTTCCTCCAGGTGGAACAGCTTGTTGGATGATCTTGCCATTTTTCCGCTTCCTTTCTATCACAAATGAATTTGGGATCCGCAGGTAACGTCGCTGGCATTCGCCCGCTCTATTCTTTTCACAGACCGTTCCCCCGCTTCCGGCACTGGGCGCCGCCGCGGTCTTTCCGGCCTTGTTTCCGTTCCAATCCTCCTGAGCATATGCTCTTATGACCTAAGTGTACTCCCCCTCCCCGGAGGGGTCAAAGGGGCGGAAGAAGAATCGTTGTATTGTATAAAATATACAACTTGATTCCCGTTTTGTTTGGCATGTTGACGGACCGCCGCCGTCCCCGGCGGAACCCGGAAAACGGTCCCGCGCCGTGCTCTTGCGTCCGGGGCGGCAATCCCTTAGTATTATGAAAAGAGCTTCAACGATTCACGGAGGCCGGAAACATGAAGAACGTCAGTTTCAGGGAAAGGTTCCAGTACTGGCTGGACAAGCGGATGGCCAAGGGAAGCCTGGGCATCATCAAGCTGCTGCTGCCCGCCACCTTGCTGCTGGTGCTGGTCATCGCGCTGCTGGTGTCGGCGCTGGATCTCAACCCGGAACAGGGATTCCTCGAGAACCTGTGGGAGAGCTTCGCCACCATCATCAACGCCTGGATGCCCTCCATCGGGGACGGGCCCTTGGGCTACGTCATCCTCCTCGCCCTGGCCGCGGTGGGCGGCCTGTTCGTGGCCAGCATGCTCATCAGCGTCGTCTCCTCCGCCATTGAGGAGAAGTTCAGCGAGATCCGCAAGGGGCGCTCCCGGATCCTGGAGTCGGGGCACACCGTCATCCTGGGCTTCCGGCCTGGGGACTATACTCTGATCGAGCAGCTGATCCTGGCTTCCGCCGGCAGGCCCGCCACCATCGTGGTAGCCGGGGACACCGACTCGGTGGAGATGGAACACTCCATCGAGGACGCGGTGGAGATCCCCAAGAACGTCACCCTCATCTGCCGGCAGGCCGACATCTTCGACGGCGTGGCGCTGGAGAAACTGATGCTCTCCCGCAGCCGCTCGGTGATCGTCAGCCCCATGGACGACAGGAGCACTGTGAAGGCGCTGCTGGCCGCCGGCAACCTGATCGATGAGAACGGGGTGGATTCCCCCCGGATGAGCGCCATCATGTCGGGCAACGAATACCGCATGCCCGTCTCCATCTCCGAGCGCCACAACATCACCATGCTGCAGACCAACAACGTGCTGGCCAAGATCATCGCCCATTCCTGCACCCAGAGCGGCCTGTCCAAGGTGTTCCAGGAGGTGTTCAACTTCGACAACTCCGAGTTCTACGTCGTCGAGCTGCCGGATACCGAAGGGCTCCGTTTCATCGACCTGCTGGGGAACATGGTGGACGGCGTGCCCGCCGGCATCATGAAGGGCGGGAAGATCCTGCTCAATCCCCCCGCCGGCACCGTGATGGAGAAGGGCGATTCGGTACTGGTGTTCGCGGAAGAGCGGCACCTGCCCCTGATGCGGAGCCCAGCCATCCGGGCCGCCGGACCCCTGGAGGCCGAGCCGCTCCTGCCGGAGGTCACCGAAAAGCAGGTCACCGTCATCGGCTTCAACAAGTGCCTCTTCACCGTCATCAAGGAACTGCCGGAAGACGTGACCCGGATCACGCTGGCGGGACTGAGCGAGGAAGAGGCGACCCGGATCTCCGCCGCCCGCTTCAAGCGGGAGAACCTCACCATCTCCTTCCATCCGGACCGCCTGAACGACGAGGAGGACTACGCCGCCCTGATGAAGGATTCCCGGCACGTGGTCATCCTCAGCGACCACCGGAAGAACGACGACGACGCGGACATGGAGGCCATCTTCCACATCCTGTATCTGCGGGACGTCCGCCAGCGCTACGGGCTGGATTTCAACATCACCGCTGAGATGCGCCTCAAGCAGAACGAGGACCTGGTCTCCAACGGCGACAACACCGACTACATCGTCTCCTCCAACATGTCCTCCCTCTTCCTGGCCCAGCTCTCCGAGAGCCCGGAGCTGATCTCGGTGTTCATGGAGGTGTTGACCAACCGGGGCAACGAGTTCTACATCCGCACCGCCGCGGAACTGGGATGCGCGGGAGGCCATACGGTGGAGGACCTGCGTCTGCGGCTCTGCCGCAGAGGCAGCGTGTTCCTGGGCGTGCAGGAGGAGAGGGACGGAAGATACGTCCACCGCTTCAATCTCCCCCTGGACGAACAGCTGTATCTGGAACCGGAAGACCGGCTGGTGATCCTCAGCGAGAAATGACCCTGCCCCGGCAGCGCCGGGCCTCATGAGACGGAAAGATCCCCCTCCGCGCGGCGGAGGGGGATCTGGGTTATGCGGTTTTCAGGCGCCGGGTCAGGCTTCCGCGCTGGAGCCGATCCTGGCTTCCACGCTGACCGCGGGGCCCGCGTTCAGCGGCATGAGGCCCATCAGCTTGTTGTAGCGGTACAGCATGATCACCAGCTGTCCCCTGGTGCAGTTCGCCTTCGGGCTGAACGTGGTCGCGCCGGTGCCCTTCACGATGTTCTCGTTGTAGGCCCAGACGACCGCCTTCACGTTGTTGGCGGTCAGGCCGTCCAGGTCGGTGAAGGGGCACTCCAGTCCGTCCACACCGGGCTTGCCGGCCATCTTGTACAGCATCAGGGTCAGCTGGGCCCTGGTGATGTATCCGTCGGGGTTGAACTTGCCGCCGGAGCCGTTCACGATGCCCTCGTTGTAGGCCCAGAGGATGGCCCTGCGGATGCCCGCGTTGGAGGGCAGGTCGCTGAAGGGGTTGGAAGAGGTGTCCACCGCGGGCTTGCCCGCCAGACGGTAGAGCATCAGCGCGAACTGGGCGCGGGTGCAGGAATCCAACGGGCTGAAGGTGGTGGCACTGGTGCCGTTCACGATCCCGTTGTCCACCGCCCAGCCGACCGCCTTGTTCCAGCTGTCTCCGGGCAGGACGTCCAGGAACCTGCCGGTGGCGATCTCCGCCACGGTGCTTTCGCCGTTTGCGACCAGGACGCGGTATTCATAGGTCGTGAGCACGTCCGGCGTCCGGTCCAGGTACTCTTTGGCGACGGTCTGGCCGATGGCCTCCCATTCGCTTCCCGGCTGCCTTCTCATTACCTCATAGACCGGGGCGTCGGGGGCATCGCCGAAACTGAGGCGGACGCCGCCCACGGCCAGTTCCGCTTCCAGTCCGAACACCACCGGATCTTCCGGCTGCTGCGCCGCGGGACTGGTAGCGTAGAAGAGGGTCTCGTCGACCTCGCCGTTCGCCTTCCACAGATGGATGGGGGCGGGACTGTCGTTCAGGACGAAGACGTAGTCACTGGAGAAGGAGAGATAGGGGTAGAACTCGCTGGAGCCGTTGTAGAGGCTCACGGCCTGACCCAGCATCCCCGGCGTCCACTGGCAGTAGGAAGACTCGGCGGACGTGAGGGACATGAGGAAGCTGTAGCGGCTGGCCACGTAGGTGCCGGTGGCTTTGTTCCTCACGGAATAGCCGGATCCCAGCGGGGCGAAGGTGAAGACCATCTCGTCCCCCACGTGGGAGAGCTGCGAACCGCTGCGCACCGCGCCGGAATCGGCCAGGGAGACGGATCCGCCGTTGGCGGCTTCCTCATAGCTGGTCTGGTTCCCGTAAAGTCCCCGGAGCATCCAGGAGGCGGAGGAATTGCTGGTGATGACGTAGTCCCCTGCCCAGTCGGAGGGAGCGGCGGTGATCAGTTCGTAGACGGCGCTCTGCTCGCTGCTGCAGTAGAGGGCGTGGAAGGTCCTTTCGGCCTCCGCCGTCAGGGTGGCGCCGGGCGCGAGGTAAGAGGGCATCGCGGCGGTCTCCGCCACGGGGGAATCGGTCCATCCGATGAACTCCCATCCCTGAGCCGCCGCGGGTGCGGTGGCGGGCAGGGCGACCTCGTCGCCTGCATAGGCGGTGATGGTGGTGTAATCGGACCCGCCGGCGACGAAGTGCAGTTCGACGAGAGGCCTCGGGGCGAAGTCGATGCGGATGGTGCAGTCGGAGGTCGCGTTGACCGAGAAGACGTTGCCCTGCTGGGTCACCTGGGCGGTGCCTTCCAGCACCGTATAGCCGGCGGCGTAGTATCCGGTCTCGGGGAACGCGGTGATGGTCCGGCCGCTCACCGATACGGTGCCGTAGGAGGTGTTGTTGGAGACGGCGGTCACCTGGTAAGAGGGGAAGAGGGTCCAGGTGGAGTAGACGGTCTGAAGGGCGTCCACGTTCCCGTGGCCCGGATAGACGTCTTCCGAGGAGACGGCGATGGGGAAGGCTCCCCTGTCCGCGATGACTTCGCTGATCGTGTCTCCGGCATACGCGGGATCCCAGTCACCATAGGCGGCCTTCGTCTTGGAAAGCGCCTCGGCGAAGTTGTCCCCGTTCTTGATGTAGCCCAGGATGGACTGCATGTAGATCTTCTCGCCGTAGAAAGTGACCGACTGGGAGTAGCCGAACACCGTCTCCGCGCCCTTGCCGCGCAGTCCGGTGAACATCTTGTCGGTGGCCATGCCCAGGCAGATGCCCATGTAGATGAGGCTGTTGGGCGCGTTCTGGTCCATGTGGTTGGCGATGCAGGCGCCGTTGACCGCGTATCCGTCCGACGTCCGGACGGCGTCGTAATAATAGCCGAACTCGCCGGTCTTCCTGACCGTGTCGGCGCTGGTGACGCCGCTGGTGGTGGTCAGGCACAGGTAGGAACTGTTGGCCCGGCTGGTATAGTCGTTGCCGCTGGCATAGTCGGTGGTGCCGTGGGAGTCGAAGATGACCAGCCCGCACTTCTCGATGGTGTCGGCGATATTGTTGACGTTGGCGTTGCTCATGGAGTACCGGTAGCCGGTGCCGCCGGTCGTCTGATACAGCGCTTCCCAGGTGGACTTGTAATAGGGGGAATAGTTGCGGAATGAGGCGTCGGCGTAGTTGGTGCTGCTCTCCCAGTAGGGCTGGATCAGCCCGATGTTGAGGGAGGTCGCGGAACCGACGTACCGGGTCCCGCCCTCCGGGAGGGACGCGAGCAGCGCGTCGCGGAAGGCTTCCGCCTCCGCTTCTGCCGCCAGGACCTCTTCTTCCGACGGGCCGGCGGTGCTGTTCCGCAGAGCTTCCAGCCGGGGGCTGTAGCAGCAGGGGATGCCGAGGGTGGTCTCCCAGACCAGGAAGTCGCCGTTGCGCTGCAGGGAGCCAATCGCGTAGGTCTCCGAGCCCTCGATGGCCTCGATGACGTCCGGGACGATGGCGGCGTAATCCGCCTCGGTCATCCCTTCCAGGCCGCCGCTGCGTCTGGCGTAACCTTCCTCGACGGCGGCGATCCGGGCGAATACGTCGTCGTCGATCCTCCGGTTCTCCGCTTCGGTATAGACCCTGATCCCGGAAGCGGCGCCGTTGCCCAGGGCGAAGGCCCCGGGAGCGATCCCGATCAGCAGGACCAGCGCGGCCAGCAGGGACAGCAGTCTTTTCCACGTCTTTCTCATGTGGATCTCCTTCTTGGCATGAGCCGTTCTTATTTACTCACGGATCCCGCCGGGAAATCCGACACGACCCATAATACTATACTATCTCGTATATTATATGCGACGGGCCGCGTCGGCGCAAGGAATCATCTCCCCTGCCGGCGTTTTTTTCATCCGTACGCGGGCAGTGAAAAAGCGCGGCCGCGCCGCGCTCGTTCCCCTTTGTCCGTCCGCCCGGACTCATTCGTCCTGCAGGCTGCGGATCAGATCCAGCATCGCCGCCGCCGAATTGAAGTTGTAGGGTTCCAGGTCCTCCACGTCGATCTCTATGCCGAAGGCCTCGTTGAACTCGCTGACGATGGTGATGATGTCGAACGAGTCGAGGATGGCGTCGTCGATCAGCCGGGTCTCGCCGGCAAAATCAACGTCGGGACGGATCTCGCTAAGGATCCTCATGACTTCTTCCATGGCAGGTATCTCCTCAAATGCTTGATAAGATAGTTTTAGTACAAAACGAACTGTGTTGCAATACGTCCGGTCGCCTGATAGCCGACTTTTTCGTGCAGATGAAGCGAGGCGGCGTTGTCTTCGTGGATCCAGGTCTGGACGCGGTCCGTACCAGCGTCGGCCGCATCGACGAACTGGGACAGCAACAGGCAGGTGGCCAGCCCCTTTCCTTCGTATCCGTGACGGGTGACTGTGTGCCGACCCTCGCACTTTCCGGACCTGTATTCCCACCGGTGTACGGCAGCGACTACCCCTTCCCTGTTCACGGCGCAGAGGATCCTTGCGTTCCCGTCCTCCTTCAGATGGTCCAGAGGGACGTCAGCCAAGTCCAGGCGCGTTTCCCACAGTTCCCGGACCTGCGGCACCATGTCATCCGTGCAGTATCGCAGTTCGAAGCCCAGCTCCATCAGCGAACCCGTGCGGCGATGGCATTCCTCCCGGAAGGGATAAGACAGCTTCCGCAGGTCCGCCTCCATCAGCAGGGAGGTCCTGCATGGACGGAATCCCGCAGACGAGAGCAGTTCCTCCGAGCGGCGCTGCCGATCCGTCTGCTTCCCCATGATGCCGGTCTCGGTCGCCACCGCCGGCCGGTCCACCTTCAGCTCGGGCAGCGTCCCGCCCTCTGCGATCAGATAGTAGAACTGGTAATACCTTCCCTCATCGAGAAAGAAAGCGACGCCATCGGGAAAAGAGACCGAGAACAGCCTCCCCTCCCCGATGTATGCTTCCATCCTTCCGCCCATGACGAGACAGTTGGTCTCGGTCCTGCCGGCGCGCTGCTTCGTGAGGCGGATCAGTTCGCCGTATTCCTCCGGCCTGCGGAGGAGCTCCATCTCACTCACCCTTCTCGTACCTCTGCCGGAGCGCCTGACGGTCGATCTTCCCGTTTTTGTTGATCGGCAGGTCTTCCATCTTCAGGAAGATGTTGGGGATCATGTACTTGGGAAGGTTCACCTTCAGGCCGGAGATGATCTGCTCCCTGTCCGCCTCTCCCGCGTGGAACGCCACGATCTTGTTGCGGACTTCGTCGAAGAGGCAGCAGGCCCTGGTGACCCCGTCCACCGCGTTGATATAGGTCTCGATCTCCTCCAGCTCGATCCGGTGCCCCATGTGCTTGATCTGGAAATCCTTCCGGGCGGCGAAGTAGTACTGGCCGTCCTCCCCCAGTTCCGCCAGGTCCCCGGTGCGGTACATCAGCTCGGGATAGCGGTCGTTGAGGGGATTCTGGACGAAGGCCTGACTCGTCTTCTCAGGATCCCCGTAATACCCCAGCGCCAGGCAGGTGCCGGTGACGCAGATCTCCCCCGTGCCTCCGGGCCCGATGGGCTTGTCCTCGTCGTCCAGGAAGAAGACGCCCTCGTTGCGGAAGGGCACGCCGAGGGGAAGCTTCTCGGTGATCCCGAACTCCCGGTCGATGACGTAGTACATGCAGTTGCAGGTGATCTCGGTGGGACCGTAGAGGTTCACGAACATGGCGTCCGGGAAGTAGCTGCGCCAGACGTTCAGCATCTTGACGGGCATGACCTCGCCGGAGAACATGATCTTCTTCAGATGTCCGGGCACCAGGTGCTTGAACGCGTTCACCCCCGCCGCGATGCAGAGGGCGGATACCGCCCACACGATGACCGTCACCTTCCGCACGTCCAGCGCCTCCACAAGTTTCTTCGGCATGGAGAAGCAGACCCTGGGGATGACGTACAGGGACGCGCCGAGATACAGCGCGGAATAGATGTCCTTCACCGACACGTCGAAGTCGAAGGGGGCCTGGTTGCCGAACACGTCGTTCCCGTCGAGCCCGAACGTCTCGGTGAAGACGGGGATGAAGTCCAGCACCGAACGGTGCGAGATGAGCACCGCCTTCGGGACGCCGGTGGAACCCGAGGTGCAGATCGCATAGAGGGGGTCGGTATCCATATAGGAGGCCTTCACCTTTTCCAGAAGGGAGTCGTCCGGTTCGCAGGCCGCGAGCATGCCGTACTCAAGCACCGGGACCGGGACGTCTCTCAGTTCCCCGGGGTAATTGCCCAGGGAGACCACCGCTGCCGGACGGATCCGTTCCAGGATCGTGCGGATGCGCTGGACAGGTTGCCCCGCGTCGATGGGAACGTAGAAGTTGCGGCTCATGGCGATGCCGAGGAAGGCGGCCAGGCTCTCAACGTTCCGGTCAACGATCACCGCCACCGGCCGGTTGTGACCGGAGATGCTCCGGAGCAGACAGGTGGCTATGCCCCTCACCGTTGCGAGGAGCTGTCCGTAGGTCATTTCCTTCTCAGCGTCGGAGAAAGCCGTCTTGTCGGGCAGCCTTCCGGCGGAGCGTTCCAGATAATCGACGATGGTCATGCGGTACCTCCGGCTTATGGGATCGTTGCGTAAAGATCGTTCACGATCAGAACTGTTCGTAGATGAAACTGGCGGCGCTGTAGGCGGGCCCGTAGATCCCGAATATCAGGATGGCAAGGACGGCGGCGATGCAGACGAACCAGCGGATGACGACGAACTCCCGGGAAAGGGAGTCGCGGATGCGCACGTCCTTCTCGTGGAGAAGGTCGACGATAAGCAGCAGCAGGGTCCCGAGGAACAGGACGAACCAGTTTGCCTGGTCCAGGCCCAGCTTCCGGAGAGTTCCGTCCAAAAGGAAAGACAGATCCCACCAGTGGGTGAGCATCCTTCCCAGCATTTCCAGGGCGCAGCGGAAGCTCTGCGCCCGCGAGATGATCCGTCCAACCGAGATGATCGCGAAAGTGCGGACCATCTGGAACAGGCGCCAACCGGCGGCGTCGGGATCGATCCCCGCCTTCTCCCTCGCCTTGCCGTAGAATTCGTCAAGCAGGATGCCGGACATGATGAAGAGGCCGTTCCAAATGCCGTAGGCGGCGTATTTCCAGCTGGAGCCGTGCCATACGCCGACCAGCAGGTATACGATGAACATGGCCAGCAGCGAGGGAAGCCGGTTTCCGATAAACGTTCCCAGAAGTTTCCTGGCGCGGCGGCCCAGGCTGACGAAGGCTTTGGACAGGGACAATGGATAGAATACGTAGTCCCGCATCCAGGCGCCGAGGGTGATGTGCCAGCGTCTCCAGAACTCCTCCACCGAGGTGGAGAAGTAAGGCTGGCGGAAGTTCAGGTCCAGTTCGATGCCTAGGATCTCACAGATCCCGCGGGCCACGTCCATGCCGCCGGAGAAGTCCGCGTACACCTGTATGCCGTACAGAGCGGCGCCGAAGAAGACGATGGGCCCCTCGAAACGGGTGTAATGGTAGAAGAGGTAGGTCACGGGGATGTCGGCCCTGTCCGCGATGACCATCTTCTTGAACCACCCCCACAGCATCAGCTGGAGCCCGCGGCACAGGCGGTCATAGTCGAAGGAGTGGCCCTCGTACAGCTGGCCCGCCAGTTTTCCGTACCGGGGGATGGGGCCCTGTACGATCTGCGGGAAGAAGGACATGTACAGCAGGAACTTCGCCAGGTTCCTGTCGGCTTCGCACTTCCCCCGGTAGACGTCCGTCATGTAGGAGATGGCCTGCAGGGTGTAGAAGGAGATCCCCAGCGGGAGAAGGAACTTGTGCCCGGGGATCTGGAATCCGATGCCCGCGGCAGAAAGGATCCTGTTGGCGTTGTCCGCGAAGAAGTTGAAGTATTTCAGGTAGAGCAACATGCCCAGGTCCAGCAGGATGCCGGCCGTAAGCAGCGCTTTGCCCCTCTTCTTTGCGCCATCTTTGACGGCTTTCCTCTCCTCACGGGAGAGGTCTTCCCTGGCCAGCTGTTCGGCGCAGCCTTCGTTGACCGTGGCGAGGCACAGGCCGGTCACATAGGTCACCAGGGTGCACGCCACAAGCGCCAGCAGGAGCCAGCGGCTGTTGACGAGATAGAAGACGAGGCTCGCTGCGAGCAGCACCGTCCAACGGATCTTCTTCGGGAGCAGGAAGTACAGCAGCACCGTCGCCGCTGCGAATATGAGGAACGTGAAGGATACGAATGTCATGCCTGCGTGTCCTCCTCAAAGCGCCCTTCGGATCCGGGATCTTCCCCGGTGGCCACCACCTTGACTGAAGCGCCGTTGTAGTCGAAGGCGCCGTACGCCGTTTCCCCGCCGTTCGAGCGCACCGGCACCACTGTGTAGGCATATGTGACGCCGTCGGCGACGTCCGTATCTTTGAGGCTCATCCTCTCGCCCGCCGTTCCGCCGTCTTCACCGGAAGGGAACACCTCGAAGGCCAGTTTCCAGCCCCCCTCCCCTTCGGCGTTGGACCTGCGGTAGACCAGATATCCCTCCGCCCCGTCCGCGGGATCCCACTCAATGGTAACGGCGCCTTCTGCGAAGGACGCGTCCGCCTTTCCGCAGGAGATCCCGTAATCGCGAGCCTCATGGGTACGCTCAAAGGGAAGGACGTAGGGAGCGGTTACCGCGTCGTACAGTCGCGCGGCTTCGTCCCACTTCTCGTATCCCGCTTTTCCGCGCTTGTCCGTCATCCCGTAGTGATCCCTCAGGTAAACACTGAGGTACTCGGTGTATTTCATCGCGCCATGGATGTTCAGGTGCCGTTCGTTGTAGTAGTCGCTGTCCATCCGGATCCCGGTGGCTTCGAAGTCGTGCATCAGATCGAGGCAGTCGTATCCCTTCTGCTTCAGGTATTTCTCGACCCCGTTGAACAACGCCAGCTCGGCGGTGTTCCCCTTACGCGCCTGGGGCACCGTGACGAAGAGGAGCTTCACATTTTCCGCGGCGCAGTAGTCCAGCAGGTTGTCGATGTCGCCGCGGATGTCCTCGGGGATCTCCCCCGCCTTCTTCACGTTCGCGAAGGAAGAGGACACGTCGACCGCGCTGCTCAGGAAGGTATTGTAGGACGCGGCCCCCTTCATCCCGTTGTACGGGTTGACGAAATCCTTGGTGCTCAGGTCGCTCCATCCGGAATGGAATCGGATCATCGGGAAATAGAACTCCAACCTGTCAGTCCCGGAGATGCCGGCCCGGTCGCACATGGCCCCAATCAGCCGGTACTTGTCAGCGGAAAGCGGCATGTAGTCCGCCAGCCTGTGGATGCTGGCAGTGTCCACCGCGTTGGAATTGAAGATGTTGACGTTGATGATGTACAGGGCGTCCGGCTGGGTCTTCCTAGCCTCCGCGATCACGTACTTCAGCGCCATCTGCGGCATGGAAGGCACGGAGTAGGGATAGACCGCGATCCCGTATCTCTCCCAGGCAAGAGGCGCCTCGAAGAAGGCGTAGACGTTGCTGGCTCCCACGTAAACGGCGTCCAAGGCGCCCTTCTCTTCGCGGTAAAAGCCATCCAGCGCCTGCCTTATCCTGCTGTCCTGGACCCTGAACACCCGCTGAACCAAAAGTACGGCGATCACCAGCAGCAGTAGAAATGCCAGCGATCTCAGTAACAGTTTCGGCTTCTTTTTCATCAGATCCCCTTATAAATCCTTTGTTTCCCACCGTTTCGCCTGAAACAGTAGTGAATCATTATATCACAGAATACCTGCCATCGGATACCCGAATCATCCGACAGGAACGAATCAATCATCTCCCCTGCCGGCGTTTTTCGTCCTCCATATTCCCCGGAAAGACAGCAACGGCGGCCCGTCAGGCCGCCGTCCGGTTTCTGCAGTTACGAAAGGGGCCGCGCCTCCTCTTCCCGCTCCAGCGCCATCGCCCTTCCGCTCTTCCCGTACCCGTACTCGTCCCGGTACCGCCAGATGCAGACGAGGCTCAGTACGTCGGCGAACAGTTCCGACACGGTCAGGGTGAGCCAGAGGCCGTCCAGCCCGAAGACCCGGGGAAGGACCAGCATCACCAGGTTGGCCATCAGCACGTTCTCGAAGAGGGAGAGGGCGGTGGCCGCCCGGGAGTTGCTGACCGCCAGGAACATGGACTGGGTGTAGACGTTGAAGAAGAGGGGCAGGTAGCCCAGCGGGGCGATGGCCAGTCCCGCGTCCAGCAGGGCGCGGAATTCGGTCTCCACGTCCCCCCGGACGTAGATGCGGATGAACAGGTCCCGGCCGAAGAAGAGCACCGCCATCACGATGAGGGTCAGGCCGGCGGTGATGGTCAGGATCTGCCGGAACAGCTTCA
>JAEEGL012592506.1_pt1 | contig 12861 bp, 9 predicted proteins | sample 9134231 | NCBI WGS metagenome assembly JAEEGL01 (sample SAMN16246548, study PRJNA631951) | gut metagenome | biome: gut microbiome; feature: rumen; material: fiber-attached | host: Bos | place: Iran: Karaj | collected 2018-10
TACAAGCTTTCCTTACTAAAAGAGATAATTCATTCTGAAGCTCCACATCAAAGCTGCTTTCTTTTAGATATTCAAGTACTCTATTTCGAATTTCATTTATCATGCTAATTCCCCCTCCTGAAGATTTATTTAATCTATTATTCTCCAAGTACAAACCAAACCCTAAAAAAGACACAAAAAAAGGACGTCTGTATAGACGTCCTAAAGTATTATTCTTTTAATTTCATTCGTCTGTTCTAAAGTACTCATCAATCCCATCGGCAATTCCCCGGGCTATGAGCTGCTGATAATCAGCTGTAGCCAACTTTGCTTCCTCTGCTTTATTGGTAAGATACCCCACCTCAATGATGGTGGTAGGAACCTGGCTCCAGTTGATTCCTGTCATGGAATCAAGTTCCAGTATCTGACGTTTTTTGCAACCGGTGGCATTGACTGCTCCATCTAAAACACATTCAGCAAGTTTTCGGCTACTTTCATACAGGTTACCATTATATGGATTGCTTTCACTCTGGCAGATGGTAGATGCGCCATGAACTGAACTATCATCACATCCATCAGCGTGTATTTTCACAAAGGCATCAGCATTAGCATCATTTGCAATCTGAGCCCTCTGGCTATTGCTTATGTTCACATCATTTGTGGTACGGACCATAACCACAGTATAGCCTCTGTCTTCCAGTTCTGACTGAAGTTTAAGGGCAATATCCAGGTTTAGCTGATATTCAGTGAGCCCCGTACTTTTTCCTAAGGTACCACCATCAACCTTGGCTTTCGTTTTAGTTGCACCTGGGCCTATAGGTTCTTTTCCCATATCAGCCCGCTGTTGATGACCTGCATCTATACAGACAATATGATTCTCATCCTCTGGATAAACCACCTCTATCACAGGCTCTGGGTCCGGGCTCTGAAGATTTTCATTCTGAGATTCTTCAGATTGTGGAACCATATCAGCGCTTATGGTGATTGGATAATTCCATGCAATCAGTACAAGGCATAATATAAACAAGAAAAATAATTCAAATATTACTATTTTTTTCTTCATAGCTCCTCCCAAAGCACCTTGCTCCCATTTTTCCTTCCAGCTTTAGTATAACAAAAAACCCCAGAGATTTCTCTCTGGGGAAATATTGGAATTTATAGGATAGCGAATTTCATCAGAAATTCGCTATCCGTACCTGGCATGATTTTTGTGAAACAAAAATCTTTTCTCAATTTATTGAGATTTCCGAATGCAATTTCCTATTTTGCATTCGGAAACCTATTTTATTTAATCACTGGACGAATACGGCGGGCTAATGTAAGCGCCAACCCAAGCTTAATTAAATCTGGGAGAATAAATGGGAAGACACACCAGCCTAAGGCGGTCATGGCACCGATTGGTCCGTTTCCTCTGGAATAAACTGTCATGAACCAGACTGTGCCTACTGCGTAGCAGGCTGCAAGCCCAAGAACAAGTGCAATCACTTCTATGTATAATTTCTTTTTAAAAAGCTTTTCAAACAAAATGTAAATCAGCCCTGTAAGGATAAAGCCTATGATATAGCCTCCTGTGGTGCCCAGAATAACTCCAACTCCTCCAGTGAAGCCTGCAAAAACTGGCGCTCCAACCGAGCCAAGAAGAATATATATCAATGTAGCAAGTGTACCTCTCTTGCCTCCTAAGAGAGAAAGAACTGCAAACACTGCAAAGGTCTGTAATGTAAATGGCACTGCTGTAGGGATGCTAATCCATGAGCATACTGCAATAAGTGCTGCTCCCAAGGCGATGTATGCGATATCGATAGTTTTAAGATTGCTTTTTGTGGTTACTGTTCCTGTGTTGTCCATGTTGCCTCCTAATGATGTAAATATTTTTTGTCTACCAACAAGAGATAAGTTACCACACATAAAAAGAGATTGTCAACCTATAAATCACAGTAGGGTGACAATCTCATATTTTTAATTATTGTCAACTAGCCAGGCTAGTATCTTTTACTGGCAAATACCTACATACTCATAGCCAGCCTCTTCAACAGCAGCCTTAATGAGGGCCTCGTCAACATCCTTTGAGTTTGTAATTGTTACAAGGTTATCCTCGTGTGAAGCCACTACACTCTCGATACCGTCGATTGCCTCAAGAGCCTTCTTTACATGAGCCTCGCAATGTCCGCACATCATACCATTAACTGTAATCTTCATCTCGTTATTTTCCTTTCTATTATTTTCCTTAGTTCCTTGTTCTATTAAAATTCCCTTAACAGGATTTTTAATCATTTTATCCCTTGAGCTGTCGTATGGCTTAAGCCAGTTTAACCTGAGGGCATTTGATACTACACAGAAGCTGGACATGCCCATGGCAGCTGCGCCAAAAATCGGATTTAGTGTCCAGCCAAAGGCAGCTATATAACAGCCTGCAGCAAGAGGTATTCCAAGCACATTATAGAAGAATGCCCAGAATAAATTCTCATGGATGTTCTTAAGGGTTCCCCTTGAGATCCTGATGGCCGCTGCCACATCCTTAATGCTGCTCTTCATAAGAACAACATCAGCTGCATCGATGGCAATATCCGTACCTGCGCCAATGGCAATTCCCAGATTTGCAGAGGTAAGGGCCGGTGCATCATTTATTCCGTCACCAACCATAGCTACCATTCCATGCTCCATAAGCTGTCTAACTACGGCTTCCTTTCCATCAGGCTTTACTGAGGCAACTACCTCATCCACACCAGCCTGCTTTGCAATGGCCTGGGCTGTGACCTCATTGTCACCTGTGAGCATAACCACATGAATGCCCATTGCCTTCAGCTCTGAAACAGCCTCCGAAGAATCTTCCTTTATCACATCAGAAACTCCAATGATGCCAAGCAACTTATCCTCTTTTGCAAAAAGGATTGGAGTCTTCCCAGATTGTGCCAGCCTTTCAATCACCTTGTTGTCATTTGGAGTTATCGTATTTACGATACTGCTAATATATTTTGAGCTTCCGCCATAAAACTGGCTATCATCTATTTTAGCCTTAAGACCATTTCCGGAAAGAGCTTCAAACTCAGTGGAATCCATAAGTTCCACTGCTTTTTCCGTGGCATATTCTGTCACTGCCTTTGAAATAGGATGCTCGCTTTTTGACTCAAGTGCATATGCAACCTTTAACAGTTCCTCCTGGCTCACATCTGAAACTGGAATGATGTCAGTAACCTTCATCTCACCAGTGGTGATGGTGCCGGTCTTATCCAAAGCCACTATCTGAGTCCTGCCAGCCTGCTCAAGGGAAGCTGCCGTTTTGAAAAGTACTCCTGTCTTGGCAGCAACACCATTTCCAACCATAATGGCCACAGGTGTAGCAAGTCCTAAAGCACAAGGACAGCTAATTACTAAAACTGATACGGCTCTGGCAATGGCAAAGCCAACTGTCCGTCCAGCCAAAAGCCAGGCGATAAAAGTAATAACTGCTATAGAGATAACTGCTGGTACAAAAATACCTGAAACTCTATCTGCTATTTTTGCAATAGGCGCCTTTGTGGCTGCAGCGTCACTAACCATCTTTATAATGGCAGAAAGTGTAGTGTCCTCGCCAACTCTCAAGGCCTCACAAACCATATGACCGGAAGTGTTGATGGTGGCAGCGTAAACCTTGTCACCTGTTACCTTTTCCGCAGGTACGCTCTCTCCAGTGAGAGCCGCTTCATTTACGGCACTCTCCCCTTCCACTACCATACCATCCACCGGTATGCTGTCTCCTGGTCTCACCACAAATCTATCGCCAACTGCAACCTCTTCAATGGCTACAGTAACTTCTTTTCCATCACGAAGGACTACTGCAGTCTTTGGAGAAAGGTCCATAAGCCCCTTTAAGGCGCTGGTAGTTTTGCCCTTTGATCTGGCCTCCAGCATTTTGCCTACTGTAATAAGCGTAAGTATCATAGCCGCAGCCTCAAAATAAAACTGCTTCATGAAATACATTACCTGCTCATCATCTCCTGCCAGAACTGCCCCTGTCATGGAAAACAAGGCAACCACACTGTACACATAGGATGCAGTGGCACCTAAAGCAACCAGGGTATCCATATTTGGAGACCTGTGAAGAAGTCCCTTAAAACCACTGATAAAAAACTTCTGATTAATCACCATAACAATCCCTGCCAGCAAAAGCTGATACAGGCCCATGGCTACGTGATTGCCATCTAAAAATTCAGGCAGTGGCCAGTCCCAAAGCATATGTCCCATGGACACATATAAAAGGGGAATTAAAAATACTATGGAAGCTATTAATCTCTTTTTCATCTTTGGAGTCTCAGTATCCTTTAGCGATTCCTCTGATGTAGTCTGAGATTTTGCTCCACCTTCACTTTTTCTGCTGGCACCATAGCCTGCTGCCTCCACAGCTGCAATTATGGCCTCTGGAGAAGCTGAACCCTCAACTCCCATAGAGTTTGTAAGGAGGCTCACAGCACAGCTATCCACACCTTCAACTGCAGCTACTGCCTTTTCCACTCTGGTCTGACAGGCAGCACAGCTCATTCCTGTTACATTGTATTGTTCCATTTAATCACCTACTTCATCAACTTCTGTAAAGTGCACACAAGCTCATCAATCACATCATCATTGCCCTGGCGAATGTTGTCCGCCACGCAGGTCTTCATATGATTTGCAAGAAGAACCTTGTTAAAGCTGTTAAGGGCTGAGGTAATGGCTGAAACCTGAACAAGAATATCTGTGCAGTAGGCATCATTTTCAAGCATGCCCTCCACACCTCTGACCTGGCCCTCAATCCTCTTAAGCCTGTTCATCAGGTCCTTGAATTCCTTTTCGTCTCTGTCCTTAGTCTTACCTGAACAGCAGCAACATTCCTCTTGGCTGGCATCATCTTTATTTAAAATATCTGACATAGTAGCGCTCCTTTCAGTATACCCCCGCAGGGTATTTTGATAGTTCGAATTATATACCCCCACTGGGTATCTCGTCAATAGTTATTTACAAATAAATTTTGCACAATAGGAATTGGAAGTTTTTTCTAGCAAAAACAAAAAATGCTATCTGACCTAAGTCAAATAGCATTTTTATTGGATATGTTAAAAGTGGATAACCCGAAAGGCTTAATTATTTCTCATAAAGGAACTTCTCTGGAAGCTCTACCTTGAAGTCCTTTGCAAGATGTCTGAAGTTGTCAGGTGTGATTGTCTGAAGCTTGTTTGGTGTGATTGAAAGAACCTTTACAAGGATTTCAGCAGCCTTCTCAACTGTGTGCATAAGACCAAATGTAAGGTCAAAATCCTCGCCTGAAGCGAACATTCCGTGATGAGCCCAGATAGCTACATCATACTGCTCCATAAGCTTAGAAGTTGCTACAGCAATATCTTTTCCACCTGGAACCATCCAGTCAACTACGCCGATACCTGAAGGAAATACAACTGGACACTCTGTAGCCATTTCCCAAAGCTCTCTTGTAAATACTTCGTCAGATAATGGAAGTACAAATGTAAGAGCGATTGTGTTTGTAGTATGTGCGTGGTAAACAACTCTGTACTTACCATTTGTCACGCGCTTCTTTACCTCAAGGTTCATAAGGTGTGATGGAAGCTCTGAAGTTGGACGACCACCGTTTACGAAGCCCCACTGAATCTGGTATTTTGTACCTGTCTCATCAACCTTGATGATTCCGATTGAATCCTCGGCATCAATGATTACATTTCTGAAGTACTTTCCAGAACCTGTTACCATGAAATACTCGCCAGCAAGACCTGGAACCTCAGTACCGATTTCCTTCCACTCGCCATCTTCCTTAAGGTACTCCTTTACAGCTGCAACATCCTCATCCTTCATTCTGTAAGAGAGGTTACCGCCGTTACGCTCATGCCAGCCCTGCTCCCAGCCGTCATTAGCCATTCTGATAAATCCCTGAACAAACTTTACATCTAAAATACTCATTTTACGTATCTCCTTAAAAAACTTTGTAATTTATTTTTATGTAACATTGATAATTTACAATTACTATCAAGTATAAGATGTAATTAGCCATAAGTTCTTAGAGAATAAGCATTCTGGGGTGAACTTTTTGAGGACTGTTTGAGCAAAGCGAGTTCCGCAAAAAAGTTCAGTGCTCTGGAGAATGCTTATGAACTTAGAACTTATGAGCACATCTATACTGATAGTGATTGAAAATTATCTAGTAACGATTTCTAATGGCACGTTGAAAATTTTCGCTACCTTTTCAATTGTGCTGATGTGGCGTCCAATAGCTGCTCCAAAGTGGTGAGTTGGACCTGTCTCGCTCCATCTTGTAACGAATTCTGATGCTGAGCAAGCGAAACGTGTACGCATCATTGTGTCACCATTCTGAAGAATCTTGCCTTCTTCATTTACGCCTTCAGCTGCAACAAACTTAAAGTGTCCCTCGCCATCCTGTGTGATTGCAAGGTATGTGATGTCACCTGCTGGTGGGTAGAACTGTGTAAGGTATCCGCCACCTGTCTTGCCGTGGAATACATCTACAATCTTCATTGTAGGCTTCTTTGCCTTAGAGATGTCATAGTCACCTGAACCTGAGTGTCCGATGAGTGTTACATCATCATTGAAGTCGATGGTGTACATCTCTGCAAGCTGACCTGAGCCTGAGATTGTCTTGAGGATACTCATTGCCATAGCAACTTTGATATCACCCTCTACTGCACAGGCTGTGCCCTGCTTAATAAGCATTGAGAATGCAGGGATGAGAAGACTGTCTACAACACCTGCCTGTCCCTTTGCATATCCATCATAGTGAGATGCAACTAGACCAAGCTGTTCATCCTTTACCCACTGCTCAAAAGCAACAACGTACTTAGCCATCTCATAAACTTTTTCAATATCGTTGCCACCCTCGATATCAAATGTATCGAGAATGTCCTGAGCCTTTGCCTTAATTACAGCGTCATCTGTAACATCATCAGCGATTGCCCAAATCTTTTCCCAGTCAAACTGCTTTGTGTAAACGCCCATTCTTCTGTAAAGATTTGACTCATCGATGTATAAATCCATCATTCCAGGGTATGGTCTGCCAATCTGAGCAAGGTTTGTATCTCTGAAACGTCTGCGAGTCTGAGCTGCAAGACACCATTCATTGATTTCCTTCTCTACAGCTGGGTCGCCACCCTCTGCAACACCTGTGATAACAGCTGAGCGCTTTCCGTAACGGTTAAGGTCAGCAACCATCTCGCCTACGGCGCCACAAGCATATGCTTCACCAAGCCACTCTGCTGTGCCGGCTGTGTCATAGTCAAGAGCCTTAAGCTTCTGGATGTTTACAAGTACAACTGGTACATCCAAATCCTTAACAGCTGGAAGCATATTGTAAGATGTAGCATAAGTAAGAAGCTGCATAAATACTAAATCAACATCTGCTGCTCTGAACTTGTCGCCTGCTGCCTGTGACTGCTCCTTTGTGGTAACTACTCCACCGTCAATGATTTCAACTGTGTCTGGCATAAGAGCCTTGAAGGCCTCAAACTGCTGATTGAACTCTGGAACCAATGATGGAAACTGTGGAAGGTATGCACCAAGTGCAATGGAGAACACACCAACCTTTGCTTTTGTTTCTACTAACATTTCTCTACTCCTCCTGGATTAAAAATCTCTATTTCAAAGGACTCTCGAACCACTTTTCTTGCTTCCTTCAAATCCTTTATTACCCCTGCTTCGATAAGCTGAACCAACACATTTCCAATAGCTGTTGCCTCTGATGGACCTGCCAAAACTACAAGTCCTGTGTAGTCTGCTGTAAGCTGATTTAAATAATTGTTTTTGCAACCGCCACCAATGATGTGGATTGCCTCATATTCTTTTCCGGTGTTACGGGCAATTTCTGAAATGGTATCGCCGTAGCACTTTGCAAGGCTCTTGTAAATAACTGCTGCCAACTCTCCTGGAGTCTCTGGCACAGGCTGACCTGACTCACGACAAGCTGCCTTTACTTCCTCAGTCATATTGGCCGGTGCCAAAAATCTGTCATCATTTGCAGCCACAAGTGATGGGAAGTCATCAGATGCAGATGCCATTGCTGCATACTCTGCAAAGCTAAGTGCATCATTTGCCTCGTGGCGAACTGACTGTATCATCCAAAGACCCATGATATTTTTCAGATAGCGGTATCTGTAATCATAGCCACCCTCGTTGGTGAAGTTGTCTACTCTGTCACAGTCACGTGAAAGAACTTCCTTATTTTCTACACCCATAAGTGACCAGGTTCCTGAGCTGATATAAAGTCCCTCGTCTCCAAGATGTGGCATAGACATAACAGCTGAAGCTGTATCGTGGCTGGCACACTGAAGAACTGTAAGGTCAAAGCCAACCTCTTTTTTCACTTCCTCTGAAAGTGAACCCACCTTATTTCCTGGAAGCTTAAGCTCAAGGAAAATATCCCTTGGCAGACCAAGCATCTCAATAAGCTCATAATCCCACTGCTTTGTCTGAGGATTTACAAGCTGAGCTGTAGTTGCATTGGTGTACTCAGATGCCTTGTTTCCTGTGAGACAGAAGTTAAGATAATCTGGAATCATAAGAAATGTCTTTGCCTTTGCAAGAACCTCAGGTCTCTTTACCCTGTCTGCTGTAAGCTGATAGATTGTGTTGAAGATAGCCTTCTGGATTCCTGTGCGATTATATAAATCTGCCTCTGGAATAATCTTGTAAACCTCTTCATCTATTCCCTGTGTTCTGCTGTCTCTGTATCCGTAGGTGTCTCCGATCACCTGATCATTTTCATCAAGTAAAACATAATCAACACCCCAGGTATCAATAGACATTGAAACTGGAATCTTGTCCATCTTTTTACACTGCTTCATGCCGTTTTTGATTTCCGCAAACAAATGCTGAAGGTCCCATAAAAGCTTTCCGTCCTGGGATTTCATACCGTTTTCAAAACGGTAAATCTCCTCCATGGTAATGCGTCCGTCTTTGTATTCAAAGAGCATATGGCGCCCGCTGGAAGCACCGATGTCTACGGCTAAATAATATTTATTCATAACGCACCTCATATATTTGATAATCCCATTATATGTGGTACCCAGATATTATTTAAGGTCGTGAAAAAAATAAAAATAGGACTTTATTTGCAACTCTCTCCATTTTATAATGTGGGTATGAATGAAGAATTAGTCAGAGCTCTAAGTCAGCTCACAGATGAAGAAAAAGAGATTTTAAGCGGAAAAGAGATTAATCGCTCACGTTATTCCGCTGGAAATGCCTTTGTTATCGACAGCGATAAGCTTTTAAAAAAAGGACGTCTTATTGAGATACGACCTCACACTCGCTTTGTGCATTTTCCTATGCACAGCCACAACTATGTTGAGCTGGTTTACATGGTTTCCGGGGAGACTGAGCACATTTTAAATGGCACAGATAAACTGACCTTAAAAACAGGTGAGTTGCTTTTCCTTAATCAAAATGCCACCCAGGAAATCCTTCCTGCCAGAAAAAATGACATAGCGGTAAACTTTATTCTCATGCCGGAATTTTTTGATATTGCTCTTCAGATGATTCCTGAAGGGGATCTGCTTAGGGACTTTATTATCTCGGTGCTTTCCCCGGAATCATCTTTCTTGACCTATCTGCATTTTCCTACAGCGGACATTCTCCCTGTGCAGAACCTTATGGAAAATATGATTTATACACTTATTAATCAGGAGTCTGAGACTATCATCAACACAATTAACCGAACTACAATGGGACTTCTCCTTCAGACGCTTTCTGCCTATGTAGGCCATGTCAACGAGAATACACCTTCACAGTTTGAGCAGAACCTTCTTTTTACAGTGCTCAAATACATCGACTCCCACTACAAGCACGGAAGTCTTGAAGCAATTGCTGAACAGACAAAGCAACCTACCTATTACATAAGCAGGCTGTTGAAAAAACACACCGGTAAAAACTTTAAGGAACAGCTACTGGCCAGACGTATGCAACAGGCGGCTTATTTGCTTTCCCACACCACACTTACCATAGAGGATATCTACAGCTACATCGGTTACGACAACAGCAGTTACTTCTATAGGAAATTTAAGGAAGTATATGGTGTCTCTCCAAGGGATTATAGATTAGCTAATAAAATAGATTAAAAAAATGGCTTCCGCCTTAAACGGAAGCCATTATCTTTTTATATTATTCTACATCCTGTAAAGCTGCGAAATCTTCTTCTCCAGTTCTAATCTTAACAACCTGCTCTACATCGTAAACGAAAATCTTACCATCGCCGATGTGGCCTGTGTAAAGAACCTTCTTAGCTGTCTCAATAACCTGAGATACAGGGACCTTGCAAACAACTACGTCCACACGAATTTTAGGAAGAAGTGCAGGCTCTAAAGCAACACCTCTGTAGTACTCAGGAGCACCCTTCTGAACACCACAACCCATTACGTGAGAAACTGTCATACCTGTAATACCAAGCTTGAGAAGTGCATTCTTAAGCTTTTCAAGGTTACGCTCCTTGCAAAGGATTTCTACCTTTGTCATACGTGGCTTGCCAGCTGCTGTAATCTGTGAAGGTGCGTACTCAACCTCGATTGCCTCCTCAGGAGTTGCAAGACCTGCTGCCTCAAGAGTCTCTGTGATAAGAGAAGCTGTCTCCTCATCGTAGTCATCTGTGTCGAAGTCATCCTCAAGCATGTTGAAGCCTGAGTATGCACTTGGAAGACCATGCTCTGTTCTATCAAGACCAACGATTTCCTCTTCTGCTGAAGCACGAAGACCGATTGTAGCTTTGATTACTGAAAATGTGATTGTAATTGTCACTGCTGCCCATGCTGCTACTGAAACAACACCGAGAAGCTGAAGTCCTAAAAGCTTAAATCCACCACCATAGAAAAGACCTGTGAGCTCGCTGGCTGGAGCTGATGGTGTAGCGAAAAGACCAACTGCGATTGTTCCCCAAATACCGTTCATCATGTGAACTGCAACGGCACCTACAGGATCATCAACGTGAAGCTTGTAATCAAGAAGCCATACACCAAATACTACAAGGAAACCTGAAACTACGCCGATTACGATTGCGCCAAAAGCGTCTGTAACATCACAAGGAGCTGTGATAGCAACCAAACCTGCAAGTGATGCGTTAAGTGACATTGAAACATCTGGCTTGCCAAACTTAAGCCATGTGTAAACCATTGTTGTTACTGTAGCAACTGCTGGTGCAATTGTTGTTGTAACGAAAATTGAAGCAAGCTGCTCAAGTGATGTAGCTGCTGCGCCGTTGAAACCATACCAGCCGAGCCATAGAATAAATACACCAAGGGCGCCAAGTGCGATGTTGTGACCAGGGAAAGCGTTAACCTTTGCAATCTTTCCGCTCTTGTCACGGCTAAACTTACCAATACGAGGTCCAAGAATCTTTGCACCGATAAGGGCACAGATACCACCTACCATGTGGATTGCACAAGAACCAGCGAAATCATGGAAGCCAAGCTGTGCTAACCAGCCTCCGCCCCAAATCCAATGAGCCTCGATTGGGTAAATTACAAGTGAGATAACACCTGAATAAACACAGTAGCTAACAAACTTTGTACGCTCTGCCATAGCACCAGAAACGATGGTAGCTGTTGTTGCACAGAATACAAGGTTGAATACGAAATTGCTCCAATCAAAGCTTGCATAGTCTGTGAAAATGCCAAGTGTTGGACGGCCTACAAGACCAAAGAGACAATCTTCGCCAAGCATAAGACCGAATCCTAAAAATACAAACATTACTGTACCGATACAGAAATCCATCAGGTTTTTCATGATGATGTTACCTGTATTTTTTGCTCTGGTAAAGCCAGCCTCAACCATCGCAAAGCCTGCTTGCATCCAGAAAACTAACGCGGCACCTATCAGGAACCACACTCCAAATAATAAGCTTGTGTACTCTTCCATAATATTTCCTCCTTGGGGTTTTTGATTTATAAAAAAGCGCACGCAAACTAGTTTTGAACTAGTTCACGCACGCCTTTGTACGATCGGGAAGGCAGCACCCATTTATAATTGCCTTCGGCAATGGGGTGCGCCGTGGCAAACAGGTTCTCCCAGCAAACTGGGGCCTCCTATTTGCATATTATTTCACACTATAAAGAATCTCACCATATGTTGGATAAGGCCAGATATCACTTGGAACTACTGTCTCAAGTAAGTCTACCACCTCACGAACCTCATTCATGTCTGCGAAGATTACATCGTGGTGGAACTTAGCCAAATCATATGTATCTGTAAGCTCCTTAGCCTTCTCAATATCTGCCTCAAGCTTCTCAAGTCTCTCATCCATCTTGAATGTAAGCTTTGAAGCACACTCAAGACGCTTCTTCTCAACTGTTGAATCAACTGAAAGTCCTGTAGCAGCCTTTGCGTTAAGAGTCTCCGCAAGTGTGTACTGATAATCAGTAGCTGCTGCCATGATATCTCTCTTAACCATTGAATCAAGTGTAAGGGCTTCGATATCAAGTACCTTGTAGTAATTCTCAAGCTGAATATCGTAACGGCTGAAGATTTCCTGCTCTGTGAATACACCATGCTTTGTAAATACATCAATTGACTTCTGCTCTACGAAAGCTGGAAGTGCATCAACTGTAGACTTAAGATTCTTAAGACCTCTTCTCTCAGCCTCCTCAACCCACTCAGGAGCATATCCGTTGCCGTTGAAGATGATTCTCTTGTGAGCTGTAAGCTCTCTCTTGATGAGCTCGTCGATAGCCTTATCAAAATCAGCTGCTCCCTCAAGCTCAGCTGCAAACTGATCAAGAACCTCAGCTACGATTGTGTTAAGGATTACGTTTGGTCCTGAGATAGATGCTGAAGAACCAAGTGAACGGAACTCAAATTTATTTCCTGTAAATGCAAATGGTGATGTTCTGTTTCTATCTGTTGTATCCTGTGAAATGCTTGGAA
>JAEEGL013205563.1_pt1 | contig 12861 bp, 15 predicted proteins | sample 9134231 | NCBI WGS metagenome assembly JAEEGL01 (sample SAMN16246548, study PRJNA631951) | gut metagenome | biome: gut microbiome; feature: rumen; material: fiber-attached | host: Bos | place: Iran: Karaj | collected 2018-10
GCTGGTTCTGACGATTGCGGCGTCATCAGCCGGATGTAAAAGCAACGATATTAAAAGTCCGGCCGACGTACAGAAGCTCGTTGAAGAGATAGCTGTCGACTACGGATCTTACGGAGACGAGGCGAAGGACAGAATAAACACTTTGCTTAAAGACCTTTCGGCCGCCGACAAAAACACCGGGACGAGATGGTCCGAAATAATGAAGATCTGGATGTCTCCAGAACTTGGAAAAGCGCTTAATTACGGTGTGCTTCCGGACGGACTGCCGGATTCTGATGAACTGTGCATAGTCGTTCTCGGCTTTCAGCTCAATCCGGACGGGACCATGAAGGACGAACTGGTCGAACGTCTGAATGTCGCGCTTGCCAGCGCAAACAAATATCCGAAGGCGTATATCGTCTGCACGGGTGGCGGAACGGCGTCGGAAAACGAAGAGGCGTCAGAGGCCGGCGAGATGGCAAAATGGCTGGCGGAACAGGGCGTCGAAAAAAAGAGGATAATCGTTGAAGACAATTCAATAACCACCGCGCAGAACGCGATCTTCACCTACGATATTCTAACCTCTCTGTACCCCTCCGTAAGAAAACTCGCCATAGTGTCGAGCGATTATCACATAGCGACCGGAGAACTGCTGTTTAAGGCGGAGTCTATAATTAGAGCGAACGTCCCCGGCAACGAAAAGCTTGAGGTCGTATCCAACGCGGCGTGGAAGGCTCCGTCCGGCACGCTGTCGGCGATGTTCCAGGCGGGGGCGCTGATTGAGCTGTCGGGTGACGTCGAGACGGCGTTTGAGATCTACTACGACAACTATGACATACACGAACTGCCTCCGCTGGATGGTGGTATTTCAAAAACCCGGGCGGAAGAGATTGCCCGCAAACAATGCAAAGTCAATTACGACTATATAAAAACAGAGTACATCAACGCAGAAAAAACCTGGGAAGTGGAGTTCTGGGAAGAGAACGCAAAATTGCCTGCTCAAACAGTAAAAGTTGATTCCAAAGGAAACGTAACACATATTCTTTACGCGGAATAAATGACTGAAATGGAACGATGATCACATTAAACGGAAAATACAATACAGCGGCGGTATTTACCGACATTATCGAGCCCGAGGCGATTTCACAGATTATCACCCTGTGCAATCAGGAAGCGTCTGCCGGTTCGAGAATAAGAATCATGCCGGACGTTCACGCCGGGAAAGGATGCACTGTCGGCACTACGATGACCGTTTCCGACAAAGTCATTCCGAATCTTGTCGGCGTCGACATCGGTTGCGGAATGGAAACTGTGAAGCTGAAAGAAAAGTTCATACAGCCGCAGGCGCTAGATAAATTCATTTACTCGAGCATCCCGTCGGGATTTAATATCCGTAAAAACGCGCACCGGTATATAGAACAGATCGATCTGACCGAACTATACTGTTTCAAACACATCGACCACCCGCGTGCCGAGCTCAGTCTGGGAACACTCGGCGGAGGCAATCATTTTATCGAGGCTGACAAAGGGAGCAACGGGGATATCTTTATCGTTATTCATTCCGGTTCGCGTCACCTCGGCCTTGAAACGGCAAAGTATTACCAGGAAGAGGCATACAGACGGCTGAACAGATCGTCGGATAAAGAGAAACAGGAGCTCGTTGAAAAACTCAAATCGGAAGGGAAGCAGAAACAGATTGAAGCCGAGCTTAAAAAGCTTAAAAATGTCAAAAGAACCGACGTTCCAGAAGAACTTGCCTGGTGCGAAGGCGAACTTTTCGAGCAGTATATCCACGATATGAAGATCGTGCAGGAATTCGCGCTTCTTAACCGCAGAGCTATGATGGCAGACATTCTGAAGGGACTTGGGCTTCATGCCGCTGAACAGTTCAGCACTATTCACAACTATATCGACACTGATTCGATGATACTTCGCAAAGGCGCAGTTTCAGCGAAAAAAGGAGAAATCCTTCTCATCCCGATTAATATGCGCGACGGAAGCCTTATATGTGAAGGCAAAGGAAACGAAGAATGGAACTGTTCCGCACCTCACGGCGCGGGCAGACTGATGTCCCGCTCGCAGGCAAAGTCCAGTTTCACTCTTTCTGAGTATAAGAAACAGATGGAAGGCATATATACGACCTCTGTGAACAGACAGACTTTGGATGAATGCCCGATGGCTTATAAATCGATCGATGACATTATCGGCAACATTTCGGATACTGTAGAAATAATCGATACAATCAAGCCCATATACAACTTTAAGGCGGGCGACGAATAGAATGTTGAAAAAATAGATTTTGTTGAACAAAGAAATACAGGAGGTTCAGGAAAGACAATGAGCAAAATACTTGTGGCATATTTCAGTGCAAGCGGGGTGACCGCAAAGGTAGCTAAGAAAATGGCTGAAGCGACGGGCGCGGATCTGTTTGAGATAAGACCGGAGCAGCCGTATACAAAAGCGGATCTCAACTGGATGGACAAACAGAGCCGAAGCACTCTGGAAATGAAAGACAGGAACTGCCGCCCCGCGATGGCGGAAAAGCCGGATGTTTCAGGATACGACGTAATTCTCGTCGGTTTCCCGGTTTGGTGGTACCGCGAGCCGTCGATCATTGACACATTCATGGAAAGCGCAGACTTCACAGGCAAAACCGTAGTACCGTTCTGTACTTCCGGAGGCAGCGGGCTCGGAGATTCAGCCAAAAACGTGCAGTCTCTTGCACCTGGCGCAAAAGTTATCGACGGTAAGCGTTTTTCATCCGCCGCTTCTGCTGACGAGCTGAAAAAGTGGGCTGAACAGTTTTAAATGCTCCTATAAACTTGGATTTTGCGAGGTCAAAGCAATGCATTTTAAAAGGGGTGACGGCTGGACAGCCTGTTATGATGAGCAAACCGGAAAATACACCGCGGAACGCGGCGGTTGCGGCTACTATCATCTGTATGAGATCACAAAGGAGATATTCGATCTGCTTGAAGACGGTATGAGCGACAGGGATACATATAAACTGATCGGCGAAGGTCGCCATCTGTATATGGACGTAAACGACCGCTGCGGTCCGCCATACACCGTGGTTTTCGATGACGAATATGAAAAAATCGCTCCGTGGGCAGACGTTGTTTCCTCAGGCAGGGTTTGGCCAGATGAGCTGACAGAAGCAGCTGTGGAATTGTTTGAATCCGAGAAAAACAACCGGGAACAGCGCCGTAAAAAACGCGAGAAGCTAGAAAAGGGAAAACAATGATCCCGATAAACCGGATTTGTCGTGAAAGGAGACAGAGAAGAAATGAAAAAAACGCTTTGTATCGTGTTCGCTGTTTTTGTGCTTGCCTCTTGTTTGTCCGGTTGTAGCAAATACCCTTCTCATTATAAAGCTATCGGGCATGTTTATTCAAACAATACCGATTCCGCTCAGATGAGTTTTTTTGAATTTGACGGAGTCGAGGTTTTCAAATTGAAATGCAAAAGTAAAAACACAGCAACAATTGTTTATTCCGGAAAGCTCGAAACCGGAAGATTAACCGTGTATTATGACTGCGGAGGGACTAAAAAAGTGCTTGTTTCTCTTCAATCCGGTGACAACATTCAATCATCCGGAGGGACTTTACCGGAAGATACGATCTATCTCATCATAGAAACAGAAGAAAAATGTTGCAACGGGAATCTCAGTTTTAAGGTTATGTACGGCTGATATATTTCTATTTGGCGAGGGAAAACTATGGAACTTTACGAAGCGATTGAAAAAAGAAGAACGACGAGGCAGTTTCTTGACAAAGAGGTCGATTTCGAGGCGATCAAACGTATCCTCAAAGCCGGTACGAAGGCTCCAACGTGGGATCACAACCGCAGGTGGGAATTTATCGTTCTGCATACCGACGAGGAAAAGGAATACGCGTTTGACTACGCGAAAAAACTTGCCGCAAAATTCAACGCGGACAGATATCTGAATATGCCGCGCCCGTATCCGATCACGCTCGGGCAGAAAATGTACGGTTACGCCGTGCCGAGGCAGTTTTCTATGCTGAAGGATGCGCCGTACGTCGTGATTCCCGTTTTCAGGTGCAAGGAGCTGAAAAGCGAGTACGTGTCGAATCTCAATCCTCTCTCGACCGTCTGGTGCGTGATCGAAAACATATTCCTCGCGGCGACCGCCGAGGGGCTGGCCTGCTCCATGCGCATTCCGCTGAACGAGGAGCACGATATCGTAAAGAAAAAGCTGAAAGTGCCGCCGACGTATATGATTCCCGTTTTCATCGGCATAGGATACGCAGATCCGGACGAGCCACAACTTGAACAGTATGATGTCGATATAGACAAGCAGATCCGTTTCGGAAGTTGGAAATAATGAAACCTGTAATCCGAGAAATCGAAACGAAAAACGTGATCACAAAGACGGATATACCCGTCTGCGACTACGCTGTCAACCCTTACGTAGGATGCACGCACGGCTGTAAATACTGCTACGCCTGTTTTATGAAGCGGTTTACGAATCACGCCGAGACATGGGGCGAATTTCTTGACGTGAAATACTGGGAGCCGATCAAAAACCCCAGAAAGTACGCGGGTAAAGAACTGTTTTTCGGCTCTGTGACCGATCCGTACAATCCGCAGGAGGAAACGTACCGGCGTACCCGAGCTCTGCTCGAAGAACTGAAAGACAGCAGCGCAAAAATCACCATTCAGACAAAATCCGATCTTGTTTTGAGGGATACCGATCTAATCAAAGAATTTCCGGTCGCCCGCGTCGGCTTTTCGATCAATACTCTTGACGAGGGATTCCGCGCGGATATGGACAACGCGGTCAGTATCGAACGGCGGCTAGCGGCTATGAAAAAACTTCACGATGAGGGCGTCCGCACGACATGCTTTATCTCCCCGATCTTTCCGGGGATCACCGACGTCCCGGCGATCATCGGCAGAGTGAAGGAACAGTGCAATCTGATATGGCTTGAGAATCTCAATCTGCGCGGCAGTTACAAGCCGGCGATTATGTCGTATATCAATGAGAAATATCTGTCGCTTTCGCCGCTGTACGAAGAAATATACACGTACGGCAACCGCGAAAACTGGATAGCGCTGAACGACGAACTTGCCGCTTATTGCGCAGAAAACGGTTTTTTGTATATCCGAGATGACGACAGTACGAAGCGCCCGTTCGGGGCGCCGCCGGTCGTGGTCAACTACTTCTATCACGAGGAAGTCAAGAAATCGGCAAAAGCAAACCTTTTAAAGAAGCAGACTGCCGTATCAAAGAATTATAACGCGCGTCGGGAATGATTTCGATGCCCGTGCTGATAAAATGATAAGAAACGAAGGGCAGGCGGTAGTTTTATGAAAAAAACAGACTATAAAATAACGAAGCTTGCCTGCTATACGGCGTATTTCACGATGTCATCCGTGTTCTGTGTGCCGCCATTGCTCTTCGTGACGTTCCGTGAGCTTTACGGAATATCCTATACGTTGCTCGGAACGCTCGTGCTTGTCAATTTCTTCACACAGCTTGGAATAGACCTTATTTTTACATTTTTCTCGAAACACTTTAATACGAAACTGGTAGTCAGGATCATGCCGCTTGTGACCGCTTCCGGTCTCCTGGTTTATGCCCTGATACCGAATCTGTTTCCAGATATTGCTTATCTGGGACTTGTTATAGGGACAGTTGTTTTCTCGGTCTCGGCAGGTCTCTCGGAGGTGCTGTTAAGTCCTACGATAGCGGCGCTTCCGTCGGATAACTCCGGGCGGGATATGAGCACGCTGCACTCGCTTTATGCTTTCGGTACTTTTACTATGATCGTAATCAGCACCGTGTATATAAAGCTCTTTGGTGCAAACAACTGGATGTTCCTGCTTATCTTTCTGGCATGCCTGCCTGTGATTCCTTCGGTATTGTTTATGCTTTCTCCGATGCCCGAAATGAGCGGAGAAAGCCCGACTAATCCAACTGCGAACGATACTAAGAGAAGGGCTGTGGGGCTTGCGTTGTTCGCGGCCTGTATTTTCATGGGAAGCTGTGCCGAGAACGCGATGGGCAACTGGATTTCCACTTATTTGGAGAACGCTCTCGGTATCAGCAAGGTGATCGGGGATATTCTCGGCGCGGCTATGTTTGCAGTTCTTCTCGGGATAGCACGAATATCTTACGCAAAATTCGGAAAGAACATCTTCAAAACAGTGCTTATCAGCATGATCGGAGCAACAGCCTGTTATCTTGTCGTCGGACTTTCCTCAAACGTGGTTATTGCCTTTGTCGCCTGCATTCTGACTGGCTTCTGCACGTCAATGCTGTGGCCGGGAACTCTCATGATGATGGATGAAAAGATACCGAATGCCGGCGTTGCGGCTTTTGCGCTGATGGCAGCGGGAGGCGACCTCGGCGCTTCGGTTTCTCCTCAATTATTGGGTTTTATCGTTGACAAGGTTTCGGCAAGTGAATTTGCGGTAAATCTTGGCAACACGCTGAATATTACTGCAGAGCAGGTCGGATTAAAGGCAGGCATGCTCGTAACGTCGCTGTTTCCGATGATAGGGATCGTGATCGTATTGATTGTGATGCGCTATTTCAGGAAAAAAATTCAGTATTGTCGGAATAAATGATCCCTGCAACTGGGATTTGCGAAGAAAAAATCAAGGAGTAAAGAAAATGAAGTTTTACAGGTGTGCACATTGCGGGAACATAGTCGCTTATATCCACGATTCCGGTGTCCGCGTTCGCTGCTGCGGAGAAGAAATGAAGGAGATCGTACCCAACACCACGGATGCCTCGGGCGAGAAGCACGTACCGGTCATAAGTGTTGAAGGGCATAACGTCACGGTTACGGTCGGTTCCGTCGAGCATCCCATGCTTGACGCTCACTATATCGAATGGATCATGCTCGAAACGAAGGAAGGGCGTCAGCGAAAGGCGCTTAAGCCGGGCGATAAGCCCGTCGCCGTGTTCTCTCTCGTTCCCGGCGACTATGTCGTCGCGGCATACGAGTACTGCAATCTCCACGGATTGTGGAAAGCGGAGTAGGAATTTGAAAACCGTCAAAATTATAGCGACCGTTGCTGTGGTTTTATTGCTTGCAGGGATATCATGGATTGTTTTATTTCCACTGTATTGTCGATACTTATTTTCTTCAAACAGAATCACGGGAACAATCTTCGTAACTGTTGATGGTGAGAAATACGACCTGAAGGACGGCGACGTTACCGGATTGTATGAAAATTCGGATATTGGTGTAGAACTCAGCAACATGCCAGACGGTGCAAGAGTGTCCACACTCGGAGGCGATTACGGTCCGTATACTCTATCGATACATATAGAAGGAATGGATACGCCGCTTACAGTTGTAGTTTATCAGTATAACTGGTGGAACGTTACTGAGTTTGATTTGACCGTTTCCGTGGATACCTCAGCGGGAAAGATATCGATCAAGAGCAAAGCAAAAGTACTAAATGAAACCATCTTTATAGGACAGGAAGAACATTCAACTGAATTTAATCTTTCAGATGAGAATATCACTCATATTATTGTTTCGATATAATCGCGTGTCATCAAATTACGTTTTATTGAGGAAAGATCTGTGCTGAAAAAGACGATATATTTCATAACTGCGGCGGCCGTATTCCTTGCGATTTTTAGTTTCACGCTGTATCATCTGAAAGGCTATGGCATAGCATTCACATTTGCCATTACCTTTGGCACGATATCCTATCATTTCCTGATGCGTCTCATCGTTGGAGTGATCGTGGATTCGATCATGAACAACAAAGCTGATTACACGAAGAAATGGTATCAGTGCAGAGAATGGGAAAAGAGGATCTACGAGCGGCTCCATGTAAAGCGCTGGGGGGAAAAAGTTGCCAACGTTCCAGCCTGCATACTTTGATACCAAAACACACATCTGGAGTGAAATAGCGCAGGCAATGTGCCAGGCTGAAGTGGTCCATGAAATCATTGTCGTGTTGAGCTTTGTTCCGATTTTGTTTACTATATGGGCAGGAGCACTGCCGGTTTTCCTGATCACGTCCATCCTTTCCGGATTCATGGATCTGCTGTTTGTGGCACTCCAGAGATACAACCGGTCCAGGGTGATTAGACTGATCCGGTAAGTTTTTATGTCCTGTGAATTTATTCAAAATATTATGGTTTGCCGAAATAACAACGGTTCCTGCGAATCCGGAAAATAAAAGGACGGACAATGTCAAAGTTTTCTAAACACAAAAAGAAAGACAAACAGATCAGAATTCCTGCTGAGTACGTGGAAGGCGCTCTTCATTTCAAAACCGGACCAGGCTGGAAGGCCTGCCATGACACCGAAAGAGAGCTTTATACCGCTGAAACCTTTTTGGCGGGTTACTATGATCTTTATGAGATCAACGAAGAGATTTTCGCCGAACTTAAAACAAAAGGCATGACACGCGGAGAAGCTCAAGGTCTGATCGTCGCCGGCAGACACCTTTATAAAAGCGTCAGCGACCGCAACGGTTCGTATGATATCGCTCTCGATGAAAACTATGCGTCGCTCTGTCCGTGGGCGGAGGTCCAGTCTACAGGCGAGTTATGGGATGATGAACTGACCGATCTGGCGGTGGCGGTGTTCGATTCCGAAAAACAAAACCGCGAGCAAAGGCTGAAAGGACGTTACGGTCAAGAAGGCACGGACTCGTGAGTTCAACAAACGGGATTTGAGGAAGAAATCTTAAGCGCCAAAAATGGTTCAGTACAAACGACAAACATCAAAGCTGATTAAAGGGGAAAGCACCGATGAAATATATGGTTTCATATTGTGCTGAGCGCGGAAAAAACAAACAAGCATGTGAAGATACGGCACTGATCGGACATTTTGTCATTAATGATGAGGCAGGAACCGCCGAGTTGCAGATGCCGTGCTGGATCTGTCTTTGCGATGGTGTCGGCGGTATTGCCGGCGGACAGGAAGCTTCCATGTTTGTTGCCCGGGGGCTGAACAGCTGCAACGCTCCCGAAAGTGCCGCTGATGTAAAGAGCCTTTTCATTGAAATCAATAACAGATTGCTGAAGCAGGCGAAAAAGTCCTCTGATCATAAAAAGATGTCGACAACGGCAACAGCGCTGTACCTTTCAGACAAAGCGGTATTCCTTGCCCATGTCGGCAACACTAGATTTTACGTAAAACGCGGCACGTCCATCCGGCAACTGACGGTAGATCAAACCGTTTATCAATGGTTTATGGATCATCGTCTCAGTATTTTCGCCAACGAGCGAAACAGAGATGTGATTTACGGCGCTATGGGAGGGAAAGCCAAGCTGCTGAAACCTTTGGCCGTTGAGCAACTGCCCGAAGACCTGTTCTGCCGGACGATGCTTCTTACGTCGGACGGAGTCCACGAACATCTTTCGCAGGCTGAAATGGAGGAGATACTGAATAGTGACGATTCCATAGCAAATAAGGCAAAGATGCTGTGCGTCGCTGCGCTGGAGCATGGCTCCAAAGATGATCGAGCAGCTATCATAATCTGCGCTGAACGAGATACGACATGAAACTTATGAATTCGAAAAAGCTTTACAATAAAGCCTTATTCCTTGTGCTTGCTTTTCTGTTGATCTCGGCGCTCGCCGGATGCGGAACGCGGAAACCGTCAGAAACGGGATCGGACGATAAATCGATATACAACGCATCGCCGACTGAGTCTCAAACCGAATCTCAGCCTGTTTCTCAGACCGAAAACGGCGGCGTGATCATCGTGTATTTCTCACGCACAGGGCATACGAAACCGCTTGCGGAGTATATCAAAGACGAACTGAACGCTGATATTTACGAGATCGAGGCAAAGATTCCGTACGCAGACGATGATATCAAGTATTACACCGACTGCCGCGCAGACAGAGAGCAGAAGGACCCGACAGCCCGTCCGGAAATCGCGGGAGAGCTGCCTGATCTGTCAGAATACGGTACCGTGTTCATCGGTTATCCGATCTGGCACGGTCAGGTGCCGAAGATAATCTTCACGTTCCTTGAAAGCGTTGACGTGAGCGGCAAAAACGTTATTCCGTTCTGTACCTCCGCGTCAAGTCCGATTGGCTCAAGCGCCGACAATCTACATCCGCTAGCACCCGACGCCGCCTGGAAAGACGGAACGCGTTTCGAGATAGGAACTTCGAAAGAAAAAATAAGCGAATGGCTGAAACAATATAATCTGAAAGGAACAGGCGACGTGAAAAACAATATCGAAATAATCCGCCAGACCTGCGTTCTGGTTATCGAGTTGAACGGAAAGATCTTCTACGCGAATCTGGAGGATAATTCTTCAGCAGAGGCGCTGAAAGAAAAACTGAATTCCGGAGCGATAACAGTTGACATGCACGACTACGGCAGCTTTGAAAAGGTCGGCGCTCTCCCATGGGAGCTGCCCCGGAACGATACGCAGATCACAACGAAACCGGGCGACGTCATTCTCTATCAGGGAAATCAGATTACTATCTACTATGATGAAAACAGTTGGAGCTTCACACGGCTCGCACGTATAGACAGCACAACGAAAGAAGAACTTCTCGCCGCACTCGGGGATGGAGACGTAAGCGTAAAGTTTTCCCTTGAATGGGGCGAATAGGGACGGAGGAATTAAACGATGCTCGGTAATTTCAGTTACAAAAACGCGACGAAACTTTACTTCGGAGAGGATTCTCTGAACTATCTGAATGAGGAACTGCCGAAATACGGCAAAAACGTTGTACTCATCTACGGCGGAGGTTCGATCAAAAAGAACGGCATCTATGACAGCGTAATCGCCATACTCAAAGCCAATGGAAAGAACGTCATCGAGGACTCAGGCGTTATGCCTAACCCCACGGCGGATAAACTGCGTGAAGGCGTGAAGATCGCGAAGGCGCATAAAGCTGATCTGCTTTTAGCCGTCGGAGGCGGCTCCTGCTGCGACTACGCTAAGGCGGTATCCGTATCGGTACACTGCGACGAAGATCCGTGGGACAAATATTACGCCCGTTTTGAAGAACCCGACTGCGAGATTGTTCCGGTCGGCTGTATTCTGACTATGGCCGGAACCGGCTCGGAGATGAACGCCGGAGCTGTCATCACCAATCACGACACAAAACAGAAAATCGGTCACGTTTTCGGCGAGGAAGTCATGCCGAATTTTTCCATACTAAATCCGCGCTTCACGATGTCACTTCCAAAGCGTCAAATGGTCGCGGGTATCTACGACATCTTCAATCACATCTGCGAGCAGTATTTCTCAGGCGTGGACGACAACGTTAGCGATTATCTCGCCGAAGCGCTGATGAAATCGGTGATCCGCAATTCGTTGATCGCCGTCAGGAATCCTGAGGATTACGAAGCGCGTTCAAATATCATGTGGGCGGCGACCTGGGCGCTGAATACACTTATTTCTCGCGGCAAGACGACCGACTGGATGGTTCATATGCTCGGTCAGGCTGCAGGCGCCTACACCGACGCTACGCACGGCATGACCCTTGCTGCCGTTTCGCTTCCGTATTACAGGCACATTCTACCTTATGGCCTGCAAAAGTTCAAACGTTTTGCGACGGAGATCTGGAGTGTGAGTGCCGAAGGCAAAACAGACGAAGAGATCGCAAATACGGGACTTATCGAAATGGAATTGTGGATGAGAAAGATAGGCGTTGCCATGCACCTTTCCGAGCTCGGCGCGACCGAGGATATGATCGAAGGCATCGCCGACGCAACGATCATCCTCGACGGCGGCTACAAGGTCCTCGACCGCGCGGAGATCGTGGAGATACTGAAGGAAAGTATGTAAACCGGATCTGCTGAGGGAAACCCATTTCATAAGGAAGAATTAAAAAATGATCAAAAGGATTATTTCCTTGCTTCTCGCGGCCGTCTGTTTTACAGCGGCGGCGGGTTGTAAAGCAAACAACTCGACAAATAAAACAACGGATCCCGTTGACGAAAACGGTGGGCAAAAGACGCTTGTAAACCCTTTAGAGATAACGGACGAGAGCGGGACACGGCTCGGTGAGATCGATAATAGGGCCAGCTTCACCGCGGTTGACGGAGGGATTTTTTACAGTGTGTTCACGCTGAAAGAGAACTCGTATACCGGCACCGCCGAGTACCGTTTTTTCAGTCTGAAAGACAAAAAGGACATTTACCTCGGGAAACTCGAAGACCAGGGATACGAGGTCGGTTTTGCGCGCACAGAGCTCAACGGTGTGGTCTACACGCTCGCCGTCAAAGGTAATCCCGCCGGCGACGCTGCGGTCCCGCTGTTGCTGCTCGCTTTCGATATCGCGGATAAAACGATGAAAACGTATACAGTATCGGAATACGGATTTCCATACGCCGCAATGACGGCGTCTGGTGGCAAACTGCTTATAATGAATCATGAAACGTCAAAAGACAAAAGCGATAAGATATATGAATTCGACCCTGGCGCGGAGAAGATAAAGGAAGTCATTTCGTTTTCCTCATCTGCGGATTCACTGCGCAGCGTCTGTGCGTCGGAAAGCGGCTTCTATCTGCTCCGTTTGAAGCTTAATAACGACGGCGAAAACGAAATGTACGTTGACCTGTATGACGAAAAATACGTTAAATTGTCTGAACAACCGGTGAACGATGTTCTTATTAACGCAATAACGGACGTTCACGGGATAACGAGCAGACAGGATGCCTTGAACGAGATTGGTATGAACGTGAGCGCCTTCTTCGTTTCGGATGACAGATATATGATATATGAAAACTTCGGACTTTCCCGTGTCGCGGTCGATCTGCTGACAAAAGAAACGATAATCGCGAAAGACGACAATTACTCGGTCTCGACGGGAAGCGGCGTTCCTGTGATATACAAAATCGACTTTGACGCGGACAATGTTTCCGAGCCGGAAATAATCGGTATTGAAAACGGCACGCTCAGGAGGCA
>JAEEGL014890986.1_pt1 | contig 12861 bp, 11 predicted proteins | sample 9134231 | NCBI WGS metagenome assembly JAEEGL01 (sample SAMN16246548, study PRJNA631951) | gut metagenome | biome: gut microbiome; feature: rumen; material: fiber-attached | host: Bos | place: Iran: Karaj | collected 2018-10
CACGACCTTCTGCACGACATTCAAGACACATCCCGGTGTCCTCAAGGATCAGGTATGTTCTCCGGGAGGAACTACTATCGCAGGTGTTATGGCACTTGAGGAGAACGGCCTTAGAAATGCTGTCATCAAGTCAGTGCTTGCAGCTGACGAGAAAACAAAGCAGATGCAGGGCGGTAAGTGATAATGCCCGAGAAGAAGCTTACTCCTGTAGTTATCTATACTGACGGAGCATGTTCCGGTAACCCCGGTCCCGGAGGATGGGGTGCCATCCTTATGGCCGGCGGAAGGAGCAAGGAACTCTCAGGAGGCGAAGCTCATACGACTAATAACCGTATGGAGCTCATGGCAGTCATAAAGGCGCTGGAAGCTCTTAACAGACCCTGTCACGCTGATATCTACAGCGACAGCGCTTATGTCGTTAATGCATTCAACCAGAACTGGATCGCCAACTGGCAGAGGAATAACTGGAAGAACAGCGCTAAGGCGGAAGTTGCCAATGTGGATCTTTGGAAGATGCTCCTGGCTCTTACTTCGACTCATGAAGTTGTCTTCCATAAGGTAAAAGGTCATGCGGATAACGAATACAATAACAGGTGTGACCAGCTGGCTGTAGCGGAATCGTCCAAGTTCCAGAATTAACGGGGAAGGTATATATGACGGATAAGGATAAGGAGAGGCTTACAGAGAAGACACTGAGCTCTGAAGTTGTTTTCTCGGGAAGAGTATTTGATACAATAGTCAAGAAGGTCATGCTATCAGACGGCAGTACTTCTACGCGTGAGATAGTAAAGCACAACGGAGGCGCATGTATCCTTCCTGTAGATGACGATCTTAACTGCTATATGGTAAGACAGTTCAGAAGTCCCTTCGAGAAGATCCTTCTCGAGGTGCCCGCAGGTAAGATCGAGATCGGTGAGGATCCTAAGGTATGCGCCGTAAGAGAACTTCACGAGGAGACGGGATTTGAAGCTTCTGAAGTCATAGACCTCGGTAAGATGATATGTTCTCCCGGATACGATTCCGAGATCATATATCTCTATGCGGCAAGAGGGCTTAACTTTATAGGGGAAAAGCCTGACGAGGGAGAATTCCTCAATTGTGAGAAGATACCGCTTCAGACTCTCGTAGAGATGGCTGACCGCGGTGAGATATCTGACAGTAAGACACAGATATGCATATATAAAACGGTAAGGAGACTTGGAATTGAGTTCTAAAGAAGACACAAAAGAGATAGTAGGATTGTCACTGTTCTTCTGTGCTATCGTAATCACTCTCCTTTACTATCTTCCTGCCAATATAACGGGATTCCTAGGTGAATGGATAAGAGGCCTCGGCTTCGGACTTATAGGTTCCGCTGCCTTCATGATCCCCATATTCTTTTTCTATGCGGCTATAGATTTCTTCCTTGAGAAGAGAGAGGGAGTAGCTCCCATAAGGATCAGGTCTGTCATAATCGTCATGATCTGCGTTGCTTCTCTCTTTGCGTTGTTCTCCATGGACTTTGAATACTTCAGGAGCCTGTGCGCTGTGGAGGGTACCGAGGATAAGTTCCGCGCTACCAAGGCTATATCGCTGCTCTGGAAGTCCGGTCCGGATGCTTCTCTTATCGTTAAGGATATCGAGAAGACACACTGTTTTCCCGGAGGTCTCCTTGGAGGCGGTATCGCAGTAGCTCTTCATAAGCTGGCAGGTAAGACCATATCCATACTTGCGATGTTCGTCATGCTCCTGTCGCAGATAATCCTCATGTTCCATGTGTCGCTCAAGCAGACAGTGAAGAAGACGGCTCATGCTATAGGAAAGACAGCTACAAGGGCTTATAACAGCATGAGGACTCCTACGCGTCCTCAGCCTCAGCGTAATTATCGCGATCAGCGTCAGATGATGCCTGCCCAGAACGTATACAGAAGACATTCGTCTATACCTAATAATGCTAAGTCTCCTTTTGTTAATACCACTACAGAGACTTACGGTGTTCCTCTCTTTGATGTCGATTACAGGAATACACAGCAGAGAGCCATATCTACCGTAAAGCAGAATCAGAATATGGAGAGGGATCCTTTCGCTAAGCGTATGCCTGTCGACAGCCGTACGGGGTTCGTTGACGTATCGGGCGAAGAATTCGGCGCAGATACTTCCATCGATCACAGCAGGCTCAGATACGGTAACAGGATGGTATCAACGGAAGGTGCCGATACGGCTCCCGTTGCCGATTTCGATTACGATGCGCTTCCCAAGAACAGACCTCTTATGCAGAAGAAGCAGGATCCCAGGGAGCCTTCGTTCTTAAGGGACGACAAGGGTCAGAAGGATTTCTATGATCTTGATAACGGCGTATATGCCAACGGCGAAGCAAGTGAGGCGGATAACTCATATAGAGAGAACTATCAGGATCAGTATTACGAAGGTATGCAGGATGATCTTCCTTATGAGATCACCGATGACGATCCTTATGACTATGCTCCTGAAAGGACTGTAAGAAAGCCTCATCTGTCGATCGCTGAGGATACGCCTGCACAGGCCGGTGAAGAAACATATCAGCAGGATGTACCTGTTGTAACCGAGCCTTCCATCAGGATCAATTCCGCAAATGACGATCAGGATACGGGATTTAATACCGAAGGCAGGATCATCGAGACTGCCAAGGCTCCGACCCCGGGAGTAGAGATCACGACAGGGAGGATACCTGCATATAAGGGAAGACGTAAAGGACCTTACAGGCCCGCGCCCATCAATCTCCTTGCCAAGGAAGAAAAGCAGGTCAATGCAAATAACAATGCCGAGCTTCAGGCGAAGGCACATGAGCTGGAAGACGCTCTTCAGAGCTTCGGTATCAATGCAAAGGTAGTTAATATCACTCATGGCCCCGCCATCACCAGGTTCGAGCTTACTATCGACCGAGGCGTAAAGGTATCAAGGGTATTGTCACTCCAGGACGATATCGCTCTTGCCATGGCTGCAGTATCCGTCAGGATCGAGGCGCCTATCCCGGGTAAGAGTGCTATAGGTATAGAGATACCCAATAAGAAGACTTCAGCTGTTCAGCTTCGAGGTCTTCTCGAGACGCGTGAGTTCAAGGATGGCCCCGGACTTGAGGTGCCTCTTGGTAAGGATATTCCGGGCCGTCCCATCATGTGTAATATCGCAAAGATGCCTCACCTTCTTATCGCAGGTTCCACCGGTTCAGGTAAGTCCGTATGTATCAATACGATCCTTACCAGTATCCTATGTAAGGCATCTCCCGACGATGTAAGGATGATCCTTATCGACCCTAAGGTAGTTGAGCTTTCTATCTATAACGATATCCCGCACCTTCTCATGCCTGTCGTAACAGATCCCAAGAAGGCTGCCAATGCTCTCTCGTGGGCTGTTATCGAGATGGAGAGAAGATATAAGTGCTTTGCGGAGTCCAAGGTAAGGGATCTTAGCGGATACAACGAGTTCCTTAAGAAGAATGGTGAGCAGCCGCTTCCTCTTATCCTTATCGTTATCGACGAGCTTGCAGACCTTATGACTGTCGCAGCAAAGGACGTAGAAGATAAGATCTCCAGACTTGCTGCCATGGCACGAGCTGCGGGACTTCATCTGCTTATCGCTACACAGCGTCCTTCAGTTGACGTCATAACAGGTGTCATCAAGGCTAATGTTCCTTCCAGGATCGCATTTGCCGTGTCTTCCGGTGTAGACAGCCGTACCATCCTTGATTCGGTCGGTGCAGAGAAGCTTCTTGGTAAGGGCGATATGCTCTACAATCCTCTGTCTGCTCCTAAGCCGGTCCGTGGTCAGGGCGCATTCGTATCTGACGGAGAAGTAGAGAGCATCGTTAAGTTCCTTAAGGATAATTACGGTCAGATGTACGATGAGGCTATAATGAATGCCGTTAATTCGCAGAATGTCGGTACTTCTTCCGGAGCTGCCGGTGCCGATGCGGGAGGATCGGGCTCTGATGAGGATGATCTTCTCGATCAGGCTGTAAATACAGTTATCGAAGCAGGTAATGCCAGTGTCTCCATCCTTCAGAGAAGACTCGGTATCGGGTATCCCAGAGCTGCACGTCTTATCGATGTACTTGAGCAGAAGCATATCATCGGGCCTTTTGAGGGAAGTAAGCCCCGTAAGGTACTGATCAATAAGACAGATTGGCTTGAGATGCAGTCCAAGGGAGATTCCTGATGCAGTTCGATGATGTTTACAAAAAGGCATCTGATCTTGTACGGATACTAAAGGAGACAGGTACCACGATAGCTTTCGCAGAGAGCCTTACGGGGGGGATGATATCGTCAAGGCTCGTAGATGTACCCGGTGCATCGGATGTACTTCTCGGAAGCGTAGTATCTTATACAAATGATATAAAGATAAATATATTAGGCGTTAGTAAGGATACTATCGATGTTCATACAGAGGTATCGGGCGAGTGCGCGGAAGAGATGGCGTCGGGAGTGAAGCGACTTACCGGCGCGGATATCGCTTTCTCTGCTACCGGATTTGCCGGAGACTATGAGGATCATCCTGAAGACAGTCAGAACGGTACCGTATGGTTCGGCTTTGCGTATAAGGAAGGTACAAAGTCTTATCTTCAGCATTTTGAAGGTAAGAGGGATGAAGTGAGGCTTCAGGCAGTAGAATTCGTATACGACACTGTCCTTGCGTATTTAAGATCCTGATCTTACCGCATTATTGCGCCAAAATCCGTCACTTCTGAGTGATACTATCGATATGTTTTATATAGAGGAGAGTTATGGGTAATAAGTCAGTCACAAGATCCAAGCGCACCACGAGTATGACCGTTGCAACGGCGCTCATGATGATCGGATTCATGTTTTCAAAATGTTCCGGATTCTTAAGGGATATCTTCGTATCGGCGCGCTTTGATGATGTGTACAGGGACAGCTTTACGCTCGCTTTCACTATTCCCGATATCGTATTCGATCTTCTTGTAGGCGGTGCCATCCAGTCCGCCATAACTCCTACTCTTGCTTCAGCTATCGCAAGAGGCGAGGAGGAGAAGGGATGGAGAGCAGTAAATATCTTCATCTCAGTATTCTCGGTGATCGTTATCAGCGTTTGTGCATTAGGTGTCATCTTTGCCGAGCCCATGTTCTTGATATTCAAGTCAGAGGAGAAGGGAACAGAGGTAGCGCATCTTGCTGCCATGGCATCCAAGTGGCTCTTTCCGCAGGTCTTCTTCATGATGCTCGCCGCATTATCCATAGGAATATTAAACAGTCACAAGAGATTCGGTTCTACCGCATTCGGTCCTACGGTCTATAACATCTGCGTACTTGGATCTATACTGCTGTTCGCGGGTAATTCCGAGAATAAGCTCATGATGACTACCGCAGGTATCATGAGCGCGGCACTCATCTATTTCCTTTTCCAGCTCCTGTGCGGCTTCGATATCCTCAAGAACTTCAGGTTCAGGTTCGAACCTAAGGATAAGGAATTCCATATGCTGGTAAGGAAGGCGCTGCCCATCCTTATCTCTGCATCCGTTGTCAGGATCAACATGGCTATCCTCAATATTTTTGCAGAGCAGTTCCCCGAGCATGTAACATTCCTTCTTCGTAATGCATCTACCGTATGGCAGCTCCCTTACGGTATATTTGCAGTTGCTATCGGTAGTGTCATGCTTCCTTCATATGCATCGCTCTATGGCGAGAAGAAGTTCTCTGAGTGTTCCGAACTCCTTGCTTCAAGGCTCAAGAGCGCATTGTTCCTTACGATACCTTCTGCTGCATTTATGTTCATCATGAATTCCGATGTCATCAAGGCGGTATTCCAGTGGCCTACCAATCACTATACCGATTCGGATGCAGAGAAAGCAGGTCTCTTCCTTATCGGATACGCAGGCGCGATAGTCACACATTCGATGGTATATATCTTCAATCAGGCTTTCTATGCCATGGGAAGGACCAAGGTTCCTCTCGTTGCAGGAAGCATCTGTCTTATCAGTAATCCTCTGATGTGCGGATTCTTTATCAGCAGAGGCTATGGTCTCTTATCACTTACGATCGCATATACCGTGACAAGCTGTATCCAGCTCGCCGTTTTGATATCTATATATGAAAAAGATAAGAGGATATCTATTCACGGTCTGCTTCCTTTCTTTATCAAGGCCGGGGCTTGTACGTTCATTATGTCAGTCGTATTGTTCCTTATACATTGGAAGATCCCGGGAGCAGGCGGTAAGCTCATACAACTTATTAAGATATCCGTTAAGGCTGCCGCGTGTCTGCTGGTCTATTTCGGTTGTGCAGTTCTTTTTAAGATGCCTGAAGCAACTGAATGGATCTCAAGATTCAAGGGTAAATTGCTTAGAAAGTCCCATTAATGTCTCTTTAATGAGGATGGCAGAAAATTTTGTTTGATTTTTCTTGCAAATCCATTGACTTATGGATAGCCTAAAGATACAATCATCTTATAAAAGTTAGAACAAACGTTCACAGATGCGGAGGATGTATTTAAATGGCTAAGAAAAATTCTTCTAAGGGCAGCGTTCAGCAGGTACCGATCGGAGATCAGGACGAGCGTAAGAAGGCCCTTGAAGCTGCTATGGCCCAGATCGAGAAGCAGTTCGGTAAGGGCTCTGTTATGAGAATGGGCGATCAGGAAGTTGTAGATATCGAGACTATCCCTACAGGTGCTTTGACACTTGATATGGCACTCGGAGTAGGAGGACTTCCCCGCGGAAGGATCATTGAGATCTACGGACCTGAGTCTTCAGGTAAGACAACAGTAGCACTTCACTGTGTTGCAGAAGCTCAGAAGATGGGCGGTACATGTGCATTTATCGATGCTGAGCATGCACTCGATGCGGTATATGCCAATAAGATCGGAGTAGATGTTGATAATCTTCTTCTTGCACAGCCTGATACAGGTGAGCAGGCTCTTGAGATAACGGAGACACTTGTTCGAAGCGGCGGTATCGATGTAATCGTAATCGACTCCGTAGCAGCTCTCGTACCCAGAGCCGAGATCGAAGGTGAGATGGGTGATTCTCATGTAGGTCTTCAGGCAAGGCTCATGAGCCAGGCTCTTCGTAAGCTCACCGGTATCATCGCTAAGTCCGGTACGGTATGTATCTTTATCAACCAGCTTCGTGAGAAGGTCGGTGTTATGTTCGGTAATCCCGAGACTACGACAGGTGGTCGTGCTCTGAAGTTCTATTCTTCAGTAAGACTTGATGTAAGAAAGACTGAGACACTTCGTAACGGTACTGATGTTGTCGGTAACCACGTTCGTGTAAAGGTAGTTAAGAATAAGGTCGCTCCTCCGTTCAAGGAAGCAGAGTTCGATATCATGTACGGTATGGGTATCTCCAAGGAGAGCTGTATCATCGATCTCGCTGTTGAGAATAATATCATCGAGAAGAGCGGTTCCTGGTTTGCTTATAAGGGCCAGAAGATCGGTCAGGGTAAGGATAATGCCAGACAGTATCTCCTTGATAATACTGATGTCAGGGATGAGATCGAGCAGCTCGTCCGTGATTCATATAAGCCTGCTGATCCTTCAGATGAAGTTCTTGATGATGCTGATATCGACGAGGAGTTCTCTGAGGACGACGATATCTTAGGGATCGACATGTAATGGATCCGTATAATGTCGCCGATGCAGTCTCTGCAGGCATCAGACATATAGGTATAGCAGTATATTCCTCCGGTAAGGTGTATGAATTTCTGGTCCGTAAAGGATTTGATCCGGATACTGCGCGTACCGCCGTCGCTCAGCTTGTTGAGCGTGAATATATCGATGATGTCAGAGCAGGGCGTAAGGTCCTGGCTTCCCGAACAGGGAAAAAGCAGGAGAGCAGGGCTCTGCTCGCGCAGAGACTTAAGGCATCAGGTATCTCAAGAGACAGTATTCAGGAAGTCTTGAGCGAATGTGAAGATGACAGGATTACTTGCGAATTACTGATAAAGTCATGTTATCCTGATATATCGCGTACTCTATGTTCCGAATCTGAACTGAATGATATAATCACTTATGCTTCCAGGAGAGGCTATAAGCCTGAACTGGTTACATCCGTCATAAGAAAACTAATAAATGAACAATCCACATAACCCGCGTGGTCATTTATTTGTTTAGATTATGGATAATGAAGAGGCCGTCGTAATGGCGGTCTTTTCTTATCTTTATTTGTGGTAATATAAGTCCTATGGAAAGAAATGACATTAAAGTTACTATGGTCGCACTCGGCTGTTCCAAGAATCTTGTTGACGCCGAATGCATGGTCAAGAGTATCAAGGATCACGGATATACCGTGGTTCAGGATATCGCTGATGCTGATGTTGCAGTCATCAATACCTGCGGCTTTATCGAATCGGCAAAGTCTGAGGCTATAAGATCCATACTTGATGCTGCTGACTACAAGGCTGACGGAGAGAAGCACGGTAAACTTCAGCATATAATCGTGTCAGGATGCCTTCCTCAGCGCTACTCGGGTGATATCCTCAAGGAGCTTCCCGAGGTCGATATCGTTCTTGGTACCGCTCACTATAAGGATATATGTACTGCCATCGATTCTCTTTATTCTTCTTCTGATTATACGAAGGCTTATGTTGATGATATCGGCGGACTCGACCATATGGTAGATGATCGTGAGCTCTCAACTTCAGGTTATGCGTGGCTCAAGATAGGTGAGGGATGTGTCCATAAGTGTGCATTCTGTGCCATACCTCTTATCCGCGGTAAGTTCATGAGCCGTCCCATGGAAGATATCCTTCGTGATGCCCGTAATATCGCATCTAAGGGTGTCAAGGAGATAATCCTTGCTGCTCAGGATACTACCAATTACGGTATAGAACTCTATAAGAGAAGAGCTCTTCCCGAGCTGCTACATAAGCTCTCGGAGATAGACGGGATAGAGGTCATCCGTGTGATGTACGGCTATATGGACGGTATCAATGATGAACTCATCGAGGAGATCGCTTCTAATCCCAAGGTGGCTAATTATCTTGATATCCCAATACAGCACGGCGACGATGTTATATTGAAGGCTATGCTCCGTCACGATACTTCGGCTGTTATCACGGAGCGTCTTGAGAAGCTTCGTGCCAGGATCCCCGGACTTATCGTCAGGACTACTGTCATGGTAGGATTCCCGGGGGAGACAGAGGATTCGTTTAATAATCTTGTCTCTAACCTTAAGAAATGGAAGTTTGACAGGCTCGGATGCTTTATCTTCTCACCGGAAGAGGGTACGCCAGCCTTTGATATGCCCGATCAGATACCCGAGGATATCAAGAAGGCCCGCTATGACATCGTTTATAAGACTCAGCAGGAGATATCCCTTAAGAGCAATCAGGACCGTGTGGGTACCGAAGTCTATGTAACTATTGATTCTGTATCCGATGATGGTATATTTTATGTCGGACGAAGCTACGGTGAAGCACCGGAGATCGATCCGATAATATATGTTGCTTCCAGCCTTGAAGAAGAGCTGGTAATCGGCAACAGATATAAAGTGAAGATACTTGAAGCTTCAGAATATGATATGACAGGAGTTACTGTATGAATCTACCTAACAAATTGTCACTATTGAGGATCATCCTCATTCCCGTTACTATGCTCTTTATGCTTCCCATAAGCATCTACGGATTCGAGCCCGCAGGCTGGAATGCCTTTATCGCCGATAAGGGAATGCTCATTGCGGCTATAGTGTTCATCATCGCATCTTTGACTGATATGGCTGACGGTAAGATCGCCAGGAAGTATAACCTTATTACAAATCTCGGTAAGTTCCTTGATTCGCTTGCTGATAAGATGCTCGTTATCGCTATCCTTATCGCATTTGTAGAGCTTAAGCGTGTTTCCGCATGGCTTCTGGCGATCATCATCCTTCGTGAGTTCATGGTAACAGGTATAAGGATGCTCGCTGCAGAGAAGGGTGTCGTAATGGCAGCCAAGATGATAGGTAAGATCAAGACTACTACCCAGATGATAGCCATCATCTATCTCATGTTCGAGCCCACTATCCTGAAGGTAGCCGGTTTCTCTCATGATTATGCCGATTATCCCGTCAATGCCATCACTATAATCGGTGACGTATTGTTCCTTATCTGCGTTGTAATGACCATAATCTCAGGCATGGATTATCTTTTGAAGAACCTCAGTTACTTCAAGAACGCAGACTGATAGAGTTTTTCTTAAAATTTCTATTGACAATTCCAGTTCGTTACATTAAAAGTATTGATAGATTGTATGACAATCATACGGAGGTATTAAATTATGACAAATGAAGAATTATTCGAGAGCATTAAGTCTATGATCGTTGATCAGCTTGGTGTTGAAGAGGATAAGATCACAATGGATTCATCTTTTGTAGATGATTTGAATGCAGATTCTCTTGACATGGTTGAGCTTGTTATGGCTATGGAGCAGGAGTTCGACGTTTCCATCCCCGACGAAGTTGCTGAGAAGGTTGGCACAGTTGGCGATGCGGTTGAGTACATCAAGAGCCTTGCAGAATAATTAACATGTAATTCGAAGTAAAGGCTGGATGCTTATAGCATTCAGCCTTTCTTTATATAAAAAGGTGAGTTATGAAGGATTTAAGTACCGGTGAATTCGAGAAAGCTCTCGGATATTCATTCAAGAACAGGGATCTTCTGACGCTGGCATTTACACACACCACCTATGTCTTTGAACATAATATGGGACATTTCCGCTCCAACCAGAGGCTCGAATATATAGGTGATGCTGTGATGGATCTGGTGATCGGTCAGAAGCTTTATGAGATGAAGCCTGAGGCAGACGAAGGATATCTCTCCAAGACAAGGAGTATCATCGTCTGTGAGAGGTCTTTTGCGGCAGTTGCCCGTAAGCTCGATATGGGAAGCTATCTTCTCTTAGGTAAGGGCGAAGCACAGACAGGCGGAACAGAAAAGGATTCCACATTAGCAGATGCATTCGAATCCATAATCGCGGCAGTGTATTTTGACGGCGGTTTTGCTGAAGCTGAGAGAGTTGTACTTACAACTCTCGATCAGACGATCAAGGACGCCGTAGACGGTAAGATCTTCCTTGACTATAAGAGCAGGCTCCTCGAGATAGCTCAGATGAAGAATAAGCAGCATAAGATCGAGTTCGTTCTCGTAGGCGAATCAGGTCCCGCTCATCTTCGTGAGTTCGAAGTGGAAGTCTATGCTGACGATAATTTCCTTGCAAGAGCAAAGGGGCACAGTAAGAAAGAAGCGGAGCAGAGAGCTGCTGAAGCTTCCATAAGCGTTTATCAGGAGATGTACGGCTGATAACGACTCTCTTTTGTGCTATAATTAGTCGTTAATTTTCGAAGAAGGAATCAAGGCCTTAATGTATCTAAAGAAGCTCGAGATCCAGGGATTCAAGTCATTCCCGGAATATACCCTGATCGAATTCGACCAGGGTATGACCGCTGTTGTCGGTCCTAACGGAAGCGGAAAGTCCAACGTTACCGATGCCATCAGATGGGTATTGGGAGAGCAGAGTGTCAAGACTTTGCGTGGCGGTAAGATGGAAGACGTCATCTTCAACGGCACGCAGTCAAGAAAGGCCATGAACTATGCCGAAGTTTCCCTTACTTTCGACAATACGGATCATTTCCTCGATTACGAGTACGGTGAGATACAGATCACAAGAAGACTCTACCGTTCGGGTGAGAGCGAATACCAGATCAATCACGTCAACTGCAGGCTTAAGGATATCGTAGGATTGTTCCTTGATACGGGCCTTGGTAAGGACGGTTATTCCATCGTAGGACAGGGACGAGTAGATGAGATCCTGTCCACCAAGTCTGAGGACAGACGAAGGGTCATAGAGGAAGCTTCCGGTATCGTCAAGTTCAAGGTAAGGAAGGAAGAAGCTGAGCGTAAGCTTAATTCCACCGAGCAGAACCTTGTTCGTATCGACGATATCCTTAATGAGCTCTCAGAGCGTATCGGACCTCTTAAGGAACAGTCCGAGAAGGCTATCGCGTACCATAAGGCATATGAATCCCTGAAGGAGAATGATATCGCTCTCCTGGTAAGAAGGATCGACGATGCCAATAACGCCATGGGTGATTCCGGTTCCGTTAAGGAGAAGCTCGAAGCCGAGATCAAGGAACAGGAAGACCGTTATATCGAATTCCGTGAGAATAACTCGGAACTGACGAGAAGGTCCGAAGAACTCGACGATAAGATCGAGGATAAGAGACAGGAGCTCTCCGATGTTACCGAAGAGATGCATGACACCGTAAGTGACATCAAGATCAACGAAGAGAGATTGAGACAGCTTACAGACAGCATCGCCGAATCCGATAATGAAGAGAAAGAAATCAAGGATGAGATAGAAAAGCTCAGGAATGACTACGCTGACAGGGTCTCCAAGGCTGATGCTCTCTTAGAGCAGGCTAATACCGAGAAGAAATCTACTGAGGAGATAATAAAGCAGAGAGATGAGCTCCTTGAAGAGTTCAGGGATTCCGAGAAGAGCAATGACAGCATAAAGAGGAGTATCGAAGCCAAGACTAATGAGCTCCTTGATACCAAAGAGAAAATCACTTCCGCCTCAGCTCAGATAGCTGCAATGGAGGACAGGCTCAAGGAGCTTGCCAATAACCGTCAGGTATCTTCAGGCCTCAAGGCTGAGATGGATACCAAGCTCAAGGAAGCCGATCAGGCATGGCACGACATGATGGAGAAGGAAGGCGAAGTTACTTCCGACATCACATCAAGGGAAGAGAACCTCAAGAAGCTGTCAGCCGAAGAGAACAAGCTCCTCGCAGAATATGAAGCTGATAACAGAGCTTTTGTAAGCGATAAGGCAAGACTTAAGCTGTTGCAGGACTTAGAGTCCCGTAAAGAGGGTTATCAGGAGTCAGTAAGAAGGCTCTTTAACGAGGTA
>JAEEGL014923460.1_pt1 | contig 12861 bp, 4 predicted proteins | sample 9134231 | NCBI WGS metagenome assembly JAEEGL01 (sample SAMN16246548, study PRJNA631951) | gut metagenome | biome: gut microbiome; feature: rumen; material: fiber-attached | host: Bos | place: Iran: Karaj | collected 2018-10
AAGTACTTTTTCCTAATATATTTGCATCAATTTCTTCTTGTTCCTCTTTTAATGCATTTCTAAAAATTTTTTGAGCTTCTAAATCTATATTATTATTTTTTTTTATTTCTTTTGGTTCTGAAGAATTTTCACTTTTTGTTTTTTCATTTGAAATATTTATTGAATTTGAATTATTGATATCATTATCTACATTATTTTCTTCAATTATATGATTGTGATGATGATTATTATTATTATTATTATTATTTTCATAATCAATATTATTATCTTCATTTTTAATATTATCACTATTATTATTATCTTTAATACTATTGACTATATTTTCATCTTTTTCATTATTATTATTTTCTATATTTTCATTTTCATTATTATTATTTTTATTTATAATTGAAGGAAATTCCTTTGAAAATAAATTTGTTAAAACATTTTCATCAATTTCTTGACTTATAACAGATTCAGTTACTTTAATTATATTATTTCTAATTGATTGATTATCATTATTTTCATTATTAAAATCAGTAATTTGTTTAGAACGAAATTGTTTAATTTTATCAAAATTTTTTACAATAAATTCATTTATTAAGCTAAATGATTTAATATTAATATTTCCTACCATTGATATTTTAATTAACCTTGGATAAATATCATTTCCTATTACTTCAATTGAAATTTTTTCTGAAAGTTTAATATATAAATCAATTAAAAGATCACAAATTTCTCTTTTAGTTTGTGAATTTATTTTTATATTTGCTAAATTTTTAATTAAAGATTCTTCAATTAAATTTTTTGAAAATTTTTTATATATAAATGAAAAACAATTTAATAATTCAATTATTAAATTAATCTCTTCAGAATTAATTAATATTTTAATTAATCTAACATAAATTTCAGATTGGAAATTATTTTGTTGAAATGAAGTATAAATATTTTTTAGATTATTAATAATAAAAAATTTCAAATTCATATCATTACTATCTAAAATCTTACTTATTAAAGGAATAAAAGTATTATCAAATTCATATGGTGAAAGTTTTTGGAATAAATAATCAATTCTTGTACATAATAAATGAATTCTATAATCACTTAAATTTTGCTTATTAAAGCAATATTTAATATAAATCCATATTTTACTTTCAAATTGAATTTGTATCATTGATTTATTACAAATATTCAAAATAATTTTTAAAATTAAATCTGAAATTTCTAAATTATTATTAAATGATTGTAGAATATCTAATAAATATGGTAAAATTTTACTTTCTAAAACTTTATTTTCAAAAAATGAAATACACTTTAAAAAATTATTTAAAAAAATTTTAACATTTTCACTATTTTGATTATCTTTTAATTTTTTTAATTGAATTAAAGCTGATAATTTAGGATCATTAAACCATTTATCATTTATTAATTTATTTAAATCACATCTTTTATTATAATCTTGATTAAGAATTAATTTTAAAAATATAGTATCTTCATTTAAAAAATTTATATTTTCTAAATAATTATTTATAATATTATCATTAATTAATTTAACATAATCTTCAATTTGATTTATTCCACCTAAATAAAATTTATTTTTTTCATTCATATATCTTTTTAATAGCATAAATAAAATACATCCAATAGAAAAAACATCAGATTTAAAATTACATTTATTTTCCAAAGCAACTTCAGGTGAAATAAAATTTAACATATTAACAAAGGAAAAAATATTTTTTTTAAAATAATCTTTTTTTTCAATATAACCTTCACATTGAACAAAAGTTAAATTAGTAATTTTAATAATACCATCTTTATTTAAAAAAATAAAATGTGGATTTAAACAAGAATGAACAAAGAAAAATTCATTATTTAAATATAAAATGCCTTCTACAATTTGTGAAATTATTTGTTTAATTTCTAATTTTGAAGGTGAACTTTGTATACACCAAGAATATAAAGTTTTTACAAAAGGCTCAGTAATAAAAAATAAAATTTTTTTATCTTCTGTTATTGGTTCAATTATTTTTAAATAATGAAAATTATTTAATTTTGATAATAATAAAGGGGATTTTTTTAATAAAGATATTATTTCTTTTCTTTTTTGTGAATCTGAAAATTTTTTTTTTAATGTTTTTTTATCAAGAAAAAATATACATACTTCTTCATTTGTGGATTTTTTTTTTCCTTGATATACATTCCATAAAGATAAAAAACCTGTTTGAAATAATGGAATTTTATTAATCGAATATTTTTTTAATATTTCATTTCCCATTTTAAATTTAATTTAATAAAAAATATTAATGTGTATTTAAATTTAATATATTATTTTTATTTATTAAATCTTTTATGTTAAATGTATTTAAAAATTATTATTATTTTTTTTTATTATTTAATATTTAGATTTGTAGAATATCAAAAAATATAAAATAAATAATTTTATTTAATTTTAATGGAAGAAATAAAAAATAGATTTGATAATATATTTTACAAAGAAGATGAAACTTTTATTCCTTTATTTAAAGAAAATTGTAAAGATGAAATAATAAATTTGTTCCAAGAAATATTAGAGTCAGAAGATGCAAATTTAATATTACAAAAAATTAATTTTTTGTTTGATATGATAAATCAATGCATTGATATTGCAATAATCTTAGAAACATCATCTTCACTTATATTAAAAAATCAAATAGGATTTATTGAACTTTTATGTGAGATATATATTAAATTTCCTTCTGAAGATGAATTAAAAAATAAAATAGTTGAAATTTTAAAATTTTTAATTAATAATATAACAATTAATCCAAATCTTTATTATTATATATTCAGAAGCATTGTTAATAAAAATAAAAATTCATCAATTGATACTTTTAATCATTACATTGATATATTAGAAATATTATATCCTAATATAGAAAATAAAGATGAGCAAAAAAAAAATAAAATATTTTTTCTTTTATAATACAACAGAAAGTGGTATTCAATTAATATCAAAAATTTTAATTAATACTGGATTTGCTTTTAAATTTTGGTTTTATTTAGAAAAATATCATAAAAATGAAAATTCAAATTTAATAAAGATAAATATAGGAGAAGATATATATAAATTGACTTTAAATGGAAATAAAGTTGATATTATCATAAATGATGAAATACAAGAAGGTTTAAGTTATGAAATAAATTATGAAGATTGGAATAATATTGTTTTTGGAATTACAAAAACTAATTTCGGAAATAAATTATTATTTTCATATAAATTAGAAAAGGAAAAGAAAAGAACAAAAATAAAAGCAATGCCAATAGAAATAGAATCAATATTTTTAAAATCAATAATTTTTTTTGAAAATTTTATTGGAAGAGTATCTTCAATAATTTTATATAATAATAATAAATATAGTGTAATTGATTATTTTGAAGATATAAATTTTTTTCAACCAAATAAAGATACATTTAATAAAGAATTTAATAAAATTATTTTTTCTTGTTTTTCTCCTCAAACATTAGATCTTGAATCAATGGAAATTGAAGATCCAATTAATCATTATCAAGCAAAATTTATTAAATTAAATGATTTTCATTTAAATTATGTTCATATTATTCATAAGAAAATTAAAAATATTTATAATTATTCAGGCATTAATATTTTTTTTCCTGTTTTTGATTTTATTTATGAAAATTATAATAATAATGATGGAGTTAATTTATTTAATAGAATATTTAAAATTATTTGTTTAAAAATAAATGAAGTAAATGAATATGAAAGAAATAAATTTTTTCAAATTTTTAGCTGTTTTCTTAAAAATTATGAAAGATGTTTTTTAGAAGATAATGATTTATTAAATAATTTTTTATATGATAATGTAAATAAATTTTCAATGATGACAATTAAACCTTATAAAAGTTCTCCTTTTTTGAATGATTTATTATTTAATTGGAAAATAATGATTAAATTTTCAGAAAAAGAACAAAGTAAATTTTGGGATTTTATTCTAAATTTGTTAAATGAATTTTATAAAATAGAGCAAAATAGAAATAATTTTATTTATTTTGAAAAATTTTTAGATTTGAATTATTTACAACCATTTTTTATTCATGAATTTAAAAAAAAATTTGAATTAAATAATGAAAAAAATTTTATTTTAGTTTTAAGATTAATTCTTGAAAATGATAAGTCACAAAAAATTGATAATAATAAAGATAAAATTTTCTTTTTCAGATTTTTATTGAATCCTGAAATTGATTTTCAAAAAGTTGAATTTATTTTAATATTGTTCTATAAATATTTAAATGAAGATGCAAAATTTCCATATGGCCAACAAAAAAATATAGTTACTTATTTTTTAAGTAAAAATTTTATCACTGATTTACTATTATTTTATGCAAGATATCCAATTAATATTAAAGAAATTATAATTAACATTTTTAGAATTTTATATTTAAATTATTATAATTTGATAAATCAAATAAATTCAAAAAAAAAAGATGATATTATAAAAATAATTGATCAATTCTTTTTATATGAATATAATTTTTTTGAACAAGAAGAAGTAAAAGAAGATGATAATGAAAATAAAAACCAAATCAAAGAAGATGAAATAAATACAAATATAAATAAAAATAATCAAAATGAAGAGAATAATAAAAAAGAACAAATAGATAATAATTTAATTCTTAAAATGAATTCTGAAGATAATACTTTATTTTTAATAATAGATATTTTTCATTTAATTTTCAGATGTATTTTCCATCAATGGACAAATGATAATCTTGAATTTGAATATCAAAAAAAAGAAGAAATTGATTTAGATAAAGTTAATTCAATTATTGAAAATTCTTTTGAAAATCTTTATACATTAATTCTAAATAATAATAATAATAATAACAATAATAATAATAATAATAATAATAATAATAATGCATTTTTTAATGAATTATTTTTAAAAAATAATTTTTTAAAAATTATGGGAAAAATATATTTTGATAATTTCTTTTTAATGATTAAAAATAATGAAAAAGTAAATAAAATAACAGATTTAATCGATAAAAAAGGAAAAGTAATTTTTACAAAATTGAATTATGAAATTATAATAAAAAAAAAAAAAATACCATTTTATTATATGTCATATTTAATAAATTTTAATTATAAATTATTCCAAGATAAAGAATTTGAACAATCTTCCCAATTTTTCAAATACTTTTATGAAAATATAAAAATAGATGAAAAAATTGAAAATTATGTATTTGATACAAATAATAATTTTAAACAGTTATTAAATTATGCTGATATCAATAATTATAATTATTTAGTTGATGATAGAATTTTTACTATGTCTATAAGTCAGATAACAAAATTCACAGAATATTTAAAAAAAAGAGATAATTATTTGTATATTCATATATGCAATAATTTAAAAAAAAAAGAGGAATCAATATCATATATGTTTTATTACACTATATATTTAATTTATGAAGGATATATTAAAGGACATTTTCAAAAAATTAATGAATACTTTGTTTTTATTTTAACTTTAATTTTTTGTGATATACAAAATAAATTTGAAGAAAAAGATATAATTGATAATATTGAACTATGTTATGATTTTTTTTTTGTAAACTTTTTTACTTTTTATTATTTAAATACTAATAGAAAAAATGATTATATTAAAATATTTGCAAATATATTAAGAATTGCAAAATTAATTCGTGAAATTATCAGTTTAAATGGTATGTTTAAAACTTATGTTCAGAAAGATGCAAGAATTATCAAAATTCTAGAAAAATTTAAAATTATAGATATTAGTCAAGATAATAATAATAAAAATTGTAATTTTAGTATATCAGAATTAAATAATATATTCAGTCAAAGTGATGATGATTTAAATACAATATTAAAAAAAAAATTAGAAGAACAAAAAAATACTTATTTAACTATAATAAATAACTTATATGATATCAATAAAAATATAAATTTGAATATGAATTATAATCAAAATGTAAATGTTGAAGAAATAATAAAAAATGATTATATAATAAGAAAAAGTAATTTTATTGAAGAATACATATATGAAAAAAACAAAAAAGAATATATAGATTCATATAAAAATAAAAAAAAATATAGAAAATTAAAAAAATCACTTTATTCATTTAATCAACCTTATAGTAACTTTAATACTTTCTATACAGAAGAAGGAAAAAATCAATTAAAATTTAAAATATCAAATCATTTGACAAAACAATTTACTCATCCTTTAATAGTTCCAATTTTAGATATTAAATATTATTTACCTAAAGAATTTAAATTAACTTTATTTAAAGATCAATTTGACAATCCATATCAAATAAATCTTCATTCTTTTCCAAATGAAAAGGAATTAAATTTTATAAATTATAAATATTATAAAAATTGTTGTTTAGTAAAAATAACAAATCATATAATTGGTTTTATGAATTATGAAAAAGATAAAATAGAATTTTTTGGTAAGAAATTAATAAAAACAAATAGAACAAATGATCCACATTTTAATTTAAATAAAAATAAATGTTTTGGAACTTTATTAGATAAATATCATGAAAATGAAGATTATTATTTAAAAATAAAAATAGATAATATTAAATATGCAATTAAAAGAACTTATTATTATACTGACACAGGTTTTGAAATATATACTAAAGATAACAAAAATTATAGTTTTATTTTTCAAGAAGAAAATTATTCAAATCAAATTTTTTTATCAATAAATAAACCAGCACCTGAATATCAACAAATTTATACAAAATGGTCATCTCAAAATAAAATATCAAATTTTGAATTTATAATGAATTTAAATATTTTTGGAAATAGATCATTAAGAGATATAACACAATATCCCATTTTTCCTTGGATAATACCAGAAAAAACTTTAACTTTAAAAATAAATAATGAATCTAAAAACAGTATTAAATTTTCTTTATCACAATTAAATAATTTACGTAATTTAAATACTCCAATGGGATTAATAGAAGTAGATAGTAAAAGTAAATTAAGAAAAGAGTCTTATATTAGTAATTATCAATCAATGATTTTAGATATAAGTACACTTAAAAGTTTTAAATATGAAGATGAATCATTATATGAAACTAATAATTTTTTAGATTGGGAAAAAATTCCTTTTTGTTTTGGTAGTCATTATAGTAATCAAGTATATGTTTCTCATTATTTAACTAGATTATTTCCTTTTACTTTAACTGCTTTAGAAATTCAAAAATGGGAATTTGATTTACCTGAAAGATTGTTTTTTAGTTTTGAAAATAGTTATTATAATTCAATAAGAGAAAAAAGTGATGTTAGAGAATTAATTCCAGAATTTTTTTATTTACCAGATATATTTAATAATATTAATAATTTAAATTTAGGTTTTTATATTAATGAAAATGATAGAAGTAAAATTGAAATTAGTGATGTAATTTTACCAAATTGGTGCAAAGAAAAAAGTGATATTTTAATTTATGTATTAAAAGAAATGTTAGAAGAAACGAATAAAGAACAATTATTTGAATGGGTAAATTTAATATTTGGAGATTATCAATTTGGTAATTCGGCATCAGAAAGATATAATGTTTTTTTACCTTATGCATATAATTATTGGGGATTTAAAAAATTAAAAAAATTATCTAAAGATGAATCTGTTAGTGAGATTAAACATTATTTTGAGTTAGGAATTTGCCCTAAACAATTATTTAAAAATGTTCCTCAAAAAAAAAATCCTAAAAAAAAAACTAATGTTGTTGTTGAAAAAGTTAATAATTTAGATTTATTAACTTGTCAAGTTGATTTTGAAAATTTTAATTGTGCTGAAGATATAAATTCTCTTAATAGAATTATATTTAATCAAGAAAATAATAATATTCAATTTATTAAATATAATCAAATTATTGAAAAAACTTTGAATAATAATTTTATTAATCAAATTAATTTAAAAAAATTAACATCTTATAAAAATCTAATTTGTAATAGTGTATATGATATTTTTATAATTACTGGTTTTTATGATGGTAATGTTTTAGTTTATGGAAAAAATAATTACTTTGAAGAAATTAGAATGAATAATGCAATTATTACTTCAAGAGATAAAAGTATGATTTCTGCATTAGAAATAAATAAAAAAAAAACTTTATTATTTTTAGGAACTAAAAAAGGAAGTATTATTATTTATAAAATTAAAAGTGATTTAAATGAAAAAGGAAAAGTTTCTTTTATTTATTTCAAAATGATACATAATAATTGTAAGAGAATTAATTATATTTGTTCAAATGATAATTTAAAAATGTTTATTAGTTGTTCTGATGATGGATTTATTAATTTATATTTAATGGAAAGTTGTAATTTAGTTGGTTCTGTTTATGATAAAAGAAAATGTGATTATATTTTCTTATTTAATACTCCTTTTCCTTCATTTTCAAGTTTTTCAAATTCTAATTGTAAATTTAATTGTTATACTTTAAATGGTAATCCTATAGATTTAAAAGATTTTGATGAAGAAAATAAAATTATTGAATATCAAAAAGAAAAAGTTTATAATCCTTTAATTGTAACTAATAAATTCAGAGATTATTTAATTTATCTTTCAGATAAGAGAGAAATTGTTATTAGAAGAGCACCTTATATGGAAAATATTAAAAATATACCACTTAAAAATGATAATGTTTTATTGTCTTCAATTAAAGAGGGGAAAGATTGTATTTATGTTATAATGATTGGAAATGGTTCTATTCAAAAATACAAAATAAGACCAAAAGTCTCATAAAAGATTATATATTTAATTAATGGTTTATTTCAATTGCTAAAAAAATGATTTACACTATTTAATATTAGAAATAAATTACATGTAAACTTAAATATATCTAATTTAAATTTAAAAAAGAAATAAAATAAATTAATAAAAAATAAAGAATAAAATAAATTTATTAAAAAATATTCCTGATAAAAATACAATTGATATATTAAATAAAAAAATATAAAGAATTAATAATTCAAATTTAGTATTTTACTATTTATTATATATAAAAAGATTTCAAATAAATATTTCTAAATAATATGCCTTTTTTATTAATTGAAAATATATCATAAATTAAAAATTAATGGAAATTTTTATTATTATGATAATTATTAAATCGATTTTGATTATTTCTAAAATTATTATTATTTTGATTATTATTTTTATATATATCATCCCCATTATTTGCTAACATTTCCCCTAATTCTTTATGTTTAGAAATTAATTTTACAATTAATTTATTACCAAAATTTGCTTTTTTAATTTCTCCAATTCCTTTTGTTATTATTTGTAATATTTTAGTATATAATTCTCCCTTTTCTACAATTAAAGCCTTTTGAATAACATAATTACCAAAAGGATCCATTAATAAATCAATAATTGAATGAGGATCTTTTTCAATAATATTATTTAATAATATATTTCTTGTTTTTTGATTTGAATTTTCAAAACATTTTTCAATTACATTTGCAGAGAATTTTTTTTTACAGTATTCAATAATATTTTCACTAATTTTAACAATAATATCATTAATTTCATTAAATTCTAAATCATCAGTAATTAAAATATATTGAATAACATAATTACCAAATTGATCATTTATAATTTTTTCTAAATTTTTCAAAACTAAATTTAATATTTTTGGTCTTTGAATTTCATCTCCTTCACTAATGCATTTTTGAACAACACAAACTCCATGTTTCGAATTAGTAATTTCTAAAAAATTTTCTTTTACAATTTGAAAAATAAAATTAGTATATTCTTGATTATGAACAGTACTTAAATATTTTTGAATAATATGATTTCCATATGGAGTTTTTATTATTTCTTTTAAATTTTCACTACAAATATTATAAATAAATTTATTTAATAAAATTGGAGAAGAAGAAACTTTATCTACTAATTTTTGAATTACTCTTGTTCCATGTGCAGAAATGCAAATTTGAAAAAATGATTGTTGTGTTAATGTTAAAAATTCACTTAAATTTTCAAAAGATAAAACATCTAATAAAACTTGAAATAAATAATTTCCAAATTGATCACATATTAATTCTGGTAAACTATTTTTTAATTGAGGAAATAATAAATCATTTGCAAATGTTGGATGTGATTGAATTTTTTCTTGAATAAAACGACAACCACTTTGTTCTTTTATTAAATAAGGGGCAATTTTTGCTAATGAAGAATCAGTGTAATTTGAGTAATTTTCATTTTGAAAATTTTGTTTTATATTTATGTTATTTTGATTATTTTCTACTTGTTTATTATTGCTAAATATATTATTATTCATATATGGATTTTGATTTCTATTATAAAATGAATTATTTTGGTTATTATTTAAGTTGTTAAATTGAAAATTATTTCCTTGATTATTATTTAAGTTATTCATATAATTATAATTTGAAATATTTAATGAAATATTATTATTATTCATTATTCTATTTGGATTATTGTATATTTGATAATTGTTATTTTGATTTATTGAATTATGAATATTCATCATATAATTATTTTGGAAATTTAATCCAAAATTATTTTGATGATTATAATAATTATTTTGATTATTTAAAAAAATATCTTGTGAATTATTATACATTGATTGACTATTATTATTTGAATTAGAAATATTCCTATTTGATGGTATATTTAATAAAGAATTTTGAAATAATTTTTTTGATATAGAATCATCATTGTTTAATTCAGAATTAGTTTTATTATTTGATTCACTATCATTTTCATTATCATCTTCATTAACATCAATATATTTAATAGTTTCTTCATCATCTAAATAAGCACTAATAATAATTTCTTTTTTAGTTTTATTAATATAATTTTCATTTTTATCAAAAAGTTCTTGATAATCATCAATTTCTCCTTTTAATTTCTTAACAAATAATAAATAATCATTTACAACATTTTTTGGAGGTTTATCTATTCCATAATATGATAATAAAGGATTTGATTCTTCTTTTCTTAAATGATTTTGATAATTATTTGATACTGTACTTTTACAAAAATCACTTTTTAATATAAAATTTTTTCCCATTGATGATGATAAATTACTTTTCATATCTTTATTTGAGTTTATATTTTGAATATTATTTATATTATGTGAACTTTTTGCATTTATTATATTTATATTTTGATTATTTAAATTTTCTATTTTCTTATGGTCATTTGATTTCATTGAATTTTGAAATTGAATTCTTAAACTTTTTTTTTTCTGTGTTTTTCTTTTTTTATCTATTAATTTCATATGTTTAAAACTTTCACAACTTTTATTTCTTTTTATATTACATATATTTATTTTTGTAAATATTCCTTCGTGTTTATTAAAATTATCTCCTTGTTTTTCACATGCTACAATCATTTTTATATAATGTAATTTAAATGAAGAAATTTAATCAATTAATATGAATGAATTATTAAATATTAAAATTAATTCAATTTAATATGTAGTATTTGTATAATTAATTGAGAAAAAATATTTTTTTTTATAAATTAGATTAAAAAAAATAAAAAAATGGATTCTAGTTCTTTATTTAATACTCAAATATTAAATGAATATGAACAAGAAGTTAATGAATCAAAACAAGAACCTCAACACAATTTATTAGATTTACCTAATAATAAAAATAAAGAAAAAGAATCAAATATTTCTAAAAATGAAAATTGCATATTTGGATTTAATATTATAAGAAATGAAGATATTAATAAAGAAGTACTAATTATAGGTTTTCCTCAAAAAAAAGATATAAATTTAATAGAAGTTATTATTAACACAAAAAATATAAAATCAGCTAATAAATTAAAATTTTACAGAGAAAAATCAAATAATTTAAAATATATTTTAGATAAATCAATTACAAATTTAAGAAAATTATTTTTTGAATGTTCAACATTAACATCTTTAGATTTATCAAAATTTGATTCAAAAAATATAGCAAATATGAGTCATATGTTTGATGGATGTTCAAGATTAACAACATTAAATTTATGTAATTTAAATACCGAAAAAGTAACTGATATGAGTTTTATGTTTAATGATTGTAATTTTATAAAATATTTAGAATTATCTAGTTTTAATACTAATAATGTAAAAGATATGTCTAATATGTTTAGTGAATGTCATTCCTTAATTAATTTAAATTTATCTAATTTTAATACTAATAATGTTATTAATATGAATGATATGTTTAGATGTTGTTATTCTTTAACAAAATTAGATTTGTCTAATTTTAAAACTCAAAATGTTATTAATATGAGTTATATGTTTTATTCATGTAAGGAATTGACAAAATTAGACCTATCTAATTTTATTACAAATAATTTAATAAATATGAATTATATTTTTTTTGGCTGTTTTTCATTAAATTTATTAAATTTAAAAAACTTTGATATTAATAAAGTAATTTCTATGAAAGGAATTTTTGATAATACAAATGTATTTTTTTCATTAATATCAAATGATAAAAAAATATTAAATGAATTTAATATTAGATCATAAATATTATTATATAATATAATTAAAAGATTATAGTTTAAAATCATAAAAATAAAAAAATAATAAAATAATAAAATAATATAAACTGTGATTTAAAAAGAAATATTATAAATATTAATTATTAATAATTATGAAATAAAAAAAAAAATATGAATGATGAATCAACATTGAGAAAAGAAATATTAGGAATAATAGAATCCAACCTTCTTCAAGGAAATAAAAATATAAACGATTTTTCCAATAAATTAAAAGAAAAAATATTATCAAAAATACAAATTACAGACTTAATAAAATTAATAGAAGGAATATTACCAGAAAAACAAATTTTTTTTTTAAGACATGCTC
>JAEEGL010580832.1_pt1 | contig 12860 bp, 8 predicted proteins | sample 9134231 | NCBI WGS metagenome assembly JAEEGL01 (sample SAMN16246548, study PRJNA631951) | gut metagenome | biome: gut microbiome; feature: rumen; material: fiber-attached | host: Bos | place: Iran: Karaj | collected 2018-10
CTGATCCAACTTTGACTGAATCTCGGCCTCGGTCTTTCCGAGGTACTTGACAAAGGGACTGGTGTAATCGCCCGTGTAGAACGATCCTGTAGACTGCGTGCCATCTTTTTCGCAATCCGGGCCAAAGTAGGCCCCATTTTCATCAAAGAAGTTTCCGGTGATAGCCTGTCCCGCTGTTGCCATGGATACAGAAGTCCCAAGCAACATGGCCATAGAAAATGCGGATTTTGAAATAATTTTCATATAGAAAGGCTTGTTTATTGGTTAAAACAATCCCATCCGCATTCCTTATACAGAAATATATAACATTTTTAGTAAAAATGCCCTAGCCACATTGTAAAAAAAGGCCTACACATTGCGTGCAGGCCCAATTTTTATATATAAGGCTATTTCCCTATATTTTTTTCAAAGCCTGGGTCTTGGGGCCAGCCTTGCCCGGGGGCAGAATCAGCATAACCTTTTCCATGCGGGTGCCGTCCATTTTTAGCACACGGAAAGTATAACCCTGGATCTTGACTTCTGCCCCAGGAGACGGGATAATGCCGAGGGTCGCCTGAATTAAGCCCGAAAGGGTTTCCACATGGGAATTCTCGGGCGGCTCCAGCTCGATTCCAAGCTCGTCGCTCAGGTCCGAAAGGGTCATAAGGGGATCCACGATGTAGCGGCCGTCCTTGAGCTTCTGAACGTCGTCATCCTCGTCCATGTCGTCTTCGTCGCGGATTTCGCCTACGATCTCTTCCAGAATGTCTTCTAGGGTCACAAGACCAGCTGTACCGCCGTATTCGTCCACCACGATAGCAAGCTGGTTACCCGTCTTGCGGAGTTCGGTGAGAAGGTCGTCTATCTTCTTGTGATACGGCACGAACACCGGCGGCATCACGATTTTCATAATGTCGAAGGATTCATCCCTATGCTCGGTATACCATTCTAAAAAATCCCTATTGGAAAGGATACCCACGATGTTGTCCACCGTATCCTTGTATACGGGCAGCCTAGAATGACGTTCGCTGTTCAGCACATTAACAAGATCTTCAAGAGAGGTCTCCACGTCGATGGCGCACATGTCCACACGGGGCGTCATGATTTCGCGGACAGGAGTCTCCACAAAATCAAAGATATTCAGAATCATCTGCTGCTCTTCTTTTTCAAGCCCCTCAGCATCCATTTCGCCACTGTCGGAAAGATCGGCCTGTACGGCATCACGGCGTTCCTCGGACAAGAAGCTGAGCTTGGAATCGTAACCCAGACCCTTCAAGATGGTGACAAATAAAATGTGACAAATCTTGGCAGGGATCGCAAATGGAATCCTGATAAGCTTGTAAAGCGGAATCAACACTACCGCCAGGGTATCGGGCTTCAAGTTACCCAGCAGGTTCGCACAAAAAACAGTAACCGTATAGATACAGATGCAGGCCACAACAAGGTATGCCACAAAAGCGAGCATCCAAAATTCACGGACCCAGTTCCACGGGACCATCTGGAACAGGTATATGCCCAGAACGCCACTGCCCACATTGCAGAAGATACGCCCAATAGAGATGGTCTCATTAAAGCCGTCATGTTCTACAATGGCGGCCACTTTCTCTTCGCGGCCTTCCCTATCCTTAGCCTCACGCTTTGCATAGATGCCGCTGAAAGCGGTCTTTATTAACGAAAAAGAAAAAGAAACGAGCAGAAAAATAACCAGAAAGGCTACCGCCCACTGTACCGATGAATCCATCAGCATTTCTCCTTGTAGGGGTCCAGCCCCAGAAATTCGCATTCCCGCTTGCGCATGACCTTGCGGTCGGCAGCCTTGATATGGTCATAACCCGACAGGTGCAAGAGCCCATGAACAATAACTCGCTTCAGCTCGGCAAAGAAACTATTACCGTATTCTGGAGCCTGGCGCTTGACCTGTTCCTTAGCGATGTAGATTTCACCCAGCAAATCGGGTTCGTGCCATTCGTAAGAAAGCACGTCCGTCACCTTGTCAAGCCCACGGTAGGACTTGTTCATCTCACGGACAAAATCGTCATCACACAGGACAACATTTACGTTATTCCCTGTTCCCTCCTGGTCAAGGAGCTGGTGGGCCATCTTGTCGAACTTGTCTTTCCAGGGAAATGTCTTGATGCTCCCCTGGCATAGGAAATCTATTCTGTAACGTTTCTTTTTACTACTGGCAGGGTCAGGCATTAAATGTTATACCACTTCTTAAGATTTTCAATAATGGCTTCGGCCTGGGCCTTTCCGCTGATATTGAACTTGCTACGGGCCTTGAAAGCTCCAGCCACCTTCTGATAACGGCGGATATAGACCTTGGGTTCGCCGAATTCGCCGGTCTTGGCGTTACGTTCCTGACAGAGGAACATCATGGTCTGCCATGCACCCTTAGAAAGGATGGCCTTGTCCAGTTCCTTGATGACCTGCTCGCCGGTTTCCGGGTCGGTCATTTCCACGGTAGGTTCTTCAAATTCTGCGCTCATAGGTCCCTCATGTGATTAAGGTCAATTTTTTGCCCTTAAAAAATACAATTTTCTCTCAACAAAACCAAAAATAATATATTTATCACATATAATAATCTTGAAAGAGGGGCTATATGTCATTTTCAAGCCGTTTTAAGTTTATTGCCGTTGCCCTAATGCTTGCGGTGCCCTTTTCCTATGCCGCCAAGAATACCTCGGGTAAGGTCCGTTCCGTCATCGGTGACGTGACCACGCAAAAGAAGTCCGAAGGTAACTGGGTTCCACTCCGCGTGGGAGCAAAAGTCAAAGAAAAAGATATTATCAGGACATTGGTGGAATCACAGGCCATTGTGGCTCTCCCCGACGGCAGTACTATTTCGGTAGAAGAAAACTCTCTTGTGGAGTTCTCCCAACTGCTGTCCGAGGATGGAGTTCAAACGGCCATGACTGACATCAAAAGCGGAAAGGTCCGTTTTGACGTTCAGAAGCAAGCCAGTAAGGAAAGTTCCTTCAAATTTAAGACAGGAACAGCCACAGCAGCCATCCGTGGAACTGATGGTGTCATCGGTATGAGTTCCAAGGGGTTGCCCATCGCCTCCCTCCGCAACGGACGCCTAGAAATCAACCTGTCTGGCAAGGTCGTCGGTATTAATGGTGGCGAAACGGCGGTCCCTAGTGGTGACGACTTTTTGGTCCTTGAGCTATCCTCTTCGGGTGACTTGGACTTCTTGAATGAAATTGACGCCATGCTCAGCGATACAACCATGACTCTGGATAAGTTAAAAGAGACCATCCTGAACAAGGACAAGGAATACAGGGAAAAGCAAACAGCCGCCAGGGATTCCCTCAAATGTACATTTGAAGCACTCCCCGACACTATCTATGTACCCAGTGTGACGGTCAAAGGAACATGCCCTGCCGGTGTATCCGTTGAACTTAGCAGTGAACGAATTGAGTCTACCGGTGAAATGGTCCAGTTCACCCCCAACTGGGCTCCTAGCTCCGTTGGAGAAAAGAAATTCCCTGTTGTCTGCTATGCTGGAAAAGTGAGCTTTGGTTGCGCCGACCTGAAGACATACTACAAGCTACCTCCAGACACCACGACACAAGATACTGTTGCCCAAGCAACACGAATCCCATTTGAAGTAACCACATCCACCCCCATCAACATTTGCGAATCCGGAGCAGCCACCATTGAAGGCCAATTTGACCCTGCAGACTCGGCGGCAACACTCTTTGTAAAACTAGGCAACTACACTTCCCCAAACCTGGTTCCTCTAAGCGCCGAAGGTAAATGGACCCATACCATCACCATAAGCGACCAAAAGGGCAACTGGAACGAAAAATACGCAACCGTGGAATTCAACGGTGCCACAGGTAAAGCGACTGTCAAAGTTGAGTTGAATGTCGACAAAACCTGCGGTGCAGTGAACCTGGACCGCCCGGTGCTCCTATTCCAGCGAGCTGACTCAATCCGCTGCGAGGCAAGCGTATCCATAGCCAACATCAAGGATGACATAGTCATCCTCTCCACCGAAAGGGACAACACCCCGTTGAAGGAAACCTATTTCGACAAGAATTCCTACTCTACGTTAAAGCTCAAGTCCGGACTCCACGACTACACCTGGACAGCTCGTGACCAGGCGGGTAACAAAACCGAACTGAAGAGAAAACTGGGGTGCTACCCGAACATACAGGCCAGCATATCTCTTAGCAAGGGACAGAACGAACGTCTGCGCGTGCCGCCACCACCCAGAGGCGTTTCCAAAAAATTCGAAAGATCCTTAGTATTCTCCATAGCGGGTGTTCCTGAGCAAGATCCGAGCCATATCAAGCGCATTGTGGTAAAGAAGGGCAACGAGAACTTGTTATTCCTCGAAGGATCTCAACAGATTACCGAGCTCAGGCACGAGGTACGCGTGGAACTGGAATATGGCAAAAAGACTGAAATCAGTATTCAGGTCCTTTTGAAGAACGGCAAGACACTTAACGTCACAAAGACTTACGAGGTACGCTAAATGAAACGACTCTTTACTTGTACCATCGCAACAGTCTTACTTGGAACAGTCTTCGGCTTTGCCCAAACAGCACCCGCCCCTCAGCCCGCGGTCACGCCGGCACCGGCCACTCAAGCAGCCACTGCTCCCGCAACACAACCCGCAGCTCCAGTTACCGCTGCCCCAGCACCAGAAGCAGCTCCTGCCCCCGTGGCGACACAACCTGCACCTACCGCTCAACAAGCGATGCCAGAAGCAGCACAACCGACCCCTGTAGAAGCGGTCCCTGCTCCCCAGCCCGAAGCAGCCCCAACTCCCGAAACCGTAGCGGAGCCCGCACCGGTCCAAACCCCGGCCGCTGAACCTGCAGTAGCAGAAACTGCGGCGCCAGCTGAAGCAGCTCCGGCCGAAACTGTTCCAGCCACTGAACAGGTGCCTGTCGCAGAATCCGCCCCTGTCGCTGCCCCCGAACCAGTTGCAGAAGCAGCTCCTGCTGTCGAAAACACCCCGGTTGCCGAGCCACAGGCAACTCAACTTAACGGAACAGAGCTCACAGGTGAAATCCGTGGATTCCTGAAAGCGGACAAGTCCCCCTACCTGGTGAATGGAGTTGTGTCCGTCGCCCCAAATACAGTCTTGGTGATTGACCCAGGTACTACCATCATGTTTACCAAGGGTAGCTCTCTGATGGTAAACCAAGGGCAATTGGTAGCCGCCGGAACAGCTTCATCTCCGGTAGTATTCCGCTCCGCCATGAGTTCCCCCACCGCAGGTGACTGGGCCGGAATTGTCATTACTGGTGAAAACAATTCTGAAATCCGCAATGCCCAAATCTTGAACGCTACAAACGGGATTGTCATCGAAAATGGCAACATGAAAATCCAGAACTCCCTTGTAGAAGGTGCTTCGGGCTACGGTATTTACGCCCGTAACGCCACCATCACTGCTAGTGATTGCCAGTTCAAGAACAACCAGGTGGCCGTGAACCTTTCCCACTATGCCCAGGGCGAAATTGAACGTACCACCTTCGATAGCAATGCCGTAGCCTTGCTGAATTCCAAGCTATCCATGAGCGTTGTTTCCTCCTCAAATTTCGAGAACAACGGGACTGCCGTTATCAATATGGGGAATACCCTCATTGACTTGAACAAGACCTCAGTAGAAGGGAACACCGTCGGTATATCTTCGTCAGAAATCCTTGCACCCGAAGTAATGGAAACGGCCAAGAATAACAAGGAGAACTTCAGTAGCAAGGCTGCCGAGACAGTATCAACACTGCCACCTGAACCAGAAATTCCTGGTGTTGACCGTAAGAACCTGAATCCCGCCGATGAAGCGGCTACCGTATTTAACGCCATGGCTCCCGCCGACACATCGCAGAAAAGCTGGACCATTCTTGGAAACGTGATGCTAGGTGGAAACTACCACTACGTTACCACCCGCAAGCACAACGAAAAAAGTCCCGAAATTTTTGGAACGGATACGATTTTCAAAGGTGACCACTACAAGAACTATTTCCAAGTGCCGGGCTTTGGCGCAAGTGCATCCGCCTACGTACTGATGATGTCTCCTGACGGGAAAACCATTGAGTTTACCATGGATGCCACTTCTGATTCCTGGAACCACTTCTCCCCCAACCCTGTAACGCTCCGCTACAACGACAGTTACAACAGTGTCAACCTGGGCGATTTCCAGATAATTGGCGGAGACATTTATATGTCGGGATTGCCGCTGTTTGGCGCAGAATATACACTTTCTTTGCTCAAGAACAACGCTGACCAGCCTCTGTTCCAGTTGGAAGGGTTCTTTGGCGAAGCCAAACGTTCCCTGGTTCCCCACAACCGTCACCCCTACCTTTACAATGAATACATTGACGATGGCGAGGCACAGGCTCAGCGTCTTGCCTATGGTGGATTCTTGAAATGGGCTCCGGTCCGCAGATTCGATGCCAAGGTCGGAGCAATCTATGCCAACGACGAATTGGAAGACCCTCTGTTCCGTGACGGGGCTAGGGCCTCGACCCTTACCACAGATCCGCTTCAGGAATCCTTCACCATGTATGCCGAAGGTAACTGGCTGTTCTTCCCTGGCGATATCGAACTGAATGGGCAGATTGCCGTTGGGCGTGCCGACACAACGGATGCAGTCCGCCAACGTGCCATCAACAAGGTTTTCTCAAATGCAGGCTTGAACACTTCTAGCTACTCCCTGTTACGCAAACTTATGCAGAACGAGAGTCAGATTGACCTGCTAACCAATGCTGAACTAGAAGAGATCTTTGGCGACAACACCAACATGAGCAAGTCTGAGATGATTTCGACCCTCCATTACTTGGTTAGCAAGGCCAAAACGGTTCAGAAAGAAGCTGAAAGCGACCGTGATGATGACCGTGTACTTGGCCAACATTGGGGTAGCCAGAACTTTGCCCTGGGAGCCTCGCTAAACTGGAATATCAACAGGACACGAATCGCAGGCCATGTCAAGTACGTCGGAGAGAACTACTATAGCGCAGGCTCTCCGGACCAGCTTTCTAACACCCGTGAATTCGGGGCTAGCCTGGAACAGGACATCAAAAAATTCTGGACTCTCGGTCTGGACTACCAGATTAACGTAGAGAATGCTGCCCATGGCAGAAAGAAGAATCTGGCTGGTCTTGCCGAAGGAACGCATTTCGGCCTGGTCTCCGATGAAGATAGTGACTGGTTCGAAAGCCACGAACTGGACAACGACCGTACCAAATACATCCACAACTTTGGTTTAGACAACACCTTTACCATCAATCCCAGAGTCCAGATTACCGCAGGGTACAATATGGAATTCAGGGATCAGTATCGCCCTCTGCAACTTCGCGGAAACTATATGCTGGAAGACGGCATTTACAGGGATGAATACTTCACCGATGGCAACGGCAAAAAGATTCCTGTGGTAAATGATGATACAGTCATGGTGGATTCCGCACGTTGGGCAGACTACATGTCCCTTGCCGACGAGCCCTATCTCGCATCCAAATTTGAAGAAAGGCTCTACAAGCAAAGCTTAATGGCTGGCATTACCTTCAAGGCTGCCCAATCTGTATTCAAAATCAACGGCCGCTGGACTCTGCGCACGGATGATTCAAGATTCCACAAAGACAGTCTAGTTGATGAATTAGACATGGATCTGGAAGATACGACATGGGCAAAGCTTGGTTACTACTATCATGGTGGTGACTACTTTGAACAGAGCTACCCCTTAAGCATTACAACCACCTTGAAGAACATGCAAAATCATTTCCAGGTGACTTACCGTTTGAAATCCTATGTGCGCAACGAAATGACCGAAGACGAGATTACCGTAGAAGATGAATACGAAATTCCGTTTGCTAATCGTTTTGTAATCTTGACCTTGAATGGACAGTTCCGCTACATGCTCACCGAATGGACTGAGTCTGACGAGGACTATGACGAAGAGGAAATGGACATCCTTGGCAAGCTCAACGTGCGTGTCAACCATAACAAGCACTTCTACAGTGATTGGTACGTAGGTACGGGTCTATTTTATCGTCCAGACTACTTGTCCAACGAATACAAGGATATCTACGGCGGCATCAACCTGAACTACGTGTTCTAACTTTACCGCAAACGGCAAGGGACATGTACTCTTACTGTTTCCATGAGCTGAACGTTGCCCTGAACAAGAAGGGTCAATTTCGTGAAGCTCTAGCCAAAACACTGAAGCTCCATCCGGACCAGATTTTCAATCTGGAAGTGGAGCGTTTTTCATTGGATTGCAGACGGAAGGGTGATCCGCACTGGTCATACAATGTTCGTTTCGATGTTCAAAACAAGCTGAAGACCTTCGGTAACAATGCCAAAGGACTTGTAGAGGAACAGTCAAAGAAAAAAGACCCGAAAGAATCGTCCTTAGCAAACACTATGCCAATGGCCGAACATGTAGATATCATCGGCGCAGGACCTTCCGGACTATGGGCAGCCCTTCACTTGTTACGCAAGGGCTATTCTGTAGACCTTTACGAGCAGGGCAAGCCCGTAGAGGAACGTTTCAGGGATATCCGCAGGTTCTTTGTGGATCGCAAGTTTAATGCTAGGAGTAACGTATTATTTGGCGAGGGGGGGGCAGGAGCTTTTAGTGACGGAAAGCTCAACACACGAAGCCGTAACGCCTTCTCGGAACAGGTACTGCGGGACATGGTGGACTTCGGCGTTGACAGAGATGTCATCACTTTTGCCAAGCCCCACATCGGTACTGATAAGCTTGTACTGATGCTTAGACAAATCCGGGCAGAAATCGTGCGCCTGGGTGGGCAAATCCATTTCTATTCCGCCCTGACAGATGTGGAAATCCAAAACGGACGAATCAAGGCCATCAAGATAGAGAATGACGCCACGCCACAGGGAGCATGGAAACCCTGCGAAGCCCTTGTGCTTGCCACAGGACATTCCTGCCGAGATATTTACCAGATACTCCATACCCGGGGCGTGGCGCTAGAAAGCAAGGCATTTGCCATGGGCGTGCGGGTGGAACATCCCCAGAGTCTGATAAATGTTCGCCAGTTAGGAACAGGCGTAGACACCCGACTTACAGGTGCCGCCGAATATTTTTTAGCCACTCCCACCCTATCCAAAACCAGCAGCGCCTATAGCTTTTGCATGTGCCCCGGCGGAGTACTTGTACCCTGTGCTTCGGAACCGGAGACTCTCGCCACCAACGGCATGAGTTATAGCCGTCGAAACGGTCCCTTTGCCAACGGGGCAATCGTGGTTCCCGTTGAAGCTAGCGAAGGGCTTTGGGGCGGACTGGAATTCCAGCGTAAAACGGAGGCGGACGCCTTTGACGTAGGCGGAAAGAACTACAGCGCTCCCGCACAGACCATCAAGGCCTTTATGGAGCACCGGATCGACAAAAAACTGCCCAAGACTACATACCCCTGCGGAATCGTTCCGACCAATACCTGGGACTGGTTGGACAAGCGGATTTGTCAAAGCCTGTACGAAGGGTTTCTGAACTTTGACCGAAAGATTCCCGGCTTCATTGCGGAAGGGCTTATCGTTGCTCCAGAAACCCGCACTAGTTCTCCCCTGCGCATCACCCGGAACGACATGACCCTAGAAAGCATAAATACGCAAGGGCTTTTTGCTCTGGGCGAAGGAGCAGGCTACGCAGGAGGAATCGTCACCAGCGCCGCCGATGGAATCCGCTTGGCCTATTATGCGAAAGATTTAAGGAAATAGACATGATTACCCGTACCATTGACCGTAACTTTGCCAACATGCGCCTTGACCGATTCCTCCGCAAGGCTTTTCCAGACGAATCTCTGTCCGTATTTTTTGCAATCCTGCGTAAAAAGAAGGTTCGTGTCAACGGGGTGGTCGGCAAAGCGAACCTGATGCTCCAAGAAGGCGACACGGTCTGCATCTACGAAAACTTGAAATCGGTAAGTACAGCTGACGAAAATGAAAAAGGATCCGGTTTCACCAAGACCAAGTCTACCTGGGGCAAGGAACAATCTCCATCTGAAAAGAAATCGGCCTGGGGTGCCCGCGAGCTGGACATCATCTTGGAAAACGAAGACTACCTGGTAGTAAACAAGCCGTCGGGCATGCCGAGCCAACCGGGAAGCGGGACCCGCCCCGGAGAAAGCCTGGTGGAGCACCTTTGGGAGTGGGGCAAGCAGGAACATCTTGACTTCAAGCCCACACTCGCCCACCGTCTGGACCAAGAAACTTCGGGACTTTTGCTAGTGGCCCTCCACGGTGACACCCTGCGAGACCTGACCCGACTGATTCGCGAACACGAGGTCAAGAAATTTTACATGGCCCTAGTCAAAGGTAACCTTGAGAAAGAAAAGGGGTCAATTGAAGCATCTCTTGCGCGCACAGACAATGCCAGGGGCTCCAAAATGCAGATCGATGACAAGAACGGGAAAAAATCCATTACCCACTACAGCGTCAAAAAGCATTACAAAGGCTACGACCTGGTAAAAATCAACCTGGAAACGGGACGCATGCACCAAATCAGGGCCCACTTCGCCAGTATCGGACACCCCCTCTTGGGAGACACCCGCTACGGGGATTTCGCCCTGAATCGGGAATTCAAGAAACAATACGGACTGAACCGTCTTTTCTTGCATAGCTCCCGCCTAGAATACCCCTGGCAGGGCAAAAATACCGTCCAAGAATGCCCCCTGCCTAAGGAGCTGCAAGACGTTCTTAAAAAGCTGGAAGATTAGGCGATTTTTTTGGCGGACTTGCCATAGTCAATCGATACAGCAATTACATTTTTTCATTTCAAAACAAGCCATTTCACATCAAAAAATATATTTTCAGTGTACTGAGAGGAGATAATCATGAACATTAGGTTTTTCCTTGCAACGATAGCTCTTGCAGCAGGTGCACTGATGGCTAAAGATTACAAAGGCGGAGAGCTTTATACAAAGACAGAATTCCAATACGGCAAGTTTGAGGCTCGCATGAAGATGGCGGCAGCCTCCGGTACAGTAAGTTCTATGTTCCTCTACCAAAATGGTTCCGAAATCGAAGACGGAAGGCCATGGGTCGAAGTCGATATCGAAATTCTCGGACAAAAACCGTATCAGTTTCAGTCCAACATCATTACTGGTAAAGCTGGCGCACAGATAACAAGTGAAAAACTTCACAATGTCAGTCCCAACGCAGATCAAGCCTTCCATACATACGCCATTGAATGGACACCGAATTATGTTCGTTGGACTGTCGATGGAGTCGAAGTGCGTAAAACAGAAGGTGGCCAGGTTTCTAATTTGATGGGCACTCAAGGTTTACGTTTCAACCTCTGGTCTTCAGAATCCGAGTCCTGGGTCGGCTATTTCGACCAGTCCAAACTTCCGCTTTACCAATTCATCAACTGGGTAAAGGTTTATGAATACAAGCAGGGTCAAGGCGACAACGGAAGTGATTTTAAGCTTCTCTGGACCGATGATTTTGATTCCTTTAACAGCTCTCGCTGGGACAAGGCTAATTGGACATTTGGTGGTAATCGCGTCGATCTCAGCCCCTCCAACATTTTTATTAAGGATGGCATGCTGATTTTGGCACTTACCCGGGGTGAGGCTACAGGATACTATGGAAATGTTCCCCAAGATACAGAGAACAACCCGCAGAGTTCCAACAGCAACAACCCGGGTATGAGTAGCAGCAGTCAAAGCCAGTACAATCCCGGTCAGAGCAGTAGCAGCCAGGGCCAGAACTACAATCCTGGTCTGAGCAGCAATAGCCAGAATCAAAACAACAACCAGAATCCGTACAATAACAACACCGACCCCTATAACGGACAGAGTCAGAACGGCTATGTTGACCCCAACGGAGCTGTCAACGGCCAGACAGACGCTATCCGCCCAGCCAAGGTGTTTAGGGACTCCCAAAAGATTCGTGGCACCGTCAACGCCAAGGGTGCCCGTGTAAGCGGGACCAACAGGGCTCATTACCAAGTCGATTTTAACTACTAAACGAAACTCCATACACCCACATGCCTGTGCAAGTCCCCCCTTGCGCAGGCTTTTTTTATATTACTCCCTATGAAACAACGGATTATCAAGGCTTTGCTCGATATGAACCTCGCCGAGGGCGACCGGCTCCCGTCAGTGCGTTCCATGATCAAGAGCTTCGGCGCTTCGTCGGGCACGGTGCAGGCGGCGCTTGCCGAGCTGGAATCCGCCGGAAAGATTTGTAAGATCCAGGGAAAGGGTTGCTTCTGGGGCACTTCTCCCCTACGGACCAAGGTTCCCTATGTTCACGAGACCGTTTCTGAAAAACTCGCCAAAGCTTTTGAACGAGACTTTGCGCAAGGCTACCTGAAACCTTCACAGCCACTTCCGCTTTCCAAGGAACTCGCCGCCCGTTACAACGTGTCACAGGGAACACTCCGCAAATTTCTCGAAGAAAAGGTCGCCCGCAACATCTTAAAAAAGGAAGGCCGCCAGTACCTCTTCTACCGCAAGCAGCAAAAGAAAGACGTCGCGCCACTCAGCGAGCTCATCTTCGTCACCCGATGCAACAGCTGGGGTGGATTCAGCGCCGAAAGCGAACGCGAATTGGACTTCTTGCGGCTCGTGTATAAGACAGCAGGTAAGAACCATTACAAGCTTACCCTTTTCGGTATTGACGATGCCTCAGGCAAGCTTATTGACCGCAGCGGCAAGCCCTGCAAGCTTTCGGAACACCCCAACGCCGTAGGGGCCGTACTTTCGACGCTGTTGGTGCAGAACTTCCGGCCGCTCCTAACGTTTTTCGCCGACGCCAAGTTTCCCGTGGCCGTATGGTGGGAACACCCCATCGACGCTGTACCCAAAAGCTTCTTGCGCAAGGACAACTGGATATTCTTCAACTCCACATTCGGCAAGACTCCCGGCAAAGAAATCGGACGTTACCTGCTGGGCCTC
>JAEEGL010778874.1_pt1 | contig 12860 bp, 13 predicted proteins | sample 9134231 | NCBI WGS metagenome assembly JAEEGL01 (sample SAMN16246548, study PRJNA631951) | gut metagenome | biome: gut microbiome; feature: rumen; material: fiber-attached | host: Bos | place: Iran: Karaj | collected 2018-10
AAAGAATTCAAAATATATGATAATCAGCGCCCAAAGGTGCTTTTTCTCGGTAATGGTATCTGTCAGGCTTTCGGCGGCATATCATGGAACGGTTTGCTCGACGAGATAAAGAATAAGGATGATTATCCCCTCGCGGCTAATAAATATCTTCTTCCAATGCCATTGAAGGCAGCTATGCTGACGAACAATAACCTTGCCGCAAAAATGCAGAACATTATAAAACCCGAGGACAAGCAGGAGCCGAAGCTGAACGGCTACAACTGGAGCAGTTTCATAAAGACTACTCCGGACATGGTATTACAGCTGACAGGGCTTATCGGCAGCAGGTTCGACTATGTTCTTACCACTAATTACAGTTATGAGATTGAGGCTTCCTTATCAGGAGATAGTAATCTTACTTCTGACAAAATCAAGACAAAACTGATGCATTATCACGAGGTTGAGAATGCTCAGACACAGTTCCTGATCAACACATACAACGAAGTGAACGGCATTCCTGTATGGCATGTACACGGAGAAGCCAGAAAGCCCGCCAGTATGGTAATAGGTAATTACTACTACGGAAAACTGCTTCGGAAATGTGTTCAGCGACTTGACGGTGATAAGTATACCGATGCTACTGACGGCAAAAAGAAGCACAGCACTTCAAAAACCGAATCGTTCAAACTGAACATAAAAAACAACAGAGTGCAGAAAATCGGAAGCTGGATCGACGCCTTCGTTTTAGGAGACGTTTACATGCTGGGATTCGGTCTTGATTTCTCCGAAGTTGACATCTGGTGGCTCATCGAATACAAGGCCAATCACGACGATATCTGCGGAAAGACATTTTTCTTTGATCCCAATAAAGACACTGCCAGTAAATGTGTCAGTATCAAAAACATACCCTGTGATAAGCGTTCCGGTTTAATGGATAATATGCAGTGCAGAAATCTGTTGTTAGATTACGTCTACAATGTTAAATGTCGCAATCTTGATGTAACCATTAAAGACACTAATACGGATTATCCCATCTTTTATCAGAAAGCCATTGACACCATAATCGACGAAATCGACAAAGGAGGAAACTGACATGGAAATAATATGCCGCAGTCTTGAAGAACTCCGACTCCTCGTGAGGGCAACGGATCCTTCCATCATATCCGACGCCAGTCCTTACTATAAGTCCGGATGGGGCACAGCAGGCGTGATTATCTCCGGCGGGAAGAATCTGGACACGGATTGTTCGTCAGGTATGTATTCCGATACCAACGGTAAGACAGGTACTGCATTCGGAACCGATATCCATATCATCACACCTTACCCCAAGGAATTTTCCTGGTTCGCCGATATGGTCCTTCACACATATATCGAGAATCCGGGACCCGTGGAATTGCTCCGTAGATTTGTTGCAATTGCTCATGAGTTATATGCTAGCATTCTGGTTGAAAGGAAGCCGTCTTCTTATGATGTCAAGGATGAACTGCTCTATATCTGTGACTATCTGATCAACAGAATCAGATATGATTCGGGTCAGTCAGTTTCCGGAAAAGACAAGTAGCCCAAAATGAAATAGTAGCAATTACAGGAAACCCGTGTTATCAATCATGGGTTTCATGTTTTGTTGCTCTATTCGCTATGTTGGTCCACACGACACCTGTTTTAGCGTTTATTCAAGCTACGCTTGAATAATGCCTTGTATTTTCAATCTCTGCCCGCTACAATGTATATGTGCTTTCTGCTATCATAAAAATGCAGGGCATGGGAAGCAAAACCGACCAAATCCCCCGTCCCGAACCCAACACCACTCCCCCAAGGAGGTCCCCGTATAATGAGCATCGGCACGAACATCAGAGCCCTCAGGGAAGCCAGCGGTCTCACGCAGGAGCAGGCCGCCGAGCGCCTCGGCGTCACCTTCCAGTCTGTCTCCTCCTGGGAGCGCGACGAATGCAACCCCAGCCTCGACCGTATCGCAGACATCGCAGGTCTCTTCGGCGTCTCCGTATCCGCCGTCGTCGAGGAGCGCTCCGGTGTCTTCAAAACCAAGGAGACCATCTACGACTGGCAGCATATGAAGACCTTCGTCAAGACCACCGCGAAGAACCTCGGCCTGAAGGAGACCCTCAAAGCCGTCGACTATGCCGTCGGGGCCCACTCCGGCCAGACCCGCAAGAAGTCCTCGGTGCCCTACATATACCATCCCCTCAACCTCGCCTGCCACGCTCTCGCCATGGGCATAAGGGACGACTCGGTCATAGCCGCCTGCCTCCTGCACGACGTGGTCGAGGACTGCGGTAAGACGTACGCCGACCTGCCCGTGAGCGACGGCACCCGCAACATCGTCACGCTCCTCACGCACGCGAAGACCACGGACGAGAACCGGGACGCCGTGATGAAGGCATACTACGCCGCCATCGCCACCGACCCCCGTGCCGCGCTCGTCAAGTGCATAGACCGCTGCAACAACCTCACCACCATGTCCTGGGGCCTAAGCCGCGACAGGATCTACCGCATGATCAGGGAGACCGAGGACTACTTCCCCGCCCTGCTGAAGATCCTCAAGTCCGAGACCGAGTACAACAGCGCCGCGTGGCTGCTGCAGTACCAGATGGAGAACACGCTGGACATCTACAAGCGGCTGCTGTGATTCCCCGCACTCCCGCATATACGACAAATGCCCTGAAGACGGCGTTCTTCAGGGCATTTCTTATCTCCATATAAGTTTACATAATACTATACTCGAGTATTTCTCACTTTCCCGACAGCAGATACTTGCCCCTGCCGCCCTTCATGGGTTCTCCAAAGACGACAGCAAACCCTTTTCCCGCGATCACTACGGCGTCGGGACAGATGACGGCTCCATCAACAGCTTCCTTCAAGGGGAGTGTCCGGCCGTCCATCCACGGATCCGGCGACATGACGAAGCAGTCCCCCGCATGCTCTCTGACGAACTGTCTGAACTCCGGACGGCGGTCCATGTCCTCGCCATTCATAACGGTCTTCGCGGGATCCAAAAGCTGCTCGGCATGATGGCAGAACCTGCTCAGCCCCGCATATCTTTTTTGGGGCGTGGTCAGTTCGTGCAGCAGCCGGTCGCGGCGGTTTTTCCTTACGAATGACCGTACGAATTCAAGTTCCGCAGTATAGTCCATTTCCGCCTCTTACTTATCCGGCGTATTTCCAGTACGTCCGCTTCGCCGCAAAGCACTGACAAGCAGATTTCCGGATCAGCCTTTTCTGAACCCGCAGTTGCCGCAGAAGACCGCGTCCGGCTGCATCCTGTTCCCGCATTTGGGGCATATCTGGACCGTGTTGCCCACCGCGGCGGGATTGGCTGCCGGCATCATCCCCGGCGCAGTCGCAGGACCGGGAACCGTCGCCGGATTATGCATCATTCCGGTATTGGTAACAGTGCCCGGAACCTGTGGCGTTCCCGGAACGTCTCTTTCGAATACCATGGTCGTGAGCTGGGTCTTTTCGTCACGCGTAGGGGCCGTCATTATCGAATGAAGAACCCAGCCTTCGCGCGCGTATTTGTTCATAAGTCCTTCGACACTATCTATCGATCTCGTTCCCCTGCCGAAGAACTTCTCATTGAATCTTCTCTGCTCGATCGCGTATTCTTTCATCATTACCATCCTTTGAAATCAGTTTTGTTTTGTCCGGGCTCAGGTTATTTGATCTTCACCGGTGGGAGATAGTTGGGTTGATAAAACCTTATCTTCTTCTCGTAATCTATTATCATTTCCTTGTTTTGTTTTTTATTCAGATAATACGGCAGCATGGCGACATGATCGATGACCGCCTGTTTCCACGCTTCGACTTTTGCCGCGATCAGTTCAGGGTATTTGTCCATGTAGTATTCGACGGTGTCTCCCCACCGATACAGGATATCCCTCGCCACGTTCGCGCTGCTGGTCATGGCCGCCTGGTTTACATCACGGAGATACTGCGGCATCTGCGCGAAGTCCGCCCTGACCGAGTTAAAGAATCTGTTGGATATGATGAAGCAGCATTCGGTCATCTCCTCGACCGCCCTTACTCTCTCCGCCCTCGTCGGGACATGGTTCAGTATCCTCTTCATCGTGGTAACGCAGGCGTTGATGAATTCAACGGACATGTTGTGTATCTCCTCGATATACGCCCTCATCGCCTTGTAAAAGATACGGTAGAAATACGCCTCCCAGCTGGAGGGATCTCTGAGATAGATCATCTCATAGTATCTCTCGGCATTTTCATTATCGCCGGAGGTTCTGGCCCTGCGCGCGACCTGATACAGATTGGCCAGTTCGTCCGACGTGTCGACCTTTATCCTGCTGCCGCTGATGTTCACGGAGACCTCTACCATCAGCTTTCTGGCTTCCTCGGGGGTATATTTCGTTCCGCAGTGCTCGCACACGAACATCCCGCCCTGTTTGACAAGGGAATTGCCTCCGCACAGTTCGCAGGTAAGACTCTTCATGGTTTCACCTCTCAGGTATCATTCGCTGTGTATATTGTATTACACTCTGAACATGTTGACAATCGTTTTCATCTTACATTCTCCGCTCGCTTTGATGGTTAAACCGCCGATGTCGCCCTTAGCCTACATTCTGTTGCCACTCTCCTGTCATGTTCTCAATGCATTTCTATTATTTCATGATACGTATACGTCGTCTGAACAGGACGCATTGAATTAACTATTTGGCTAATTTTATCTTGACATTTGGCGTCCATTGACGTATAATACGTCAGAATTAACCAATTGGTTAACTTTTTATAGGCCAATTGCAGAGGGAGCGGTGGTTGCTGCTTGAGGATACTCTACGCCAATAAACGGGTCGAAAAGTTCTTCTCGGATTACGGGGAAATGAAAAAGGCGATCCCTCTGGAATGGGTACGTACAGTCAAAAAGCACATCGACCGTCTTAAAGCCGCCGATACGTTCGGTGACTTCCTGAAGCTGAATCTCGGTCACCCGGAACCGTTACACGGGAATCTTGAAGGCAGTTATTCCGTCCGGATCACCGGAAATGTGAGGCTGATCATGCGGCCGAGCGCTGACGGAAAAGCGGTAACTATATGCAAAGAGATCACAATGGAAGGAGTCGTTGATTATCATGGCGGTAAAGAATCCTGGTATATCCGCTGATCTGGTCATCCACCCCGGCGAAACCATCTCGGACGTGCTGGAAGAGCGCGGACTCACACAGAAGGAGCTTGCGCAGAGAGCCGGTGTGTCGGAGGCGTTCCTGAGCGACGTCATCCACGGGAAAAAGGATATCTCGAAGAGTCTGGCCATGGGTCTTGAGTATGCTCTGGATGTCCCCGCCTCCTTCTGGCTCAATCTTCAGGCCAACTACGACGCCGAGCTTCTCGCGCTTCAGGAAGAAGAATCTGTCCAGGCTGAAGAAATAACCGTTCTGACTGATATAAGCGAGGTCCTGAAATATCTTGAGAATTCGGGCATTCTGTCCGCCGGTATGTCCAGGAAGCAGACGGTCATCCGGCTCCGCAAGTATTTCCACATGAGCAGGCTTAACGACCTGGGAAAACTGGTACCCGCCGGGAATTTAAAGTCATCGGACAATACCCGTACCGAGCCGTCTGTTCTGGGAGCATGGTTATGTGTCTGCAAAGCAAGGGATAATGCCGGCACACCTGGACCCGAGTCTGATTCCGAAGATTCCGACGCTCCGGCAGCAGATATCGGAGAGATAATCCGCTCGGTCAAAGAGGATCATCAGGAGCAGTTGTTGACCCTCCTGGCCCGTTACGGCATCGGTCTCAAGAAGCAGTGAGACGGCTCCCTCCGCGGACCCGTCCGTGCGTTAAGCTCCGGCAGCTGCCGAAACATTTTTCCATACACAGCAAAACGGACCCCGAGGGATCGTCTCCCTCAAGGTCCGTTTTCCATGCCCTTATAAGTTTACTCCAGACATTCTTCTATGTATCTCATCGTGGTCAGGTATTCCACCTGCCCGTGACGGGAAAGAAGGCGTCCCTCCTCATCATAGCTGTTGTAGTATTCTTCAAGATAACTCATGGTTTCTTCTCCATAAATCCCGGTCCCGCGGTCTATCAGCGGCTCACGATATCGATCACGCCGGCGATGATCTCCGGATCGGGGTATCCCTGACCGTCTGGTCCCTCCATACCGTAACACATCGCGAAGGCGAAGTTGTCGGCCATGCATTCTTCGGGATCTGTCACGTACCCGGTGTTGGTCCCGAACACCGCGTCGAAGTTGGCCGCCTGCTCCCGGGTGTAATATACGTCCGTTCCGTCGATTGGCACGAGCGCCGTTATTTTTTCGGATCCGGTCCCGGGCTGGGTCTCCGGATGACCGGCCGCAGTTATCCATACGAGGAAGCAGTCGACTTCCCTGCCGTCGATGTCAAAAGTCGCGTATGAATCGTGCTGCTCGACGTCCGGGTTGCTCAGGTACCTGTCCCGTACGCAGGGCGGCAGCTCGAAATCCGCATCCGCGACCGTAAAATGGATGAGGGAATACATCTGCTCTCTGAAGTCACGGTCGTTTCTCGTAAGGCAGTGGAACATCTCGTGCCACAGGAGCTTATCCAGGTACCGGCCCGCCGCCGGGATGACGCTGGCCGCGACATTGCCGGAATTGAGGTAAATGTCGGTCCCGTGAGTATATCCGCTGGCCGATATGATCTCCACGGACATGTCGCTCTTGATGAACGTGATCTCTTCCGGCAGCGGGATCTCATAGCCTGATTTCGCCAGCTTTCTGGCCATCTTCGCGACTCGGCGGTCGACGAAGTATTTTTCGACGATATTATAACCTCTGATCTCGGCCGCGGATATTTCGAGCAGTTCGTCCAGCGCCGCGTTTCCGTGACCCAATCTGAGATCAATATCTGTCTGCGTCATCTGCGAATAATAGTCCGTGTTGGAAAGCAGGCGCTGCCTTCCCTCTTCCGCGGAAGCGAACCGGTGCGGGATCGCGGCGGCGGATATCTCCGTCACGCATATATCGGCAATAAGCCAGACCAGCAATATGCCGATAAGGACCAATAATATCTTTCCGAAGATGTGTTTCCTTTTTCTCTTTTCTGTTTTGTTGTTCATGACCTCTCCCCCGTCTGAGAGCCGTCCGTCCCGTCAGGCCGGAATCCCTCCGCAAACTCCGATGACGCGCCGCTGTTACGGTCTATGCTTCAGCACGCGTCCGAGCGGCACCCAGCCTAGATACTTCGGATGATCGCCGGTCAGCGCCGTCAACTTTTCAAGAGTTCTACATAATGGCTCCAGGTCAAAAGTTCAGACAGTGTCTTAACTTTTGGATATGAGATTGCATCCGCTTTTTGCTTTTGTTCCATATTGAGCACCCTTACAAATTGGAAGTCGTCGGGCTCAATGTCGCCGGCCTCACCGCTTCCAGTTCGGCTTATACTCTCCGGCAAGAAGCATATTTCTGAATCTGACGAGATACCTTGCCGTCAGTCCCCAGATCCCGTATCGCTCGTATTCCAGGTAATATGTAGTATAGGGTCCTCGATTATAGTTTCTTAAATACCGTCTCAAAATGACGGGCAGTTTCCCGCTCTCCGGGTCGCTTATGTCATAGACAGCCGGTTCATGGGACAAAAGCCATGAAAAAGGCATCGTAAAGACCCCGCTCACCTCTTCCTGCCGGAGGAGCAGCTTTTCCGGTTCGAACGGGTCGATCTCCGCCAGCACCGGATAGACATACCTTTTCTCCATATGCAGTTCCGGTTCCATCGTCTGCAGAACGTTTACGGAAGAAGGCCGTATCCCGAGTTCCTCATAAGTCTCACGCAGAGCCGCGTCGACACAGCTTTCCCCGGCCTCGGTATGGCCTCCGGGAAAGCAGACTTCCCCCGGCTGCCGGACATTCAGGGAACGGACCTCCATCAGGAGCGCCGGTCCGTCTTTGTCCCGGACCACCGGGATCAGGACGGCTGCCGAAGGCGTGCGGCCGTCTTTTCCTTCTTCCGGCGCAGGTGTTTTTATCCTGTCTTCCATGATCGGCTTCCTCCTGTAATTAAACAGATCCCGTTCTTCCGGACAGCGCCGTCTTTGATACAGACCGCGCTCTCGTCCTCCGCGGAGCCGCAGGCTGTCATCTCCTGCGCCCTTCCCTGTGGAAAAAGTATCCGAGGTTGACCCTGACCTCCCTGCGGCCGATGTCGTCGTTCGTGTAGCAGCAGGTATCGAAGCCGATCAGTTCGAGCCCCTGATGGAGGTAGAATCCGATCGCGTTCGTATTGCAGGACTGCGTCTCCAGAATGACGGCTCGCCTTTTCTGACGGAGGGCGACTTCCTTCGCCTTGTCCATCAGCCTCTTTCCGACGCCTTTGCCCCGGAGCGCTTCGCTGACCCACAGCTCCGTGACAATGAGCCTGTTCGACCACTCCTCGGGACAAACTTCGATGCAGGCCGTCATTTCACCGGCTTGACTCAAAACGCCGTAGGCTTCCGCCCCAACCCAATGGTCCTGATAAAGCGAATCGGGGAAATCGTATTCCTCCGGCGTGTGAACGATCTCTTTTCCTGCTGGTTTCCTCACAATGGAGACAGTACACCCTTCGCTGTTTAGCGGGCTTATTTCAAAGTCGTAATAACTGTCGCTTCTGGTGATCAGGGGTATCGGTGTGCCTTTCCACTGATCTTTCGGCAATGCGACTATATCATAATTCATTTCCAGTTTTCCTCCGCAGATTTCGGTCTAACGGCATCCCTGCAAGCCGGGATCGATCGAGCTTTTTTTCACGACTAATCTAAATTCTAATTTTGTATTAGTCGCATTTGCTGTTTGCAATGGCAAGCATTATTTGCTTTTAAGGACGGGAAGGAAGTCACGGTAAAGGAATAAAACCACAGACGCGGAAACATCTCCGAGCCGTATTGGTTCAGAGGTGCTTTTGCTGTTGTCCGCTGCCTGCATAATATACCATGGTTCCTCCCCGCGGTCTGACGGAGCGTCAGATCCCGTTTATATCGCCGCACTGAAAGCGGACCGGTCATCACCCGATGCCGGGCGATGCCGCCCACTCCGCGATTTCTTCTTCCGGGGTCCCGAGGCGGTCACGCGCAGGGGTTTCTTATGATTAATATATCACCGAAGGAAATGTTTTTCCACTCTTTGGCGTGATAGATGGTTTTTCAAACTGTTGCGACATGTCGCGACAGTTTAATCTGGAGTACCGGAGAAGCCTTGATATAATCGCTTAATGGGCGGAACAAGTCCAAAGATCTGTCCGCACCCCCAAATGGTTATTTCTGCCGGGCGCTAACACCCGGCAGACGTTTCTCCCTTTCTTTCCCTTCTCTTTTGTAGTATAATGGAAATATCCAAGCAAGGAAAGCAGGCGTTCACGGATGAAGCACTATATAATCGCGAAGTTCAGGGACAGAAGCGACACCGGAAGGCTCCTTCCGGAGATCACGGAACTTTTCCGCGGAACGCTGGCCCTGGACGGCGTGGAGAACGTCACGGTCCGCAGGTCCAACAGCACAAGGGAGAACAGGTACAGCATCATGATCGAGATGGACCTGTCGCCAGAGGGTCTCGAGAACTTCCTTGCTTCCGGGATACACGCCAGGTGGAAGGCCGTCTACGGCGACAGGCTCGAGAGCAAGGCCATATTCGACTGCGACTGAATCGGTAACGCGCTGTCTTCCCCGCCCGTCGATGCACTCCGCCTGAAAGGTTTTCCGGACGTATCCGGCACGGCATGAAAGGATGAACCCATGAAAAAGATAAGAACAGTCTTCTGCGTCCTCCTCTGTCTGGCCATACTGGCCGGCGCGCTGTCCGTGGGCGCTTTCGCCGCGGAACCGCGCGACACCTCCTTCGAGGAGGGCCTCGCCTCAGATCTCAAGGCGCTGCGCCTGTTCAGGGGCGTGTCCGACACCGACTTCGACCTCAACAGGGCTCCCACCCGCGTCGAGGCGCTCGTCATGCTCGTCCGCATCCTCGGTAAGGAAGACGAAGCCCTGAACGGCGAATGGAGCCATCCGTTCACCGACGTTCCCGAATGGGCCGGTTCGTACGTGGGCTACGCCTACCAGACCGGTCTCACCAACGGCTCGTCCGCTACGGAGTTCGGGACGGGCCCCGCCAGCGCCGCCATGTACCTGACCTTTATCCTCAGGGCCCTGGGCTATTCCGACGCGGGCGGCGAGGACTTCACCTGGGATAACCCCTTCATTCTGGCCTACTACGTCGGGATACTGCCCGGCTGCGTCGATGTCGACGCGTTTCTCCGCGCCGACGTGGTCTCCGTTTCATACGCCGCCCTCGACGGCGTTTATCTCAAGGACGGCAGCACGTCTCTGGCCGGGAAGCTCGTCGCCTCGGGCGTGTTCACGCAGGGCGAATACGACGCGGTGTTCAGGCCGGGCATCTTCACGGATTACGCCGAGGCCAACGGTTATTCCGTCATGAAGTATGAATGGGACGCTCTGGGCACCACGTGGCAGTACGAGCTCTGGATCCCCCTCGAGGCCATCGAATACTACAAGCAGATCCCGCGCGATCCGTATTCCATACTCTCCGGGTACACCTCCTACGTATACGACACTGAAGACGACGAGTTCATCTCCAGTATCGCGCGGACCTTTGCCGAAGCGGCGGCGAGGGACGGCTACAGCGATGACGAGGCCGTGCTGCTTGCGGTCCGCTTCGTCCAGAGCCTCGCCTATCTGCCCGACGACGACGCCCTCGAATACGATTACCCGAAGTATCCGCTGGAGACTCTGTACGATCTCGGCGGAGACTGCGAGGATTCGAGCATACTTCTCGTCTCTCTCCTCAGGGAGATGGGATACGGATGCTGCCTCGTGGAATTCTACGACCACATGGGCGTCGGCGTCCTCGGTGACGATTATCTGGACGGCTGGTACTACACCTATAACGGCCTCAAATACTACTTCATCGAGACCACCGGCTACGGGTGGGACATCGGCGAGATGCCCGACGAGCTGACCTACATGACCGCAAACATCTGGCCTTTCTGACCTTCACGAACACATAAAATACATATATGAGGTGACCAACATGTTTCTGACAGTCAGCGTAAATACCTCGAAGCACACGCAGATGCTGGACATTACGGACAGGATACGGAAGGCCGTCACGGAAAGCGGCGTCCGCTCGGGGATATGCACCGTGTTCGTTCCCCACACCACCGCGGGCGTCACGATAAACGAGAATTCCGATCCCCACGTGGTGCTCGACATGACCGCGGCGCTGGATAAGATAGTTCCCTGGGACGGGGATTACCGCCACGCCGAGGGAAACGCCGCCGCGCATCTCAAGGCGAGCATGACGGGCTCGTCCGTGCAGATCATCATCGAGGAGGGCCGTCTTCTTCTCGGGATGTGGCAGGCCGTCTGGTTCTGCGAGTACGACGGACCGCGCTCGCGCAGCGTATACGTAAAGATAAGCGCGGACGCGGGCTGAACGCTCCGTTCCGCGCCGGGACGCCCCGCAGAGTCTTCCGCGCGGCCGTACCAAGATGAAAAAAGCGTGTCTGACAGCCGTATGCCGGCTTCAGACACGCTTATTATATACTGTGGCGTGCGGCAGCGCGCTCAGCACGAGCCCCCAGACTATCATGAACAGAGGCTCGACGATGCACGACCCTATGTTGAAGAACGCCTGTACCATATAGCAGAACATCGGCGGCACGAGCACCCCGAGCTCCGGAGCCGCGTTCCATCCCCTGAATATTCCCTTCACGGTCCGCACCATAAGGACCGTCACGGGCAGGGTCCCGGCTATCCCGAAGCAGAGCATGATCTGCAGATACTCGTTGTGGGCTGCGTCGGGCACCGAGCGCAGCGTTTCGCCGAGGGCCTCGGAATAGCGCTCGAAGCGGAGCGCCGTGTATGCGGCGTACCGCGACGGACCCACGCCGAACACGGGGTGTTCGCCTATGACGCGCAGGGCGTCCTTCCAGATGCCTATCCTCGCGGAGCCGAACGAGTCGTCGATCCGTCCGTGGAGGACGCTGTGCAGCTCGTAAAGGTCCCCTCCCCCGGAAAACGGGACAAGATACAGCACGGCCACGGCCGCTGCGGCGGTCACGGCGAAGAACACCAGTCCGAACACGAACGTTTTCCGCGCGCCGGATTTCCCGCGCCGCGCGGTCACGCTCCCGTACGCGGCGGCAGGCAGAAACGCGGCCGCGCACACCGCGAGCGCGAGGATGCCGGAAGCCACTCCGGCCAGCAGGGCGCAGGCCAGTCCGAGCGCCGCAGGCAGGAGCAGCAGGAAGCGTATCACTTCCTTTCCCCGGAAAAGATACGCGACGAACATCGGGATCGCGAGGCAGTGCAGGGCGGACAGGAGGTCAATGTTCCCCACGGTCCCGAGAAGCTTCCCCTTTTCCTGCACGAACGGCTCGTAGTAATTGAGCGCGCCGGGATAAAAACGCAGCGGGTTCAGTCCCGCCAGCTGCAGGAGCGCTATGACGCAGCAGACGGCGTAGGCTCCGGCGAACACGTACACGAACGCCTTCCTGAACTGTCCGAAACGCCGGAGTCCGGCGAGGATGGCGGCGTAGAGCAGCCACGTGCACAGGCCCTCGCACCTTCCCGAGCGCAGTCCGAGAAACGGAGCTCCGCGCAGCGCGGTCACGAACACGCACACGGCGGCGAAGACGGCGAGTTCCGGCAGAAATCCCCGGGACCCGCGGGATTTCCCGTCCCCGAAAAGCGCGGGGACCAGCGCGGCCAGCCACGCCGCGGTGAGCGCCGCGAAGCAGATGAACTTCTCCTCGTTGAGCATGACGTATCCGTCCGTCCATGTGAACAGGACGAATACTGAGAGCATGGCGGTCACGTATATGAAGGACGCGCGTACGGCCAGATGCCGGCGCGCGTCCGTTTTCATCTCATTCCGCCCG
>JAEEGL011088673.1_pt1 | contig 12860 bp, 10 predicted proteins | sample 9134231 | NCBI WGS metagenome assembly JAEEGL01 (sample SAMN16246548, study PRJNA631951) | gut metagenome | biome: gut microbiome; feature: rumen; material: fiber-attached | host: Bos | place: Iran: Karaj | collected 2018-10
CTAAATAAAATACAACAACAAAGAAAGTTAATGCTACACCTGTAGTAGCAATCATTTTAAGAATCTTTAACCAATTAGGTATTTCATTACGCTTCTTTAATAATATTAAAATATCGAATACCACTATTATTGTCGCAACAAGACCAGCAATAATATTAGATTGTGTTGTAAACATCCTAAATGTTTTAGGTCCTCTTAATGTAAGAATAATTGCACAAACAATAACTGATATCATTGTAAATATATTTAATAATAATGAACCATAAATCTTTTTCTTCATTGTATCACCCGAATTTATGTATTATTATAGCACAAATTAAAAGAAGCAAGGTAATAGTAGCCTTACTTCTGGGGGTGTTATTTATCTTTTATTATTCAGCATCAGCCTTTAATACAGCATTAAGCATAACAGTTGCACCATCTGTACAATGCTCTGGCTTAGAATATTCTGGTTCACAATGTGAAAGACCATCCTTTGATTGAACGAAAATCATAGTTGTTGGAATAACATATGCACAGAATTGTGCATCATGACCAGCACCTGAATGAATATACTGATGAGATACACCAGTTTCTTCTGCAGCTGCTTTAACATATGATACTAATTTCTTGTCCCAGTAAACTGTATCACGATTCCATGCCTTCACCACTTCACACTTACAACCGTTCCATGTCTTATCAGCACAACTCTTAACAATAGCTAAAACCTGCTCAAGTACTTCTGGTCTTTCATGTCTTGAATCAAATGAGAATTCAAAGAAATCAGGCACACATGTATGAACACATGGGTGACATACAACTTCACCAGTAGTATATACAAGTTCAGGAACACCTAATTTTTCAACTAGCTTATCAATTTCTGTATGTAAATATACTAGTGCCTCACTTGCTGCAAAGAAAGCATCCTTACGCTTTGGCATAGGGAATGTACCAGCATGTGTAGTTTGACCATAAAACTTTAATCTGTAATTGAACATACCTAACACACAGTCAACAACACCGATTTCTTTATTATTATCTTCAAGAATTGGTCCTTGCTCAATATGTGTTTCAAACATATATTGATATCTATCAGGAGATAAACGGAACTTCTTATCACCCTTAAACCCTGACTTTTCAAGTGCCATACCAAATGTTTGAGTTGGGTCAAGAATTGACTTTGAATTCATCATATCCTCATATTTGAATTTTTGTCTAATATCCTCTGGTAAATAGTCATAGCATACAATACCAGAGCACATCATTGCAGGTGGATATAATGAGCCTTCCTCATTTGTCCATATCATAGCTGTTAAAGGATGCTTATGAGGAATATTTTCAGCAACAACTGTCTCTAATACCTCCATTGCAGACATAACACCTAAAATACCATCATAGTTACCACCATTTTTTACTGAATCACAATGGGAGCCCATAACTATTCTCTTTGCTGTAGGATCTGAACCCTCTATTGTTGCATAAAGATTGGCAACGTCATCACATTCAATCTTTGCACCAATTGCAGTCATTCTTTTAATAAATTCATTTCTAGCCATAATAGCCTCAGGTGATAATGAATATCTAGTGATTCCTCCATGTCCAGCATCACCAAACTTAGAGAAAGTTTTAATTTTATCTGACATTCTTTCTAAACTACACTTATACATAATAACTAATCCTCCATATCATTTCTATATCTTTGTTCTGGTACTCTTACACACCATTCAAGTAACACTCTTACTTCATTTCTATCGCATGAGAACTGTAACTCTCGTGCTTTTTTTGGTTCCTCAATTGAAAGCACAAATTCCTTATCCCAGTCATATAAATGCACCCTAATATTTTCGAAATCAACATCATTTAATTTAAGTAATTCCTTCATATTATTTGTAATATGAGCATACGCATACATTCGACCAATCCAAGGTGTCTTAAATGACAATGACTTTCTAAAAGGATCCTTAATAAAAATCTCTACTGGATATTCACTGTCAGCACGAGGCATTTCAAAATTAGTGACTGTTCTAAAATACCTAAAGAATATTAACTCTAATATATTAACTTTCTTTAAAGGTGGCTTGTTAATTGCCATAATACATCACGCTCCTAAAAATACATCTTCAAGTATCTTAATTAAGTCATCATTTCCAGGTACAATTAAACTATTTTGTAAGTTTTTTGCTGCCAATGCTTTACCTACAAATATAACAATTTCTTCTTTTGTTATTTTTTCTTTTTCTCCAAATAAAGAATCTAGTTTATCTTTAAATTCACTTACACTATTCATATTCATAAACGATAATACTTCGTTAACCTTATCAGGAATATAATCATATAAGAATTCTAAATATCTTCCAAGAAGCAATCCATTTGCCCTACCATGATCTATGTCTTTGAAATATGTTAACGAATACCCCATTGAATGAACTGCAGTTGTTCCTGTATGGGATATTACAATTCCTGCTAATGTTGATGCAAATAGTAAATTATCTCTATCCTCTAACGATAAATCATTTTCTTCAATTTTCTTAAATAAAGATGAAATAGTTCTTATTGCTTTTTCTGAATATATTGCAGTCATTTCATTAGCTTTTTTATTTAAAAAGCCTTCTATTGCATGACTCAATGCATCAATCGCAGTATTTATTGTTGTATTTTTTCCTAGGCTACACATATACTTTCCGTCAAGGAATGCATAATCTGGAAACATAATTGGTGATGATAATGTCGTCTTTGTTTCTAATTCATCATTAGTAAGAATTGAGTACTGAGTAACCTCACTACCTGTTCCAGCAGTTGTTGGAATAAATACCATTGGCAATATTTCATTTGTGTACTTTCCAGAAAATAAGTTTTCTCTAGAAATATCCTGTGCTGCAAGTAACGCTATTGCCTTTGCTGCATCCATTGGTGAACCACCGCCAATAGCAACAACAAAATCATCTCCATGTTCCTTGGCAAACTTTGCTCCATCGTAAACAATATCAATAGTTGGATTAGACATAATATTGTTAAAAATGTCATAACCAACTCCAGCTAGCTTTAACGCTGATAACACATCAGCAAGTGATCCATTTGCTTCAGCTGAATGTCTACCAGTTACAATTATTGCTTTCTTTCCAAGAGAGCTAAATATTTTATAATTACTTATAATTACATCTCTGCCACTAATAATTTTAGTAGGCATATTGAAAGCAAATTTCATATTACACCATCCCTTTAAATTAATTTATCTACCTCAGATAAAACCTCATCTAACTTAACTAATTCTTCTAATATTTGTTCTTCAGTAATAATTAATGGTGGGTTAACAAATAACATATTTTCATGTGAATAAGTCATAAAACCCTTCTTCTTTAACATTCCAACAATTTTACCCATTGTACCTTCTGGATCCTTACCGAAAGGAACTAATGGTTCACCTGTTTTCTTATCCTTAACTAGCTCTAATGAAGAGAATAAACCAATATATCTTACTTCACCAACTGAAGGATGCTTACTAGAAAATTCTTCAAGCTTTTCACCTAAAACTTTACCGACCTTATTAACATTATCTAGAATCTTTGCATCATCATAATACTTAACACATGCAACACCAGCAGCACATGCAAGAGGATGTCCTGAATAAGTAAGACCACACAATAGAGTATGATCATTGAAATATTCAGCTATTTTTTTAGATACTACTACACCACCAAGCTGTACGTAACCGCATGTTACACCCTTAGCGAATGATACAATATCTGGCTTAACACCGAAATTTTCAAATGCGAATAGTTTACCTGTCCTTCCCCAGCCAGCCATTACCTCATCACAAATCATCATAATGCCGAATTCATCACAAATTTTTCTAACTCCTGGCAAATATCCCTTTGGTGGAATAATTACACCATTAGAGCCTGTGATAGTTTCTAAAACAATAGCTGCAACCTGATCTGAACCTTCATAAATAATTTGTTCACGAAGCTTCGATAAATAATAAGCTGTAGCTTGCTCTTCAGATTCAAACTTAATAACTGGTTCACGATAAATATATGGGTCAAAAAACTTTACGAATCCAGGGATACCTGGTTCAATAGATGCTCTTCTTGGTTCACCAGTTAATGAACCAGCTCCAAATGTAGAACCATGATATGATCTATATCTAGAAAATACCTTTGGTCTACCAGTAACAATACGAGCCATCTTAATAGCATTTTCGTTAGCATCAGCACCACCATTAGTGAAGAACACCTTTCCCATATTATCAGGCATTCTATCAATGATCATCTTAGCTAACACTGCACGAGCCTCAACACCATATGATGGCCCTAAATAAGCATATTTATCAAGCTGCTCAACGATAGCAGCATTAATTTCCTTATTAGCAAAACCAACATTTAAATTAACTAATTGTGACGACATATCAGTATATCTATTTCCATCATAATCCCACATATAAATCCCTTCTGCCTTTTCAATAGCAATTGGATTTAAATTTCCTTGCTTACTCCATGACTGTAATACATATTTTTTTTGTAATTCTCTAATCTCTTCACCATTCATAATTATTATCTCCATTTTTTATCTATTATTTTCATTAGTTTGAATGATATTACTAGTTCTGCAATATCCTCGTAATTAAGATTCAAGCCAAAATTATCCTTCAAAAACTTAATTCTATTGTTAATAGTATTTCTGTGAACACCATGCATTTCAGCAAGCTTATTTACGCTACCGTTTGTTGCAATGTAATCCTCTAAAACCTTTAGATAATCTGTAGAGTTTTCAATGTCATAGTCGTCTATTTTCCCTAGAACATAATTTACATAATTAATTCTTACATTATTATCAGATACCTTAAATAGTAGCTGATAAATACCACATTCGCTGTATTTAGTTATTACGTTATCCAATATTTGTGATGTTTTAAGTGCATCATTTGATTGTGAATACAATAGTGGTAATTGATCTAATCCATTTTTAGAATTAGACACTCCAATATGATATTTAATTTTGTATTCATCAAGAATACTCATTATCTTTTCAATTAAATCATTGTAATATTTCTTCTCATTATCAATTGAAATAACAATTAAATTATCTGCCTCTGAAAATACTGATACTTCACTTCGTTTAAAACTTGATTCAATAGACTCAATTATTCCGGTAATTGAAGTAACTGTATCAGATTTATCAACTTTAATATTTAATATTCTAAATCTATCAGTAGAGTTTATTCCTACTCTTTCGATTGTTGAATAATTAACACTTTCTTCTCCCAAGGAGAATATAATATTTGAAAAAGCCTTTGATACGCTAATCTCTATTTTTTCATTTTCGATTAATATATGAGAAAGCTCATATGTAACATCTGTTAATCTCTTTTCCCATGGAATTGTAAATAGAGGTAATCCTTTACTATTACAAAGATCAATGACATCTTGTGGAACTTTAGTAATATATGGGCCAAGGTTCAACACCCATCCACAACATTTTCTACTTAAAAGAGTTTCAGCAAATCTTGTTAATGAAAATGTTGGCTTTGACGAAATACCAATACCGGTAGTAAATATCAATTCATTGCCGTGTAGAAATGATGGAACATCATCATCTTCTACTACATGAATCCATCTACATGGTCTATTAAGGCCAAGAGTTCCTGCAATAATTTTAATATCGTATTTATGATTTGAATACGATAGCAATTCTCTAAGTGTTAATGCCATATTTATCTACCTACTTTCTTTATTCTCTTTGATTTATTTATGGCATCTACTGGACATACAAGTCTACATAGATGACAACCTACACAATTCTTTCCAATAATTTTAGGTCCATCATCGCTAAAATCTATTGCTTGATGTCCACCATCATAGCATGATAGATAGCATCTACCACACTTGATACACTTTTCCTTATCAATAACTGGGAATTCAACAGTACTTCTATCTAAATGATCTGCAGAAACAATTTGATCTAAAGCTTTTCCTACAACCTCACTAATAGACTTATACCCCATCTTTTTTAGATAAATTTTGGCACCAGATATCATATCCTCAATTATTCTATAACCATATTGCATAACAGCTGTTGTCACCTGAATGTTTTCACATCCTAATGCCATAAACTCTAATGCATCCTGCCAAGTTTCGATTCCACCAATACCTGAAATAGGATAATTCTTTAATGTTTCATTCTTTTTCATATCAGTAATAAATCTTAGTGCAATTGGTTTAACCGCTTTTCCTGAATAACCTGATATAGAAGTTTTACCAGCAACTGTTGGATAAGATTCAAATGAATATAAATCTACTCCAGTTATGGATTTAACTGTATTAATAGCTGCTATACCATCAGCTCCAGAGCTGATAGATGCTAAAGCTGGAAGTTCCATATTACCAATATTTGGTGTCATCTTTGCTAAAACTGGAATACTACATCCAGCCTTTGTAGCCTTAACATATCTAGATACCAAGTCAATGTTTTGTCCTACATCAGAACCCATACCATTCTTTGCCATTTGTGGACACGAGAAATTACATTCAATAATATCTACTCCTGCTTCCTCTGATAGTTTTGCTAAAGAAGTCCACTCTTCTTCATTTTCACCCATAATAGAAGCCACAATGATTCTATCTGGATAATTTTCCTTTAATCTTTTTAAAATACTTAAATTTTCTTCTAAAGAGTGAGTAGATGTTTGTTCAAGATTTTTAAAGCCAACAAATGGATTATCCTCTTTTTCTAATGTAGAAAATCTAGGAGAAACTTCATCTGGAATATAATATCCAAATGTTTTAAATACAATTCCGCCCCAACCCATATCTAATGCTTTTGCACACATCTCATAAGTTGAAGCAACTACAGATGATGATAGGAAAAATGGATTAATACAATGAATACCTGCAAAATCAATTCCTAAATCTACATCAGATGTATCTATTTTTTTAGCATCAAGTGATGTAATAATGTCCTTAATTCTAATTTTGCCATCATAATGGATACATGCATTTTCACAAGGTGCATTGCATGTAGCACATATTTGGGCATCGGCCATATCATACGCACCATCTTTATTTTCAAATCTTATAGATCTAATGAATCTAGCAGGATCAAATCCATTAGGACAAGCCTTTGTACATGCAGCATTATGACAAAGCATGCACTTAAAAGTTTCAGTTTTAATAATCTTATCCTTGTATTTATTTTCCATATCTATCATCCCCATTTACTTCTTATTTTAAAGAACGCTTAACCATCTTTCCCCAGCCTCTTTCACCTTTAAATTCGCCATTTTCATATACTAAACGGCCTCTAGAAAAAGTCATAACTGGATATCCCTTAAGCTTCTTACCTTCCCAAATTGTATGATCACAATCTGAGTGCATCTTTTCATTTGTAATCGTAAAATCTAATTTAGGATCATATATTACGATATCAGCATCATAACCAGGCTTTAAGAAACCTTTTTTCTTACAACCAGAAAGCTTTGCTGGATTTTCACTACATAGCTTTACAACAGTTTCAATTGTTGTCTTTCCCTTATTAGCTTCACTAAGCATATAAGGATACATATTTTCAACACCAGCACAACCATTAGGAATCTTTGTAAAATCATTCTTACCCCAATCCTTTTCAGTCTTTTGGAAAGGACAATGATCAGTTGCCACTGTATCTACAACACCCATGTTGATTGCTCTCCATAAGGCATCCTTAGATTCCTTACCCTTCATTGGAGGAGAGCACACAAAATCACGTGCATCAGTTCTTTTATAAACATCACTTGTAAATTCAAGATATTGAGGACAAGTTTCTGCATACACCTCAACACCTTCCTTTTTTGCACGCTCAATTGCTTCAATACCACCCTTAGATCCGACATGAACGATATATAAAGGAGCACCTAGTGCCTTAGCAAAATTAATTGCTCTAATATCTGCCTCCTCTTCAACCCATTCAGGTCTAGACATATAATGGTACCAAGCTGATGTCTTTCCTTCTTCTAAAAATCTCTTAGTTAATACAGCAATTGCATCTCTATTTTCAGCATGAACAGATACTCTTGCACCAATCTTTTTAGAATGCTCAAGTAATCTAAATAAATCACCATCTTGTACACCAAAGTCATAAACCATAAATGCTTTAAATGTTGGAACACCAAATTTTACTGCATCGTCCATAGTAGTTAATAAACCATTTGATAAATCCTTAATACCAACATGGAATGCATAATCACATGCTGCATCAGGAGCGCAAATTGCATCTCTACGCTTAACTGTATCTAGAATTGATTCATTAAAATCTTGTAGAGCAAAATCGAATACCGTTGTAGTACCACCACATACTGCAGCTCTTGTTCCAGCAAAATAATCATCTGCAGAAACAGTACCACCAAATGGCATAGCTAAATGTGTATGTAAATCAATAGCTCCAGGTAATACTAGCTTTCCAGTTGCATCAACAACCTTAGTAGCTTTATCCGGAATTAGATTCTTACCAATCTCACTTATGACTCCATTTACAACTGAAATATCAGCCTTATATTTCCCCGATGAAGATACTAAAGTACCGTTCTTAATTAATAAATCCATATTCATTCCCTCCTCGTATAATATTTCTAAGGGCTAGGATTTTCCTAACCCTTAGAAGTAACTATTAAATCTTACTTATACTTATAAACTAATACTAATCCAGATCTTTGGTAAACCTGTGCAATTTGTAATAATGATGAACCAGCAGCATTAGCAGCGATTAAGTTAGAAACCCAAGTAACACCAAAATCAACTGAACCATTTGAAACTGCTGTTGTTTCAGATAAGTCACCACCACCGGAAACGATATTTACATTTGTAAAGCCAGCTTCAGTATAGTAACCCTTAGCTTTAGCTACATAGTAACCCATAAACTGTGATTGAGGTAACCACTTTAATTGAATGCTTACGCTTGTTTTTTCTAATGCGCCATATGTCTTTGACTTTGCCATTTCTACGTAAGTAGAATCACGGAAGCTATCTAATGTCATTTCACTAAGCTTTGTTTGTGCGGCAGCATCATCTAATGTGATATACTTCTTTGCTTGTGTTAATGTTGTAGTTAATGCAGTATCATATAAAGTACCATCTACTGCAACTGTGTTACCAGATGTATCCTTTGTTACAAGCTTTGCAACTTCAGATGCCATATACTTTTGATGATCCTGTGATACTGAAGAACCAGCTTCATAAACAATTTGTGCTGCTTCCTCTGTATGTTCACATGCATAAGCCCATCCCTTCATTGATGCTTCAATAAATGCTGCAGTTGTATTAGGATTTGCTTCAGCGAATGCTTTTGTTGTAAAGATATTATCTTCAAGCATTGCAACACCCTCATCATTCATATCAATTACACCAACACTATCTCCGTATCCTAATCCACCTGTATATGAATTCTTAACTAAGCCTAGTTCGTTGTAAGTCATTGCTGATGCTAATGAGATAGTTCCATCATCAAATGAATCCATTGTAAAATCCTGTGAAACATACTTCTTTTCTTGACCATACTTTTGTAATAAAGCTAAAATTTCATACTCATTACCTAAGCCCCAGTTACCAACAGCATTACTTGCTGCAGCTTCCTTTACAATAGTTTCTGATGAAGTACCCTTATCCCAAGCGATACCTTTTGCATTTGAGCATGATACAGCAAATACTGTAGCTCCTGCTGCAACACCAATTGCAGCTAACTTAATTAATCCTTTTCTTTTCATTTTTTCTCTCTCCTTAAAATTATTTTTTATATTAAATTAAGACTTTCTATGTCTTAATGTAATACCAGAAATTAGCATTAGTAGCATGTATAATAAAATACCCATAATACAAGCTACAAATATATAAGACCAAGCAGTTGAGAACTGCATTAGATTGATATTTGCCTTAATCTGATAACCAACTCCTACTGTTGATTCAGTAAAATATTCAGATACAACACTTGTAATAACAGCTGTAGGAATGCCGATTTTAAGTGCTGTAAACACATATGAAATACTATTTGGTATTCTTAATTTAAATAGTATTGTTCTCTTGTTACATGCATATGATAACAAGAGGTCTTTTGAAAATGGCTTTAATTCTGTTAAACCTCTATAAGCTGTAATCGACATACTAGACATCGAAACAACTGTGATAACTAAAATCTTTGCCAACATACTTCTAAAATCTGATGATCCTCCACCAATTTTAGTTAAATTCATAAATACAGGTGTTAATGCAATAATAGGAACTGCATTAAATGCTGTTACTAAACTAATTCCACCTTTTCCAGCTACAGGGAATAGAGCAGCTATTATTGCTAGAGAATATCCTAATAACGAACCAATTAATAATCCAATCAGTACTGATGATAAAGTTGACCAGATGTCGTCAGCCATTTTCCCTAGATTATCGTTCATTACTCCGATAATATGAAATGGTTGTGGCAATACTTGTGAATCTACGGAAAATACTTTATTTATTACTTGTGTTTGCCATAAAATTACTAATATAGAAAATGCGATTAGTGGATATAATACCGCTGATATAATTCTCCACCTATGCTTCATTAATTTGAGTAGCTTCATCATCAATCACCACACATTCTATGTCCTTTTTTTTCTTAAATAATCTAATGAATTTTAAGAATAGTTTTCTAATCTTCTGACTACCCTTATACTTATAAGGACATACAATTCTTTCGATTAGTCCCATCAAGCCGCCAGAACCAATTCCAATAAATGCACTTAAGAACACAATTTGCCAAAATATGTATCTACTCATTCCACCCTTTAAAGATTGGCTAAGTAAGCATCCTAGTGATTCTCCACCTTGTAACGTGTCTACTAGGATAGCAGCTGTAATTGCCAATGGTGCAGCTATCTTTAATCCCGTAAATAGATAAGGCATCGCTGACGGAATCATAGTTTTTCGATAAATAGTAAATTTATTAGCTGCGCATATTTTCATCAAATCTCTTTTTTCGCTCTCAACCGCCTTAAATCCAGCAAGAACATTTGTTGAGATTGGATAAAATGTTAAGATTGCTGCAATTGTTATTCTTGTTACATCTACATTATTAGTCATTGCAAATATAATGGGTGCAAGACCAAGAATAGGAATCATTTGAATTAGCATTAGAAATGGAAATGCTACCTTTTCTACCGCACCAATCAAGTCCATTAATAATGCTAGAACATATCCCAATACAATACCTATTGCAAATCCTAATAAAGCTCTTGAAATAGTAATACCTGCAGATTGTAATACAATTCCAAATCCCCAATCAGAACCGTTCTTTACAGTAAATATTGAAATAATTACATCATATATATGAGGTAAATAATTTTCAGGAGTTCTAAATGAGAATTGTACATAAAATGCTATTATTTCCCATACAATTGCGAAACCAATTAGCCAAACACATAAGCTAAAGTTTCTTCTCTTTTTTAGCTTTCCAATAAAAACTTTTACCTTTGATTCTGTTTTTATCTTGTTGATAGATCCTTCCATCAGAATCACACTCCTTCAAAGCTACCTCTTACCTTCGCAACTAATTCAGTAAATTCTTGAGTATTCTTCATATCCATTGTTCTAGGTCTAGGAAGATTTACATCTATTACTGCACTCAATCTACCAGGATGTGGTGATAATACACAAATTCTATTTGATAGAAATACTGCTTCCTGTATATTATGAGTAACAAATATTACAGTTTTATTTGTTTTTCTCCAAATATTTAATAAATCAATATGAAGCTTTTCCTTTGTAAATTCGTCCAATGCAGAGAATGGCTCATCCATCAATAGAATTTCAGGCTTAACTGCAAATGCTCTAGCAATACCAACTCTTTGCTGCATACCACCTGATAACTCGTGTGGATAATGATCTGCAAATTTCGATAAGCCTACAAGATCAAGCATTGCCTTTGAAGTTTCCATTCTATCAATCTTACTTACCTTCATAATTTCAAGTGGAAGCTCTATATTTTTTCTTATTGTTCTCCATTCATAAAGAACTGGCGCTTGGAAAACCATTGCATATTTCCTAGCAAGTCTCGCTTCCTTAGGTGTCATTCCTTCAATTAGAACTTCACCATCTGTATTATCTAATAGGTTAGCTATAATTCTTAATAATGTAGATTTACCACATCCAGAAGGTCCTAAAAGAGAGATAAATTCTCCTTTATGGATATCTAAAGTAACATCTGTTAGTGCCTTAGTTACATTAACACCATCTGAATATGTCATACCAACATGATTTAATTTAATTTCGATATCATTAGTAGAAATTACTTCTCTTTCCTTTTCCATATTCATTCCCCCAAAACACTACATTTTCAAACAAGATTTTTGTTGTCTTGTTTACGAATATTATAAAACAAAAAAGGCGTTTTCCTAGCACAAAATTCGTTTTTAAAGCTTTTAACTCTAATTTTGTGCATTGAAAACGCTATTCATTGAATTTTATATATTCGAACGTTTAGTTTGATAGTCTGAAATTTGTGCTCGTGCACATTTTTCAAATTTAAAACTACTTTTTTTAGGATTTAAATAAGGAATTACTTGTTCAGCTGAACCACAATTTATTTTTTATTTGCTGCTTTTTTCACTTTCTCTAATTCTTTACATATCTTATTTTAAATTTTAGTTAAACACTTATTATATAAAAACTCTTTAATATCTTCATTTTTCCCTTCATAATAATCAATCAATAATTTTTTATATTCAGGAACTAATTCAGCAGGAATTACAATTAATCCTTTACCATGGCTTATTAGATAATGATTAGCAAATATTACTGCCGTTCTTTTATTACCATCTAAAAACAATTGTTTTTTCATTACATATAATAAAATATCAATTGTTTTTGTAATATCATCATTATTAG
>JAEEGL013169014.1_pt1 | contig 12860 bp, 8 predicted proteins | sample 9134231 | NCBI WGS metagenome assembly JAEEGL01 (sample SAMN16246548, study PRJNA631951) | gut metagenome | biome: gut microbiome; feature: rumen; material: fiber-attached | host: Bos | place: Iran: Karaj | collected 2018-10
GCACGCAGCGATGTATGGGAGGGCTCCCTCGTTCATATCGAGATGGGATCTTCCACACTGTGGCAGGGTATTTACCCAGTTCTTGATGATATCGTTAAGTACATGCCCAGCCCTGAGAACCGCAAGATGGCTGGTATCAATACCAATACCAATGAGATTTTCCAGGCTGACTTCGATTTCTCCAAGCCTAAGACAGCATTTGTATTTAAGACCATGATCGATCCATTCATCGGTAAGTATTCACTTATTAAGGTTCGTTCAGGTGTCCTTAAGAGCGATGATCAGATGTTCATTGCAGGCAAGGATCAGGATGTTAAGATAGGTAAGCTCTATGTCCTTCAGGGCAACAAGGCTACAGAGGTTCCTGAGCTTCATGCAGGTGACCTGGGAGCTCTTCAGAAACTCGACATTGCTACAGGTGATACTCTTTCCACAAAGGCTACACCTGTTCAGTACGCTAAGATGGATATTTCACAGCCTTATACATACATGAGATATCATGCACAGAATAAGGCAGATATTGATAAGATTGCTCAGTCACTGGCTAAGCTCTCTGCTGAGGACCAGACCCTTAAGGTTGTCAATGATGCTGAGAATCGCCAGACCCTGCTTTACGGTATGGGCGATATGCACCTTGAAGTTATTCAGAGCAAGCTCCAGAACGTTTACAAGGTTAACATTGATCTTACCAAGCCTAAGGTTGCATTCAGAGAGACTATCCGCAAGAACTCTGATGTAGAGTACAAGTACAAGAAACAGACCGGCGGACATGGACAGTACGGACACGTTAAGATGCGCTTTTTGCCTTCAGGAGAGGATACAACTCCTTATGTATTCGAGCAGGAGGTTGTAGGCGGAGCAGTTCCAAAGAACTACTTCCCGGCTGTTGAGAAGGGACTTGCAGAATCCGTTCAGAGAGGACCACTTGCTGCTTATCCTGTAGTAGGCGTTAAGGCTGTTCTTTACGACGGATCATATCACCCTGTAGATTCTTCCGAAATGGCATTCAAGGTTGCTGCATCAGGCGCCTTCAAGAAGGGCTTCATGGAAGCGTCTCCTGTACTGCTTGAGCCTATCGTATCCCTTAAGGTTACTGTTCCTGACAGTTTCACAGGTGATGTAATGGGTGACCTAAACAAGAGAAGAGGACGTGTTCTTGGAATGAATCCTTCTCTTACAGGCAAGCAGGTAATCGAGGCAGAGGTTCCTATGATGGAACTCTTCGGATACTGCACACAGCTTCGCTCAATGACAGGCGGAAGCGGAGACTTCGAGTATGAGTTTGCAAGATACGAGCAGGCTCCATCTGATATTCAGGCTAAAGAAGTTGCTGACAGAGCTGATAAGGTTGCTGCTGCAAACTCTGAGGAATAAATGTAAACTATTAAAGGCTCCCTTGGGTATTGATATGTACCCGGGGGAGTTTTTATGTGCCTGAAAATTTATAGCGTTTTTATATATAAATATACGTTTTTGTGATAACATAAAGGTATGTCGACTGATACTTTCTTGCAGTACAACTACACAGGCGAATATGCCAGCATTTTGATAAGTGTTATGGCGCTTGTGGCTATCTTTTATTCAAAACCAAGGAGGTCCTATGTCTTCAGATTTATTCTTGCGGGACTTTTTTGGTCTATTCTTACGTCTTTTTTACAGATACTGATTCTTAAAGTGGCCAATAATCCGGAAATGTACTATAACAGATTTTTGTTTATGGTACAGATACTGGCCTTTCTTGTTGCTTACAATGCGGTTCTGTTTCTTGTCTTTTCATATGTTAATATGATGTCCATGCACCGCAGGGGGCAGAGAAAAGAGTTCTATTTCATGTACACTGTCCTTGCCCTGATCTACACCATAGGAACAATACTTGAGGTGGCTTCCGGAAGGATATATGAGATGGAAGTCAGGGGAATAGAAGTTGATAACTTTATAAGATATTATTCCTTTGCAGGCATGGTGTGTGCGGTCATCTGCTTTTATGCGTCTGTTACCAACAGGAAGGACATATCCAGAATAGTATGGAGAACAGTGTGTATTGTGGTGCCTCTGGAGCTGGTCCTTTTAGGCTCTCAGATCGTTTTCCTGAAAAAACATGTGGTTTTTACCGGTCTTTCCTATTCCCTGGTATTTGTGTTTGCATACCTTCTTTTCCATGCAGAGCCTTACAATGAGATATCCGGCTGTCAGGGTATTAATGCCCTGAATCAGCACATAAGCAAGATTTGCGGGAAAAAGACTTTCCAGCTCTTGTACGTATACTTCATTTTCCCCACCAGTGAAAGCTTTGTGGACGAAGGCCAGAACATGCTCGTAAAGGGAATCCAGGCCTGCAGGACAGTAGAGGCCTTAAGTCCTAAGATAAAGCTGTTCCAGGCTGCAGAAGACAGATACGTGGATGTAATAGAAAGATGCAGCGACAAGGAAGCCAGAAATATAGTAAATCAGATCAGGGGTATATTTGACTGGCTAAAAGCTGAGGTTCGCCTTCCTTTCAACTACGTCATGATATTCGGAGAGGTGTATAAGGAACTTGATGATCCATTAAAGGTCAGGCAGTTCTATGATTATATCGCTACCAGATTCAGAGATCAGAATAACAGCTATTTCTATGTGACAACCAGAGAAGATCTTGTGGAGTTTGAGGAGTACTATGAGATCAGCAAAACCCTTAAAGATATAAGAAATACTGTGGATGAAAATGATGAGAGAGTTCTGGTCTATGCCCAGCCAATCTACAGCGTTGAGTCGGACTCCTTCAGAGGAGCAGAGTCTCTTATGAGACTTAAGATAGGTGATAAGATCATAAAGCCGGACATGTTTATTCCCATCGCAGAGCATACCGGGTGCATACATTCTTTATCCTGCATAATGCTTAATAAGGTATGTCAGGTAGTCCAGAATTTGTCAGAGTTCTATGACTTTGACGCCATATCGGTTAACATTTCCTCAAAAGAGCTATCTAACCCCAGCATGTATCAGGACTTTCTGGACATCATCGAAAAGTATGACATTGATGTGACAAAGATCAGAATGGAGATCACTGAGACGGCCATGTTTGAAAACTATGAAATGGCCAACAGAAACATGGAAATCCTAGATAAGGAAGGAATCCAGCTGTACCTTGACGATTTTGGAACCGGATATTCATCCCTTGAGAGGGTTATCAACTGTCCGGTTAAGACCATCAAGTTTGATAAAACTCTTTTGTATAAATCCCTTGATGACAACAGGATGGACGATATCCTTACCTACATGATAGAAGTTCTTAAAAAGAATGGTTTCGTCACTCTGGTAGAGGGTGTTGAGGATGAGTCACAGCTTAAATTCTCTGTGGAGAGGGGATTTGAATTTATTCAGGGTTACCATTACGCAAAGCCCGGACCAATTGAAGATCTGAGGAACTATTTCACAAGAAAGAGCAAATTCTGATATCCGGCCCTGCTTACAATTTGTAGGCAGGGCTTTTTTTGCTGCCTTGACATGGTTGGTATGATTGTATACAATTATACCAAAGTATAAATAAAGAAAGGCAATGGGGCCAGAAATGAGTGATCAGACTACTTTCCAAAATCGTCCTGTAACGATGAACGACAAGAATAATCTGCTCAAGATTGAAGAGCACATGTATATTCTTGATGATGTTGTCAAACCTAATGTTTTCAGAAATATGTTTCCCTATGAGGAAATCCCGAAGATCCCTTTTAACGACAGGATTGTTCCTCATAATATGCCAAAAGAGATCTGGATAACCGATACAACATTCAGAGACGGTCAGCAGTCCAGAGCTCCATATACAACTGAGCAGATTGTCAGGATCTTTGACATGTTCCATGAGCTTGGCGGACCAAACGGGATGATCCGTCAGAGCGAATTCTTTTTATACTCAAAAAGTGACAGAGATGCAGTATACAAATGCATGGAGAGGGGATATGAGTTCCCTGAGGTCACCAGCTGGATAAGAGCCAGTGAAGAGGATTTCAAGCTTGTAAAAGAGATTGGAATGAAGGAGACAGGAATCCTTGTAAGCTGCTCAGATTATCACATTTTCTTAAAGCTTAAGATGACAAGAAAGCAGGCTCTTGAGCACTACCTTAGCATCATCAGGTCCTGTCTTGAGGAGGGCATAAGCCCAAGATGTCATCTTGAAGATATCACAAGGGCAGATATTTACGGATTTGTAGTTCCTTTCTGTATTGAGCTTATGAAGCTCAAGGAGGAGTACAAGATCCCTATCAAGATAAGAGCCTGTGACACCATGGGCTATGGTGTTAATTTCTCAGGTGCGGTTATTCCAAGAAGTGTTCAGGGAATCATTTATGCCATCAATACCAACGCATCAGTTCCAAGTGAGCTCATTGAGTGGCATGGCCATAATGATTTTTATAAGGCAGTTACCAATTCCACCACTGCGTGGATCTATGGCTGTGCTTCAGTCAATACATCACTGTTTGGTATCGGAGAGAGGACGGGTAATACTCCTCTTGAGGCTATGGTATTTGAATATGCGCAGCTCAAAGGCCATCTCAACGGCATGAATACTCAGGTTATCACAGATCTTGCTGAGTATTATGAAAAAGAGATTGGATTTACTGTTCCTGCCAATACACCTTTTGTTGGCAAGAACTTCAATGTAACAAGGGCCGGAATACATGCAGACGGACTTCTTAAAAATGAGGAGATCTACAACATCTTTGATACCGAGAAATTTCTCAGGAGACCTCCTGTAAGCGCAGTATCCAACACATCAGGTCTTGCGGGAATTGCCCACTGGATCAATGTTCACTATAACCTTAGGGATGAGCATGCCCTGACCAAGCATTCCGAGCTTGTGATAAAGCTTAAGGACTGGGTTGATAAAGAGTATGATAACGGTCGTGTTACAGTCATGACCGATGGAGAGCTTACCTCCAAGATAGATGAAGTTTCAAAGGAACTTGGCATCGTAGTTAAGGAAGGAGAAGTGGTTACCCCGTAAGGGTGATCAGAATGCGTATGGACAACCGCGATTTAAAGCAGGAAGTAACTGACAAATATTCCTTGAGAGGAAGAGTTTTTAACAGGATAAGAGAGGATATCCTCAATGGTAAATACAAGGACCACGAGGAACTCAAAGAGGTTGCCATCGGCAACGAGCTTGGAGTATCAAGAACTCCCGTAAGAGAAGCCTTCAGACAGCTTGAGCTTGAGGGACTTATCCAGATCATCCCCAATAAGGGAGCCTACGTAACAGGCATCAAGGCCAAGGATATAGAGGATATTTACATGATAAGGTCCAGGCTGGAGGGACTTTGCGCCAGATGGGCCTGTGACAATATCACAGATGAGCAGCTTGAGGAGATGGAGGAAGTAATATACCTTGCTGAATTCCACGCTGCAAGAGGACACATGGAGCAGATGGCAGAGCTTGATAACAGGTTCCACACTATCCTCTATGAGTCATGTAATTCCAAGATGCTTGAGCACCTTCTCAAGGACTACCACCAGTATGTGTGGAGGGTAAGACAGCAGACTCTTTCAAGCGGAAGAGGTGCTGTGTCCAATGTTGAGCATAAGTATATTATGGAAGCGATCAGGGAAAAGAATCCCGACAAGGCTGAGGAGCTTGCCAACCAGCATATGGTAAATGCCTATGAGAATATGGTGGACAAGGGCCTTCTTGAAATGTTTGAATAATAAGGAGATGAACATGAGCAAAATTCAGATGACCACCCCTATTGTTGAGATGGACGGAGATGAGATGACAAGGATCCTCTGGCAGATGATTAAGGACAAGCTTATCCTTCCGTTTATTGATCTTAAGAGCGAGTACTATGACCTTGGTCTCAAGCACAGAGATGAGACAGATGATCAGGTCACAATTGACAGCGCCAATGCCACGCTAAAGTATGGTGTTGCAGTTAAATGCGCAACTATCACTCCTAATAACGAGCGTGTCAAAGAATACGGACTTAAGAAGATGTGGAAGAGTCCCAACGGAACAATAAGAGCAATCCTTGATGGAACAGTGTTCAGAACTCCTATCATGGTAAAGGGAATAGAGCCGGGTGTAAGAACCTGGGCAAGCCCTATAACACTGGCAAGACATGCTTATGGCGATGTTTACAAGAATGTTGAGATAAGAGTTCCGGGACCCGGTAAGGCTGAGCTTGTCTTTACAGATGCTGACGGAAAAGAAATCAGACAGACCATCCATGAATTTGATGAACCCGGCATCATCCAGGGCATCCACAACAAGGATTCATCCATCAGAAGCTTTGCAAGAGCCTGCTTCAAGTATGCTCTTTCTGAGAAAAAGGAGCTTTGGCTTGGAACAAAGGATACCATTTCCAAGACCTACGACAGGAGATTTCGTGAGATCTTTGATGAGGTCTTTGAAGCTGAGTTCAAGGCTGACTTTGAGAAGGCAGGGATCACATATTTTTACACCCTTATTGATGATGCCGTAGCGAGAGTAATGAAGTCCAAGGGCGGATTTATCTGGGCCTGCAAGAACTATGATGGCGACGTTATGAGCGACATGGTTTCATCAGCATTTGGCTCCCTTGCCATGATGACTTCAGTTCTCGTTTCTCCAACCGGCGTATATGAGTATGAGGCTGCCCATGGAACAGTACAGAGGCACTACTACAAGTACTTAAAGGGAGAGCCTACATCAACCAATCCTGTAGCAACAATCTTTGCATGGACAGGGGCTCTTCGTAAGAGAGGAGAGCTTGATAATATTCCGGGACTTATGGAGTGGGCTGATAAGATGGAAAAGGCAACTCTTTCAGTTATTGAGTCAGGACGCATGACAGGAGACCTGGCCCTTATCACATCCCTTCCAAATCCTGTAAAGATGGGAAGCGAAGAGTTTTTAGATGCAATTGCTGAAGAATATGCTATACTGTGAGTCGTAAGATGTCAGTTTTGGAGTTTTAATTATGATTCTTTCAGTACACGGTATAAATAAAAGCTTTGACGGAAAGGACATCCTTAGGGATGCCTCTTTTCATGTGGAAAAAAATGAGAAGGTGGCCATTGTAGGCATCAACGGAGCCGGCAAGACCACACTTATTAAGCTGATAGTAGGACAGCTTTCACCTGATGACGGGGAAGTTACTTTTTCCAAGGATATAACCTGGGGGTACCTTGCCCAGAATCAGAATGTGGATTCAGAAAGTACTATCTACGAGGAGCTTAAGGAAGTAAAAAGAGCTGCCTGGGAGCTTGAAGAGAATATCAGACAGGCAGAGCATGACATGAAGCTCCTTCAGGGCAAGGAGCTTGAGAAGCTCCTTGACAGATACACCCGGATGAACGAGGAGTATCAGAGAATGTCAGGCTATTCCTGGCAGAGCGAGGTTACAGGAGTTCTTAAGGGCCTTGGCTTTTTGGAGGAGGAGTTTGACAAGAAGGTCTGCACATTATCCGGTGGACAAAAGACAAGAGTTGCTCTTGGCAAGCTCCTTTTGCAGAGCCCTGACCTTATCATCCTTGATGAGCCCACCAACCACCTTGATATGAATTCCATCAGGTGGCTTGAGAACTACCTTTTAAACTACAAAGGCGCTGTTATCATCGTTTCCCACGACAGATATTTCCTGGATAAGATAGCTGACAAGGTTGTGGAGGTTGAAAACTGCAAGGTATCAACCTTTATGGGCAATTACAGCGACTATGCGGTTAAAAAGGAACAGAAGAGAATAGTAGAGTGGAATGCCTATATCAAGCTGCAGGCACAGATAAAGCACCAGGAAGAAGTCATTGCCAAGCTTAAGTCCTTCAACAGGGAGAAATCCATAAAAAGAGCTGAGAGCAGAGAAAAGATGCTGGATAAGATCGAGGTTTTGGACAAGCCTGTTGATATCGATGACAGCATGAAGATCACCCTTAAGCCTGTATGCGAGAGCGGCAATGACGTGCTTACAGTGGAGGGCCTGGCCAAGTCCTTTGGGGATGAGAAGCTCTTTTCGGGACTGGATTTTAATATCAGGAAAGGTGAGCATGTTGCCATCATTGGTGACAACGGAACCGGCAAAACGACCCTTCTTAAGATCATAAACGGCGCAGAAAAAATGGATGAGGGCAAGATAACCCTTGGAGTAAAGGTCCATGTGGGATACTACGACCAGGAGCACCACGTCCTTCATGATGAGAAGACTCTTTTCGAAGAGATATCCGACGCCTATCCGACCCTCAATAATACCGAGATAAGGAACACTCTTGCTGCATTTCTTTTCACGGGAGATGACGTGTTTAAGAGGATAGGAGATCTTTCAGGCGGTGAAAAGGGCAGGGTATCTCTGGCAAAGCTCATGCTTTCTGACGCTAATTTCCTGATCCTTGATGAGCCCACAAACCATCTGGATATAACCAGCAAGGAGATCCTGGAGTCTGCAATTTCAGGCTACGAGGGAACTGTCCTTTATGTGAGCCACGACAGATACTTTATCAACAAGACTGCCACAAGGATCCTTGACCTTACAAAGGGGCAGATGGTTGGCTATATTGGCAACTATGATTATTACCTTGAGCACGTGGATGAGCGGATGATGAGGCTCTTTGGAGATGGGATTGCAAGGGATAACACTGGAAGCTCTCTTGGAAGCGGCAGCTATAAATATGAGAGCGCCGCTTTGGCTGAAAATGCAGAGCAGGTCCCTTCAAAAGCAGGCAGCGGAGCTGATGACTGGAAGGCTCAGAAGGAAGCTCAGGCTCTTAAGAGAAAGCAGGAAGCCGCTTTAAAAAAGTGCGAGGAAGAGATAGCAAAGCTTGAAAAGAGAGATTCCGAGATCTCAGAGGCTCTTTCTGATCATGCCATTGGAACCGACCTTGGAAAGCTTCGGGCACTCACAGATGAACAGAGCGATTTGCAGGATAAACTCTCAGTTCTTTACGATGAGTGGGAGAAACTGTCGGAAAATTCAGATTGACCGAATCAGTACGCGAATATATAATATATGAGATTCGATTAGCATAAAAAAGGAGACGGCCTTGAATCGCTTATATATACCATTTATATGGGAGCTGCTGTTCATCTTTTTGACTATTCACTGGCCTAAATATACCCTTTACCTGTTCTTTGGATTTTACCTGGGAATCTTGTACTACTTTTACTATTTCTACAAGCAGTTCTCATTCCGTAAACTGAAAAAGAACCTTGGGCGTGTGGTGGGCTTCTGGATACCGGTGGCGCTGACTTTCTTTGGCTTGTACATTGCAAACTATATCAAAGTGCAGGTTATACCTTATAAGTTCATCGGTGTAAAAGACGGCACAGTTCAGATAATATATCATAATGAATTATTCCCTACACTGATCTACGCAGTGATGATGATAGTCCTTAAGCCGGTGGCTGAAGAGCTCTTTTTCAGAAAGGCCATGATAAGATTTGGCAGTAAGAAAAAGGTATTGGCATTTTCCATTTTAAGCCTTGTACTCTGTGCACTTTCAAGGGCTCATGGATTTTTGGGAATAGCCGAGTGGATGCTTATGGCACTGCCGGTAACAATAGCATATGTAGCAACCAGGAACATTTATATCTCCCTCATGGCTCATGTGCTGTTTGAGTTTTATGACAATATTTATTCAGTTGTTTACACCATCGCCAGGATATTTAACAGGTGATGTAAGTAATAAGATAATTGCCGGTGATAACATGCACCGGCATATTTTTCGCCTGCAGAGGCGAGGAATTTAGTGTGTGAAAAAAGGAGGAGTGTGTATGGCTGCTTTTGGAAAAAAGCAAAAGGTTTTTACCCAGGGGGATAATTCCTTCAAAAAGGGCAAAAAGGTGATGATCACAGCACTTGTAGTTATCTTTGCTCTTATCTTTGTGAATAACTGCTACTATCAGGTCAAGGAGCAGGAACAGGCTATCCTTACCATGTTTGGAAAGGTAATACGTGTGGATACCGCAGGTCTGTATTTCAAGATTCCCTTTGTACAGAGCGTTCACCATGTGGATATGACAACCCATGGCATAGGAATCGGATATACTGTCCAGAACGGACAGAATATCACAGTGGATGATGAGGGTATCATGATCACCTCAGATTTCAATTTTGTAGATATCGATTTTTATCTTGAGTACAAGGTAAGTGATCCTGTGGCTGCATACTATAACTCAGAGAATCCGGACCTTGTCATGAAGAATATGGCTCTTGCCAGCATCAGGAATACCGTGGTCAATTATCCGGTTGATGATGTAATCACTACTGCAAAGGGACAGATCCAGTCAGAGGTCAAGGAGAAGCTTCAGCAGGAGCTCACCAATAATAATATAGGTCTTACTGTTGTTAACCTCTCTGTTCAGGATGCTGAACCACCTACAGCAGAGATCGTTCAGGCATTTAAGTCTGTTGAGACTGCCAAGCAGGGAAAAGAGACTGCAGTAAACAATGCCAAGAAGTACCAGAGCGAGGAGCTCCCAAAGGCTGAGGCCACAGCTGATAAGATCGTCCAGGATGCGGAGGCAAAAAAGGAAGCAAGAATCGCCGAGGCCCAGGGTCAGGTAGCCAGATTTAACGAGATGTATGAGCAGTACAAGCTCCAGCCCTATATCACCAAGAAGCGTCTTTTCTATGAGACCATGGAGGAAGTACTTCCTGATCTTAAGGTGATAGTAACTGATGGAAATACACAGCAGCTTCTGCCGCTGGAGAATTTTAACAACTAAGGGGAGGGGCATATGGAACAGCAGAAAAAAGGTGGTTTTCTTAAATATCTTATTATTGTCCTTTGCGTGATAGTTATCGGAGTTATCAGCTCGGGATTTTATGTAGTTCACCAGAATGAATACGTCACTGTAAGAAGATTTGGCAAGATCATAAATATAGAATCTGAGCCCGGAATGCATTTCAAGGCGCCTGTAATAGATGATACCCAGTCAATAAGTGCCAAGATTGTTTTATATGATATTCCTGCATCAGATGTAATCACCAAGGATAAAAAGTCCATGATCACAGATACTTATGTACTTTGGAAGGTGTCAGATCCGCTAAGATATGTACAGACTCTTAACGCAATTGAGGCAAGGGCTGAAGAGAGAATTGAGGCTTCTGTCTACAACGCTACCAAGAATGCCATTTCATCCATGACTCAGGATGAGGTCATTGAGGCAAGAGGAGAGCAGCTTACCAACCATATCACTGAGGAATCAAATGCCGATATGACTGGCTATGGTATCACCATTGTCCAGGCTCAGATCAAGGCTCTTGACCTTCCTGATGACAACAAGCAGGCAGTATATGACAGAATGATCTCTGAGAGAAACAACATTGCAGCTTCTTACACCGCAGAGGGTGAGGCTGAGGCTCAGAAGATCCACAACCAGACTGACAAGCAGGTAGCTATTGTAAAAGCTCAGGCCGAAAAGGACGCTGCAGTCCTTGAGGCAGAGGGAGAGGCAGCATATATGGAGACTCTTTCCCAGGCCTATGACACAGAGGACAAGGCAGATTTTTACAGCTACATCAGAGGACTTGATGCCCTGAAGGCTTCAATGGTCGGAGATAAGACCATCGTCCTTGATAAGAATTCAGAGCTTGCCAAGATCCTTACGGGTAACTTTGATTAAATGAGAAAGTGACCTTTCGAGGTCACTTTTTTATGCAAAAAAATATGTTGATTTTTCTTTTAGGATGTTGTATTTTTCTTATGTAAGATTTTTAGTTTGTGTATTAGTTTCTTTAAACAAAGCATTTATATGCAGTCGTTTACTAATTCCCTTTAGATCACTAATTTAATGTATATATATTTATCAGCGCCGATACTGGCACAGAACAGGAGTTATATTTGAGAGAAAAGTACGAGACACTAAAACTTAATGATCTTCGCGACATTGCGAAGAAGAGAGGCATCAAGGGAGCAACAGGCATGAAGAAGTCTGAGATCATTGATCTTATGTGCGAGCTTGATGAAAAAGAGGCTGCAGCAAAAGCTTCTTCAGATTCAGAAGATAAGCCAAAAAAGCCTGCCAAGGATAAACCCAGGAAAAAAATTGTCATGACTTCAGGAAATGCTGCTCCGGCAAGAAGCGAAAAGAACGATGCTCCTGCTGATAAGAAGCCTGTGCCCAAAAAGGCAGAAGAGGAAGCACCAAAGGAAGCAGCAAGGGACGATAATGCAGAAGCAGAGGCCTCTGAAGGAGATCAGGCATCAGGTATCCTGGAGGTTATGCAGGACGGATACGGATTTATCAGATGTGAGAACTACCTTCCGGGTGAGAATGATGTTTATGTTGCACCTTCACTTATCAGAAAGTTCAATTTAAAGACCGGCGATATCTTAAAGGGTCTGGCAAGAGCCAAGAAGGAAACTGACAAATTTGCAGCGCTCTTAAGGCTCGATACCGTAAATGGTTATAAGCCTGAGGTTGCAATGGGAAGATGGGACTTTGAGAAGATGACACCTATTTTCCCTAACAGCAAGATCAGACTTGAACAGCCGGGATCTTCAATTGCAATGAGAATCATGGACCTTATAAGCCCTATCGGTAAGGGACAGAGAGGTATGATCGTATCACCTCCCAAGGCAGGTAAGACAACACTTCTTAAGGAAGTTGCCAAGTCTATACTTAAGGGCAACTCTGATATCCACCTTATCATTCTTCTTATTGATGAGAGACCTGAGGAAGTAACAGATATCAAAGAAGAGGTAGAGGGACCAAATGCAGAGGTTATCTACTCAACCTTCGATGAGCTTCCTGAGCACCACAAGAGAGTTGCAGAGATGGTTATGGAGAGGGCTAAGCGTCTTGTTGAGCACGGCAAGGATGTAGTAATCCTCCTTGATTCCATCACAAGACTTACAAGAGCCTACAACATTGTAGTTCCTCCTTCAGGAAGAACTCTTTCAGGTGGTCTTGATCC
>JAEEGL013998448.1_pt1 | contig 12860 bp, 9 predicted proteins | sample 9134231 | NCBI WGS metagenome assembly JAEEGL01 (sample SAMN16246548, study PRJNA631951) | gut metagenome | biome: gut microbiome; feature: rumen; material: fiber-attached | host: Bos | place: Iran: Karaj | collected 2018-10
ACGGTCTTGGAAAAATCATCACACGTGCAAAAATGGACACAAGTGATGAAAAGAAAATTGTAATTACAGAATTGCCTTACGGTTCAACTACCGAACGTTTGTGTGACTCAATTGAAAAGGCTGTAAAAAACGGAAAGATTAAGGCAACCTCAATTCAGGATTATACTTCTGATAAAGTAAATATCGAAATCCGCCTGCAGCGTGGTGTTTACACAAAGGATGTTGTAGATTCTCTTTATGCATTCACAGACTGTGAGCAGACAATCTACTGTAACCTTCTTGTAATCAAAGACAATATGCCGGTGCAGATGACTTGTACACAGGTTATCGAACATCACTCTAAGCAGCTCGTTGGAATCTTAAAGCGAGAACTCGAACTTGAAAAAGAAGATCTGATGGAAAAACTCCATCTGCGTACTCTCGAGCGTATTTTCGTAGAAGAGCGCATCTATAAAAAGATTGAGCAGCAGAAAACCGAAGAAGGCGTAATCAAGGCTGTAAAGGACGGCTTTAAGCCATTTGCAAAAGAACTGATCCGTCCGATTACAGATGAAGATGTTGACCACCTTTTGAAAATCCCAATCCGCCGCATCTCGCTTTATGATATGAGCAAGAACAAGGCCGAGGTTGAAGCAATCAATGCCCGCATCAAGGAAATCAACCGCCTGCTCAAGCACCTCGTTGACTATGCAATCAGCTGGCTCGACGGAATTGAAAAGAAACTCGAAAGCCTTGGTGAAGAAGCGCTCAAGCGCCATACTCAGATTACAAACATCAATGCCGTAGACGTAAAGGCCGTTACAAAGCGCGACCTTTCGCTCAAATACGACGAGAAAAACGGAAACCTCGGAACAGAAGTTTCTGGCGGAACAGAACTCTTCAAAGTTACTCCTTACGACAAGGTACTTTACGTTCGAAAGAGCGGAATCTACTCTGTTTCAGAAACTCCGAAAAAACTTTTTGTCGGACCGGAAATGCGTTACTGCGGATTTGCCGACAAAGAAAGTCTCTCGAAGGTTCTCTTTACAATTTTGTACCGCGATCCTGCAACTCAATTCGTGCACATCAAGCGTTGTAAAGTCCTTGCCTTCATCATGAACCGCGACTACTTCTTTGCTCCTGAAGGCTGCGAAGTTCTCCACGTTGATACCCGCAAGAGTTTCACTTTCCAGCTCAACTATGTAAAGAAGCCTCGCCTCAAGGTCCTTACCGAAAAGTTCAAGGCCGACAAGTTCGAGAAGAAGTCTCTTAAGGCAAAAGGTATCCGCGTTTCCAACAAGGAAGTTCAGGATATTGTAGTAGAATAGCAAGGTGGGGGAAGTCTCCCCCTCGCGCCCACTTCGTTGGTCGCTACCCCTTCTAGCGGGGAGTTCCCCGCAACGCCCCCGTTGAGTTCTATGGAAATATTAAGTTCATACATCAACTACGAAGAAACCATCAAAGGCTCGCGCTTCCTCTCTGAGCTCTTCCCCTGCACAACACAGGCCGAAGCCCGCGAACTCGTAAAATCACAGAAGGCAAAATATACCGACGCAACACACGTAGTGCACGCCTTTGTTATCGGCCCCGGTGCCGAAGTTATGGGAATGAGTGATGACGGCGAACCAGGCGGTACTGCCGGTCGCCCTGCCCTCGACGTTCTCCGCGGTCGCGGCTGCACAAACACAGTTCTCACAATTACCCGCTGGTTCGGTGGCACACTACTTGGAACTGGAGGCCTTGTAAAAGCATACGGCAACGGCGCAAAAGGAGTTCTCGCCGCCGCAGACGAAGCAGGTCTTTTCGAAGAACTCGTTTCCAAAAAGCCTTTCACTTTTTCTACAGACTACGCGCTCTACAAACTCATAAAGCTCACACTCGAACAGTTTCACATCTACAACCTTGCCGAAGACTTCGGCACCGACATCACTCTCACCGGCGAGATCCGTGAAGATGAACACCAGACCTTTATAAGTAAACTCCTTGATATTTCCAACGGTAAAATTCTTGTACACTAGTTTGTAGAGGAATTATCATGAAAAAACTAAATCTTATAACTGCAGTTCTTTTTACTGCACTTGCTCTCATGTCCTGCAAAGGAAAATCAGAAAAACCAGCAGCCCAGCCTGCACAATCTGCTCAACCAGAAGCAACTGGTATGGCAGCAGCATTTATGAAATCAACAGAAAAAACAAAAGCAGAAGAACAGCAATATGAAGCTGCACTTCCAGAACAGAAAGAACCTCTTTACGATGCAGCCGCAAGACACGGCTTTAAAATCGGTGCAGTTATTTCTTATCAGTCTGTTCAGAAATCTTCATATACAGATATGATAAAAGCAGACTTCAACAGCATTACTGCTTCCAATGAGTTCAAGGCATACTCGCTTTTAAGTCAGCAGTTGAGTATGAAGTCAGAAAACAAAATGCCTGTAATGAACTACAATCAGGCCGATAAAATTGCACAATTTGCACAGGAAAATGGAATTGGAATCCGAGGACATGTTCTTGTATGGGATGCTTACATGCCGGTATGGTTCTTCAAAGAAGGCTACAAAAATGACAGTGAATTTGTAGACTCAGCCACAATGAAGAAGCGTCTTGAATATTATATTGATGAAGTTGTTTCTCACTTTGAAACAAAATTTCCTGGCGTTGTTTACTGCTGGGATGTTGTAAATGAAGCTGTCGGTGATGGTCCAAAGGAATATAAAGATGGAGATGCACGTCATGTCCGAACTTCTCGCGGTGGTACCACAAATTATTTTTATGATGTAATTGGCTCTGATTATGTTGAACTCGCTTTTAAATATGCCAGAAAAGCTGCAAACAAAGTTAATCCAAAAATCAAACTTTTCTATAATGATTACAGCACATTCTATTCTCCAAAGCGCGAAGCAATCGGACAGTTAATTTCAAGCATCAATAAAGATGAAAAACTTTGCGATGGACTTGGAATGCAGGGATACGTTGGAGGATACGGACAGCAGGCTGGCTGTATGAGTTCTAATGATATCAACCTGTTTAAGAATGCAATTAATTTCTATGGAAACCTCGGAGTTGAAGTTCATGTAACTGAACTTGCACTCAGAAATTATGATAAATCACAGGCCGTAAAGCATGAAGCCTTTTATGAGAATTTCTTTAAGATGCTTGGTGCAATCAACAATGAAAACAATTATCTTACAAGCGTTTCAATCTGGGGACTTACAGATAATCCAGGACTTCCTAAAACTGATTACAGTTATAAGATGAATGGACCTTACTGTGGTATCTTCCATTACAATTTACAAAAGAAACCTGAATTCTTCAGAATCCTTAAAGCCCTGGAATAGAATTATAAAATTGACTTCAGTCCTTCGAGGGAATCAAAAACTGCAACACACATTTTTCTGATTTCTTCGGTAGGCTGAATTTTATCTACAACCATGATTGGCTTGAGACCGGCTGCATATGCACTTTTTATACCGTTGAGGCTGTCTTCAATAGCGTAGCATTCATCTGGCTCAAGACCAACTGATTTACATGCCATTAAATAAATTTCCGGATCAGGCTTACTGTGAACAACCATATCACCTGTTGTTCGTGTTTCAAAAAAATCTATTACACCAGCGGTACGGAGCTGTCGTTCAACTGTAGGACCTCTTGTTGATGAAGCAAGTGCTAAAGTATAGCGTGGCTTCAAATATTCAAGTATCTCCTTAGCATAATGCATTAGAGGAATTCCTTCTGCTTCTTCTATCTGATGGAATAAATCCGAAGTGCGGGAAAGGAAGCCCTCCCCATCAAAATCTTCTCCATAAAAATTTTTGAAGATTGTAAGTGTGTCGTTTTTATTTGTTCCACGACAAGCGTTTATAAGGTCTGAATTGATTTCAAGATTACGTTCTTTTGCTGCTGCAAGCCAGGTTCTATCAGAAATTGTTTCAGAGTCAAGAATAACTCCATCCATATCAAAAATAATGCCTTTCATAATGACGAAAGTTTACCATAATAATTGAATAGAAAAAAGCAGTTTGAATTGTTATAATACTTTTATGAAACGAATTATTGTAACTCTCGCAGCCACTTTTATTATGTCAGCGGCAACATTTGCTCAGGAAACTTCTATATATCTATGGCGCAATGTAAAAGGAATGGAAAAACAGCCTTCAGTTATGTTTATGCACAAGGCTAAAGAAGATGCACCAAAAACTAATACAGCAGTAATCATCTGTCCGGGAGGAAGTTATCATCATCTTGGATTAAAAGGAGAAGGAAATACTACTGCTCAGTGGTTTTCTGAAAACGGAGTAACGGCATTCGTTCTTAAATATCGTACAGCAGAAAGCTTCTATCATCATCCTGCAATGTTACAGGACATTCAAAGAGCTATCCAGATTATTCGCGAGAATGCAGATGAATATGGCATTGATCCTGCAAAGATTGGAATCATAGGATTTTCAGCAGGAGGTCATCTTGTTGCTATGGCCGGTGAGTTCTTTGAAACTCATAATGAAATAGAAAAACTTAGAATTGAATGTAATGTTTCATTACGTCCGGATTTTGTTATCCCGGTATATCCTGTTGTTACAATGCAGGATGATATTGCACACAGATGGTCAAGAAAAAGCCTTTTGGGAAGCGGTTCAAAAAATCAGACTCAGGAACGTAAAGATGAGTTTTCTCTGGAAATGCAGGTTCCTGATAATATGCCTCCAACTTATGTTGTTGTCTGCAAAGATGATCCTGTTGTAATTTATGAAAATTCCTTCCGTCTTTATGACGCACTTCAGGCAAAAAAAATACCGAGCCGCCTTGCAGTTTATGACTGGGGTGGCCACGGCTTTGGAATGAAAGACAATGCATTTATGAAAGAGTTCCACTGGAATGAGAGCCTCAAAGAGTGGCTCGTGGAATTAGGGTTTATGGAATAAGCCTATAATCGAAGAACCGTTAAAAAGCAAGCCGACAGGGTTGCTTTAGGTTCATCGAATGAATGGCTCAGAGGCAAGCTATGCTTGCCGACATTCTATTTTATTCCCAGCGCGATTTCCAAAACTTCGTGCACGTCGCTTACAGGCATAAACTTAATACCCTGCTTAACGTGTGCTGGAATTTCTTCGAGGTCGCGCTCATTTGCTTTCGGAATAATAATTGTCTTTATCTTATTTCGCTTTGCTGCAACAGTCTTTTCACGTAATCCACCAATTGGCAGAACCTGTCCGGTAAGAGAAAGCTCTCCTGTCATTGCAAGATTAGGCTTAATTTTCTTATTAAACAGAAGTGAAACAAAAGTTGTAGCCATTGTGATTCCCGCACTCGGACCATCCTTTGGAGTTGCTCCTTCTGGAATATGAAGATGCACGATGTTTTCTTCAAACCATTTTGCGTCTTTTACATTTCGTTCAAGAACAAACTTTCGGGCCCAGTTAAAAGCAATCTGACTTGATTCCTTCATTACATCGCCCATCTGTCCGGTAAGTACAAGGCCACTCTTTCCTGCAAAAGAAGTTGCTTCAATTAAGAGAGTATCTCCGCCCATACTGGTCCATGCAAGACCAATTGCTGTTCCTGGAACTTTAGCAGTCTTAATCTGACTTTCATCAAAAACAGGTTTACCAAGATATTTGAAGAGGTCTGGAGCGTCAAGAGTTACGGTGGTTGAGTGATCGCGAAGCGATTGTATCGAAGCCACCTCCGACTTCTCCCCTTTCTTCTCATCCTCAAACACCATTTCAGTAACAATCTTACGGTGAATCTTATCGAGACACTTTTCGTAATTTCTTACGCCGGCTTCTCTTGCATATTCTTCTGCAATTTCAAGCAATGCAGCTTTTGTATATTTTACCTGATTTTTTGAAAGACCATTTTTTACAAGGTTCTTTGGAATCAGATATTTTTTTGCAATCTCAAGTTTTTCCTGATCAATATAGCCGCTCAATTGAATGATTTCAGCACGATCCAGTAAAGGCTCAGGAACAGTATCAAGCGTATTTGCAGTCAGAATAAAGAACACGTTCGAAATATCATAAGGGAGATCGAGATATGAATCACGGAAAGTTACATTCTGCTCCGGATCCAGAACTTCGAGCAAGGCACTTGCAGGATCGCCGTTATGGCTTGAACCCATCTTATCAATTTCATCAATCATAAAAACAGGAGTACTGCTCTTTGTAATTTTGAGTCCCTGAATGATTTTTCCCGGCATGGCACCAATGTAAGTTCGGCGGTGACCTTTTATTTCAGCCTCATCGCGCATACCACCTACAGAAAAACGGTAAAAAGGTTTGTTCATTGCATTTGCAATTGAACGGCCTATACTGGTCTTACCAACTCCCGGAGGTCCAACAAGCAGAAGAATAGAGCCTTTTGCATCCTTCTTCATTTTGCGCACGGCAAGATATTCAACAATACGCTTCTTTACATCATCAAGGCCAAAATGATCCTCTTCAAGGATTTTCTTTGCACGTTCAAGATTATAATCATCAACTGCAGGAACCTTCCATGGAAGCTGAGTTATAAGTTCAAGATAATTTCGTGTAACAAGCCATTCAGAAGAATTAGGATCCATCATAGAAAGCTTAGAAAGTTCACTTTCAACAGTTTCTTTGATTTCGCCTTCGAAAGCGAGTTCTTCAATCTTTTTCTTGAATTTCTGGTAATCAGTTTCATTTCCTTCCGGAGTTTCACCAAGTTCTTCCTGAATGGAGCGCATTTCTTCACGGAGGAAATATTCACGCTGATTTTTTTCGATTCGCTCGTTTAACTCACTCTGGATTTTCTTTTGAACACGAAGCAGTTCCTGTTCCTTTTTGATAAAAACAAGAACCTGTTCCATACGCTGACGTACATTAACAGTCTCGAGAATTTTCTGCTGTTCATCTTTATCAACATTCAAAATAGATGCAATAAAATCAGCAATTTTTCCAGGGTTATCGATATTTACCATATTGAGGCGCATTTCTTCAGAAAAAAGAGGATTGTTTTCACTAACCTCTTTCATCTCAGAAATAAGGGCACGAGTAAGAGCTTTTACCTCAAATGTATCTGCTTCTTCATCATCAAGATATTCTACAGCCGCAGCCATAGGAGAAACATTATGTAAAACCTTTCTTATTTTGAAACGCTTTACAGTCGAAATAAAGATATTAACACCGCCATCAGGAAGATTTACCTTTTTAATGATGCGGGCTGCAGTTCCCACTTTATGAAGATCTGAAATCGAAGGAGTTTCAGCATCGTTTTTGAGCATTACGATTCCAATAAAACCTTCTTTATCATAAGCTTCTTCCACAACCTTAACGTCATCATTTGAAGTTATCATGAGCGGTGTAAAAATGCCCGGGAAAATTGGACGGCCCGCTAGTGGAATTAGGGTTAATTTATTTGGAAGCAACTGATCTGTTGGAATTATAGAATTCTCATTTGAGTTATCGTCTTTGTTTGTCATACTTTTAATATACTGATTTTTTGATGAAATCGTCAAATAAATCGTGGTCGAGTGCCGCAAAGCGGTGTATCGAGATCACAATCACTCTTCAACCATTTCCGGACTCAACTCAGAAGAAATAATCAATTCATCCTGATACCAGTCAATCAGAAGTGAAAACTCCTCCCCTTTATAACCTTCATGTTCGGCTCTTATTTTCCAAACAGTTCCAGATTCAAGACTATCTGGTTCAACTTCTGAAAGAGGAATCCACTTATTTTTATATAAGATTTTGAATAGAGTTTCTTCAGTTATATCAGTTCCAGTAAGACAATCTGTAGCTGTAGCTTGAATTGAAAGCTTTCGTTTTTTATTTTTCAAAAAGTCACAGGTAATTACTACATCTTCATCACCAGCAGAAAAACTTTTCCACCAGACATAAGGGCCAACAACTACTTTAATACGGTAATCACCATTTTTAAGATAAACAGGCCGCATGGAATAAGTTTTATTCAGTCCTGCAGGACGAGAACTTATAAGACGTGAATTCCAGAAAAGAAGTTTTTCATAGAAAGCTTTTCCCTGCTCAGAAAAAGTTCTGTGAGTTCCCTTAACTTCCGGAATCTTATCACCATCATTTTCAAAGAAAAATGCACGAGCAGGAAGATCAAGATTTCCAGAGAGAGCACGTGGCATTTCTATTTCAACAGAAACCTGTGTATACCATTTAGAAAGGATAGTTTTGTGAATTAATCCGCTGTACCACAAAGCAACAAAAGCAACTGCAGCGGCAGCCGCGCCAAGGCATATACGGCGTACAATGCGGCGTCCGCGATCTTTCTGAGCCAGAGCTTCTGCAGTAAAGCTATATTGTTTTGAAGCAACAACTGATTTGGCAAGCTGGACACGAAGCTCGTGAGTATCATAATGTCGCAGGTATTTTTTTACCTGACGTAACACAGCGTCTATAGACTGATAGCGGGCCTTTGCCTTAGGTCGAATCATTTTATGAATAAGGCGGCATATATCCTTTGGTATATTCTTATCTATTTTCCGCGGACTTATATAACGGCCTTTTTTAATTGTGTTTAAAGTTTCAATTGAAAGAGTTCCCGGATACGGCTTAGTTCCCGTAACCATTTCGTACAGCATAATGCCAAGTGCATAGATGTCGGCCCGGTGATCTACACGCGCACTGTCTTCAAACTGTTCCGGAGGCATATAGGCCGGCGTTCCAAGAGCAACTCCAGTTTGAGTTTTATCGGTACCATCGTCGGCAGCTCCAGCACCTGTTGAATGGTCGCTTGCGATTCCAAAATCGGCCAGTTTGATTTCGCCCCGCTTCGACAAAAGTATATTTCCGGGTTTAATATCGCGGTGTACAATTCCTTTTGAGTGTGCATACTTAAGGGCATAACATGCATCCTGCATAACAAGCATTGCAATCTGACATGGCAAAGAATTCTGTTTTTTAATTAATGCATCCAGTGCAGTTCCATCAACAAGTTCTTCAACCATGTAGCGGAATCCGCCTTCAGTAAAATAATCAAATAAATGAACGATATATGGACTTTGCAAATCGAGCAGCAGCTGTGCTTCTTTCTTAAAGCGTCCGGCATCTCCCGCATGTCCGCGTGCTGTCATTTTTTTAATAACAACATAACGCTTTAGCGACGGATGAATTGCTTTATAAACAACTCCCATTCCTCCCTTTGCTATGATTCCGAGAACCTTGTATTTTCCAATCATTGGAGGGAATTCATCACTCATTTTTTAATCTCCATAATATCCGTATCCGGATTAAATTTTTTATCTGGCTGCACAAAAGCAATATTCTGTTTTCCTGGATTATGTATCTGAATATATTTACCATTCTGCAAACTTCTGTAATTTCCAGTTACAGGTCTGTGCCCTCCCAGATAAACATATTCATTAGTCAGCGCAAAATCATCATTACATAGATTTTTTATAGTTCCTTCTGCACTTCCAATTGCAGCAGTACCATTATCTGTCCATGTGAGTCCAGCAACAACTCCTTCTGTAATTCTTGCGTCTATAAGTTCTTTTCGTGTATAAGCTTTATATGGTTCTGCATGCGAAACCACACATCTGTTTCCAAAATAAGCAAGCGGCAGATCTTTTTCTATACAATTGATTAAATAAAGAATATCATCTCCATAATAATCCTGCACAAAGACCATTCCCATTTCACCTTCATCAGCAAACTTACAGAAGGAATAATCTCCATTTCCTGTTGCATTCAAGATGTTTTCATGATTTCCTTTTAAAATATGTACATAAGACGGAAAAGCGGTTTTTAGTTTTAACAATCCTGCCAGAAGACACAGCCCCTCCTGCATTTCTGCAGAAAGTGCAGGCCCCGTAAAAATACCATTTTCAAATTCTACTGCCGCCGCGGCCCATCGATCCCGCGTATGTCTTTCTGTATGAAGAATATCTCCGACACTCAAAAGTCTCAGCTTTCCTTTTTCGAGTGCCTCATAAATTGTCATATCTTCAAAAATCTTATAATCAAGAATATTTTCCAGAAAATATGGTCGTGCATGCAAATCTGGAATTACAACAAGCGGAAGCTTATCATCATGAAAATCCAGAAGTCCACCAAGTTCTCCTGAAGAATCGAGCGGCCTGTAAGCTTTTTTTTCTGCCTCAAAACATTCTGTGGCATCATTTAAAATCTGAAAAAAACTATCATAAAATGGCAGTGTGCTTGAGGTGAGTATATTTTTAATTGTCTGATAAACTGAATCCAAAATTATTCCTGTATCTTTATGATTTTACGAAACCACAAGATTCATATTTCCAATTGTAATTTTATCGCCGGGATTCAGTTTTACATATTTTTCATTTGGAATCCGCACATTATTGATAAAGGTTCCATTTGTGCTTCCTACATCCTTAATGAAATATGCATCTTTTATTTTCTGAATCATAGCATGATGTCGACTTGCAAGCTTGTTGTCTACAACTACATCATTATCGCTATCACGGCCAATTGTTATTTTTGCAACCAGTTCAACCTTTTTATGATTAAACATAAGGTATGAAGCTGGCTTTCCTTCTCCAAGAGAATCAAGATGTCGTCCAACAGGACTACTATTTACGATTGTTGTATCACTCATAATTAAATTATAGAGCCTCAGCCGATTATTCGCAAATTATTTTTAAGAAGAACCAGTGGCTTAAAGATTGGAATATCATCTGCAATTACATCCTTAAACATGCTGAGAATCATCCTCAATTCTTTTTTCTTCTTTCTATCTAACTCTGCGTAAGCTGCAATCATTCTGGCAGTTGCTTTCAGGGCATCACTTTCTATTTCATTATTGGTTTTAGCCCCAGATGCTTCGAGAATACAGAACATTGTCTCTACAAAGTTCTTTCTTTGTTCTGTATTCAGTTTATCTATCCATTCATTAAAGGCTTTATAGAAAAGTCTGCTTTCTTCTGTAAAATCTGCCTCATTTACAAATGATGCACCGTTTATCTGCCAGTTCATTGCATCATGCTGCCAGAAAGTAAAGCCCTCACTTTTTACTATTTCAAAATTCTTTGGATGATGGAATATCATTCCAACTACCGAAAATCCGGGATAAAATGACATAATTTTTTGTTCAACTGCTAAATAATCATCATTTGTGAAAAACTCTTTATTAAAGCCAGGGCCATCAAAGTTATATACTTCTTTTATTCTATTCTGAAGTTTTTCACCACAATTTACAGCTGTATTTATAACAAGATTTCCACCTTTTGAGTGTCCTACCAGTATAAAATCGTCCTTAAATGACTGTGAAGCCTCGTTAAAATACTCCAGTGCATCTTTTTGAGCAGGAATCTGTGGAAGCCAGGCGATATTAAAATCTTCTTTCCACCCTACTATTGTATCATCAGTTCCCCTCAAAGCAATTACAGGCTTCCCGTCAATAAGATATGTAACTGCAGCAAACTGTTCTATATTTTCTTCATTATATATATTTCTGTATCCGCATAATTCAATATTTCGGTAACGTTCTGATTCTGCACTCTTAAACATAAGTTCTGCAGTCCGTTTATTGATCAAAAATCCGATATTAATACGTTCTTCATAATCAGGTGCAGCGGTAAAATCTTTTGCAACCTGAACAAGCGTCTTTCTATCCGAAAAATTCTCTGATACTACTCCATCAAAAATTGAATAACTTAAATGGGCAAGCAGCAATGCGTCAATCTTATTGAAAGGAACTTTGTCAAAAGTCAAATCTCCTCTCCAGTTCAAATAATCAAAAAAATCAGACATCAGACGCCTCCATATAACTATTCGTTATTATATAAAATACTCATAAGTTCAAATAAAAACAAGCTATATCAATCTGTTATAAATCAATATAAAATTATTGAATTCTCGAAATCATACCATTATAATAAAAAAAATTAACAAATATAAAGGAGTCATTCAAAATGGAATTGATTTACGGAATCAAGGACAAACCAAAATTCGGTAAAGTCGTACTTTTTGCTCTTCAGCAGTTACTTGCCATTATGGCTGCTACAATTGCTGTTCCTGCAATTATTGGTCACGGTCTTTCTGCATCTGCTGCCCTTTTTGGTGCTGGAGTTGGAACAATTGTTTACCTTCTCTTCACAAAAAGCTCTAGCCCTGTTTTCCTTGGAAGTTCTTTTGCTTTCATCGGTTCAATGTTCAGTGCTTTTGCAGGTGCTGCAACTCTCGGTATTTCTGAACAGGCTGGTTACTGGGGTCTTATTATTGGTGCCCTCATGGCAGGTTTTGTATATGTAATCATTGCAATTATCGTTAAAATCTGTGGCGTTGAATGGATCAACAAACTTATGCCACCTGTAATTATTGGACCAACTGTTGCAATTATCGGATTAAGCCTTTCTGGAAACGCTATCGGTGATCTTATGAAATCAAGCGTTGAAGGAGGAAGCTCTTATGTTGCTCTGATTTGTGGTCTTTTCACACTTGCAGTTACAATGCTTTATTCAACTTATGGTAAAAAAGTTGGAAGATTGATTCCTTTTATTCTTGGTATTCTTGGTGGATATCTCCTTGCAACCATGTTTGCAATCATTGGAAATATCAGCGGAAACGCAAGCCTTATCGTAATCAATTACAGCGCTGTTACAAATCTTGATTTCAGCTCTCTTTCTGGATATCTTTCTCTTCCTAAATTCACATTCCTTCTTGGAGGAACTGAAGGTCTTAAGGCTATTTCTGGAAAGTACATTCTTACATTGTTTACAGCTTATGTTCCTGTTGCTTTTGTAGTATTCGCAGAACACCTTGCTGACCACAAAAACCTTTCTACTATCGTAGGTACTGACCTTCTTAAAGAGCCAGGTCTCACACGTACTCTTCTTGGAGACGGTGTTGGTACAATGGTAAGTACATTCTTTGGTGGATGTCCAAACACTACTTACGGTGAATCAATTGGTTGTGTTGCTATTAC
>JAEEGL014381220.1_pt1 | contig 12860 bp, 10 predicted proteins | sample 9134231 | NCBI WGS metagenome assembly JAEEGL01 (sample SAMN16246548, study PRJNA631951) | gut metagenome | biome: gut microbiome; feature: rumen; material: fiber-attached | host: Bos | place: Iran: Karaj | collected 2018-10
CGCCTGGCCCATGAGGAGGAGCTGCCCCGCCAGGCGCTTGAGGCGCACGTCCTCCGGGTAGTGGCGCAGCGCCTCCCGGAGGCGGGTCAGTTCGCCGTAATTGTCGAAATAGACCTCTCCGTTCACCGCCTCGGCCAGGGACGACTCCGGCACCGTCAGCCACGCCGCCGAGGTCAGCGACCCGTCCCGGAAGCCGGTCTTTTCCTCAAAAAAGTCCCCCAGGCGCAGTACGCCCCGGCGGGCGCCCCCCACCGGCAGCAGGACGGGCCGCCGGAAGCCCCGGTACTCCCGGGGCAGCTTTGCGTAGGCCCGCTCCAGCAGGAAGGCGCTGCGCCGGTCCAGCACGTCCTCTTCGGGGAGGAAGAGGCAGAAGCCCGGCTCGAAGTCGTGGTCCCGGGAGACCTCGTCGTCGTAGCCGAAGCACTCCGAGCCGCTGCCGCAGAGCCCCGCGGCGAGCCGGGGGAGCAGCTGGGGGAACTCCCGCTCCAGCATGGGGCGGCCCCACTCCTCGAAGAAGGCGCGGGAGAGCTCAAGCCCGTTCATAGATCTCCCTGGCCGTCCGCTCCAGCTCCGCCGCCTCCCCATCGTACCCGTAATGGGCAAAGCCCGGGGCGCATTTTTCGCATACGAAGGCATAGTAGCCGTCCCTGGGCGCGGCGGTGCTTTTCAGCAGCCCGAAGGCGCGCCCCAGCAGGGCGGAGATCTCCTCCCGGCAGACCTCCTCGCCCGCCTCCAGAGCCCTGGCGTCCGCCAGGTTCAGGCAGGTGATGGCCTGCTCCGGCTCGCCGCCGGGGACCCGGGCCATCTGGTCCAGGGCCGAGGCGTACAGGGAGCGGCACTCCTCGTACCGGCCCAGGCTCTGGCAGGCCAGGGCCATGTTGTTGTACAGCCCGCCCAGCAGCGCCGGGTCCGTCTCCGGATCCGCCTCATAGACCGCCCTGGCCATTCGGAAGAGGGACAGGGCCTCCTCGTCGCGCCCGAAAGCGCTGTAGGCCGTGGCGGCGTTCACATAGGCCGTGGCCCCGCTGGGCCGGGTCTCCATCCCCAGCGCCTCCACCAGCCGGAGGAGCTGATCGCAGCAGGAAAGGGCCTCCTCCCGGTCCCCGGCCTTCCGGTAATGGCCCACCAGCTCCCCCAGGACCAGCATTTCGCCCCGCCGGTCCCGGCCCTGCCGGGCCTCCTCCAGCCAGTACAGGAGGTGGCGCCGGGCTCCGTCGTAGTCCCGGCGGCCCACGTATTCGTCCAGCTTGTCCATGACCCGCTGCTGGGGGATGGGGGTCGTTTTCCGGGGCGCTCCCCAGGGTTCCCCCTCCAGAAGACAGCGGGGCTCCGCGTAGTCCTCCGGGGAGAGGGGCTTCCGCTCGCTTGCCATATGCTTTCCTCCTCTTCCTCGTTTATGCCTTGGCGCCCAGCAGGGCTTCCACCTGGGCGCGCTTTTCATACAGCACGCAGCCTCCGGCGTGGTCCCCCTCCAGGAGCTCCCCGCTCTGCAGGGCCCGGAAAAGGGGAGAGGCGAGGGCCTCCCGGAGGGAGGTGTCCCGCACGTTCACGTCGGAATAGGGGGAGAAGGGGCAGGGCTCCGCCCCGCCGTGGGAGTTGACGTGGAAAAAGCCCCGGCCCGCGGCCACGCAGCCGCCGGTGGCCTTTTCGTCCCCGGGGAAGGAGACGAACACCATGTCCTCCCGTTCCCGCCGGAGCCGAAGCAGGGCTTCCTCCAGGTATGCCCGCTCTTCTTCGCCGGGAGCCAGACCGGCGCTCTCCTCCGTCACCGGGACGAACTCCACGAAGATGACCGCCTTGCAGCCCTTTTCCGCCAGACCGTCCAGGAATCCCGGGGAGGACACCTCCCGGAGATTCTCCGTGGTGACGGTGACGGAGACCCCGAAAATGAGGCCCCGGCGCTTCAGCTCTTCCATGTTTTTGAGCTGGAGGTCGTAGACGCCCCGGCCCCGCCGGGCGTCCGTCAGCTCCCTGCCGCCCTCGATGCTGAGGATGGGCAGCAGGTTGCGGCAGCGGTCAAAGAGGCGGAAGCAGTCCTCGTCCATAAAGGTCCCGTTGGTGAAAATGGGGAAGAGGATGCCGGGCCTGGCGCCCGCCGCCTCCACCACGTCCCGGCGCAGGAGGGGCTCCCCGCCCGCCAGGAGGATGAAGCTGACCCCCAGCTCGTCCGCCTCGGCAAAGACGGTCTCCCATTCCCCGCCGGAGAGCTGGCTCACGGGGGCTTCGTCCGTGGTGGCGTGGCTGCAGCGGGAATAGCAGCCCGCGCAGTGGAGGTTGCAGCTGCTGGTGATGCTGGCGATGAGGAAGGGGGGGACGTGCTCCCCCCGCCGCTCCGCCTCGGCCCGCTTTTTGGACGAGCGCCGGCTGGCGGCGGCGAAGCGGGCCAGATAGGCGCTCTGCCGGGGGTTCCGCAGGGTCGCCCGCAGGGCCCCGGCCACCAGGTTTTCCACGCCCCGGGACATATAGGCCTGAAGATCGAAAGTCGGATCCAACGCATAGCCTCCCTCTTGCCGGTCCGCCGCGGAAGGCCGTCCTCCCCCGGCGAAGCAGCAGAAATATTGAACTCTATTAAATATGATACCATCTTTTCCGGCGGATGGCAAGGGGAAAGCGCGTCGGTTTTTCGGTTTGGCGCGGGGCTCAGCAGGAGAGCACCGTCAGCGTCACGTAGACCGTAACGAGGCCCAGGAGCACCAGGGCCTGTTTCCCCCGGTGCTCCGTGAGGAGCCCCACGAATTCCCGCACGGAGGCGTTGGGCCAGAAGTACCATTTCGTGGGCGCGCCCATGCCCACGGCCCGCATCTTGACCCGCCGGGCCTTGAGCCCCGCCCGGAAGACGTGGTAGTTCGTGGTGGCGTAGGCGATCTTCCCGTCCCTCCCGGTGGCCAGGATCTTTTCCCTGGAAAAGCGCATGTTCTCCGCCGTGTCGGTGGACTGGTCCTCCGGGATGATCCGCTCCTCGGGGATCCCCTGGGAGAGCAGGTAGCCCCGCATGGATTCCGCCTCAGACGTCACCTCGTCCTCTCCTCGGCCGCCGGAGACCACGAAGACGGGCTCCTTCCCGGTCTCGGACGCCTGCTCCCGGGCAAAGGCCAGGGCCCGGTCCAGCCGTCCCCGGAGGATGGGGGTAGGGGTCCCGTCCCTGCGGATGCCGCAGCCCAGGACGATGATGAAGTCCTTGTCCTTCCTGGGCTCATGCCGGGCGGCGATGACGTCCGCCACGATGGCCCCCAGGAGCATGCACTCGAAGTAGAGGTAGCCCGCCGCGAAGAGGTTCAGCGCCAGCTGGAAGACGATGCTGCGCCCCTCCCCCCGGTCCAGAAGAAAGACCACCGTCTCGCCCCCCAGGAGGAGGAAGGAGAGGATGATCCCCAGCACGTTCACCAGGCGCTTCCCCTCGTGGCGGATCAGGGACACGTTGGAGACGAAGAGCGCGCCGGAGAAGAGGAGCAGGAAGGGGGCCGAGAGGCGCACGTAGTGCTTGGCCGAGTCCAGCAGCATCCGGAGGAGCCGGTCCCCGTCCAGGCTCCCCGGCCGCAGGAAGCCCAGCAGCACCGTATACCCGTGGGTGAAGAACACCGAGAGAGTGAAGAGGGCGAAGCCCATGTAGTAGATGGTGTTGTAGGAATAGGGGTTGTACTGCAGCTGCTTGAAAAAGGCGTCCAGCAGCAGGACGATCACCAGGACGCAGTACAGCACCGTCAGCAGGTCCGCCATGAGCAGAGCGTCCTCGCCGCCGAAAACGAGCAGAAAAACCACCCCCGCCAGCATGACGGCGGAGAGGAAGGCGATGTTCCAGACGGTGGGCTTTTTGTGCCGGGTGTCGAATTTCAGGTCCATGTTCTGTGTCCGTTCCGCGAGGGCGTTATCGCGGGTATGTCGTGGATTTGGCGTTCGTTTATGTCTGAAATTATATCCGAAGGTACGCCGTGCGTCAATGGGGAGGGGGGAGGGGCGGAGATTGCAGATCATGCCGGTTAGGGTTATAATACTATTGTCAGAGGAAATCTGACCATTGGAAATATCGGATTATTGAGAATTCTTTTGAAGTGTCCGTTTTATAGTACAGTGCTTTGTGATATAATCAGGTAAAAAAGTATTGAAAGGGCGGTGAAATAGGTGGATTAGATGTTTGCTTTTTAGGACGAGAAACCATCCTGAATCACAATCAGAAATAAAACAGAAGAAAGGAGGTAGACGATGGTTCGACAAGAATACCCTGTTCAGATGGAGATCGCCGGGCATACAGCGATTTGGACTAGACCGGATACGGGGGACTCTCCGGTCTCCTATCCTGCACCGACTTATGCGGCGGTAAAAGGGATTTTTGAAACCATCCTTTGGGGACCGGCAGTCGAAATTGTTCCGACGAAGGTAGAGATTTGTGCGCCGATACAGTATCACGAGTACAAAACGAATTATGGCGGTCCGCTTAGAGACCCAAAAAACATCAAGAATGATAATCAGTATCAGCTCGGCGCCACGGTTCTGATCGACGTCTGCTATCGGCTCTATGCAATTGCAAGACCAAATCATAAGAAGGCGGATCTTCCTGAACGGGCGAAGAACTGGGATCGGCAGACAACGGCGCCGGGACATGCTTATCAGGAAATGTTTCAAAAAAGACTGCTTCGAGGCCAATCCTATGGCAGTGTTTGCCTTGGTTGGAAGGAATTCACCGCTTCTTATTTCGGCCCATTCCGTGAGAGCACAACGGTTTGTTCAGACTTGGAGGACATTCGGATCCCGTCGATGCTCCGGCAGACCTTTTCCCAAGGCTATGCATCGGAGTTTTCACCGAAGTATGATACGGGTTTGGTGATCCATCGGGGCGTGCTGGATTTCTCCCAGGGAGGTGATGACGGTGATTAATGAGGTTTATCAATCAGTTATCGCACTTCAGGAGGCAGGTATCCATGCGGAAAAATGGCATACGAGATACGGACCGATTTCAAATATTTCAGGAAAAGCACCGTGCGTGCGAATTGTATTGGACGGAGAACGGGTTGCAAAGTTGGAAAGCGTTTCTCCGGAAAAAGGAAAACAGATAAGACGATATGGAGATAATCAAGGATCTTTCCCGGCTATGAATCTGGCAGCTCTCTATCGCATCACCGAGGAATCAGAAAAGAAAGAAATCAGCAGATTGATGCAGAGCAGGGGAGAAGGACTTGATTTTGAAAGAGTCAAGAGTTGGTGTAGGAGAGATAATTGGTCTCTAAAGTTTCGCAATAAGTACCGAGTACATTTTCATGCTCGTCCACGTGAGTTGACGGAATTGTTGCATGAAGAGTATGCTTTTGAACCGTTATCGGAGTTGCTGCTTGCGACAAAGCCTTTCCTTGATCCAGAAGTGCTACATCGTGAGTTGGAAAAAGCTGCACTGGCAATGCTCAGAGATCGGGAAAAAACCGCTCTTGCGTTGCAGATACTCTTTTATCTTCCGAAACCTGAAGATGCCGACAAAGATGATGCCGGTAAGCTTTCCGTCGTGTTGGATACCTATGACCTGGAAGATCAGGGAATGTCCACCATAGGAGCCAAGTTTGCTAAAAAAATGAACGAAGCGCTGCTTCGAGCTGAGAACGCGGCCCTAAGCTTGAAAAGCCCGGATATGGTTGATGCATTCGGATCATCCTATGTTCCTGTCTCTGAACCTATGCCGAAAGTCAAGCTTGCAGCTGGCTTTGAAGTGTCCCTAAGAACTATGTTTAAAGGACAGCCATGCCAATTCAGATATGGTGAAATCGAAGATGGAACATATCCTGTCTCTAAGGAAAACCGCAATGAATTAAGGGCTGCCCTGACATGGTTGTCTGATGAAGAGCGAAAAAACAAAACATGGGTCTCTATAGGAAAAAACGAAGCTATGTTCGTGTTTCCTTCCATTATTACAGATTCTCAGCCAGCTTTGGCGCAGTTATTTCACATTTCTTCTGAAGTCAGCGCAAATGAAGCTCTTTTTGAAGCAAGAGCTAAAGACTTTTCAGAATACCTCTTTAAAACAAAAATGCTTGATCCGGAGCATACACCGGAATGGATTCAGTTTTTTGTGTTGAAAAAAGTGGATAAAGCATGCTCCAAAGTAATGTACAGCTATAATGCTACACCTATGGAAATCGTCCAACGCAGCGAAGAATGGCAGAGTGCCGCACGGAATCTTCCGCAGTTTCGTTTTGGCGCTACGCAGATTCCATACCCGTTGAGGGTCGCTGATACGATCAACGATGTGTGGAGACGAGACGGGAGTCTTACCGGAGAAAAAAATAAGGCCGTCTCTTCCTTCTGCGGTATGCAGCTATTCTTCGGTCAACCGGTATCGGTGCTGCGGCGAGATCTGCGCATTCTGATTCAGAATTCGAGCCCACTAGCAGTGTATGCCGGGAATCATCTGAACCGCAGCCAATCGCATCCGTTATCCGTTCCGCAAAAACTGATGGAAACCCTTTCCCTAATGGGGATGCTGTTGTACTGGACCGGATTCAGAAAGGAGGATTATGTGAAAGACTTTCCCTATCTTTTGGGGCAGCTCCTGAAAGCTGCCGATTGTCTGCATGAATTATACTGCTATGAGGTGAGAAATAAGCAGATTCCCTCACAACTGGTCGGAGGCAGTATGTTTAATGCTGCTATGGAATTCCCGATGCAGACGCTTGCCCAGCTTGGACAACGTATGAATCCGTATTTGAATTGGGCCAATGCCAACAAAGACGCCAGAATCACGGAAAAGAGGGAAGACGGAACGGGATCATTTTCTCCCAGTGCAGGATACTATCTGTTTATCTTTAGGCAAATCGCCGATCAGCTTGCTGCGGTCCTGAGAGAACAGACCCGCTTTTCCGACGCGGAAAAAGCACAGCTATTTATAGGATATTTGGCCTCTTTCCCCAAAAGGGACTCCATCGGGTCCAGCGAAGAAGAAAGTATCATTGAAAACAAAGAAGGGAGAACAAAAGAATGAACAACGAGATCCTGCGTGCGACCGGTCTTTTGGTGATCGAGGCCGTCAATTCCAATCCAAATGGTGATCCTGACCGGGAGTCGGATCCCCGTATGCGCCCCAGCGGCCAAGGTGAGATCTCTCCTGTTTCCGTAAAAAGGAAGCTGCGCGATTTGGTCGGTGACCATGAAGCACCCTTCTTTATGAGTCTTCCCGACTCCTTTCAGAATGAAGCGGACCGCTATCAGATTCTGGAGTCCCGCGGACGGGATAGAAAGAGCATTGCCAATGAGATGGGGAAGAACATCGAAGTCTTCGACGAACAGGCTTTCCTTTCTAGCCCCTTTGTGAAGAAGTACTGGGATGCTCGTGTCTTCGGAAACACGTTTCTGGAGGAAAAAGCGAATAAGGGTTACATCAAAACTGGTGTCGTGCAGATGGGAATGGGCCTTTCCATTTCCCCGATAAACGTAGTGCGGCATACTAACACTAACAAGGCCGGAGTACAGGAGGGGAAAAACGCCGGTATGGCTCCCATGGCCTATCGGGTCGTAGAGCACGGAGTCTATTGTATGCCCTTCTTTGTCAATCCAAACTATGCTCGGAAGAGCGGATGCTCGGCGGCAGACATCGAGTTGTTCAAGTTGGCGCTTCCATATTTGTATGACCTCAACCGTTCCGCCATCCGTCCCGACATGCGGATCCGTCATGCCTGGTACATCGAACACAACAACAACCTTGGCAGCTGCCCGGATTATCTGCTTCTTGAAGCACTGACGCCGGAGCGCATCGGCAATGCAAACGATCCTTCTGTCAAATGGAGCGATTATCTGGATAAGACCTCCCTGCCGGAGGAACTACTCAGCCGGGTGAAGTGCTGTGTGGACTTGGTAAACCCATAATGGAATATCTGGCGCACAGCGCACGGGATGGAATTCCCGGTCAAGCATATACTGCGCACATAAAACATGTTAAGGAAGGAGCAGTAACCAACGCAAAAGAGGCAGCATATCCAAAAGATGGAGAGACTCCTTATGCGCAAAAAGACGCCGCTGTGTTGGTTCACTGTGCGGCGAGCAGTGCAGAATGGCATGACCTTGGAAAGCTGGTGAAGCAGAATCAGGAGGTTCTGAACGGGACCAAGCAAAGTGCGCATCTTCCGGTCAATCATGCGGATGCGGGAGCCGCCGCATTGAAAACGATCCGTGACGGGAGCGAAAACCTGGCGGCAATGCTGGTATTTTCCCACCATAAAGGCCTGCCTGATTTGCCTGAGGAGATCATAAGGGATAAGAATGCTTTCCGGGAACGGGACTATGAGGTCAGGTCGAGGACTGATTCGGAGCTTGCGGATCTGATTCAACTGCACGTTTCTTTGACAGGAAATGGCCTTCCCAGCAAGGGAGAGAGCAAAGTATGCGGCGATTTCGGCGTTTTTGCGCGAATGGCATTGTCTTGCCTGACGGATGCAGACCATACGGATACGGCGGAACACTATAAGAATTACCCTCGGGAAAAGGAAATCCCTTCTTTGCGAGCGAAGGAACGCCTGGCGAAACTAAACGAACACGTATCGGAGTTTAGTGCAGACAGTGAACGAAACCAGCTGCGCTCGGAACTGTTTCAGGCGTGCAGGGATGTGGAAATCGAGGATGCGGTTTCTGCCTGCGACAGCCCGGTCGGTTCAGGAAAAACCTTCGCTGTCATGGCACATCTGCTTTCCCAGGCGATCCGGCGTAAATCCAGACGAGTATTTGTTGTGCTGCCTTTTACAAACATTATATCCCAATCTGTAGAGGCGTACCGCAAGGCGCTTGTCCTGCCGGGGGAGGATCCCGCGGAGGTAGTGGCCGAGCTTCATCATCGTGCGGATTTTGAAACTGAGGAGGTCAGAGAGTTCAGCGCTCAATGGCGTGCGCCGATCATCGTTACAACGGCGGTGGCGTTTTTTGAAACGCTTGCCTCTAACCGCCCCGCAGGACTACGCCGTCTGCACGAACTCCCCGGAAGTGTAATATTTGTCGATGAAGCCCATGCCGCGCTGCCGGTCAAGCTGCTTCCTCTTGCCTGGAGATGGATGCAGATCTTGGCGGATGAATGGGGGTGTTATTGGGTACTGGCGTCAGGATCTTTGGTTGAATTCTGGAGAATCGAGGAGATAAGCAAAAAGGAACGCATTGTGCCGCATATCATCAGCGGCGATCTCTGCGAGCGGTTATCCTGCTTTGAGAGAAAAAGAATAGAATATGAGTTCGCTAAAAAACCAATGGATTCCGATGAACTGATTAATGCCGTCAAGTCGGCCCCGGGACCAAGGCTTTTGATCGTGAATACGGTCCAAACCGCTGGGGTCCTGGCAGATAGGATGAGTCGATCCTATGGAGAGCAAAAAGGGATGTCGCTCGAAGAACGTAAGGTCCTTCATTTGTCTACGGGCTTAAGCGCTGAGGACAGAGAAAAAGTGATCTGGCATGTAAAAAAGCGGCTTGAAGACAAAAAGAGAGACACCGATTGGACGCTGGTTGCGACATCCTGCGTGGAGGCAGGCGTGGATTTTTCTTTTCATACGGGATTTCGAGAACTTGCTTCCTTGCTCTCTTTGCTGCAGACGGCGGGTAGGATCAGTCGAAACGGGGAGTATGAGGACGCTGCGATTTGGAGTTTCTCTTTGCAGGAGGATCCCATGCTGACCTCAAATCCGGCTCTTGCTGATTCCGGAGAGGTTTTGAAGAGGTTTTTTGAAAGGTCGATCCCCATCACACCCGCATTATGCACTCGTGCGATCATCAGTGAATTGAATCGAGGAGCAGAATTGTCAGAATACCTTCTCTCAGCAGAAATAAAGCACAATTTTGCGGATGTTGAGGCGGAGTTTAACGTGATCGAAGGAGACACAGTTCTTGCGATCGCAGGCGAAGACTTGAAGGAAAGGCTACGGTTTGGCTTATGTGATTGGAAAGAGCTTCAGCGAAAAAGCATCTCCATCCGAAGGAGTCTTGCCAGGAAAATGCAACTTCCATGTTTGATGGAAGGCCTCTATGATTGGAATCTGCGTTACGATCCCATTTTGGGGATTGCAGCAGGGATTATGGATGTTTTGCAATCAAAAACGGGTTTTTTGAACGTATAGGAGAAACTGGGCGATGTATTCCGAGGACGACTATCTCCAGCTTTCCGGGATCCAGCACTTCGCCTTTTGCCGACGGCAGTGGGCGCTGATCCACGTGGAAAACCAGTGGGCGGAAAACCGGCGGACCACGGAGGGCGCGCTCCTCCACGAGCGCGCCCACGATCCCCAGGCGCGGGAAAAGCGTGGCGGCCTGGTCGTCACCCGGGGAGTCCGCGTGTTCTCGCCCACCCTGGGCGTCAGCGGCAGCTGCGACGTTCTGGAATTCCACCGGGATGAGAAGGGCGTGCCTGTGCAAGGGCTGGAGGGGCTCTATCGCCCCTTCCCCGTGGAGTATAAGCGCGGCTCTCCCCGCGGGGACGACGCCGATGCTCTGCAGCTCTGTGCCCAGGCCATGTGTCTGGAGGAGATGCTCTGCTGTGAGATCCCCCAGGGTGCGCTGTTCCATAAGGAGACGCAGCACCGCGAGCCTGTGGACCTGACGCCGGAGCTTCGGCGTCAGGTGCGGGACCTTCTCGCCGAGATGCACGACCTGTATGCCAGGGGACGAACGCCGAAGGTCAAGCCGACGAAAGCCTGCGGCTCCTGTTCCCTGAAAGAGCTGTGTCTGCCCAGACTGCAGAGGAACGGATCGGTGGACGCATATCTTCGGAGCCGATTGGAGGATTGATGTGAAGCAGCTGCTGAACACCCTTTTCGTGACCACAGAAGACGTTTACCTGAGTCTGGACGGGGAAAACGTGGTCGCAAACCGGGATAAGAAAGAAATGGCCCGGTTCCCGCTCCATACCCTCTCCGGCATCGTGACCTTTTCTTATGCGGGCGCGTCTCCGGCGCTGATGGGGGCCTGTGCAAAACGCGATATCAATCTGGCCTTTTGTACGCCCCGCGGTCGGTTCCTAGCCCGGACCTCAGGGCTGGAGGGCGGAAACGTCCTTCTGCGCCGGAAGCAGTACCGGGTGGCGGAGGAAGAAGGGGAGAGCTGCCTGGTTGCCAGAGCGATGGTTTTCGGCAAGCTCTACAACGCCCGGTGGAGCGTGGAGCGCACCCGGCGGGACCACGGCATGCGGATCGGGGAAAAAGCGCTTATGGACGCCTCGGACACGATCAAAAACCTCTTGCCCCAGGTCCTGGAGGAGACGGAGCTTGGCCGTCTGCGAGGGCTGGAGGGCGTGGGCGCAGCTGCGTATTTCGGCGTCTTTGACGATATGATCCTGCGGGATAAGGAGGCTTTTTACTTCCGGGAGCGCAGCCGCAGACCGCCCCTGGATCGGGTGAACGCCCTGCTTTCCTTTACCTACAGCCTGCTGGCAAACGATTGTGCGTCCGCCTTGGAGAGCGTAGGCTTGGACAGCTATGTGGGCTTTATGCACCGAGACCGACCGGGGAGGGCGTCTCTGTCTCTGGACCTTATGGAAGAGCTTCGCCCCTGCTTTGCTGACCGTTTTGTGCTGACGCTGATCAATAACCAGGTGCTTCAGGGGCAGGATTTTGAAATGACGGAGAGCGGCGCCGTCCTTTTGACGGACGAAGCCAGGAAAAAGCTGCTCAAAAGCTGGCAGGAGCGGAAACAGGAGACCATCCGGCATCCTTACCTGGAGGAAAAGCTGCGCTGGGGCTTGGTTCCCTATACGCAGGCGCTGCTGCTGGCCCGCTATCTTCGGGGGGATCTGGATGCCTACCCGCCGTTCCTTTGGAAGTGAGGGCATATCGATGATGGTGCTCATAACCTATGACGTCAATACGGAGGACGCCGCGGGACGAAAGCGGCTCCGGCGGATGGCGAAGCAGTGCGTGAACTATGGGACGCGGGTCCAGAACTCTGTGTTTGAATGTGTTCTGGATGCTTCCCAGTGCGTGCGTCTGCAGAGTGAATTGCTGAAGATCATGGATTCGACCCGGGACAGTCTGCGGTTTTACTATCTGGGCAACCATTATCAGACGAAGATCGAGCATTTCGGCGCGAAAAACACCTATGCGCCGGAGGAAGCCTTGATCGTATGACGGGTGCGAAGGGAGAGCCCTCAGGCCTTTCTCGGTAGGTTCGCACCGGAAAACAGCGGCTTTTTCGGCTATTTTGAAGATAGTATTCCGCTATTGTTTTGAAAGAAAACAGGGGAGAAGCTGCGATTTTGTCACTTGCGCATAAGTTCCAAAGAGATCCTTTGTGAACTTTTGCCGTCCCACCCCTCGCGGGGTGGGTGGATTGAAATGCCGGGTATGACCCCAGCTTCCCCGCCGGTCCCTTGTCCCACCCCTCGCGGGGTGGGTGGATTGAAATATCATGTGGTAGACGATCCACAGCGCCGTCGTTTTGTCCCACCCCTCGCGGGGTGGGTGGATTGAAATTCCCCGTCGTAGAAGGCGACCGCCAGGAATCCCGCCGTCCCACCCCTCGCGGGGTGGGTGGATTGAAATGACAAGCTCCAGGCCCAGGTCGCGGAAAACACCGGTCCCACCCCTCGCGGGGTGGGTGGATTGAAATGCCTTGACAACCTTGTCAATCACGACCTGGTAGTTGTCCCACCCCTCGCGGGGTGGGTGGATTGAAATGCATAACGATGCATAAGCTTAATGAGCAAACTAGACGTCCCACCCCTCGCGGGGTGGGTGGATTGAAATGCATAACCATGCATGAGCTTTAAGAGCAAAGTAGACGTCCCACCCCTCCCGGGGTGGGCGGATTGAAATTGAGAGCCTGAAACGGAGTATGAGGGGGAACACCCGTCCCACCCCTCGCGGGGTGGGTGGATTGAAATATGATCCTGTTCGGCATTGGTCACACCTCAGAAG
>JAEEGL015166948.1_pt1 | contig 12860 bp, 13 predicted proteins | sample 9134231 | NCBI WGS metagenome assembly JAEEGL01 (sample SAMN16246548, study PRJNA631951) | gut metagenome | biome: gut microbiome; feature: rumen; material: fiber-attached | host: Bos | place: Iran: Karaj | collected 2018-10
ATGACATTGCATTCGCGTCATCGGAGCCACTCTCATTCCGAGATAACATTGCATTCGTATCACCGGAACCAATGGTATCCTGGAAGGTTATGGGATGTACTTCCTCCGAACCGTACTTCTCTTCCTCTCCTACTAAATGGTTACTATCGGCAGAAAGAAGATCCATCGGCTTATCATCCTGTTCTATCTGCAATAGATTTGATACCTCGTCATAAGAAGAAGAAACCGTATCAAACTCTACCTGTAATCCTTCAATCTGAATCTTAAGTTCTTTCTCGTCCTCTTTTAAAACGATAAGTTTCTGCTCCAGTTCCTCTATCTGACGAATCTTAGGACTATCCAATCTTCTCGGAGAAAATACAGAGAATGGTTCAACCTGTTCATTTTTCAGAAGAGCCAGAAACTTCTCTCCTTCTCTAATCTCTTTTAAAAGGACATTTCTTCTGGATGTAAGATCATTGATCTGAGAAGAAAGTTCATCCTTTCGGCTGTTTAAAAAGTCAATTACCATGCGTACTCCTCTAATTATAATGAAAGTTCCCCGCGGAGCGTTTAACTCAGTCGGAGCTTGTACTCCGACTGAGTTAAAAATTAAGATAAAGGTTCCTTGGACGGAACACCGGCTTTTCTCGGGTAACGCTTCGGAGTACTCTTAACTTTACGGATTAAGAGAATACTTCTATGAAGGTCCGTACCCGGCAATACATAATGATGGACAAAGGATACCTCTCCACCAAGTATCTGGATGGCTTTTGACGCCGCTTGGATCTCCTCTTCCACCGTATCAGTCTTATAGGCAATAAAGTATCCACCAACCTTTACAAAAGGAAGGCAGTACTCTGCCAGTGTTGAAAGATTTGCCACAGCACGTGAAACAACAATATCCTGCATTTCACGATAACTTTTATCTTTTGCAAGGATTTCAGCTCTGCTATGTACATAGGTAACATCTGAAAGCTTTAGAATATCCCCGCATTCCTGCAGGAAATTGATACGTTTCCGCAAGGAATCGGTGAGAATCAGCTGAATCTGTGGAAACATGATCTTCAGTGGAAGTCCCGGAAAACCTGCACCGGTACCAAGATCCATGACCGTTGCTCCATCGCTAAAAAGCGCAAGAATCTCCTCTCTCTGCTCATCCGGAAGGGCTGCAACTCCCAGAGAATCAACAAAATGCTTATCCACCACATCCGGCCATTCCGTAATAGCCGTAAGGTTCATCACCTCATTAATTTCAACGAGATGTCGATAGTATTCTTCAAACTGCTGATCCAGTGACTCAGAATATTTTAACCCTAATTGTTCAAGTTTCACGTGAAAAGATGAAAAATCAAGACTCACGATTGTCCTCCTTTGGTAGATATTTTCCGGAATCAAGGTATACCAGAAGTACTGATAAATCTGCCGGTGATACACCTAAAATGCGGGATGCCTGTCCCATATTCTCCGGACGAATCTTCTTAAGCTTCTGTCTTGCCTCAATACGAAGGGATGGAACCTGATCATAATCTATGGAATCCGGTATTTTCTTGTTCTCAATCTTCCGGAAATGCTCCACCTGCTTCTTTTGGCGGGAAATATAACCTTCATACTTAATCTGAATATCAACCTGCTCCCGGATACCTGCATCAAGATTCGGTCGGTTCGGATCCAACGGTGCCAATTTATCATAAGAAAGCTCCGGACGTCGAATCAATTCCTCAAGACTTGCCCCGGAATTAACACCAATACTGTCAAATGCATGTAAAAGGTTTTGTGTATGGTCATTTCCACTTACATAGACCTTCTTTACACGGGCAATTTCTTCCTCAATTTGCTGCTGCTTCTGCTCTACTACCGAATAACGCGCCTCATCAATCAAACCAATGCGATAACCATATGGTGTTAAGCGAAGATCTGCATTATCCTGTCGTAACAACAAACGATACTCAGAACGTGAGGTCATCATGCGATACGGCTCTGTCAACTCCTTCGTTACGAGATCATCAATCAAAACACCGATATAACCATCCGCACGATTCAATACCAACGGCTCTTCTCCCTTAACATACAGGGCTGCATTAATTCCGGCAATCAGCCCCTGGCAGGCAGCCTCTTCATATCCACTGCTTCCATTGAACTGTCCTCCGGAATACAAACCTTCGATTTCTTTAAATCCAAGGGCATGGGTCAGCTGCTTGGAGTTGATACAATCGTATTCGATGGCATATGCATTACGAACAATCTCTGCGTGCTCCAACCCCGGAATAGTATGATAGAACGCATGCTGTACCGCTTCCGGCATAGAGGAAGATGCACCGGAAATATACATCTCGTTGGTAGATAAACCTTCTGGCTCAACAAACAGCTGATGACGTTTCTTATCGGAGAACTTTACCACTTTATCTTCCAGTGAGGGGCAATATCTCGGACCTGTACCTTCGATTACACCGGCATAAATCGGGCTCTCATCCAGATGATCCATGATGATCTGGTGGGTTTTCTCATTGGTATAAGTCAGATAACACGATACCTGTGGCTTTTGAACACTCTTCGGATCCGTTGTAAAAGAAAAAGGTACAACGGTATCATCACCGAACTGTTCCACCATCTTGGAATAATCAATTGTACTACCGTCAATTCTTGCCGGAGTGCCGGTTTTAAAGCGGAGAAGTTCTACACCATTGTCCAATAATGACTGACTGAGAAGGTTTGCCGCTTTTAAACCATTCGGACCATTATATTCAATGACGTCACCATAGAGGCAACGGGCCTTAAGATAGGTTCCGGTACAAAGCACAACCGCATCCGCATAGTACGTTGCTCCGGAGACTGTTCGAATTCCTTTGATTTTATGATCTTCAATCAAAAGCTCTGCCACTTCTGATTGACGCAAGGTTAAACCATCGGTATTTTGCAGAACTTTTCTCATCTCCAGAGAATACTGTAATTTATCAGCCTGGCAACGTAGAGAATGCACTGCCGGACCTTTCGATACATTGAGCATCTTCGACTGAAGAAATGTCTTGTCGATATTTTTTCCCATCTCTCCACCGAGTGCATCGATCTCACGCACAAGATGACCTTTAGAGGAGCCACCGATATGCGGATTACACGGCATAAAAGCAACGGAATCCATACTGACCGTAAACATAATTGTTTTCAGTCCCATTCGGGCACTGGCCAACGCAGCTTCACAACCGGCATGACCTGCACCGACAACAATGACCTGATATGTTTCTTCTAAAACAGACATAACTGTCCTTTCCTATTAATATAATTGATAACAACGAGATACTTTTATATTTCTACTTACCCATACAGAAGTCAGCAAAAATTCGGTTTACCAGATCCTCATCCACCGCTTCGCCTAAAATTCTTCCAAGAGCCGAATATGCATCCATCAAATCCACCGTATAGAAATCCTCCGACATTCCATCGTCAATGGACTGACAAACATATTGAAGAGAATGTACGGCAGAATCCAGCTCCAGCTTATCTCTCTCGGAAGAAACATAGAAGTCTTCTGCTCCTGCCAATTCACCACGGAAGAACATTTTGGTGATAACATCAACCAACTTATCCTTTCCATCACCTGTTTTTGTAGAAAAATATACCACTGGACAATGCACATTTTTGCAAAACTCTTCAATATCTGAGTGAAATTCAAGATCAGACTTATTACAAAGCAGAACTACCTGTTTTTCTTCAATCTCAGAATATAACTTCTTATCATCTTCCGATAACGGTCTGGAAGAATCCAAAAGAAAGAGAATAAGATCCGCCTGATCAATGGATGCAAAGGCGCGATCTACACCGATTTTCTCAATCGTATCATCTGTATTGCGGATACCTGCTGTATCAATCAGATGTAACGTAATCTCTCCGAGGGAAACAGACTCTTCCAGCGTGTCACGGGTCGTTCCCGGAATGTTGGAAACAATCGCCCTCTCCTGCCTTGAAAGGAAATTGAGAAGAGATGACTTACCAACATTCGGCCTTCCCACAATCGCTGTCCGGATTCCATTATGGAGAAGGGAACCCTCTTTATAACTTTGTGAAAGCTTTTCAAGTTTAGCAATGACTGGAACAATCTTATTCTTCAGCGTCTGTCCATAAATTCCTAAGTCATAATGCTCCGGATCATCCAACGCAGCTTCGATGTAAGCCGTCTCATGAAGGATCTGATCACGAATCCCTTTCAATTCATCTGAAAATGCACCTTTGAGTTGCTTCATGGAATTCTTCAACGCAGCCTCGGAATCCGCCTCAATTACATCCATGACAGAAGCCGCCTGAGACAGATCCAGTCTTCCGTTCAAAAAAGCACGTTTTGTAAACTCTCCCGGTTCCGCCGGACGGATGCCCAGCCGGTACACAAGAGAAAGGATCTTCTTCATAACGAGGACACCACCATGACAGTTAATCTCCGTAACATCCTCACCGGTATAACTATGAGGACCTCTCATAACGGACACAAGAACTTCATCCACCACGTCATCACCGTCGTAAATCTTACCGTAATGAATGGTGTGGGTTTTTGCATCCGAAAGAGCTACTTTTCCACAAAAAATCTTATCCGTGTTGATAACTGCCTCGGGTCCGCTAATACGTATGATTCCAATTCCGGATGGCGATAATGGTGTAGCCAAAGCGGCAATGGTATCCATTTCAAACATAGGATCATTCTCCAATCAAACTTAATTACCTTTTTACGAATAGTTAGACTATCCCACAGTCAAGACTCGCTCGCGAGTCTTGCGCGCCGGATTCGGGTCTGCTTCAGCAGACAAATTCCTGTCCGAATCCGTGCGCATCCTCGCGTAGCGTTTAACTCAGTCGGAGCTTGTACCCCGACTGAGTTAAAAGGCATACATATTTAAATATAACAAAACTAAAGCAAATAAAAAAGCCTACGACAAAGAATAGTAGGCTGATAGGTAAAAAAAATACCTGTTTTCGATATAAACTCAAAAACAGGTATTTTCATTATTTTCTCTTTAAAGCAATAACAACATGGCGGTAAGGCTCTTCACCTTCGCTATGGGTTACAACTGCGTCATCATCCTGAAGAGCGTAATGAATAATACGTCTCTCGTAAGGATTCATAGCTTCAAGCGCTGCCGGACGTCTTGTCCTCTTAACCTTGTAAGCTACATTATGCGCAAGATTCTCCAACGTTGCTGTTCTGCGACGACGATAATCCTCGGTATCCATCTTTACGCGAATGTAAGTCGTAGACTTACGGTTCACAGCAAGATTGGTAAGATACTGAAGAGAATCCAGTGTCTGTCCGCGCTTTCCGATGATAATTCCCATTTCCGGACCGGAGAGTTCAATACTTAAAACACTCTCAATATCATCAAATGTTGTATCGATAGAAACCTCAAGGCCCATCTTGTCAAATACATCTGCCAGGAATTCCTTCGCAATGTCCGATGGTGTCTGATCACTATCTACTACTGCTTTATTTTCCGGCTCTTCGAATGTAGAAGTCTCAAAAATAATAGGATCCTCTACCTTTTTACGAGCACGAATAACCGCATTTCGACTTCCGAATCCTAAGATTCCGTTGCTGCCCGCTTCAATTACTTCGTAATCCAACTGATCGGATGGAGCTCCGAGTTGAATGGAAGCTTTTGTAAGAGCATCATCAACACTCTTACCTGTAAATTCCGTGAATTCCATAAGAAAACCTCCGAATTCATAAGAGATGAATTAATGCTTACTATTACGTTCGTTAAAATCCTTAACCATATTGGCTTTACTTGCCATAGAACCGGATTTTGCCTTGGAACGAGCCTCGGCAGCTCTGTTCAACTGAGCAAGCTTCTCTTCTGAGATTCCTGCCTTGCTGTTCATAGACTTCGTACTCATATTGGCATACTGCATCATTCTTTCACGCTTGATTCCACGCTTTTCAGCTTTTGCAGCAGCCTTCTCCTTGTTCTTCTCTACAATCTTGTTAATATCAAGATTTTCGAAATGACGATTCAGGAAAATCTGCTGAACCGTACGAACCAGGGCACCGGCAATCCAGTAAATAGAAAGACCAACAGGTGTTGTAAAGGAAATAAACAGTGACATCAGAGGCATCAACATATTCATTGTCTTCATCTGTCGAGCCATCTGGTCATTATCACCCATGGATGCCGTTGGCATCATCTTAATATTCAAAAGCTGAGACGCATAAGCACAGATTGGAACGAGCAATGCTAAAACAGCCAGTCCAAAATGAGCTCCAAAGTTAGCCTTAATCAGGCTAAGTGGTGTGTCAGAAATATTCAAGCCAATGAAATAATTCACATGAGCAAGCTTATCCTGGGTATCCGTGATAGAATCTGCAAGGTTAGGGAATGCATCACGAAGAGAATCCCAACCGGAAGCACTAAGCTTATAAGCTAAATCTACAACGTAGTTACTAAGCGTCTCTCCCTTGGTAGAAAAATCCACCTGAGTTCCAGTGAGCTTAGCGGCCTTATGAATGGCATCGAGCTTCTGAGCAAAACCGTCAGTCGCAATAATTCCGGTAACCATTCCATCGAAAATACCCTGAACGCTTCCAAGGTATGCAGGAATATTATAAAACACTCTGTACAAAGCAAACAGAATCGGCATCTGAATGATGATCTGTACACAGCTTCCCATAGGAGATACACCATACTTATCATACAGTGCTGTTGTCTCCTCCTGCATTGCCTGCATAGAAATCTGATCTCTCTTACCCTTATACTTATCCTGAATCTTCTTCATCTCAGGCTGAATCTTACGCTGAAGCATAGAAAACTTCTGCTGCTTGTAAGTCAGCGGGAAGAGACACAGATAAATAACAATCGTAAAAAGGATAATGGCAATTGCAATGGTACCATTATGAATTCCCAGAACGTTATACAGGAAAGAGTAGATCTGATCCATAATCCAACCTAAACATTTTGCGATAGGTCCTAAGAACTTACCGCTGTAGGCTGTAAGATAAATCGCACTCAAAATGTTCCTCCTGATTTAGGGAACAGGGTCATACCCACCCTTTGAAAAAGGATTACAGCGAAGAATTCTCCATGCAGCCAAAGCAGACCCTTTTACGGCACCATGCTTTTGAACAGCCTCAAGCCCATACCTTGAACAGGTGGGGCAATAAGGACATTTATTGACTCGCATAGGTGAGATATATTTTTGATATAAACGAATAAAATAGATTATCACTTTTTTCGCCATAATCGTCTTCTCCCTTTTCATGTCTTATTTAGTTTTAATGTGATGAAGATCCATAAGACGAAGCATTGATCGTTCTAAGGTATGAAAATCACAATCTTTCGCAGCTCCTCTCAGGATGACTGTTAAATCCTGCCCGGGGCAGAACTCCTCTTCATGCAGTCGATAAATTTCTCGTATCAGTCTCGTCAAATGATGTCGTACAACAGAATTTCCAACCTTCTTGCTGACTGAGATACCAAGTCTATTACGATCTGTCCCATTCGGCAAGACGTAAAGCACCAGATAATGATCTGCTTTCGACTTACCTTTTCGATAAACTTTTCGAAAATCTGAATTTTTCTTTAATGATTCACTAAACTTCATACTCATCTCAACAAAAAAGAAAAGACCACAATACTGTGGCCTTATGCGGAAAGCTTCTTTCTACCCTTTGCGCGTCTAGCAGCAATAACCTTGCGGCCACCCTTAGTGCTCATTCTTGAACGAAAGCCATGAACCTTAGCTCTCTGACGCTTCTTTGGCTGAAATGTCATCTTCATAATGCAGTATCCTCCTTCTTCAAATATTTATTCTGCAAAAAGGCAGAACATCAATGCTGATTATAACAAAAACGCATAAAAAGTCAAGATATGATTTGAAATCCGTAGTTTTCCACGGATACTCACAAAAATCAAAGAAGTTTTCCACATCGTGTGGATAAGTCTGTGGAAAACTTTTTATTTTGTGTGTATTTTGGCCGCTGATTTTCAAAAAACGTTGAAAATCAGCGGCTTTGACCCTGGTTGATAAAGTTAATACAACAACGTTAACAGTATACATCATATTCTCAAAAATGCATATTACGTCTTAATTTTTGAAGATATTCACACACTTCTAAATCGAATTATAAACATATCAAACAGAAAAAAACGAAATTCACATACCCTATAGAAGAAAGGTTGCAGTTTTCTGGGGATTTGGGTAGAATAGAGGATAGAGTTTTGTCGCTTTTTTTGGAAGAGTAATATGTTTCTTCCTATATAATAGAGGTAATTGGAGTAAAATAAATGAACCAGTTGAAAGAAATGTGGGAAGAGATCCTACTGGCAGTAAAAGAAGAATACGGCATAACGGATATTTCTTTTAAAACCTGGCTTAAGCCTTTGGAGCTGTATTCCGTAACAGAAAATGAAATTACGGTTATGGCCAGCAATGAGACGGATAAGCTTGGAATCAATTACATTGCCAAAAAATACGAAAAGCTCTTAGTTATTAAGATCTATGAAATGACCGGTAAGGAGTATAAGATTAACTTTATCTTATCCCGAGATGTGGAAGAAAAGGCTGCTACCGCTCCTTCCCAGTCAGAACGTAAGAATCCGAATTATATCAATTCCAATTTGAATGAACGATATACATTCGACACTTTTGTCGTAGGAAATAATAACCGATTTGCACAATCTGCAGCCCTTGCCGTTGCGGAATCACCGGGAGAACACTACAATCCTCTCTATATTTACGGTGGTCCGGGACTTGGTAAGACGCACTTGATGCATTCCATCGGTAATTTTGTGTTGCAACAAAATCCTGACAAGAAAGTTTTATACGTTACTTCTGAGGAATTCCTGAACGAAGTCATTGAATCCATTCGTAGCACCAACAATACGTCTACGATGAGCAAATTCAGAGAAAAATATCGTACCGTCGATGTTTTAATGATTGATGATATTCAGTTTATTATAGGAAAGGAAAGTACTCAGGAGGAATTTTTCCATACCTTTAATGCCCTGCATGCTGCAGGAAAACAGATCGTACTGACGTCCGACCGCCCACCGAAGGAAATGGAAACATTGGAATCCCGTATCCGTTCCCGTTTCGAATGGGGTCTGATGGCGGATATCGGTAATCCTGATTACGAAACACGAATGGCCATCCTCCGTAAAAAGGTTGAGGATGATAATATCCAGTTAAAGGATGAGATCCTTAACTATATTGCTACCAATATTAAGACCAACATCCGAGAAATCGAAGGCGCACTGAATAAACTGATTGCTTATTCCAATATTGAAAAGACTCCGATTACAATGGATATTGCTGAAAAGGAGCTGCAGAACATTATAGCTCCGGATAAACCTAAAGAAATTACACCGCAGTTGATTATTGAGGTTGTCGCTGACCATTATGGTATTACCATTGATCAGATGACCTCTAAAAACCGTAGCCGAACCATTGCAGAACCACGCCAGATCGCGATGTACCTCTGCAAGGAGATGACAGATTCTCCACTGGAAGCCATCGGCTCGTTCCTTGGTGGACGCGACCATTCAACAATTATCCACGGTGCCAACAAGGTTTCTGAACAATATGAACAAAACGATGCTTTTAGGGAGCAGATCGACGCCATCAAGAAGAAGATCGATCCGAACTAGCGAAAGCTTATTCACACGCTACTAAGAGCAAACCAACTGTAACTCAACGGAATTTGACGAGTTATCCATTGTTATTTTTTCAGTAAAAACAAGGCTTTGCGATGGTTTTCCACTTATTGACAGGCCTTAAGAATACGATTACTAATTTAATTAATAATATATACGGATCATGCCGAAAGGAGTACACACAAATTCATGAAAATCACTTGTTCACAAAATGCGCTGCTGAATGGTGTCAATATTGTATCCAAGGCAGTTCCAAGTAAAACGACCATGGCCATCCTTGAATGTATTCTTATTGATGCTTCGAAAGGAGAAATCAAATTAACAGCCAACGATATGGAAATGGGTATCGAAACTGTTATTACAGAAGGTACGATTGAACAGCCGGGTATTATTGCTTTGGATGCCAAGCTTTTTTCTGATCTGATTCGTAATTTACCGAAATCTGATGTTACGATTGAAACAAACGAGACATTCCAGACAACCATCCGTTGTGAGAATGCAGAATATAAGATTGTTGGAAAATCCGGAGAGGATTTTTCCTATATACCGGTGATTCCAAGAAATCAGCCTTTGATCATTTCGCAATTCACGTTACGTGAGATTGTAAGACAGACAAGTTTTTCTATCTCTGACAACGATACCAATAAGATGATGACAGGTATCCTTGTGGAGATTACAGGTAACCACATGAAGATGGTTGCTTTGGATGGACACAGAATTTCTATTCGTGTCATTGAATTAAAAGACAGCTACGAAGATAAGAAAGTAATTGTTCCGGGAAAGACCTTGAACGAAATCAGTAAGATTATCAATGGTTCCATTGAGGATATGATGGAGATTTACATCACGGATAATCACATTATCTTTGAATTCGAGAATACAACCATGGTTTCCCGTCTGATTGATGGAGAATATTTCCGTTATGAGCAGATGATGAAGTCTGATTATGAGACAAGAGTTCGTGTCAACAAGCGTGAGCTCATGGAAAGTATTGCCCGTGCTACCCTTCTGGTAAAGGAAGGCGATAAAAAACCGATCATCATGAATGTTGAAAATCAGAATATGGAATTGACCTCCAGTTCTTTCATCGGTTCCATGAAGGAAGATCGAACCGTTGAAAAAGAGGGAAAAGACATTATGATTGGTTTTAACCCGAAATTCTTCATGGATGCGCTTCGTGTCGTTGATGATGAAGAAGTGAATTTGTATATGTTAAACCCAAAGGCACCTTGTTTTATTAAGAACGAGCAGGAAACCTATATTTATATTATTCTTCCTGTTAATTTCAGTTCAGTTAAGTAGGATTTATGACAGAAATCAAAATCAGAGAAACAGACGAATTTATCAAACTTGGCCAGCTTATGAAAAAGGCGAACTGGGTCTCCTCCGGTGTGGAAGCCAAGATCTACATTCAGGATGGTGAAGTGATGGTAAACGGTGAAGTGGACACTCGCCGGGGAAGAAAACTTTATGACGGTGACGTTGTAGAATATAACGGGGAAACCGTAAAGGTCGTAAGATGATTATTAAATCCATGAAGCTTAAGGATTTTCGTAATTATGAAAGTCTAAAGATTCAGTTTGATTCGGATACCAATATCATTTACGGTGATAATGCCCAGGGTAAGACCAACATGTTAGAGGCATTGTATCTTTCTGGTACAACAAAGTCCCATAAGGGCAGCCATGAAAAGGAAATGATACGGTTCGGTGAAAATGAGGCGCATATCTGTACTGTTGTTGAAAATGACGGCAGGGAGTTCCAGATTGATTTTCACCTGAAAAAGAATCATTCCAAGGGTGTTGCCATTAATCGTGTTCCGATCAAAAAAGCTTCGGAGCTTTTTGGTATTTTAAATATCATTTTCTTCTCTCCGGAGGATCTGAATATTATAAAAAACGGCCCTGACAGGCGCCGTCGTTTTATCGACAGTGAGCTTTGCCAGATTGATAAAATATATTTATATAATTTAACCAATTATAAAAATGCTTTACAACAGCGGAATAAGCTGTTAAAAGATATATATTTTAATCCGTCTTTGAAAGAACTGTTGCCGGACTGGGATGACAAACTGGTGGAATTCGGCAAAAAGATCATTGAGCGAAGACGCGAATTTTTACAGGAGATAGCTCCTACCGTAACAGAACTGCATCGCCAGATTTCCGGTGGGAAAGAAATTGCAAAATTAAGTTACGAACCGAATATCGAAGATATGTTTTTTGCAGATGAACTGGTGAACTGCAGAGAACGGGATTTGAAACAGCAACAGACCAATGTCGGACCTCATCGGGATGACATCCGGTTTGAGATTGACGGTATTGATATTCGAAAATTCGGATCACAGGGACAGCAGCGTACTTGCGCTCTCTCACTGAAATTATCCGAAATATCTGTGATTGAAAGTGCAACGGGAGAACGCCCGGTGTTACTTCTTGATGACGTTATGTCAGAATTGGACAGTAACCGACAGAATTATTTATTGGGAAGTTTAAAAGATACACAGACGATTATTACTTGTACAGGTCTGGATGATTTCGTTAGAAATCGCTTTCCCATTAACAAAGTATTTGAAGTGGTGGCAGGCAATGTTTTTGAAAGAGATGAACATGGTGCCATTGTGAAATGAGTGGAGGATCAACATGAGTGAACAGGAATATGGCGGAGACCAGATCCAAATTTTAAAAGGACTGGAAGCTGTTAGAAAACGTCCTGGAATGTATATCGGTAGCACTTCGACAAGAGGACTTCATCACCTGGTATATGAGATTGTAGATAATGCCGTGGATGAAGCTTTGGCAGGTTTTTGCAGTCATATTATCGTTGAAGTCAACGATGGTGAGACAATTACAGTCAGAGATAATGGTCGAGGAATCCCGGTGGACATCAATCACGATGCGGGTAAGCCTGCGGTGGAAGTCGTATTTACCGTTCTTCATGCTGGTGGTAAGTTCGGCGGTGGCGGATATAAGGTATCCGGCGGACTTCACGGAGTAGGTGCATCGGTTGTTAATGCTCTTTCTGAGTGGCTGGAAGTACAGGTTCGCCGAGACGGCCGGATCTATCAGCAGCGTTACGAGCGGGGAAACACCATGTATCCTCTGAAAGAAGTAGGAACATACGATGATGAATCAACCGGAACAACGGTAACATTCAAACCGGACGCAGAGATTTTTGAAGATACCATTTATGACTATGATGTATTAAAGGTTCGTCTTCGTGAAACGGCTTTCCTTACCAAAAATCTTAAGATTA
>JAEEGL016101303.1_pt1 | contig 12860 bp, 9 predicted proteins | sample 9134231 | NCBI WGS metagenome assembly JAEEGL01 (sample SAMN16246548, study PRJNA631951) | gut metagenome | biome: gut microbiome; feature: rumen; material: fiber-attached | host: Bos | place: Iran: Karaj | collected 2018-10
CAGCTGCCCGAAGCGTACCGGGAAATCCTTGACGGGCTGTGGGGCGGCTACGAGTCACGTTTTCGGCCCCGGGACCTTGACGGCGAGCTGGCGGACCGCTTAGGTCGTCCCGAGGCGGGGATAGACGAGGCCATCGCCCTGGCGTCCGAGGCCCTTTTCGACAGGAAGTACAAGGACGGGAAGCCCGCCATCTTGAACGCTCTCGCCTCCGGCCTGGCCGGCACGACGGAGAGGGACAAGATATGCGGCTTCCTCTCCCCGGTCATCCAAGAAACAGCGTGGACAGCCGGGGAGATACGCGACAAGGGGTTCCCCGAAGAGATCATCGACTCACTCGTCAGCCAGATACCATCTAATGCATAAACCCCCTCAATCCGGGAATTATTCGTATCTTTATGGTCCTAACCCACAGGGGCTCCGACATTGTCCGCCAACCGGCAGTCCCGATCCGATAACACCATGAGAATAGACAGTCTCAAAGAATTCCTCGACATCCAGAGGCGCTATGACGACCTGATTATAGCGCTGTACCAGCACAGGAACCTGGGCGGCATCCCGTACGAATCTGCCCTCAATCTGTGCGGCGGGGAGGAGAAGAACGGGGAGGCCAAGCTGAAGACGTTCCTTTCGGCCAAGAGGCTCGGCCTGGAAACCGACGCGGGGATCATCCTTGACCCCCTTCTCCGTGACGTTTACGAAAAGGTCCTCCGCTCCAATGTCCTCCTCAGCGACGAGGCGGTCTCGAGGATCCGGCCGGAGGTGGAGAGGCTCTGTAACGAATGGGACGCCTGCGAGAACGTCTCTGACAAGAGGAACCTTATCTCGGAACTCTATCAGGTGCTCGAGCGGATCCCCTCCGGGCTCGAGCAGAGCATCGGGGACCTGACCCGGATGATGGAGGAAGACTACAAGGCCGCCATCAGCCTCTCCCTGAAAAGGGCGAAGCTGAACACGCTCGCCGAACGGGCGAAGCAGATCCAGAAGCTGCTGGACGAGAGCCACAGCCTGCTGTCCGACGAGACGCATAAGCTCCGGACGGTCATCCTGCGGGACCCGGAGGCCAACACCTTCATGATATCGGACGTCCTGGCCCGAGCTAAGAACCAGCTCCACGACTCCTCCGAATCCCTGATCGAGGTGACCCGCCGCCTCCAGGAGTACATCTCGAAGGTGGAGCGCGCGACCCGGGTGGCCAAGCGGGCGCACCTTCTCGCGAAGAAAATCTCCTACGGGACGCTCGAGACCGAGACGACCTTCCTCGACGTCATCCGGCAGTACGAGGACACCGGCCGGAAGAGCGAGACCTACGTCAAGGTCAGCAAGGTCGACGTGCCCGCCCTCGTGGAAGAGGGGCGTTTCATCGACGAGTTCCTGCTCATCGCCTCGGGCGAGCTGCTGGGGAAGGAGGTCAACCGTACGGCGCCGGCCATCGACTTCGAACAGGCGGAGGCCCGCCCGGAGAAGGAGCGCATCCCCTACAGGCCGGATTACAGGAAGCTCTTCCGCTCGTTCAGCGCCCAGGGGAAGGACCTCTTCTCGTTCCTCATCGACTACGATTTCAAGGCGGATGTCCCCGTCTGGCAGCGCATCGAGCTGTTCGCATACTACTGCGCCTCCCCGGAGTTCCAGCGGACGCTCGACTTCCCTGCCGGGAAGACGGGCAATTACGTCTACACATCGCCGCTTTCCGGTAGGCGCATCTCCCTCGACTATCAAATTGTAAACAACCGCTGACATGGATATCACGAATCTCAAATACGCAGCCCAGATGTTCCGGCACCTGAACGGAGGGCATTTCATCTGCGCTACGTCGATGGACGACGAGAAGCGCAACTGGTACGAAGCCCTGGAGGCCGGCTGGGAGGACTACGCCAAGGTCTGGCTGGCGACCACCGGGATGGACCTGGCCCGGGGTGACGGATACTATTTTTTCCGGAAAAGGGTATCCGGAGACAGGAAGTCGTTCGAGACGATGGCCTCCGACTACAAAGAGTACCTCTCCATCCTGAACCTCCTCTTCCAGCTGGACCAATCCTTCGGGGTCGGCCACCTCATCACGAGGACCTGGATCCTCTCCCGGCTGGACATGTGCCCTCCGGCAAAGGAAATCTGCCGGAACCTGTTCAACAGCAACACGACGGACGAGTGGGCGACGGAGCTCCTCGAGATCCTCGAGAAGAAGATGGAGATCGTGTGCAGCTATCTGGACAACGAGCGCAACGAGATCCGCTACCTCGTCACCCAGGCCTTCGACTATTACCGCACCTTCGTCGAGAGCATCCAGTTCATCTCCAAGGAAGACGAGCAGGCCATCGAGAAGACCCCCGAGTCCTCCCTGTTCGATGTAATTGACAACCAGTAGAATGCGTCATGGAAAAGTTATTGGGACAAAAACGGCTTGAAAGGATTATCCTCATCAATTCCTCCACTTTCCAGTATGCGGAGGTCCACGTGGACGGGAACACCCATATCTCCGGAGACAACAGTTCCGGCAAGACCACCTTCCTTCAGATCGAGACCCTGTTCTACACCGGTGACTCCTCGGCGAAGGCCCTGGGGATCGGCGACGGGAAACTCCCCTTCGCCCAGTACAACCTCAAGATGAACAACTCCTACATCATCTACGAGGTGCGCCGCTCCAATGACCCAGAGGACTGCTTCCTAGTCTTCCTCAAGAACAGCAACTGGCCGACCTTCCAGTTCTTCGACTGCCCCTATTCGAAGGAGATCTTCGTCGACGGAAACGGCGTCGCGTATGACAACCTCGAGAACGTGAAGAACGCGGCCCAGCGCCTGCATCCCGGACTGGACATGCGCCAGGCCCGGGGCAGGAAGGAGTACATCGACATCCTCTATGGCTGGAGGGATGGGACCGTCGGGAAGATGCGTAGCTGGGAGAAATTCTCCCTCACCTTCTGCCGGGGCATCGACCGCCCCCACGAGAAGATTACCAACCTGTTGAAGATGCTCCTGAACCTCGGCAAGGTACAGGGGGACGTCCTGCAGGAGATGATCGTCAGCACCATGGGATCCACGGCGAAGCCCTTCGACGTAGAGAGGGAGCAGAAGCGCGCCGCCCAGCTGATGAGGGAGTACAACAGCATCCGCTCCTGGACCACGGACCCCAACATGCTCGCCAGGCAGAAGCAGTTCGAGAAGACCTATGAAACCTACTTGAGGGAGAAGATCAACTTCGAGCAGTTCCCAGGAAAGGCAAAATACGCCAGGAACAATTACATCGAACTGATCGGGGAGATCTCGAAGGAACGGGACGAGGCCCAGGCCGAGTATGACGCATACTTAAAAGCCATTAATGAAAGACGGGAAGAGGCGGAGCAGCTCATCGCCGCCCTCAAGGACCGGCGTTCGCGGCTGCAGGGGGATTATGACAAGATCGCGGACAAGAGAAAACGTTACCAAGACCTGATCTCCCTAATCCCCTTGATGGAGGCAGAACCCCAAAAACGGGAGGCCCTGGGGCTTGCCAAGGAGAGACTTCAGGACCTGACCGGGCAGTCGGAATCCCTAACTGTAAAGTTCGATGCGAAAAAGGATGAGTTGAAGGGGAAGTACGGCATCAGAAAAGCAGAAGTCGAAGCCGCGATAGCCCAGGAAGAGACTGCGGCGACCAACCGAAAGAAGGGCGTATCGGACACAGTCGAGGAGGAGCGCAGCGCTGAGGAAAAACGGCACAACGAAAAGATTGACCTCCTGAATGAGAAGAAGGACCGCTTCACTGGACTCATCACTAACGGCAAGATAGAGAAACAGCGGATCGAGAACTCGCACCCGAAGGCCGACGAGCTGAAGAAACTTTCGGAAAGGGAGGAAGAGCTTTCACGGGAGATCCGGCAGATCGAGAAAGAAATCCTCGAGCTGGAACACTCCATCCAGGCTTTGGAGAACGAGAAGAAGAATGCGCCGGCGACCATCCGGCTCGGTTTCTCCGGGCCGATCCGCGACAAGGAGGACGCTCTCAAGGCCGCCGGGAAGAAAAGGGATGAACTTACCAGGAAACTGAGTTCCTTTGACGGGTCGCTTGCCGAATGGCTCAGCAAGAACGTCGAGGGATGGAACCGGACCCTCGGCAAGGTCCTCTCCGAAAAGGTCCTCTTCGACCAGGGGCTCTCTCCGGAGAAGGCTTCCGACAAGGCGGATTCCGTGTACGGGGTGAGGCTTGACCTCACCCGACCCTCCCCCACCGAGACAGACCCCGCGCTCCTAAAGGAGAGGCTGGACAATGCGTCGCTCGAATGTGAGAATGCGCAGAAAGCACTCCAGGACGAAAAAGACCGGGAGGAAGCGGCCGTCAAACAGAAGATCGACGAAATCGTGAAGCGGATATCCGAGGCGAAGGACAATAAGGACGAGCTGGAAAAGAAAAAGACCGGACAGGGCGGCGTCCTCGATGTCGTCAGGGCCCAGATAAAGTCCCTGACGGACGAGGAGAATCGTATTGTCAAGAGCGAGGCCAGCAAGATCCAGAAGGAGATTGACGCCAATGGGAAAGAGCTGGAAGCCGTCCTGGGTGATATCCGTAAGGAGAACGAAGAGTATCGCCGTTTCTGCGAGGGATTGAAGACCCGGAAGGGAGAACTCGAGAAGAAGATTCAGAAGGAGTTCGATAAGTATAAAGAAGGTCATGAAAACATCCTCAAAAGAGACAAGCAGCAGCTGGACAAGGACCTGAAACAGATCGACGCCGACCTGGCCCAGGCCCTGTCTGAAAACGGGGTGGACGCAGCCCGCGTCGAAGCGCTCCAGAAGGAGATCGACTCCCTTGAAAAGGATGTGATAAAGATCGATGCCAACAAGCAGCATTACCACGATTATCTCAAGGACAAGGCGGACTACTTTGACAACGAGAGCATTTGGGCAGCTTCCCTGGAAAGCCTTTCGGAATCCATCCGGAAGAATGAGGAAGACGAGAGGGCCAAGGTCGCAGTGGAAAACCTCAAAGCCGAAGAGAAGAACCAGGTCGTGCAGGACAGGATCGGGGAAATAGCGAACGCCAAGGAGGAAATCGACGAGGTCGACAATTATTTCGCCGAGAACCGCCAGGATGACTATGCTGTGGCGAAGCCCATCAAGACCGATGATTCGGCCAAAGAGATCGTCAAATCCGGCAAGGGCGCGGACCAGAGGATCGAGAACGCAGTCAACATACTGAATCTCTGCTGGTCCACGTTCCGGAACAATCTCGGGGATTTCGGCATCAACCGCTTCTTCCCGTCCGCTGCGGCCTGCCAGGATATGGGAGAGGATTCCCGGGCCCAGCAGGACGTCTACGAGTTCATCACCGAGAACCTCATCGCCGAACACTGCAAGGCGTGGAACACCGCCGCCGTACCCTTCGTCAGCGGCATCGCATACCAGGCGACGGAGTACGCGACGGACATCAAGAAGGTCCGCGAGACCGTCAGCAGCATTAACCGCCTGTTCCGCGAGTACAACTTCACCGACGTCATCAAGAGAATTGAGCTGTCGGTCGAGGACGTGGGGTCCGACCTGATCGCCCTCATCAAGCGGTCCATCGAGATCCACGAAGACTACTGCGGCGAGAGTGACGGCGACCGGAACTTCCTGGACGGGTCATCCGGCAACAAGACTTTCATCGCCTTCATCCAGGACATCGCGTCCAACCTGACCAAGAGCAGCCAGGTGCAGCTCAACCTGGAGGACATGTTCACCCTCTACATCGAGGTGGATGAAGGCCTGAACCGCTCTGGACGCAGGCGCGACATCAAGGACATGGGGTCGAACGGCATCGACACCATCTTCAAGAACCTCCTATATCTCCTGCTCCTTACGAGCATCAGGAAGAGATGCGCCAGCGAGGGACAGGGGTTCATGGTCCACTGTCCGATCGACGAGCAGGCGACCCTCTCGCCGAGCAATTTCAACAGCCTGATGAACCTGGCCAACCGCATGGGGGTCTACATCCTCGCGAACTCCCCCCAGCTCCCGAACGGGACCGAAGAGAGCTTCCGCTACGGCTACACGTTCTGGAAGCGCCAGGGCTCCGAGTTCACGAACGCCACGAACATTCTGTCCTTCACCCAAATGGATACGCCCGATGAAAGAGAAGCTGAATCTTAAGAACCTTAAAGGACTCCTAACTCTTTTCGAAGAGAGAAGCATCGTAGGATCAGCGCTCTCGAAACCACTACTGGACACTCTCTCAAAGGAGCATCTCGTAACAGTGAAACGCGAAGGGCGGTCGTATATCGTCAGGACATCCAATCCCGAAATGGTCCGGGGCTTTGCCCGGCGGCTCGCCGGGACCGACGACCTGGAATCCTATCTCGCCACGCTGGAAGGCCGGCAGGCTGGCACCAAACCGACCCGGACGGAGGCCGCCCAGCTGGTCAACGACACCAAGGCCTTCGGGACCGACGTCATGAAGGGCATCCGGCTGAACGCCATCCACCCCGTCTCCGTCTCCTTCGAGGGGAAGGAACTTGTCATCGACCCCCTCCCGGGGATGTCATTCGAGATTGACGAGCAGGCATTCCTCGACATCGACCCGGAGATCATCGTGGTCGGCGTGGAGAACTACGCCACCTTTATGCGGATCAAGGATTACGCCCATCTCTTCCGGGAGGGGATGCCCTATCTCTTCACCTACCGGAGCACCGGTGGAAAGGATTCCTACGGGAAATGGATCGACTGGCTTAAGCGCATTCCCAATAGATATCTCCACTTCGGAGACCTGGACAAGGGCGGGCTCAGGATCTACATCGACTCCTTCCGGAGCGTCCTAGGCGACAGGGCCGAATTCCTCATCCCTGAGAACTTCGAGGAGATCATCCGAAACGGAAGCACGAAGCTATACAACGACCAGTACGGCCAGGCCGCTCCGGACACCACGAAAGACCCCCGTATCGTTCCGCTCCTGGATGCCATCGAGAAATACCGCAAGAGCTGCGAGCAGGAAATCTTGGCTCGTCCAAGGAAGAAAGGCGAGTCATTGCTATTATGATAATTCTTGTAAAACCCTCTTTGCTTTAAGTGAATGCTCTTCTACAAAGTGTTCCATATAATACCAGTCTGGCTCTCCCTTTTCATTCACAGGAAGCTTTACTATTTCCTTCTTCAATAATTCGGGAAATAATCCAAAATTATAATCATATTTCCCTGTCAATGTTTGAAGACACGATGACAAGAATAGACAAGCATTCATGGATAAATGCCGTGTGTCTATATAATAAATATCACGCCCAGAACACCAACTCTCTTTCTGAAAGAAAAAGGAAGAGTTTTCCGCACCAAAAGATATAACTCCTGCCGGGCTACACTTAATTGTCTTCAATGCTTTTACTCGACATTTAATTCCATTATTGAATTTGCTTCTCACAACATAAGGTATTCCGTCTTTACATTCTTCAAGTTCGTGCGAATGATATACTGCTGGTTTTACAATGTTGGGGAATAACTCTCCGACACAAAAAACTCCCCAAGTATTGATATTCAGGAACTTACGCCCCCCCCCCGAGAAGTTTATACAATAAATCGATCTTTGTTCTTGCCTTTATACTCAGCTCATTAATATATTGTTCCATAAACACCCAATCCGGTTCTCCTGAAGCATTAACAGGCAAGGGCATTTCCGTAAGCAGCATTTTCTCAGATGTCCACTTGTCAATATATGCGTAATTCAAACTAAGACGATAAATAATGGGGATTAGAAATTTCGCAATTTGTGGTGTCAATTTGAATTTGGGATACAGAACATTCACATCGTCCGTCGCCCAAAACTGTTCCGTTTGATAAAATGCCTGTCCAATAGAACCATTATAACAGACAGTAATAGTTCCAGCGGGGTGAAGACTCTCCGTATTTCCTATTTTCGCAGTTACTCCATTATTGAAGGCCGATGCACCGATATAGTTGATACTCCCCTCTTTCATATCCTGCTTTCTTAATCGAGTGCCGTGCACTATAGTAAAAAGCTCCGACATGGGAAAAGACTTCCAAGCACTAATATCAATATGACAAGATTCTTTCATAGTTATACCGAGATTATTTCTGAATCGAAATTACAACTTCTTTGTCGGTCTCACAGACCCTTCCCGAATAAAGAACACTGTTAAGTATTCCTTCTTCAAAGGACTTTGCATCAATACCTCGTTCATACAACTCATAATCAATGACTGTCTTCATAAAATCGGCCTCACTGATTGAGAATGGAGCCTCCGGTTTTTGATATGAAAGATGTTCTTTGGGGTCTATAATCTGCTTAGTCCCATATTTAGGGTCCTCCCCTGTTTTGATGGCGTCAATCCAATAATCCTCAATTTCCTGCCACCTATCTCGAGTATCCTGTCGACCTTGGTTCTTGACTGTTTCCAGCCCATCATCTTCAATATAATAGCCAACAATCTTACTGAAATTATGTGGACGGCCAGCCCTAAAAACAAAAATAGATGCCGTTACTCCCGCATTGAATACCTTCTCGGGTAATTTTACTATTTTTAAGAGCTGATGATTCTTAAGAAGCTTATTCCCATACTTTGAATCTGGCATATCTTTCTCAAGCTTCTTGTCTGGTAGAATGAACGCACATAAAGTATCCTGAGGGACAGAATCGAGCACGTTCTTGACTATTTTTAAACAGCCATACTTCCGTTCAAAGGGCGGATTCATCAGAACCTTTGTTATCCCCTTATCTCGAATCCAATCAGATGCCTCTTTTGTACGAGTATCCATCTGCTCTAAATTCGTCTTACCATCCTTATGAATAAGCATATTTGCACAAGCTAATGCAAATATTTCTCTGTCAAATTCAATTCCAAATAGTTGATTTGCTTTAATTTGAACAGCTTCTGTGGTATTGACTCCGCCGGCCTCCTTAATCATATTGCACATTGATTTCACGAGGAACGCTCCTGATCCACATGCTGCATCCAAAACTCTATCCTTTTGATTTACCTCTATCAAGCGATACATAAAAGATGTCACATGGTCGGGAGTAAAAATCTGTCCACTTTCAGACTTCTTCTTATAACGATTAAACTCATTAAAGAAAATGCCCATAACATCCTCACCGTTCCAGTCATTAGAATTGACGCATACCGAAATCTCTGAAACATCCCTAATGAAATCATTAATGGCGTCTTGATTTGCGGAGTTATTCATTTCTATTTCATTGTAGACCTTTGTAAGCAACTCCAGTTTGGGATTCTTTTTCTTTTCTTCATCCAGTTGCTGGCCCAATTTTGTAAGAATCTCTGTTTTCATTGTTGGGAAAGCCATCCCCTCCATTATCCTTGCCCCGAAACGCTTAGCAACCAAAGCACAAGCCGTGAAAATCATTCGATGATATAGATTCTTTATTCCGAATTGTGTATGGAGGCAATCGTTTATCTTTTTTGTTAAGCGATAAATCTTTTGCTTATCAATTTTGCCATTAGTATATAGTTCGATGTAGTATATTTTATTCTGAAGAGTAACAGCAAGGCCCGTTATCTCTTCGAAACCTTTGAAAACACGTATATCATGGCCATTATACAGTATACCAACCACATTGGAATACTCACTTTTTACAATGCGAATATTCTTTATTAGTTCTTCAACCCATTGCTGCTTCGAGAGATCTATTGATTCGGCTTTCGTTTCCAAAACAATAGCAACTCTTCCCTTATCTTTCGGCAAATACCATCCATCCGGCTTATCTTTTACACCAACCTTAAAACCAAGTATTTTGAAAGTTGTAGTTTGGCCGGTTCCTTGCCGAACATTTGCCTCACCATCATCAAAACCTAGAAGAACCTTCGCTTCGTCCCTGACTTGATCCTCTGTACGCATATTCATAACACTATTTTTCGAACTGTTTTCTTATTATCACATCTAAGGTCTGACCATTCTTATTCTTCCATACAATCCACCCATTATTACTGCTTCCCATACAGAAATCCGCAGCGGTACTAGGGCTTGAAAAGCTCTTATCGCTCTGAAGCACGTATTTCCCATCCGGCATCTTGATAGCATATTCCGAGAGAAGTTTAATTCGCTTTTCTTTCCATCCGAATGACGGAACTTCATCCGCTGAAAGCACACTATCCTTCAGAACAGTGAAACCACCGTTATTGTAAAAACCAACCGCGGAACAACCTCTTCCTCTAAGATAGAACAATTGTTCTTTCTTAACTGTAGGGGCATCAAAGATTGAGCAGCCAATAAACGACGAAAGGAATCTCACATCCTCAAAAAACTCTTCCATAGAATCCCGACGATATTCCGGAAGATTAGGGCACTTAGGTATCTGTTTATTGCCCTCTAAATTGTAGGAATTTATCTTCTTTGCCACCTCAATGGCCTTATATTCCAAATATTGAACATCTGCCTTTGTCAAATCCTGATCCTTGGAAATGAACACAAGCGCTTTCTGCCAGAATTCCTTCTTATAGTCATGATCCTTTACTCTCTCCCGAAAGTTTTCCGTTTCACCAATATAAGCCATAGGCTTGGTATCCTTATCCTCCCCGAGAAGGATATAAAATGCGGGTTTTTGGAGTTCTTCCCTTTCTCCGAGAATCTGCGTATCAGATCTCGGGATAAGGTACATCTTGCAAATCTTGTTGCTGATAAAGACGTAACGGGTTCCCTTAGGATCCCCGTCTACCAGATAGGTGGTGACTGTCTTTCCCATTTGTAATCGATAAATTAGACCAATTTACAAATTTAATCATTTTTCTGACTTGACTATTGCCGTCAGAAAGGAAACTCACCCTATAGTATGCTCTTTCTTGCAATCCTTCCCCAAGGCCTTCTGAAAGCACTTAATCTGCGTAGATTCTTACCCACCAAAACTTGAGACTCTGAATTCGGCACTCTATCATAGCCGGATCAGTTCATTAAATCCACCCAGCCGCCGCCCTTCTTCGTTTCCTATACGAGGCTTATCTCGCAAGAATCTTACTTTCTTTTTGAAAAACTATACCTTCGCTTCCGCCAACTACGCTGGGCCTTCTCAAAAGAAGACGAGGCCAACCTTTTGACCATCTCGCCGTACGGTTCGCCGACGGGCAGGTCAAAGTCCACCTTGATTGCGTTCCCATAGCCGATCTCCTCCTTCCCCGTCTTGGGATTGACGCCCCGGCGCTCGACCTTTTCCATATAGAGACCGCTTCCCCAGCGCTGCCAGGCAGGTGTCGCCTCATATTCTATGCCGACTTCAGAGAGGATTTCCTTCTTGCGGTCGTTGGTGATGTTGAGAAGGGTCTTGTCGGCCTCCCGGGCAGTCATGCCCTGGTCACGCATCGTCCAGTAAACGTAAGCGTTCAGGGAGTTCCTATGTGAGTCCTCCTGCCGCCAGCGAAAGTAATCCCGGACGGCGTCAAGGTCGGGGAGAGGGACCATCCGGCAGTCGAAGACGCCGATCGTCCCGATGGCCTGCGTGAAGGCGGCGCTCGCCTCACCCGCCAAGATGGAGACATACTTCCGGACCTTCCGCTCGAAAGTGGTCGTCCCGTAGGCGAAGAGAAGGGATATCTCGTCGCTCTCCGTGTAAGCATAGACCACCTCGAAACCGCAGCGCATCAGATGGCGCGCGGTCTCAACCATGGCGTCGCGGAACCGTATGTCGAAGGGACGCTCCAGGCCGGAGCAGACCTCCTTCGTAAGGCGGGTGAAGCTGCGGCCATCCAGCCTAGCTACGAGAAAGCACCCTTCCGGTATCTTCTGGTCATACTCGCGCTCGAAGGTGCGCATCATCGCGTCAAGGTCGTCGAACTTCATTCCTCAGTCCTCCAGTCATCCACAATGAATCCTCCCTTCCCGTCCATCTTCACGAAATACAATTTGTCAAACCCCTCCTCCAGGGAGGGCATCTCGAGCTTGTTCGATGTCGCGGCTATGGCCCTCTCAGGGACACTCCCCTCCCTTTGGGCGTTCCTTCCGATGCACTCCCTCACGATGCTCTGGAAGAAATACCCGTCGACCGGACAGCCCGCCTCGGACAGGATATCCAGGTATCGCTTCCTTTCGGCGCGCGTCGGGTTGGTGTTGTCGATGGCTACGTTCCTGTCCGCCGCGATGCTCTCCCGAATCAGAGCCTCCTCCCTGTTCCGGTTATGCAGGAGATCCATGCTTATCTGCACGTAACCCATGCCCTCCAACGCCTTGCGGTAGAAGGAGGATTTCCCGGAAGCCTGGATTCCTATGAAGATGGCCGCCCTCATCTACTTCCGGATAAGGACGGGCTCTTTCTCCATCCGTCTGAGGAGTGCCGCCGCCGATCTCTTGGTGTCGTCCTTGAGGGTCTTCTCAAAGACGAAGTTCCTGTCTTTTGCCGCTGCCACAATCCCGTCGACCCAGTCCCCCACCTTCCGCTGGTATCCATGGACGAAGGTGCTCGTCATAGTCTGTCCGTCCGGGAACGATGCGAAATCAGTCAGGGCGTTAAACAAGGCGTACGCGTTGGAGCCAAGTTCGTCGTAATAGGACCTCGCCTGTTCCAGGAAATGCTTCCCGCGTGCGATATGCTTTTCCGCCACGGCCAGGCTCACCTCCTCCTTGTCCACCTCCGGCACCCCGAAGACTTGACAGAACACGGGAAGGACCAGTTCGAATGGAACAGGAATCCCGGACAGGGTGGTCAGCTTCCTCTCCAGGACGGACCAGATGTCCTCGATCGAGCCGATGGTTCGGCGGGCTTCCGCTATCGCCTCATAAACGCTGCGCCGTTTCTTCTGGAGTGAATGGACGAAAGTGGCCGTATAGCTCTTGGCCCCGAAGATGCAGCCGTTGAGACAGATCCAGCGGCAGAACCCGATCTCGTACCGGAGAACGAGCGTCCGGTTGTAGCTGTTGGATATCCTAAGAAACGGCGTGTAGCTCTCCTTCCTGTCGCCGAACGC
>JAEEGL010043683.1_pt1 | contig 12859 bp, 9 predicted proteins | sample 9134231 | NCBI WGS metagenome assembly JAEEGL01 (sample SAMN16246548, study PRJNA631951) | gut metagenome | biome: gut microbiome; feature: rumen; material: fiber-attached | host: Bos | place: Iran: Karaj | collected 2018-10
TAACACAAGCCTTGTGGGAGACTGTTATGGGCAATAATCCATCATTCTTTAAAGGTGCCGAGCGACCAGTGGAAAATATTTCGTGGGATGACTGCCAAGAATTTATCCGTAAGTTGAACGAGAAAACTAACAAAGAATTCCGTTTGCCAACAGAGGCAGAGTGGGAATTTGCCGCACGTGGCGGCAATAAGAGTAAAGGTTATAAATATGCTGGCAGTAACAATATTGATAACGTGGCAAGGTATGACGAAAACAGCGGAAACGAAACACACCCTGTTGCCCAGAAACAACCTAATGAACTTGGTATTTATGACATGAGCGGTAATGTATTTGAATGGTGTCAAGACTGGTATTGTAGGTATAGTAGGTTTAGTAACAATAGCCAAACAAATCCTACGGGTCCAAAGAGTGGCGACTACCGCGTGAGGCGTGGCGGTAGTTGGTTCAGCCGTGCGAGGCTCTGTCGTACTTCGTATCGTGGCAACCACTCGCCTTCGTTCCGCGGCAATATCCTTGGTTTGCGTTTGGCCCTCTAAACTACAACTCTTCTGATGTGATGGTTCTAAGGAAAATGCGAAGACTCTTTACTACCTAATCATTTGAGCCGTTTCAGCAAATAACAATCTATGCTGAAACGGCTCAACGAATAAATATGAATGTGAAAAGTGTTTATGCAACCTTTTCTAATCGCTTCATCATAGCAAACATGAAGAGGGCTGAGAGTAAGCAGAGGATAATGAATACGCCCCAGACAACCCATAAAGGCAGATCGCCCCAAAGATAGCCGCCAACACTAACGAGTTTGTTTCCGATAGCCGTAGCTCCAAACCATCCACCCATCATCAAACCTTTGTACTTGGGAGGAGCCACCTTAGATACGAAGGAGATTCCCATAGGAGATAACAGAAGTTCACCGAATGTGAGGATGAGATAGGTAGAAATCAACCAATAAGGCGACACAAGAGGACCAAGTTCACCTGTCTCGGCGAGAGCTGCCTGTTCGTTTGGTGTCAGCAATCCTTGAGAAGCAAACATCATAATAAAGAATGCTGCCGCTGCCACCAACATACCATAGGCAATCTTACGAGGAGCAGAAGGTTCCTTACCCTTATTCGCCAATGATGCGAAGATAGCCATGGAAACAGGTGTCAATGCTACCACATAGAAAGGATTGAACTGCTGGAAGATAGGAGCAGAAATGTCAATGGTACCAGTTGCCTGGTAGTATTTATAGATGAGAACTCCAAGAGAAGCCAATACCACCAAAGCGGAAATCAGTTTTGCCTTCTGCGTCTTGCTCTGGAAGAATGAGAAGCCTGCATATACGATGAAGATAATCATTACAAGATTGATGACATCAAAAGGCATCGTATGTGCTCCGGAAGCCGTCTTTGCCGTAAACTCATCAGCAAAATAGGTAAGTGAAAGACCATTCTGATGGAATGCCATCCAGAAGAAAATCACAACCGCAAAGACAAGACACAAAGCCACGATGCGTTGTTTGGTCTCTTCCTTGGAAAGTTCAGGCTCCGTTGCAATAGAAGCAGCCTTAGAGGAAGCATCCTTTTTCCCACCTTCTGTATGACGGAAAGTGCCACGGAAAGCATAATAAATCGCGATGGAGAGAATAAGTGATGCACAAGCCACGGCAAATGCGAAGTGGTAAGCCTCACCAGGAGCAGTATAACCGAGATGATTCTTGGCATACTCTGAAATCTCTATGGCAGCCGTTGGCGCAAAGAGAGCACCAATATTAATGGCCATATAAAAAATAGAGAAACCTGCATCACGCTTGTCTGCATACTTGGGATCATCATAAAGATTACCTACCATCACCTGTAGATTACCTTTGAAAAGACCTGTTCCGAAACTGATAAGTACCAACGCAATTAGCATAGCCACGAGACCTACAGCCTTGCCTCCCAATGGAACAGACAAAAGCAAATAGCCCAGAAACATGATTACGATACCAATGGTAACCATCTTACCGAATCCGAACTTATCGGCCATGATACCACCTAATATCGGGAGGAAATAAACAAGCATGAGGAAATCGCCATAGATTTCTCCTGCCCATCCAGCATCGAGGCCAAAGTTGGCTCTTAAAAACAAAGCGAATACGGCTATCATCGTGTAGTAGCCGAATCGCTCACCCGTGTTGGCCAAAGCCAACGCATAAAGTCCTTTTGGTTGTCCTTCAAACATAGTTATAAGTTTTTAGTTTTGATAATGTCAAATAGATACGTGAGTTTAATCACGATGTTGCCGTAATTGGACTTGGAGAAGTAATCACGCTTGGAATCCTTGTAGATATTGCCCAATCCATAATAGTATCTTCCTTCCAACAAGAAATGTCCTACCTTTGGTACGGAGTATTCCAATCCCAATCCCGCAGAGATACCGTAATCGAAATGGTTTTGAATAGACAAGGTATCTTGTGCACATGTCTTGTTGATACGATCCTCTTGGTTGCGTTCAGGGAAATTGAAATTTGTCTTCGTACTCTCATTCAGGAAGAAGCCGAATTGAGGACCTACCTGAAAAAAGAATTGTGCACCTTTTCGTTCACGTCCCCACCCTAATCGGGCGAAGATAGGAATTTGAATGTAGTTGGCTGTTCTGCTATACTCCTCTTCCAACCCCGTTTTCTTATTGATAACAGGTTGGTCTTGACGATCAAGGATATCCTCTTCCCATCCCAATTGGGCATAGTTGATTTCACCATATACCGAGCAAATCGTACTGAAATACTTCTCGCATACATACCTAAACGAAATACCTCCCGTAATACCGCCATGAAGGTCTTGAGAAACGGTGGGAGTAAACCCCACATCACTCAACACATAACCTCCATTTACGCCAACTGAAAAGTCGTTGCGATACTCTCCTACTTGGGCGATTGTCGGCAAGCAATACGACAAGACGAACGCGAATAGTATGACAAGTCGATTTCTCATGGATTCTCTATGTCCAGTACGTACAAACATTAATAATTAATAGACTCCACGCGATTGTCTGGGGTGTAATGCACCAACATGAATGCCTCGTTTTGCATACCGCCCATCTCATTGGTTTGCTTGAAATTGAGTGGTGTTTGCAGATGCGAGTATCCATTCTGACTCTTCAATCCCTTGAAATCAGCACCATATTGATGCAATCCCTTGAGGAAGAAATTGGCTTGGTCGAAACCTGTAATGGCAAAACGAGGAAGAGACGGTTGCATGTCACTATTAAACCATTTCCTATATTTCTGCTCCAATTGTTGCGTCAATGTCGATAGCGCATTATAATAGAAAGAGGTGGGAATATAGGTGTCGTATTTGTGGTAATAGCTGGTATAAACCTTCGTGTACATTAACCATTCCGTATATCCGAACATGGAAATCATCACGCTGGGATTGCCCGCTTTCAACGTGTTCAACCTTGCCAACGTAGAATTGAGTTGTGGCGAACGAGCCGTATTGAGAATCACCACGTTTTGTTGTGAAGTGCTGAAAGCACGAGCGAACGCGTCATCAGGGGATTTCAAATTGGTAATGCTATACTTCACACCCTTTGCATCCAATTGCTTACGAAGTCCCATCGTAAAGATACCTTTCTGACTGGTAGAGTCATTGCAATCCACGAATACGGGATGATGATTGGGGAATCGCTCCATAAATGCGTTAATGGCATCTTGGTTGAGATTGCTGACCGATTGATATACTTGGAAGATTTGCGGATTCGTCTCTACCGTGTTTCCATTGATAGAGAACGGAATCACCATCTTGATGTTATACGTTCTACAGAATTCAGACAAGGCACCTACCTGTTTGGTATAAAGTGGACCGAAGATGATGTCGCAATTGTCGGCATTCTTCTCCAACAATGTTTGACGAATATCAGCATCAATAGGCACATTCCATGCGAATACGTTGGTGGAGATACCTTGCTTTTTCAACGTATCGCAAGCCATCAAGATACCACGATAGAACTCTACCATTCGCCTACCGTCTCCATCTACGTTATGTAATGGCAACATCACACCCACGCGAATGGCACGATTTCGCACATCATTGGGACCATAGAGTTTTAGTCTTTCGGCTTCTGCCGCCTTCTTTGCTTCCTCCGCCTTTTGTGCTTCTGTCTTTTCGAAAGGAATGAAAATCATGTCTCCTTTCTTCAACTCATATCCCTCCTTTTTCATGTCGGGATTGGCGTCCATCAATTCTACCAATGTAATGTCATATTTCTTGGCAATGCCAAATAACGTGTCTTTCTTTTTAGCCTTGTAAATATCGCGCCATTTATTGGTTTGCGCCATCACGGGAAAGCCCGTAGAAAGGAGAAAGACAAGCAAAATGCATTTAGAAATAAATTTCATAATCGTCATTTTTAGTTTATTTGTGCAAACTTACAATTTTTTTTTGAGAATAAAGGTTTGTTCATGAAAAAAGTTGCGAAATCATGCTACGGCACGGTGAGACCTGATACCATACAGGCAAATAATCACGAAACAAAGCAACGGGAGAATGAACGATACGTTCACGGCTGGATGTCCCATGATAACATGTTGGTCGATAATCATTCCTTGCAATGGAGGCATCAACGCTCCACCTACGATTGCCATCACGAGGAAGGCCGCGCCAAGCGTGGTATCCATACTATCTACGCCTTCCAGGGCAATACCGTAAATAGTGGGGAACATCAACGACATGAAGAAACTAATGCCTATCAAGCTATACAATCCAGGCATTCCCACAATGAGAATGGCTCCCAACGAACAGATTCCCGCACCTACGGCAAAGATGGACAATAGTATTCGCGTGTTGACATATCGCATGAGGAAGGTAGCGATAAACCTACTTGAGAGGAACAAAGACATCGCCACGATGTTATACGTTTGTGCCGTTGCCTTATTGATTCCCAAATTATCGGCATATTGGATGATGAAAGTCCACGTCATGATTTGCGCCGCCACATAAAACATCTGTGCCAACACACCTTCACGATAAACCTTGTTGTGCCATAGGTTTCTCAACGTTTCACCAGCTGTATGCGTCTTTCCTTCCGCCTTTTGCTCTTCGCTTTGCGTCTTCGGCATCTTGGTCAATGCAATGATGATAAACACGCAAAGCACCACCAAGCCAATAGCTACGTAAGGATTGCGAATCACCGCTAAGTCGTGCAAGCGAATATCTGCTTTCTCTGCCTCTGAAAGCATGGGGAAGATGATTTGTCCGGCCGCATCACGCCTATCTGAAATGAGTTGTGGCAAAACAATAAGCGAAGCTACACTCATACCGCAAAGCGAACCCATCGGATTGAAAGCCTGCGCTAAGTTCAAGCGACGAGTTGACGTCTCCTTGTCGCCTAATGAAAGAACAAAAGGATTGGCGGTCGTTTCCAAGAAAGCCAAGCCAAACGTCAAGATGTAAAGCGACAAACAAAAGAACGTGAATTCCTGATACGAAGCGGCAGGAATGAAGAGGAATGCTCCAGTTGCGTAGAGAGCCAAACCGAGCAAGATACCCTTTTTATAACTATATCGGCGAATAAAGAGTGCCGCTGGAATAGCCATTGTAGCATATCCGCCATAGAAGGCAAATTGTACCATAGAGGCCTTTGCTGCCGAGAGTTCCATTACCGTTTGGAAGGCAGCCACCATGGGGTTAGTAATGTCGTTGGCAAATCCCCAAAGGGCAAACAACGACGTAACGAGGATAAACGTAAACAAATATTTACGAGGTACTAATTTGGGTGAAGTGTTATTACTCATGTTAATAGGTTTTAAGCAAATTATAATGTTCCCTTTGTTGATGGTAATTCAAAATGATAGATGTCGCGTTTAACGGCCATTTTCAACGAGCGAGCCAAAGCCTTGAATATTCCCTCTATCTTATGGTGCTCATTGGTACCTTCAGCCTTGATGTTCAAATTCATACGAGCGGCATCCGACAAGCTCTTGAAGAAATGGAGAAACATCTCGGTAGGCATCTCTCCCACCTTTTCACGATGAAACTCTGCATCCCATACCAACCACGGTCTTCCGCCAAAGTCTAATGCTACTTGACAAAGGCAATCATCCATCGGCAGGCAATAGCCATAACGCTCAATGCCACGCTTATCGCCCAAGGCTTTCAAGATACATTCGCCCAAGGCAATCGCCGTATCTTCGATGGTATGGTGTTCATCCACGAACAAATCGCCTTTGGTATGAATAGTTAAGTCCATCATTCCATGCTTGCCGATTTGTTCCAACATGTGGTCGAAGAATCCCAAACCCGTAGAAATGTCGCATTTACCCGAACCATCAAGGTCTATGCGCACGTAGATGTCTGTTTCTTTCGTGGTTCTTCTTACTTCTGCCACTCGCTCTCCAGCAAAGAGAATCTCGGCAATCTTATCCCACGTCATTCCGTTGTCGCCCAATATCAATGCCTTGCAACCTAAATTCTCTGCCAATTGCCTATCCGTCTCACGGTCGCCAATCACATAACTATTAGGAATATCGTATTCAGGATTGTCAATATATTCCGTGAGCATCCCAACATTAGGTTTACGCATCGGAGACATATCGTTTGGGAAGTGCGTATCTATCTTATAGTCATCAAAAACGATACCTTCACCTTTCAGGGATTGTAAGATGAAATTATGTACGGGCCAAAATGTTTCTTCAGGAAACGACGGTGTACCCAATCCGTCTTGGTTTGACACCATCACGAAACGAAAGTCCAGATGTTGTCTGATGAAAGAAAGATTGCGGAAAACACCATCAACGAATTTCAATTTCTCAAACGCGTCTACCTGTTCGTCTTCTGGTTCACAAACAAGTGTTCCGTCGCGGTCTATAAACAATATCTTTTTCATAATCAAGTGGTGTAATTAGAAGTGTCGCTGGCCAATTCCTTTTTCTGCAATTCCCTATCCATCTCGTTGCGCTTAATCGAACCGTATGCATAATACAGCACGAAGATTCCCCAAGTAACGAGAAACATCGTGATGAAATATACCACGACGAAAGTGATGAAATACAACCAACTGAAATAGGATGGCAATCCAGACGGGTCGCCCATCGCCATGCTTTTCATGGAACTCACTTGCGAGATGGTGAGAATGAAGACGGGCATCATCATGACACTTATAAATATCGACATAATCAAGCCAAGCACAAACAACACGACAAATAGGAATCCCCAATGTTTGAACCCAGTTTTCACGGCTGGGAAGAAAGTAGAGCGGAGTTTCCCGTCTTCTATCATGAATTGCATGAATGCGTAATATATTGGGATAATCAACAAGATAATCACCACCATCACCAAGAAACAAATTGCCAACACCTTGAGCAATACGGCACTATTCATCAAACCTTGGGTTGTATCTTCAGGCTTGAAATAGAATAACAATCCAGCAACAATTATTCCCATGATAATGCTTATCAAGACAACCAGAGCCAAATACACCACCATGATTTTTAGCAACTTGATGACATTGGCTTTTATGCCTTGCGCATTCAGCAAATTGAAGACATTTGCCAACACCCATACGTATGCCACCAGCGACATGATACCGCCAACTCCATAGATGACGAGCGTGAATGCGTCTGGTTGCAATTCGCTATACGGAAATGCAAGTGACTGGAAGTAAATCTTGAGATTCCATGCAAGCAACATGGACAATACGAGAAATGGAAGCCACAACTTCTTGAAAATGTGTTTGAAGTTGGTATTAAATAATGTGTATGCTGCCTTTACGCACTTTGACACATTACGAGACCTATATAATTCTTGTTCCATATAATTTATATAAAACGTTATGATTTATTCATCCACGTCTGACGACGAAACTCTGCACAGGTAATAGCCGTGGCAATGGCAACATTCAAACTATCTGCCGTGTCTCTCCCTTCGGGATAATTGGGAATCAGCAATCGTCTGTTCACCCTTTCTGCCACTTGCCGAGAAATACCGTTTCCTTCATTCCCCATCACAATCAAACCGTAGGGAGTAAGCGGTCTTGAATAGATATTCTCACCATCGAGAAAAGTACCGTAAACGGGATAATCATCGGGAAGGGAATCCATGAATTCCACCAAATCCACATATTCCACGTTCACCCTTGCGATGCTTCCCATCGTGGCTTGCACCACCTTGGGACTATATACATCGACGGTGGAAAGACTGCAATATACCCGTTCTATGCCAAACCAATCCGCTATACGGATAATCGTTCCCAAGTTTCCTGGGTCTTGAATGTCATCAAGAGCCAAGGCACATTGTCGGGAGTCAAACGCATGGAAAGATTCCTTTTGTGGAAACACAGCCAACACATCTTGCGGATGTTGCAAGAAACTCACCTTACGAAGTTCGTCTTCACTCACGTCAATCACTTCGGCATGGGAAAGGCTGGAAGCATGTTGTTCGAGCCAATCCGTCGTGGCAACAACCATCTTGACTGGCAATACTTGCAAGAGGTCGCCAACCACTTTAGGACCTTCGGCAACGAAAACTCCCTCTTCCTTGCGAATTTTCTTTCTCTCCAACGAATGGATATATTTCAACCTTGCCTTGCTTATCATGTGCGCGAAATTTGTGCAAAGATAATAAAAAGAGGTGAGAAGTGGCCGTCGCAACAAAAGATTTTTGACAATAGAGCATTATCTTTCATTATTTTTATGTAATTTTGCATGTATGAATTGGTTTCACCGACTTCTTATCATAACTGCCATAGGGTGTTCAATCATAATTTTGACGGGTTGCTCTGCTACGAAATTCGTACCAGACAATCAATTTATGCTATCTAAAAACACCCTCAAGGCCGACCAAGAAGACTTCAATCTCAGCAACCTGAATCCCTATATTCGCCAAAGTGCCAACTCCAAGTGGTTCTCACTTGTCAAGATTCCATTAGGCGTTTATGCCATGTCGGGTACGGATACGACCAAATGGATGAACCGATTCTTGCAACGTGTGGGAGAAGCACCCGTGATATTCGATACATTGCAAGCGCAACTCACTTGTAGAGACTTAACCACCGCCATGCAAAACATGGGACACTTGCACGCCTCTACGGAAATGAAGGTGAAGACGAAAGGCAAGAAACTGAAAGCGGAATATCTATTGCATCCCAACGAACAATATTACATTCGTAATATGAATTGGGATATTCACGACAATCGCATCAAAGAACTCTTCTTGACGGAGATGCAAGAATCCCAATTGTTGAAAGAGGGGAATGTGTTTTCCATCGACAACTTAGAGGCTGAGCGAAAACGTATCACTAACATACTCATGAGTAAGGGGTATTATCATTTCAACAAAGATTTCATCCAGTTTTCGGCAGACACGGCAAGAAACGACATTGGCGTAGACGTAACGCTCCATTTGTTGCCCTATCGCGTGAACGATGGCGATTCCGTTGGAAGGCAACATCCCGTCTATACGGTGAGAAACGTGAAGTTCACGAGTGGTGATGCCAATGAGATTAGATTGCGAAAGAAGACGTTGGAAAACAATACCGCCATTCAAGCCGGTCAACTATTCAATAGTAAGGACTTACAAAAGACTTACAATAATTTCGCCCGTTTGCAAGTAGTGAGATACACCAACATTCGATTTAATGAAGTGCCCGACTCACAATTGCTTGATTGTAATGTACACATCAGTTTGAACAAGCCTTCTTCACTCACTTTCCAACCAGAAGGTACGAATACGGCGGGCGACTTTGGTGCGGCAGCATCGTTGACATACTCAAACCGCAACTTATTCAAGGGAGCGGAAGTGCTTAGCTTCCAATTGCGTGGTGCTTACGAGGCTATTTCCAAATTGGAAGGTTATCAAAGCAACAATTTCATGGAATATAGTGCGGAAGCGAAATTGCAATTCCCGCGAATCCTCGCGCCTTTCCTCTCGAAATCGTTCAAGATGAGAAGCGTTGCATCATCGGAATTGTCGTTCGGATATGACCTGCAAAACCGTCCTGAATTCCACCGCAGGGTTTTCTCGTTGGCTTGGCGTTATCGTTGGAACTCACCCAAGCAACACACAAACTATCGTTTTGACCTCTTCGACTTGAATTATGTATTCATGCCGTGGATTAGTAGCACTTTCAAACACGATTATTTGGATAGCGTAAGCAATAGGAATGCCATTCTCAGATACAACTACAGAGACCTGTTTATCATGAAAACGGGTATCAGCATTACCTATAACAATGGTATTCATGCCATACGTGCAGCTATTGAGACGTCAGGTAACTTTCTCAATGCCGCCTCGTATATCTTGGGACAGAAGAAAAATAGCAACGATCAATACACCTTATTTAATATTGCTTTCGCGCAATACGTGAAAGTCGACTTCGATTACACGCGAATTCTCAAGTTCGACGCAAGCAACCAATTGGTATTTCATAGTGCTTTCGGATTTGCCTATCCGTATAGCAACAGCACTATCTTGCCTTTTGAGAAACGGTATTTTGCGGGCGGTGCCAACTCTATGCGTGGATGGAGCGTGAGAGGATTAGGACCAGGAAAGTTTAAGGGAAGCAACGGACGAATAGACTTCATCAACCAAACGGGTGACATGAAGCTTGAAATGAACTTGGAATATCGAACGAAATTGTTCTGGAAGTTGCATGGTGCGGCATTCATTGACGCGGGTAACATCTGGACAATCCGTAACTATAACGAACAACCTGGCGGAAAGTTTAAGTTGAACCAATTCTACAAGGAAATAGCCGTTGACTATGGATTCGGACTACGCTTGAATTTCGATTATTTCATCTTGCGATTCGATATGGGTATGAAAGCCGTCAATCCCGCCTATTCTTACAATGACGAACATTGGGCTTTCCTACACCCAAATCCCTCGCGCGATTTCTCTTTCCACTTTGCGGTAGGTATGCCTTTCTAACGAGCCTTGCGTTTCATGAAATATTTCACCACGAAATACAACACGGCCACGGCAACCAATCCTACGATGAAAATCTTGATATACTCACCGTATTCATTGATTTTCTCCACCAGATGATCTTCATCTACGAATGAATGCAAATACCATCCCAACGCGGCGAGTATGCAATTCCATACGCCTGCACCTAACGTGGTATATAGCAAAAATTTCCAATAGTTCATCTTCGCCAATCCAGCAGGAATGGAAATCAAATGGCGAATGCCTGGTATCAATCTTCCCGTGATGGTAGCTACCATTCCGTGGTCGTAGAAATACTTCTCGCTCTTCTCCACTTTCTTCTGATTGAGCAAACAAGCATGTCCCCATTTGCTATTGGCAAAACGGTAAATGATAGGACGACCTAAATAATATCCAGCCACATAGTTGATAGTAGCACCGCAATCGGCTCCTATCGTGGCAAAGAGTATCACGAGAAAAATATCCAAGTTTCCACCTGCTGCATGATAAGCGGCAGGAGATACCACCAATTCCGACGGTACGGGAATGACCGTACTTTCCAACAACATCAAGAACCAAATGGTACCGTAATTCAGATTTCCCAAGAGGGAACTCAACCAATTCATATATAATCTATTGTTTTAATGATTTTCTTTCAGATAATTCACGTAATCGTCGGGCGATAGATTTTCGGGGAATATTTCTCCAAGAACCATCTTTGCCTCAACGGGGTTTTGCTGACAAGCCTTGCGAACGGCATAGACAAACTCGTCTTTTCTCGACAATAACATACAACAAAGGGCGAGATACGACCATCCGTCTTTCCATTCGTCTGACGCATCATCGAGTAGCAAGTGAAAGACATCGTAGGCCAAAGAATAATAGCCATTGTCGTATATGCAAATGCCGATACGCAAGATTACACGAGGCGAACCGTTTGAGGCGGTCACCGCATGTTGAAAACACTTCATGGCCTCTGCCGTCTCTCCCTTTTGCAAATGAACGTTTCCCTTCAGCACATCCGTCTCGTAGGGGTCGCAATCATCCAACTGACTGATTTTCTCGATGTATTCCATCGCGTCTTCGTGCTTTCCCAATGCAGTCAGAGAATAAGCCAATTCCACATAGATGTCGTGAAGGTATTCAGAAAAGGCATCAGCCAAACTCTCCGCTTTCTTCAGATGTTCTACACCCTCTTCCGTTCGGTTGAGATTAATTAAGGAAATTCCCAAGAACATCTCCCCTACCTCACTATTGGGAGAAATCTTCGTGAAACGCTTGTAATACTTGCAAGCCCCCTCAAAGTTGCCAAGGTTAAACAATCCGTTTGCCTTGTTCAATGTGGCATCTTCATCATCGGGATTGATGGCCAACGCAAATTCACTACTTTGGATTGACTCCATGATTTCATTATGCAACAATTGTGAAGATGCCAATTGGTTCCAATAAGTAAACGAATAGGGATTCCTGTCAATCAATTCGTTATAGATGCGATTGCTTTCCTCATAGTCGCCAAGTCCCATCGCAATCCTTCCTTGCAACTCCTTGTAATCGGTAGAATCATATTCCTCGGAGAGCGATAGCCATTGCTGGGCATATTCCATCAACTCATAATCGGCATAGAGGTTGGCAACGTCTATCAAGAAATCTGCCTTGTCTTCATCATCTTCCAATTCATCGTAAGCATCGCGCAAGAAAGTCTCTGCCTCTTCCGCTCGGTCGTCTACAATCATGATTTCCGCCTTGAGGTAAAGATATTCCAAGTCGGCCTTATCGTCGATCATTTCGGCATATTCCTCCGCGAGAGCCACGTCGTGCTCCATCAACAACGCCACCCTTGAGCGAAACACCAAAGGCATCGTTGCCCCTGGAAACATCTTGATAGCGTATTCAACGGTATTCTTACATGCGTCAATATTGCCAAGTATGTGATAATACTCGGCAATATCCGTTAAATCGTCAGGCTCCAGATA
>JAEEGL010390457.1_pt1 | contig 12859 bp, 6 predicted proteins | sample 9134231 | NCBI WGS metagenome assembly JAEEGL01 (sample SAMN16246548, study PRJNA631951) | gut metagenome | biome: gut microbiome; feature: rumen; material: fiber-attached | host: Bos | place: Iran: Karaj | collected 2018-10
CTTCAGGGCCTCGATGACGCGGTCGATGGCCTCCAGACGCTCCTTCTCCGGCATCTTGGCCAGCTCCTGCAGCGAGTCCTGCAGGTGTACGGCGTCGGTGTAGGGCACCAGTTCGTCGAGCACCTTCGAGCGCTGGGCCAGCTCCTCATAGTCAGGGCGGTCCTTGTCGAGCAGTCCGATGGCCTCGCCGTAGCATCGCTGTGCGTCGTTATATTTCTCCATGTCCCAGTAGAGGCCGCCCAGCCGGAGCAGCAGCACGCCCTTCTCGATGCCCGAGCGTGTGGCCTTCTCATTGCCCTGCTCGTAGGCGCCGATGGCCTGTGTCGTGTCCTTGAGCGAGAGGTAAATATTGCCCATGGCATAGTAGACCTGGTCCAGGAAGTCCTTGTTGTTGTCCGAACGGGCCATGCGCTTCAGCCGGCTAATCATCTTGCGTGCCATAGCCTTCGAGCCCGTGCTGGCCATCACCTCACTCTGCGCGATGCGAGCGTTGAACTCCAGCTCGTAAGGCGGATTCTGCCTGACCACCTTCTGGAAAGACTTATAGGCAGCCTGCGGCCATCCCACCGCAGCCTGCACCTGGCCCAGGATGAACCATTCGCGTGCCTTCTGCGTCTTGCGTCGCTCGTGCTTGATGACCGGTCGGAGATAGGTCACGGCGCGCTCCAGCTCGCCGTTGCGCAGGTAATAGTTGGCGTAGGTTCGGTCCCATTCCGTCTTGGCGCGATAGTGAATCGAGTCGCGGCTCATGTTGCGCATCACGTCCTCCGCGTCGTAGAGCCAGTCGAGCTCAGTGTAGCATCTGGCGAGCCATGCCCTTGCGATGGCGTTCTGCATGGGCTGCGTCTGATAGAGTCGGCTCATATAGGCGAAGGTGGCGGCCGCCTCGTCGAAGTCGCCCTTCTGGAACTGAGCCTGGCCCATGAGGAGCCATGCTTTCCATAGGAACGGGTTGTATTCTCGGCGCGAGAGCCACTCGATGTCCTTCTGCGTCTTGCGGCGGGTCTTCTTCCATTCGGGCTTCGCCTTGATGCTGTGCTGTTTGATGGTCTTCTCCATCTTCTCCACGGCGCGGTCGAAGTTGCCCTTGCCGAGTGTGCGGCTCTGCTTATTGCCCACGGTGAAGAGTGGCAGCAGCTCAGTGTAGTTGTCCTTGTTGCCCTTCTCTTTCTCGAGCGAACCGTCGATGAAGGCCTGCGAACCGTTATAGTAAGTGTTATACTTAGCAGTGAACGACTGCCAGAAACGGCTTTTGGCCGTGTTCTTATGCGCAGAGCATCCGACCATCAGAATACTGACGGCCAGTAAGGAAAGATAGGCTATGGTTCTGTTGCGCATTATTATAATAACTCAGAAATCGCCGTTTTATTGTATTCTGAGGGGCAAAGAGATGTTATTCCAAGGCGATGAAGGCCGTGTATTTCTTTTTGCTTGCCGTGAGGCTTATTTGTTTTGGTTTGTTTTTTCAATGATTTCTTTCAGGTAGACGGCATCTTCATCGTCCATCAGGTTGTTTTTCTCGTAATAAGCCAGCGCTTTCAAGGCATAGTTGCGGGCTTCGGGCAGTTTGTTGTTATAAAAGCAGGTGAGTGCAACGTTATAGTATTTTTCGGAAAGCTGTGAACTGCCTGCGGGCAAGACATTCTCCCATCTCTTCAGTCCGGCGAGGTATTGGCTGAGCGACCTGTCGTAGTCGCCGCAGAAAAAGTACATAAGAGCCACACGGTCGTTCACCTGTAAGGTTTCCATGTGGTTCGGGCCAAGCACCTTTTTATATAAGGTGTGCAATCGTTGGGCGTAGTGCAGGGCTTTACGATACCATTTTAATTTAATGGCAGCTTCCCAGAGCGCTTCAAAATCGTTGGCCATCGTGTAGTCGTCACCCTCGATGCCAAGAGCCTTGAACGTGTGCGTCTCAAAGTCGAGTGCTTTCTTGTGGAAGACAAATGAGAGGGAGTCGAGCCCAAGGCTATTGTATGCCAAGCCTTTCTGATAGTTTAGAAGATATTTCGCAACCAGTTGGTCGACGGTGCTGTCATGTAGTTGCTTGATAATTGACTCAGCCTTGGCGAAACATTCTTCTGTTTTCTGGCGGTCATTCTTCCTGCTGTATGCCAGGGCCAAGGAGGCATAGCTTTCCGCCGTCAGCTTGTCGTCGCCATTTATTTCCTGTCGTATTTCGGCCGTTTTCTTCAGATGTCCAATTGCGCGGTCGATGTCAGTCGAGAGGAGAGCCTGACCTAACAGGTCGTTCATGTCAGCCTGCTCCTGTCGGTCTTCGGTAGTATAGCCAGTCAGCAGCGTGATGACCTTCTGCGTGTAGGCTGTCTTCTGCTCGTCCATCCCTTTGTTGCCGTACATCGCAGCCACCTGGTTGCACAGTTTTGCGGTCTTCAAACGGTAAGGCTCGCCGTTAGCCTCATAGACGGCCGCAGCCTTTGACAGTGCGTCCCGCTTCTTGTCGAGCTTGTCCTGCATGCCATACACATTAGCCAGTCCCTCGTAGGACACTGCGATGCCGATGTAGGTGGAGTCCTCCGCCTTCGTGTAGGTGTCGATGGATTGCAGGAACTGGTGGGCGGCCAGTTCATACTTGCCTCGTTTGTAGTTTAAGGAAGCCTGGTTCTGTCGGCAGTTAGCAATGAAGCGGTTGTTGTCGCCTCGTAATCTGGTGTAGCAGCTGATGGCCTGGCTCAGATAGTCGATGGCCTGAATGTAGTTGGCTTCTCCCCCTTGCGAGGCCAGCGTGACGGCTATGTTGTTGTAGCTCGTTGCGATGTCTTCATGCACAAGTCCGTACAGCTGCTTGCGCACGTTGAGAGCCTTGCGGTTGTATTCCAGGGCCTTGTCGGCTTCGCCCAGGCGTGAATAGATGGCACCGATGTTGTCATAGGACGATGCCATGAAGCGTGTGTATTCTCCTTTCGTTGCGAGCCCGATTTCAATAGCTTTCAGAAGATACTCTATGGCCTTGTCGTATTGCCCCATCTCACCATGCTGGGTGCCCAGGTTGGAATACGACTTCGCCGTGTTTTCATTCTGCTCGCCGTAAGCCTTGAGCCTTATCTGCAGTGCCTTCTTGTAGTATTTCAGGCATTTATTGGCCTGTCCGGACAAGGCCATGCAGCCGCCCAGATTGTTGTAGACGATAGCCACGAGCGGATGGTCGTCGCCCAGGAGCTGTCGACGCATCTGCAGTGCCTTTTTGAGAAGGGATATGCCTTTCTCCGTCTGTCTGGCTTCGATGTCGGTCATGCCAATGTCGTTATAGGCGCGGGCCGTCCATAAATCATTTCCTTGGCTTTGACTTACAGCCAGTGCGCCGTCGTAGTAAGTTCGAGCCGTTGCAAAATCGTTGAGATATTCATCATGGAATTCACCGGCATCGAGTTGCCAGTCAGCGTTCAGCGTGTCGAGCTGTGCGCGGGTTTCTATATAATAGCGGGCCTTGTCGTTATCAAATCGGGCCAGGGAGATGGTGTAGAGGTGATAGAGATATTCAGCGTCCTTTTGCTGTTGGCGCAATACGGCCTGTAGGTCGGCCTGTGCTTGTGACATGAGGTCGTGGGCTTGCAGTTCGGCCTGACGGATACGACTAAGTGCCTGTCGGTTATTCTTGAGCACGTCGAGCGGATTGAACGACAGACGGAGCATAGAATCAGCTTCCTCTAAGCGGCCGTCCTCGATGAAGAGGTTAATCTGTCGGCTCACAGCGTCAAGCGAGTCGTAGTCCGTGTGGGCGTAGTGTTCGGCCATGTTGTCGATGAGCCCCTGAAAGCATTCGAAGCGCTCCTGCAGCCGGGCTATCGCCTCGCGGTATTGCTCGGCTGTGAGCGTCTGGGCCTTGAGCTGCTGTGCCAGTTTGGTCATTTGCTGCTTGTAGTTTCGTTCGGCAGCTTTATAAGCGTTGGTTTCGATGCGTTGCTTGTCAGCCTCAAGTTGTTGTGTCGACACCATCACGATAGCTAACCGCACCCGCCCAGACAAGGCATAGCTGCGCCCTACGACATCAGGTTCGTTGAGTTCGTAGCCTTGCTTGCGCACGCTGTTCAGACGGTAGGCGTCGCCCTCCTTGCGCCCTTGCAGGGTGAGGGTGAGTGAACCGTCGTTGGCACTCACCATTGCGTTGTGGACGCCCTGCACGCGGATGGTCACACCCTGCAGCATCTGTCCGGGCTGGTTCGGTCGGCCGAGCGTCTTGACGTAGCCCTGCTGCGTCTGTGCCTGGGCTGCGAATGTGTAGACGGTGAGGCAGAATAATAGTAGAAGTTTGGGCTTCATGGCGTTTTAAGGACTTGAGAATTTGAGGTCGCTCATTCCCTTCAGTTCAAGGCGTATGCTGACAGCCTGTTCACGGCAGTGGCGGGCCTGCTGCGTGTAGCCCTGAGCCTCATACTGTTCGGCCAGCCGTTCGTAGCTCAGGGCTACGTTGGCGGCATAGGCACTGTCGCGGCGTATAGCCTCACGGTCGCGTGTGGCCTTGTCGAGAGCCTCCTGTGCAATGCGCATGCGCTCGGCAATCTCGGCCTTGGCCCGGCGGTTGCGCTCCACGACGGTCGTGGGGTCGAAGATGGTATGTATGAGTGAGTCGGCACGGTCGAGCTCGCCCGACTCAATGGCAATGTTGATTTGACTGTCAAGTGAGTCGAGTTGGTCGTAGTCTGTACGGGCATAGCGGTCGGCAAGGTTGCCGATGAGCGACATGTAGCGGTCGTATTGTGTCTCGAGGGCGGATAGCAGCCGTCGGTATTCGTCGGTCGTGAGGCGGGCTTCAGCGAGCTGTCGGTCAAGCGAGTCGAGCCGTTGCCGGTAGTTTTCGTCAGCCCTGCGGATGGCGTTGTCTTCGATGCGCTTCTTGTCGGCCGCGAGCTGCGCCTTCGACACCATTACCACAACAATTGGCACCTCGGGCGAATAAACCAGGGGGCGGCCTATCAGCTTGTGGTCGCGCAGTTCATAGCCTTGCTTCGTGATGCTGCTGAAGATAATCGAGTCGCCGGTCCGTAGGCCGGGTCGGGCAATGGCGAACCGTCCCTCGGCATCGCTCAGCAGCGCGTTGAATGTGCCCTTCACGCGGAGGGTCACGTTGGCCAACGGTTGTCCAGGCTGTCCGGGCCGTCCGAGCGTTTTCACCAGCCCTGATTGTTCTTGCGCTATGGCGGCGGTGGCTGCTGAAAGTAACAAGGCGAGGATGAAATATGTGAGGCTGTTATGACGCATGTCACTGTGTATGATTCTGTTACTGTTGCGCTTCGCGGCGCTTCTTCTCTTCAAGGAGACAACCGATTTTGCACTCACCGGACGCTACGCTACTGCACGAGGCACAGTCGTGGGCCTCGACGATGGGGTCGTCGGTGCCGCCCTTGGACAACACCGAAGCCAACGCGGCTACGATACCGAGTACGACAAGGGACACTAAACAGATTATCGCAAACTGCATATACTTTAATTATTCTTTAACCACGAATTATTCTTTAACCACGAATTACGCGAATGACACGAATTTTTTGGACAACGAATTAAGACTAATTACACGAATTGGCACGAATTGATATTTAATTACACGAATTGTTTTTTTACCACGAATCACGCGAATGACACGAATTTTTTGGACAACGAATTAAGACGAATTACACGAATTGGCACGAATTGATATTTAATTACACGAATTGTTTTTTTACCACGAATTACGCGAATCACACGAATTTTCTTTTTGGACAACGAATTAAGACTGATAACACGAATTGACATGTATTGGGAAAATTCTCTAATTCTCAAATTCTTGATATTTAACTCGGATTACAGGAAATGACATGTATTGGGGAAATGCTCAAATTCTTGGTAAAACAAAAGTTATTCGTGAATGGTGAACTGCGCGGTGCGTAGGTCGTCCCAGAAACGGGGGTATGACTTCGTGACCACCTGGGGAGCATTGATGGCTATTGGCAGGCGAAGCGACAGGGGGGCGAAACTGAGGGCCATGCGGTGGTCATTGTAGGTGTCGATGGGAGTCGGGAGTTGAGAGGCGAGGGTAGAGATTCGGGAAGAGCCGTCCCATGAGAGCTCGTCGTCCGTGTCGACGTGTAGCGTGACGCCCAGCTTGAACATCTCCTGCTGCAGGGCGGCGATGCGGTCGGTCTCCTTGATGCGCAGGGTGTGGAGGCCCTGGAAGTGGAAGGGCACGCCGAGGGCACAGCAGGCTACGACGAACGTCTGGGCCAGGTCGGGCGCGTTGACGAAGTCGAAGTCCAGGCGTGGCACGCAGTGGCCGTTCTTGCGCAGGGTCACCGTCGTGGGCTGTCCGGGCTCCTTCGACTCGAAGGCGGTTCGCACGCCGAGGAGGCTGAAGAGATAGCGCACCGAGGAGTCGCCCTGCTTCGAGCCGTCCATCAGTCCGTGCAGCCGCACCTCGGCCTCCGGGTCGCGGCTCAGGGCCACCATCTCATACCAGTAGCTGGCGGCGCTCCAGTCGTTTTCTATCAGGTACGGCCTTGGCGCATACGGCTTTGGCGCCACGGTGATGGTGTCCACATCGGTCCATTCCACCTGTGCGCCAAATTCGCGCATCAGGCATAGCGTCAGGTCGATATAGGGTCGCGAGATAATCTCGTCGGTCAGCCGCAGCGTCAGCCCGCGCTCCAGCATCGGGCCAATCATAAGCAGGGCCGAGATGTATTGCGACGAGACGTTGCCGGCAATCTCCACTGTGCCGCCCTCCAGTCTGCGGCCGTTGATGAGCAGAGGCGGGAAGCCCTCCTCGCCCACATAGCTGATGTCGGAGCCCAGTCGGCGCAGGGCCTCGACGAGCAGACGTATGGGTCGCTGCTTCATGCGCTCGCTGCCCGTCAGCACGTGGCGGCCGTGGTCGGTGGCGGCCAGCAGGGCCGTCATGAAGCGCATGGCGGTGCCGCCGGCGCCGATGTCGATGGTGTCGGGCATGTCGCGCAGGGCCTGGATGATGACGCGTGTGTCGTCGCAGTCGCTCAGGTTCTCCGGCAGCTGGCAACTGCCTGAGAGTGCGCAGATGATGAGGGCCCTGTTGGATATGCTTTTCGAAGCCGGCAGCTGGATGTCGGCACGCAGATGTTCTGGGGCAGTGATGTGATATGTGGTCATGTCGTTTTTCCTTATTCAAGTTCAGCTTATCCTTTGGAGTTTAGAAGTATAGGAGTTTAGGAGTGTAGACGATAGTTTTTGCACGCCATGCTTGTTGCGGTCAAAACTAACGTCTAAACTCCAGCGGCTGAAAGCCGCGAATACTCCTTAATTCATAAGCTCCTTAGACATATGCGTAACTTAAGTTGTTATCAATGGTGATGCAAATATAAGGATAACTTACGACATGACCAAATATGCTGTGCTAAAATATCTTATTTCCCGGCCTGTGCCGGTTCATTTCGCCGGCTCAGACCTTGTCGAGCGCCTGGGCCAGGTCAGCCAGGAGGTCGTCGATGTGCTCCGTGCCGATGGACAGTCGCACCGAGGCGGGCGTGATGTGCTGCTGGCGCAGTTCGTCGGGCGTCATCTGCGAGTGGGTCGTCGTGTAGGGATGAATGACCAGGCTCTTCACGTCGGCCACGTTGGCCAGCAGCGAGAAGATTTGCAGGGCGTCACAGAAGCGCCAGGCCTCCTGTTCGCCGCCGACCACCTCGAAGGTGAAGATTGAGCCGCCGCCCTGCGGATAGTATTTCTCGTAGAGGGCATGGTCAGGATGGTCGGGCAGCGAGGGATGATTGACGCGGGCCACCTTGGGATGACTGGCCAGGAACTGCACCACCTTGAGCGCATTCTCCACATGCCGCTCCACGCGCAGCGACAGCGTCTCCAGTCCCTGCAGCAGAATCCAGGCGTTGAAGGGCGAGATGGCAGCGCCCGTGTCGCGCAGGATGACGGCCCGGATGCGTGTGACGAAGGCGGCCGGTCCGGCTACGTCGGCGAAGACGGCCCCATGGTATGACGGGTCGGGCTGTGCCAGCGTGGGGAATTTGTCGGCATACTGCTTCCAGGGGAATGTGCCGCCGTCGACGATGACGCCGCCGAGCGAGGAGCCGTGGCCGCCGATGAACTTCGTGGCCGAGTGGACCACGATGTCGGCACCGTGCTCGATGGGCCGCATCAGGAAGGGCGTGCCGAACGTGTTGTCGATGATGAAGGGGATGCCGTGGCGGTGGGCCACACGGGCTACGGCCTCAATGTCGGTGACGTCGCTGTTCGGATTGCCGAACGTCTCGGCGTAGACGGCCTTCGTGTTCGGCTGGATGGCGGCCTCAAGTGCGGCCAGGTCGTTGATGTTGACGATGGTGTTCGTCACGCCCTGCGTGGTCAGCGTGTGGGTAATCAGGTTGAACGAACCGCCGTAGAGGTTGTCGGCCGCCACGATGTGGTCGCCCTGCTGGCAGATGTTCTGCAGGGCATACGTCACGGCGGCGGCACCGGAGGCCACGGCCAGGGCGGCCACGCCCCCCTCGAGTGCAGCCAGGCGCTGCTCGAAGACGTCCTGCGTCGAGTTGGTCAGTCGGCCGTAGATGTTGCCCGGGTCGCGCAGGGCGAAGCGGTCGGCGGCATGCTGTGAATTACGGAACACGTAGGAGGTGGTCTGATAGATAGGCACGGCCCGTGCGTCCGTTGCGGGGTCCGGCTGTTCCTGTCCTACATGCAGTTGAAGGGTCTCGAAGTGAAGTTTTTTCTGTTCCATATCTTTAATGTTTTGGTTGGTTGAATTCCGGGTGCAAAGTTACGGATTTTGGAATAATCCACCAAATATTTTTGTTACTTCGGAAAAATTAGCTAACTTTGCCGGTTGTAAGAGAAAATCGTTCCTGAAGTCCGCCGCTGCGGAACGACTCATAGAATAATATTCCGAAAAACTCCGATTATGGAACAACTCGACAGCATCGACCTCGCCATTCTGCGCACCCTGCAGCGCAATGCCAAGCTGACGACGAAGGAGCTGGCAGCTGCCGTCAACCTGAGTCCTACGCCCACCTTTGAGCGCCAGAAACGACTTGAGCGCCAGGGGTTTATCCGTAAATACGTCGCCATTCTCGACGCAGAGAAGCTTGACCGCGGCCTCACCGTCTTCTGCCATGTGAAGCTGCGCCAGATGAACCGTGCCATCGCCGCCGACTTCGTCAGCCGCATCCGTCAGATTCCCGAAGTCACCGAGTGCTACAACACTTCCGGCAACTTCGACTATCTCCTCAAGGTGCGTGCCCGCGACATGAAGCAATACCAGGAGTTCGTCCTCAACCAGCTCGGCGCCATCGACTCCCTGGGCTCCCTGGAGAGCACCTTCGTGATGAGCGAGGTGAAGCAGGACTACGGCATCGGGATATAAGGCAGTTCAGGTTCCGCCTGTCCGGTCGGGCACGTACAACTTCCAGACGGCCTCGTTGAGATGCTCCATGCACATCTGCTCGTCTTCGCCGGCCATGATTCTGTCAGCTAAGCCAATGATTTCATCGTGCTGCTGCTGTGTCGGTATAACAATCGGGATGAGGCGTCCGTCGTTGATTTGGAGCGTATGGGTCATGGTTATCATTGCTTTGACATAGGCCGCGATGAAGTCGGAGTTAAGCAGGGCAATGATAAACTTGTCACTGGCCAAAGGACAAAAGCTGTGCATCTTGATGACGTTCTTTGAATAAGGGCCGACGCCGACACTGAAGGCCTTTAAGCGGTCGGTGAAGTAATCCACCCACCCAAAACCCGTTGTGGGATAATACGGCTCTCCCTGCCAGCGTGCCCCGGCGTTAGTCCTCAGCTCATGCACATAATCCTTACGCCAGTTGATAGCCTCCGTGGTCGGCACGCGCCAGCGCAGTCCCTCCGCATTGCCCCGGTTGTATTCTATCCAGCAATCGCCGTTGGCGCCGTTTCTTTGTTCTTCGGGAGTCAGGTCTTCATAGTAGTGGACGTCTGTCGGCGCAACGAGCTTGTATAGGAAGAACTTGCCGAACAAGGCCGGGTTGCGCCTGAGCGTCTTCAGTTCCTCTGCTTTGTCATAATACTTCTGGCGGTCGTTACGAAACGCTTCGGGCGTAACAGCGAGATGTCCCTCCCGGTTGAGCAGCTGTATAAACTTAGATTCTGTCTCAGCGGCTTTGTCCTCATCAGTTCGGACGACGCCGATATACTTGCTGTTGTTGCCAGTGACGAGCCCCTGGTCGCCGTCGGAGATAAGCCCCAGAAAGGTGATGGCTCCCGGCTGGAGGGAAGAACTGTACGTCTTGATGGCTTCCCGTCGGGCGCCGCTTTCAATGGAGTTGTCTCTTGTAAGCGTTTTCCGGAATTGTCCGTACAGTCCGAGCAGTGGTGTCTGAATGGCCTTATACAGATTCTGATTTTGCAGACTTGGCACGAAGAACCGGTTCAGGATGTTCTGCTTGAATATCTGCTTGTCACATTCATAGCAGGCGCTGGACTCCAGGCTGTCGTAATAGCAGACCGAGCCTGTCGCCTGCTCCGTGTTGACCAGTTGGAAAATCATTGTCTCCACGAAAGCATCGGTGAAGCAATAGCCCGTATAAGTCATTGCCAAACCATCGTACCTCAGCAATGCCTTGCGCAGTTCAGCATGTGAGGTGAGGGTGAAATACGTGTTCGGCGTGATGAATGACAGAATGCCCCCTTTTCGTGCTATGGACAATCCGAGATAGATGAAGTAGACATAGGAGTCGGTCTTGCCGGCTTTGCGGGCGTACACCCTCCTGACGCGCTCCTCCAGGTTTCGGTTGAAGATGTATGGGGGATTTCCTATGACGACATCAAAGCCGGCAAACTCTTTTTTCTCATTCCATACTTCAGGAAACTCCAGCATCCATTCCATCGAGTTGAAATAGACGGTGTCTGCTACATTGGCCTCAAAGAGCTCCTGTTGCGCATTCTCGCCAATCAGCCGTTTTATGCTGGCGATGTCAGTCTGCAGCGATGCCTTTGTCCGCTTGTCGTCTGTCTCTTTGTAAAGGCTCACCTTCTCAGCATACTGGTTAATGAGCCTGCCGACTTCTGACTCCTCGCTGACATGTTTCAGCACCGACTGGCCAACCCTGACGGGGTACTTCTGAATGAGGGAATCGCCGCATTTGATGTTGATGTCAATGTTCGGGAGTGTCTGAAGCTTCTTTCCCTCTTTGTAATAGGCACTCTTCAACAGTTCAATCCACAACCTGAGCCGACAGATGTTGACCGCATTGGGATTGATGTCCACTCCGAACAGGCAACGCTCAATAATAGCTTTCTTTTCATTGAAGAGCGTCTTCTGAATCTGCAAAAGTTCTTCGTTGCCCTCTAAATACCGGAAAGGCTTTCCTGTGTCGCTGTTGACAATCCTCAGGTCATCGCTCATCACGTCGATATTTATACTTCGGGTGATGAGACGCCCCTTCTCGTCTTTCATCAGCCCAAGGTCGCGTCGCAAAGCCAGCATCTTATTGAGAGCTGCGACCAGAAAATGGCCGCTGCCCACGGCAGGGTCGCAAATCTTGACCGAATAGAAAATCTTGTTAGCCTCTTCAGCGTCCTTGATGGCATTGAAGATGTCGGTGATGGTATTGCATTTCTTGTAGTGCTCATGTTCCTTAAAGCGTGCAATGACCGCATGCTCAATCGTGGAGTCGCATATATGCTGGGTGATGTTTTCAGGCGTATAGAACGAACCGTCCTGATAGCCATTGATTTTCTCGAAGATATAGCCGAGCACAGAAGCAGAGATGAGCCTGTCAGAATTCTGCTCGCTCTTATCACCAGAACCGAAGTCGAATTTGTCAAGGAAGTGAAGCAGGTATTGGAGTGAATTGTATTCTGCGCCTTGCGGAATGTCGTCGTTCAGAACGGAAGCCTTGTATAGGGGAAGGGGAAAATTCTGATTCAGATTTCCGATGAACATAATATCCTTCTCCATCTCTGTCGGTTCGAAGAGGGAACTGTTCAGATAGGGCACCATGGAAAACTTATTCCCGAAGAAACGCTCACGCTTGTCCTCTGGAACGTTGAGGACATAGAAAAACAAATCGTCTATGTCATCGTATGTGATGTCGCCCGCTGACAAATTCCTGTCCGTGTTGAAAAACCTGTAATTCTTGTCGCCTTTATGGAAATAGAGCAACTGTCCTTCCAACAACTTCAAGAAGAGCAGACGGTTTATCCAGGTGATAGCGAGGTTCAGGGCAGTACTGAACACCATGTCCTCCTCATTGCGGTCGCCATAGAACTTGCTCAGTTTTGACACCAACCCATGTGACACGATGAATGAGATTGCATTCTCAACCAAGGAACCTTCCTGACGCAGCTTCTCAGGCAAGCGACGGATGTATTTTGTCCTGCTGTCTTCCACTTCGCCAAGTCCCATAATATATAGGAGCTCGTTGTAGAAGGCCGAGTTCATCTTCACGCTCCTTTCGTCGTTGTCCTCCTTAAGAAGGTAATAGGGCGAAAGAAGATAGTAAAGCTCAGTAAAGGTCTTCCTTACTTCGCCCTTCTTGGTGTATGCCAACTCCTTGAAGTTGAAATAGGCGTATCTGAGTGTGATGTTCGTTTGTTTTATGAATGCCTCACATTCAGCATAAAATGCCGCAGTACTGGCATCAGACACGCGCTTGGCAGCGTAGTCACGATATTTCTTGAGCAGCGGAGACCGATAGAATATCCGGTTGTAGTCCAAGGCATCGAAGATGAACCATGTGTCCATGTTGGTTATCACAATGCGGCGCAAACTGTTGTTCTTGGCTTCTCGCTCCCGAAGGTAATAGAGGATGGTCTCATAAAATGCTTTATGCATCAGGTCGCCGTCCTTTACCATCTCGTTGTTTTTCGACTTACTGTATTTGTTCTCTATAATCACACCGACCGGTGAGTCCAA
>JAEEGL010395930.1_pt1 | contig 12859 bp, 10 predicted proteins | sample 9134231 | NCBI WGS metagenome assembly JAEEGL01 (sample SAMN16246548, study PRJNA631951) | gut metagenome | biome: gut microbiome; feature: rumen; material: fiber-attached | host: Bos | place: Iran: Karaj | collected 2018-10
AGCCGCTACATTTTGTAGGGGTCAGTTCTTCCCACCCACCAGCGCAAAACTCCTCTGCGTAAGTTCGCACAGCTTCTCAAAATCAGTCACGGCAGTTAGCAAAACTGTGATCCAGTGCTTTTCGTTCATGTGCCAGGCGGGGAAGATGGAGTGGCGGTCCACCACTTTCGAGATATCATCTGCATCGTGCTTCAGGTTTACAACCCAAACTTGCTCGTCACCAGAACCAACTCCCAGCTGCTTGTATTTGATTTTCATCATCAGTGCAAACCATTTGCCATTTGGGCAGCGGGAGACGCCGGCATCTGGGGAGTCGTCCCACGGGAAATCAGGCTGCACGTCATAATGCGACGCCAGATACGAAATATATTTTTTGTGCAAATCCTGTTCTTCAAAACAAAACGCGCGAAAATCGTCAACAATTGCTTGAACTTGTTCCCGCATTTTACCAATAAATGCACCGTGTGCTCCGGGCATGTCAAAAAGGGAATATCTGTCTCCCGTTGCTTTATCAAAAACTTGGACGGTTAGGGAAGTGTCGGGACAAAAAGTTAGAATTACATCAAATATCGAGCCGTCTATATCAATTGATTTTTTGCACTCATATTTTGGCTGCGACTCTTGATTCAATTTTTTGAAACCAAAGGAATTAAGTGTTTCGGGGTTCAGTTTTGCAGAATGAAGGATATATGTGTAATCCATAAATCTACTCTAGCGACGGTGCGTGGTCCACAGTGGAAGTTATGTTGAAGTTCAGGCTGTAGCCAATTCCGGCACTTACACCAAAACCGAGTATTGCGTCGTAGTTGCCTTCAATGAAGAATGTGAAGCCTTTGTAGGTGGCGCCGGTTCTGAGCATTCCGTAGAAGGCTGGGAATAATTTGCTCGAAATAGACTCTTTTCCAAACTTAGCATTCCACATCATATCAAGTGTTATGCCAGGTGCGAATTCAACGAAAAATTCAATGTTCTGCTGGAATGGGAATACACAGATTCCAAACGGCATATAAAGTTTGCCGCCTACAATTAATGGTCCGTTTATTGATTTTCCTGAAAGCGTGTATTTATATGGAAATCCCTTTTGTGGAATACCAACATGCGGCTCCAAATATCCGCCAAAATAAAAAGGCTGAAGTAATTTGTATTCTGTATAACCTGCTGCAAGACTAATTCCTAAAATATACGGTTTTGGAATATAAGAAATTTTAAGCTTAAATGAAATTGTGTCTGTGTTCTTGTAGCGGATTAATGCAAGCGCCTGATATTCGTGTTCTTCTTTTTCGGCTTCTTCTGTTTCCTCGCTTTCTTCAGTCAGATTGGTTGCATCTGTTTCTGCAGCAGCTTCTGTTTCGTCAGTTACATCCGGCAAGTCTGTAGTATAGGTTTCTGTAGTATCAACTCCGTCAATATCAGTATCAACTGCAGCGTCAGCACTATCAGTTTCATCCGGCAAGTCGACGTCATCTGCAACATCTACACCATCTGCAACATCTACATCATCTGCAACATCTACATCATCTGTTTCTGCGGGATCAATTTCTATAATCTCAACCGGGGCAACTTCTTCCTCCGGCGTTTCTTCAGTCTCAGTCATTTGCTGCATGGTTTTCAGGAAATCTTCATAATCAAAATCCTGCGCAAAAATAAAACCTGCAGAAAGTATCAGACTTAAAACGAGAACGATTAATTTTTTGCAAAAGCTGTTAATCTGCACGGTAATAATTATAATATAACAGTCGTGATTTTTAAAGAGTTCATTTTTATTGCGAGAAAACCAAAAACATAATACAATGTAAATATGGATCAAATCGTTAGAAAAAACGGGCTTTTGTATACCCCTGATTTACATACAGTACTTGGTGTAGATGTTTCTTCAAATGAATTCAACGGTCGCATTCCTTTTGGCGCTCATTTTGTAGATGAAGAAGTTTTTACCGAATGTCCTTACGAAGAAATGAATTTGCCTGATTCTGTACAAGGAATAGGTGTTGCTCTTTTTAAGGATTCAAAAAATCTTAAAACTGTAAAACTGCCCGAAAAACTTACTGAATTACCACCTTATCTTTTTGCTGGCTGTACTGCTCTCGTAAAAGTAAAAATGCCTAATGTAGTTTATTCGTTCCCTGAAGGCTTGTTTCAGAATTGTTCCAGCTTAAAAGAAATCCCGTTCAGGGCAGGAATAAAAGAACTTTCTCCTTATGTTTTTGAAGGCTGCAGTTCTCTTGTTTCGCTTGTCGTTCCTTCTACTGTTGAAAAAATTGAAGTTCGTGCCGTTGCAGGCTGTACAAATCTTGCTACTGTAGTTTTGCCTGAAGCATTGCGTGAACTTGATGATTCTTCTTTTGATGAATGTCCGAATATACGAAATATAAGAATCAGCGAAGATAATCCTTATTTTTATGTTAGCGAAGAGGATGGATGTTTGTATGAGCGAACAGATTCTGGAGATAAATTGAGACTTCAGGTTGCAGGTTCAGAAAAGCCGGTTGTAAATCTGTTTAAAGAAAATGTAGATGATGAAACTGAGCCATTCTTTACAGATGAAGATTTTTACGAAGAAGATGATGATTTTAGTGCCGAAATTGCAGTTGAAGATGAAATTGCAGAAGGCGAGGCTCCTGATGAAACCGAAACTCAAACAGTTACTTCACAGGCATCTGTTTCTGAAGAAGAGCTTGCAAATCTGTTTGGACAAAGTTCTGGTGGCGCCGCTCCTGCTTCTGATGAAGAAGAAAATGATGTTGCTGTTACCGTTAAAATCACAGATTCAAAAACTCAGGCAATTCTGGACAGCGTAGAAATAAGCAAGGTTATTGAATGTGAGCCTGAAGGAACTCCACCTGCAGATGCAGATCTTTTTGTTGTTGCAGAAATGATTGATGGTCAGGAGTTTACGAAAAAGCTTGAAGCAGTTGCAATTCGTTTTGCAAAAATTCAAGATTTCAAAAGAATCTTCATGCTTTATGGTCTGCCTGTAGATAACGATGAGTTTATGGAATTCTATAAGCTTTATGTAAGCAACCGCAATGTTGTCTTTGCATGTGAAGCTTCTAGTTCCGCAACTCTTTCTGAATACGGAAGAAAGATTTGTGAATATTCTAGAATTGAGTTGACACATGAGGCTCTACAGGAACAAAGAAGTAATATTCGTGAGAAAAATTCAAAATTGATTAAACTTGTTTTACAAGATAGAAAATAATTAGTGTCATGTTCGGGCTTGACCCGGACATCTCAAAAAAGATTGTCGGGTCAAGCCCGACAATGACATGTTTACATAAGAGGAATAAAATGAAAAGCGACAACGCAAAAAAGGGTGTAGAACGTGCACCTCACCGCTCATTGTTTTATGCAATGGGATATACAAAAGAAGAACTTGACCGCCCGCTTGTTGGCGTGTGCTGTGCTAAGAACGAAATAATTCCAGGACATATAGAACTTGACCGAATTGCTCAGGCCGTAAAGGATGGAATCCGTATGGCTGGTGGAACTCCAGTAGAGTTTCCTGCAATTGGTGTCTGTGACGGAATTGCAATGGGCCACGAAGGAATGAAATATTCGTTGGTAACACGCGAGCTTATTGCAGATTCAATTGAATGTATGACAAAGGCTCATCAGTTTGATGCCCTTGTTATGATTCCTAACTGCGACAAAATTGTTCCTGGTATGCTTATGGCAGCAGCTCGACTTGACCTTCCTACAGTATTCTGTTCTGGTGGTCCAATGCTTCCTGGACGAATCCCTGGAAATGATCCTTCTAATCCTTATGCAGGCCGCAACCTTTCGCTTAGTGATATGTTTGAAGCAGTAGGCGCTGTTGCAAGCGGACGCATTAACGAAGCTCAGCTTGAACAGATGGAAGAAGTTGCCTGTCCTGGTTGTGGTGCCTGCTCTGGTATGTTTACTGCAAACTCAATGAACTGTCTTACAGAAGCAATTGGACTTGGTCTTCCAGGCAACGGAACAATTCCTGCCGTTACTGGCCGTCGAATTGCTCTTGCAAAAAAAGCCGGTATGGCAGTTATGGATATGCTCAACAAGGGAATTACTGCCCGCCGCATGTTTACAAAAGCAAACTTTATGAATGCCCTTGCCGCAGATATGGCACTTGGATGTTCAAGCAATACAATGCTTCATGTTCCAGCAATTGCTCACGAAGCCGGCATTCAGATTGACCTCCACGATGTAAATGATATTTCTAACCGTACACCAAACTTGTGTCATCTGGCTCCTGCAGGTCATACATTTATGTGCCAGCTTGATGAAGCAGGTGGTGTTCAGGCTGTTCTTGCAGAGCTTGCAAAGAAAAACCTGATTGATACTTCACTGATGACTGTTACAGGAAAAACTGTTGCAGAAAATATTAAGGGTGTAATTAACCGTGATCCTGAAACAATCCGTCCTATTGAAAATCCGTTCAGTGACAACGGCGGACTTGCAATCTTGTTCGGTAATCTTGCTCCAAACGGAACTGTAGTAAAACGCTCCGCATGTGCAAAAGAACTTATGAAGCATACAGGACCAGCCCGCGTATTTAATGATGAATCAGAAGCTATGGCTGCAGTTCAGGGACGCAAAATCAACAAAGGCGATGTTGTAGTTATCCGTTATGAAGGTCCAAAGGGTGGTCCTGGTATGCGTGAAATGCTTGCAGTTACAGCAGCACTTGCAGGACAGGGGCTCGATAAGGATGTAGTACTTATTACAGACGGACGATTCAGTGGTGCAACACGCGGTGCTTCTCTTGGACACTGTTCTCCTGAAGCAGCAGTTGGCGGACCAATTGCCCTTGTTCAGGAAGGCGACAATATTACAATTGATATAAACGCATATAGCATTACGCTTGAAGTTAGCGATAACGAACTTGCTAAACGACGCGCAGCTTGGGTTGCACCTGCACCAAAAGTTAGCACAGGCTACCTGGCTCGTTATGCAAAGTTAGTTTCTTCTGCCGACAAAGGCGCTATTTTGGAGTAGAAAATGGAAAATAAATCAAACCCAAAAGCACTTATACCTATCGGAGTGTTCCTTGTTCTTTATCTTGGACTTGGAATTATTTTTGAGTATGTACTCAAAATTCCAATGGGTTTTTATAATATCCCGATTGTAGTTGTGTTTTTGATTGCACTTTGTGTAGCATGCTTTCAGAATAAGGCGCTCAGCTTTGACAAAAAACTCGAACTTATGGGTAGGGGAGTAGGCGACAAAAACATTGTAACAATGATTTTGATTTTTCTTGTTGCAGGAATGTTTGTTGGTGTGGTTGGCCGCTCTTCTGCTTCGAGTGTTGCTTACTTTATGCTTTCAATTATTCCGGCACAATTTTCTGCCGCAGTTTTGTTTATTGTAAGCTGCTTTGTTTCTATTGCTATGGGAACTTCAGTTGGAACAATTACGCTTCTTACTCCGATTGCAGTTGCCGTTGCTCAAACCTCAGGTCTTAGTGTTCCATTGTGTGTAGGTTCTGTTATGGGCGGTGCAATGTATGGAGATAACCTTTCATTTATTTCTGATACAACAATTGCTGCATGTAATGGTCAGGGCTGTCAGATGAAGGATAAGTTCAGAGAAAACTTCTTTATTGCCCTTCCTGCCGCAGTTGCTACAGTTGTAATCATCCTGATTATTTCAATGCAATACCACATTACTGGAACAATTAAAAATGATTATAACCTTCTGCAGATTATTCCTTATATTCTTGTACTTGTCTGTGGAATTATTGGAATTAATGTTTTCAAAGTTTTGATTATCGGTATTATTTCCGGTGCAATTATTATGCTTGGTACCGGTGCAATTAAACCAGTTGATTTGCTTTCTAATATGGGGTCAGGTGCTGCAGGAATGTTTGAAACTACAATGGTTGCAATTCTTGTTTCTGCTATCTGTGCACTTATTGCAGAACACGGCGGATTTACTGCTCTGCTTAACGGAATCCAGAAAGTTTTCAAAGGCAAAAAGAGCGGCCAGCTTGGTATGGGACTTTTAGTTGGTGCTATGGATATTGCTACTGCAAACAACACTGTTGCAATTGTAATGGCAAACCCTATCGCAAAACAGATGTCTGAAACTTATGGCATTTCAAACAAAAAAGCCGCATCAATTCTCGATACTTTCTCATGTATTTTTCAGGGAATAATTCCATATGGTGCACAGATGCTCGTTGCAATCAGTGCTGCCCAGTCTTTAGGTGCCGGCGTTTCTGCATTTGACATAATGCCGTTCCTGCTTTATCCATATCTGCTTCTTGTAAGCAGCCTGATTTTCATTTTTGTAGTTCCAGAAAAGAAGGACTAATCTATGGAAGAAACTTTCGATAACTGGACCGACTACGACAACTGGCTCATCCAAAATTACGACCAGTTTTCAGTCTACAAAATAGATGAATCCGACGGCAAGGTGCACATCCAATACTGCCCTAAAGCCGACTTTCCCGCCATCCGCGACAAAGACTACAAAAAGCCTGAACGAAGGCTGTAAATAAAAAAGCTCCGCCATAAGACGGAGCATTTTTTTTGTTATGTCATTGTCGGGCTTGACCCGACAATCTCTTAGTCTGTAAGTGTAATCCAGAACGGATAACTTATAGTCGTCATCTGATACTGTGCAGTAAGCTTACAGTTGTAGGTGTAACCTGTTGGAAGCTGTTTGAGTGGAATCTCAAACTTGTTTCCATCAGTTGCTTCACTACCTCTTGTACCACCAGTTTGTGTTTCATTGAAATATGTTATTCCAGAATAACTGATTTCGAATGTAACTTTGTCATAAACCCATGTTGTTCCAGATACGGTAGGCAACTTAAGGGTTACTGTTGCTTTAGCATCTTGGTGGTCAGCATCAAATCCAAGTGTTGCTTTTGATACAGTATTAGTGCCTGTGCTTGTCGGTGCAGTTAAACCAAATGCTGTTACATAAGATGCTGCAATATCATAATCTTTATCATTATAGATTACGAAGTCTGCTTCACGACCATAAACTGCATAAAGGTCAAGGTTCTTGAAGCCACCGTAAGCTGTTGCAGTATATGGATCAGTAACTGAAGCATCTTCAGGCCAAACATATTTCTTGTCTGAAGTAAGGTCTGTTACCCAGTATCTCCAGTCTGCAGCACCACTATAAAGGTAAGGTGCGGTAGCACTATTTGGATTTGAATCTGTACCTTTTGTAGGATTTAATACTACATAAGGCATTTCGTTTGGACTAGCGTTGATGTTCTGGCTCCAGTATTCAATTTTTGGAAGATTATAACCAGGATTGCTTGTATTATCTTTTTCTGTTCCTATTGTTTCACCAATATTCCAGATACCACCCTGATTCCAATACTTAACTCTAAAACGGTTGATGGTTGTTAATTGAGCACCAGTTTCTACTGGAGTTGTAATAGTAAAATATGCTGCTTCTTCAGAATATCCTGCGTTGTTTTCGGAGAAGAGACGGGCAATGTAGCGTTTACCAAGTTCAAGATAGATGTCTACCCATGTATTATTTGCAAACAATGAACCGTCTCTGTAGAATCTTGGATCTGCCCTGATATCATTGAGATAATCAAATGTGTATTTTGCATTTACCTTAGTTGCATCATCCCAGATTGCATCAAAAGCCGCTTTTGTTGTTATTGCAGCAGCAACTGCTGTGTCATCCTTCAATTCAGCAATCTGTAATGCAAAGTTCATTTCTGTTTTAACACCAGATCCATCCCAAGAAAGGTGTGCAGTATAATAGCCAGGGAATTTTGATTCTTCTTTTTCATCTTCAAGAGTTGTTCCGTCTTTCTGATGTTTATTGAATTGAACATTAAAACTAGATGGGGCTGCAGGTTTAGTACCTACAAGGTTAGGAATTGTTATTGTTTGTTCTACAGTTTTTCCAGGCAAAATAATCAAAGTATCATTCCAGACATACTTACGGTTTTCATCTTCTTTTGTGAATTCAATCTGGAATGAATATGTTCCTGGTTTTAAGTCTTTACTTTTAGCATCAAAAACTGCTGTTCCTGCAGTAAGCTCATCTGGATCTATTTCCATGAAAACATCTAGAGGCGTAGTATCAGCACTCATAATTTTCTGTCCAGTTGTTATGTCATAAATATATGCATTTACTTCATAATCTTCAGGTATAGTCCATGGAACTTCTGGAGTTGATTCATCTCCATCGGCATCAATTTTTGCTAATGCTAAAGTAAGATCAACATTTCCTGTTTTGTTCAATCCCTTTGGAGTCAATGTAAACTTGATACTGTTAGTAAACATCATGTCAACATTTCCATAACCAATAAGAACTGCTTTCGCAAGTATCTCTGTGATTGTCGCATTTTCAGGTAAATCATTTTTGTCACATGCAGCAAGTGTTAAAGACCAGTTGTAGCAGTCAATATCAAGAACTACTTTACCTATAACACCGTCTTCAGAGGTTACTGTAACAAGTTTTGGGTTCAATACTTGTCCACTTTGTGCAGTTCCCCATAAATAAAAATCAAGAAGCGCAGTTCCATTATTAGGGTCATGCGATTTGAACGGATCAGCAACAATAGTACGATTGCTGCCAGTTGTTTTAGTAAATTTAATCATCTCATTCTGCGCAATCGTGATGTTTAATGGCTGCTTGTCGCTGCCGGTGAAAGTTCCGGTGGCGTGGTTCTTGCAGGAGAACAGTGCAAGAGCGAGCATTGGGAGCAGGATAAAAAGATAGTTTCTTAAAGATTTCATAATTATTCCTCCTTGAAGAATGAATCTTGTCCGTAGACTTGTTCGTAGATGTAGATGGAGCACCAATCCTTGTACTTGTTGCCATCATTACCAACTACTGATAAATGCAAAATATAAGTTCCCGGCTTTAACTTCTCTCCAGTATCTATTCTTGATGTAGGAACAAAAGCCCGGAATTCCCGTTTGTCTTTACCGCAGTCAGGATAAAAATCTAGACCGGCGGTAATGTCCTGCAGGGTAGAGGTAATTGTACTCTGCGACCCCTGCTGATGATATATAATTTTATAAAATGTCCACTCGTATGACTGGCACTTATATGGAGCTGCAATATTTATGGAACCTTCTGAGCTGACAAAGTATGAAGGATCAAGCATCTTATCTTCCTTAAAATCTTTGTCACCCGGATTAATAATGATATCCATATTAGTAGCCGGTTCATAATGGCTGTTGTAATTCTCAAGCATTGTATAGACATTATCTTTGCAAGACGAAAGCATCAGCGCCGCAACAAATAACGAGAACAATGCAGATGTAAGAACAACAGTCCTAATCTTCACAGATATTTCTCCATATATATTTTCGGCATAACAAGCCAAAAAAAGCACAAAATTATCGGCAGAATTTAAAATTTTCTTAGAAAATTCTGCAAATTTCGCGTATTTTTTTTAATTTTTTTGGATTTTTGTTTTTTTAGAATAGATATTAATTATTAACGTTTAGCATTGTTATTTTACACTAGTTGATGTCAGAAAGCAAGTAAATTCGTCAGTGTTTTTATTAACTAAATTTAATACTAAAAAATGGCGGAAGCAGAGTTGAGGAGGCGAAAACATTCTGGAGTGCGGCCGCAAGGCGGCCAACGTTTATCGTTCCAAGGCACTCCAGCATGTAGTGCGATGCCATCGCACGGTTTCGCATCCTCAACTCAGCTGGGAGCCATTTTTTAAATTAAATTTAATATAAAAAAAAACACTAAACTAAATTTTCTTACTTCCGACAATCAACTAGATGTAAACAATTTTTCAGGAGGCAAGAAATGAATAGTTTTACACGCTCCATCGACCTGTTGCAGCGTGAATTGGATGTAACTTCACTTCGTTATCAGGTTAGTGCAAACAACCTTGCAAACAGCGAAGTTCCTAATTTCAAACGCTCAGTTGTAAATTTCGAATCAGAGCTTAAAAGTGCCCTTGAATCGGAACAGATTGCAAAAGATTCATTCAAACTTACTACTACAGACAACCGTCACATTCAGATTAATACTCCGTATGATTACCGCGACGTTGAACCAAGACGCGTTGTTGATTACACATCTACAGCCAAAGCAAACGGAAACAATGTAGATGCCGAAACAGAAGCTAACAATATCCTTCAGATTCAGATGCAGTACAGAATCCTCACACAGCTTACAAGCTTTGAATTTGATCAAGTCAATGTTGCCATGAAAAAGTAGGCAATTATAAATAAATAATAACTGTCATACGCCTTAGTCAAGGCACGCTAACGCTCAAGGCCTTGACAAAGTCGTTTGGCAGTTTTACAAGGAGTGTAAAACCGCCATGGGCATGTTCACCAGTATAAATATTGCTGCAACTGGAATGGCAGCAGAAAGACTTAGAAGCGACGTAATTTCTGATAATATTGCAAATGCATCAACTACCAGAACTCAGGAGGGTGGTGCATTCAAAAAATCTACTGTAGTAATGAGCCCTGTAAGTGACTCAAATCCTCAGTGGAATAGTCCTTTTGTACCTTCATCTCTTGATAACGGTCCTGGAAAAGGCGTAAAGGTTATGGAGATTGTAAAAGATACAACACAGGGACGCCTTGTATATGACCCAACTCATCCAGATGCAATTCAGTCTGGCCCAAATGCAGGTTATGTTGAATATCCTAACGTTAATATCGTAAACGAAATGGTTGATTTGATTGCAGCCTCACGCGCTTACGAAGCAAACGCAACTGTTATTGATGGTGCAAAGGATATGTTCACAGCAGCCTTGCAGATTGCTCAATAGATTTGACAAATTACTTTTTATAATTCATAATTAAGCCAAGAGGGGAATATATGAAAATACCAGAATTTGGAACTTTGCAGATGACTCGGACTGATGCTGCGCATTATGGTACCGGGAATGTTGTTTCTTTAACACAAAATCCAGATAAAACAGGACTTCTTCATACAAACAAAAAGGCTGGAACTGTATCTTTTGCTGATTATCTTGTTGATGCAATGAATACTGTTAACACTCAGCAGATGGATGTTTCAAAGCTTCAGGAACAGGTAATTACTGACCCCGACAGTGTTGATGTTGCAGACGTTACGATTGCAATGCAGAAAGCACGCATGAGCCTTAATCTTGCACAAACTGTAATTGACCGCATTGTTTCAGGCTGGAGCGAAATTACAACTACAAGGTAGTGCCCGTAAAATTTTAAAATAATTGTTGTCAAATATTCCCTCCTATGGTATAATTAATTAAATTTACTATAAATTTGCAAATTTTACGTTGATTCGTTCAAGGGAGGGGTCTGATGAACGAATGGCTTAAAAAAGTGTTTGGCAAGCTTAAGGACATGTGGTCCAAGTGGAAGCCAATACAAAAAGTCATATTGATAGGCATTGTCGTTGTAGTTCTTGTGGCAATCATTCTGGCTGCAAGGGTTTCTTCGAAACCAACAACTGTACGACTCTTTAATGCCCCTGTTACAGATAACACTTCGCTTACCAAAATCTTGGATAGAATTTCTCAGGAAAATGTTTCTGCCTCATCTGATGCAAACGGTTATATTTCTGTTGCTGATGATGAAACGGCACGCCGCATGCGAGAAATCCTCATTAGCGAAAATCTTGTTCCTTCTTCAATTGATCCGTGGGCTGGTTTTTATGACAGAAGCTGGTCTACCACAGATTCAGATCAGAATGTAAAGCTTAAGAATACAATTCAAAAGCAGTTAAAAGCGCATATCGAAGCTATCAGTGACGTTCAGATGGCTGATGTAAATATCGTTCTGCCGGAAAAGCAGCTTTTTGCAGCAGACCAGGCCCCTGTATCTGCCAGCGTAATCTTGAAAACGACCCCTTCAAGTACACTTTTGACAGATAAAAAACGAATTCAGGGTATTCAGCGCCTTATTCTTTCTGCCGTAGAAGGCCTTAAAGAAGAATATCTTATTATCACCGATACTGAAGGAAATCAGATTAATGATTTTGAAGGTATGGCTGATTATGACAGACTTACAATTACGGAAAAAACAGAAAAGTTTAAGCTTAAATATGCTACCGAAATCCGTGCAAAAATCTTGAATCTTTTCCAGAATACATATGGTCAGGATCGCTGTCGTGATATGGTCGTTACTATTGAGATGGATACTTCTCAGCGAACAAGCACTTCAACTGAATACAGTCCTATCGTAATAAAAGAAGACAATCCTGATACGCCATACGACGATTCAGAATTGCGCGATACACTTCCTGTTAGTGAACAGACAGTTACAAAAGAATGGCAGGGAACAGGTTATAATCCTGAAGGTCCTGCAGGAGTAGAAGGACAGACCCCTCCTGTATACTCTGATATGTCTAATGTAATTGGAAAATCAACTGAAACTGGAAAAACAATAAATCACGCACTTAATACAAAGCAGACTGAAGAAATATCTGCTCCAAAAATCGATAAGATTGCAGTTTCCGTAAACCTTGATGGTAAATGGAAGCTGCTCAAAGATAAAAACGGAAAGCCTATTGTAAATGAAGAGGACGGTTCCCTTAAACGAGAATATACTGCACTTACAGTTAATGAACTTGCAGATGCTGAACGTTCCATTCAGGGTGCAATTGGTTATGACAGAAGTCGTGGAGATACTGTAGTTGTAACTAACATGGCTTATGACCGTGACAAGGAACACGCAGACGAGGATGCAGCTTACTTTGCAAGAATCCAGCGTCAGAGAATGATTGTTCTGATTCTTATTGCAGTTGTTGTCGTTCTTCTTGGATTCATTCTGTTCCGTGTTATCAGTAAAGAAATTGAACGCCGCCGCCGCGAACGGGAAGCACGACTTCTTGCAGAACAGCAGGCAGCACGAGAAAGAGCTCTCTGGGATGCAAAAGACGAAGGTATGGAAGTTACAATGTCTGTCGAAGAGACAAGACGTATGGA
>JAEEGL010528112.1_pt1 | contig 12859 bp, 13 predicted proteins | sample 9134231 | NCBI WGS metagenome assembly JAEEGL01 (sample SAMN16246548, study PRJNA631951) | gut metagenome | biome: gut microbiome; feature: rumen; material: fiber-attached | host: Bos | place: Iran: Karaj | collected 2018-10
AAGGGTGTTTTACAAAAAACACCCTTTTCTATACTCGTTTTTGACCTAATTACCGACATCAGTCGAAAACCAATCAGTTATCTGATTCCCCTTCACCATCGAAATCAAAATCACCGTCAGATTCATTATCAGCCTTGTTTCCGTTGGAACCGTTGCCCTTATTGCCATCCTTGTGATTACGCTTAGACATATCGTGGTTCAAAGCCTCAATATCAGCCCAGTTATACTTCTCAATCTCAGTTTCATTCTCAGTGACGAACTTAACGCTCAATGTCTCTTCAATATAGTTAACATCAGTAACAACACCCATACCGACAGGTGTTCTTACACGCGCACCTGTTTCAGGGAGTCTTCTGTGGGCATCGTCATAAGCTTCCTTCTCAAACTGCAGACAGCACATGAGTCTTCCGCATGCACCATTAAGCTTACCGGGGTTAAGTGAGAGTCCCTGTGATCTCGCTAGCTTCAAATTAACGGGAGCAAAGTGATTTAAGAAAGAGCAGCAGCAGAGCTCTCTTCCGCACATTCCTATACCTCCGACGAGCTTTGCCTGGTCTCTGGAACCAATCTGTCTTAATTCAATTCTCGTACGGAACGTATAAGCCAGATCCTTGACCAGTTCTCTGAAATCGACTCTGCCGTCAGCCGTAAAATAGAATGTAAGCTTCTTGCCGTCAAAAGAGTATTCGGAATCAACGAGATTCATTTCAATACCGCGAGCAGCAATGAGCTCTTTGCATTTAAAGAATGCTTCCTTCTCTTTCGCGCAGATCTCATAATATTTCTCGAGTTCCTTTTCGCTGGCCATTCTCTTTACGAACGGAATCTCTTCACTGCTGTCATCCGTATAAGGTTCCTGAGCAACGAAAGCAATTTCTTCACATGTTTCGGTATCGATCATAACGGCATCACCTAAAGCAAGTGATAAGCCGTCACAACGGTATCTTAATGTGACACCGGCATCTCTAGTCCTTAAATTAACGATCTTCATTTCTTTAACTCCTCATGTATTCGAAGAAGCATAGCAGAAGCTGCGGCATCGAAGTTCGAATTAACTTCCAAAGCCCTCAAAAAAGTATTTACTGCTTCAGTGCATCTTCCCAATTTAAGTGTAGTTATGTGTTTATTAGCAGCAACGAAATTTTCAATTGCATCTCTATCCAATTCATTATTGATCTTACGGCAATCCGGATAATTAATGAGCCTTCCGGCATCATCAAGGAACAATAAAATTGAAGAAGCAATTATCTTCGCATCATCCTTAAATCCGGTTAATACTTCAACATAATCCTCAAGCACATCAATGTATGAACTTGTGGGCATTGCTATCATTATGCTGTTTATCTCGTGACGCAGGCTGATTCCCGAGTCTTCCTTGGCAAGGCTTATTGCTTTGCCGGGAATTCTTCCGCTGTTATATACAGCGCTCATGATTTTCGCATCATCAAGGTCAGGGCAATTATCCCTTACAATCTGAATTAATTCGTCATCAGAATAAGGTTCGAGCTTAATCTCGGTAACTCTGGACATAACAGTATCGAGAACTGCATCGGTATTAGAACTCGTGAGGATGAAAACAACATCTTTTCTGGGTTCTTCCAAAGACTTAAGAAGAGCATTCTGGCTCTCTACTCCGAGATAATCGAAATCAATGATGAAAGTCTTTGTTCTCGCGAACTGAGGCTTAAGATAAGACTCAGCTACTACATTATCCTTAATGAAATCAACTTTTACGTTCTTGGTCTCAGATGGTTCGTAAACTCTGGTGACATCAGGTGTCGTATAGTTCTCGAAATACTTGCAGTTACTGCAGACTCCGCACGCTCCGTCAGCACCGGCATCGGAACACATCAGTGCCTTGGCAAATTCTTCGGCGAGCATTCTCTTACCTGTACCTACAGGTCCTGTAAGCATATAAGCACCACTGCCTCTTCTCTGAGCTTCGGCAGCTAATCTGATCTTAATCTGCTTTTGACCTGTAATAGCAGAAAATGCCATTAAATCCTACCTTCCAAAGTTTTCTTTATCTGTTCGAAAATCTCTTCCGGACTCTGCATCGCATCGATGGTAACGATCCTGCCTTCTGAGTTTTTGGCGAGTTCGAGATATCCGCTTCTTACATCTTCCTGGAACTTCAAACCCGCGAGTTCGATTCTGTCAGAAGCCTCGCCTCTCTTACCTCTTCTAGCCAAAGCTTCTTCAGCAGTTAGATCAAAGAAGAAAGTGATATCGGGCTTAAGACCACCAGTTGCTGCCATGTTGAGATTCGCAACAAAATCCATACCCATGCCTCTGGCCATTCCCTGATATGCAGAAGACGAATCGAAAAATCTGTCGCAGATAACGATCTTACCGGCCTCAATAGCAGGCTTGATAACTTCATCTGTTATCTGGGCTCTGGCAGCCTCAAAAAGAAGAAGTTCGGTTCTGGGTGTCATCTGAGTATTCTTCTTATCAAGAAGGATCTCTCTTATGCGCTCACCAATTACCGTTCCGCCGGGTTCTCTGACGAAAATGAAATCTTTACCGTTATCTTCAAGATGCTTTTTAAGAAGTTCACACTGAGTGCTCTTACCGCACCCGTCTATTCCTTCAAAAGTAATAAACATTCCACTCATGATCAGTTGAGATTAATATTCTTGAGGGATGCGATCTCAAGATATATTTCCTTTGTTATTCTGGCATTATCGCTTCTGATATCGTCAATTGTCTCAACCTTTTTAACGTTCTTAGCGACTTCAGCATCAATCTCTCTGGGGCGCTTATTCTTAGGCTTACGTTCTGAATTGAACTGCTGGTTTCTCTTCTCACCGCCCTGATTCTGCTCACGCTTGAACTTATTATTCTGCTGAGGCTGTCTGCCCTGGTTCTGGTTCTTTCCTTCAGGAGAGATCTCAGCGTTATCACGTCGCTTATTATCGTATCCGCCCTGTCTGCCGCCGTTATTTCTTCTTCTGCGGTTATTGTTACGGTTATTGTTATACTTACGGGCATCCTGCTTTGCAGGATCAAACTTCTGGCGCTTATCCTTATTCTGTTCGTTATTGCGATTATCATTCTGCTGAATGTTCGCGCCCGAATTGTTCTCTGACATAAAATCTTCCATCCTTCCTATATATGGCAATTAATTATAAACAAAGGTATCTGATAACTCAATTATTCACGCCTCCGATATAGGGACACTTCCTTATCGTCAGGGTGATCCTGTCCTACATCCTTCAGTTCCCTGAGCGGAACTGTTACAAACGACCTGAGATTCCACCTCGGATGAGGAATCGTAAGCTCAGGTTTCATGATGACCTGATCGCCATAGAATATAATGTCAATGTCTATCGTTCTGGGACCCCAATGAATCTCTCTGGTCCTTAACAGGTCATTTTCGATTACATGAATTTTATCGAGCAGATCAAAAGGCTCAATATCCGTATAAAAACCAACACAGGTGTTCAGGAAATACGGCTGGTCTTCTAATCCCACCGGCTCGGTCTCATAAATCGAAGCACGTTTGAATTCCGTAATGCCCGGAATCTTTTCCAATGCATCTTCAGCCGTAAGGATATTGTTTTCCCTGTCTCCAAGATTGCTGCCCAGTGAAAGGATCACATACTCCTTGCGTCTTCTCTCGATAGTAACTTCCATAGCATCAAACACGCCGGTTATCGGTGCATTGGGCTTGGTTACCGTAACCTTCACCCTGGATATTCTTTTATCTTCAGAGAGGACCCTGTCAGATATCTTCTGTGCCAGACTCTCTATGAGATTTCCCTTATCGCCTGTTACAACTTCTTTTACTGCTTCATAGATATTTGCATAATCAACAGTGTCGGACAGTTCATCTGTGTAGCAGCCCTTGATCCTGTCAACAAAAAGGTCAAGAGAAACGATGAATTTCTGGCCGTCCTTCTTCTCAAAGTCCAGACAACCGGTATGCCCGTCAAATTCCATTTTCGAGAGTGTTATCTTATCCAATTTCCATTATCCTTTCGAAAACTCAGATGTTAGCAAATGCGTAGAACGACGTATCAAAAACATCGAGCACCTGTCTGGAAGCTGCTACGTTATGAACTCTTACCATTGCTGCGCCAAGAGAAGCAGCTGTCATGGACAGTCCGGCTGTCGCATTATCGAGCATTGCTTCTGTAGCCTGGTCACCGCCTGCAAATACTCTCGCATAGCGTTTTCTGGAAGCAGCATAAAGAACCGGGTATTTACCCTGAAGACCCATAGATAATGTTGCAGCCGTGAGCTCGGCATCTTCAATCCTGTTGGTTCCAAAACCGATACCGGGATCGGTCATTATCATGTTATCGGGAATGCCGGCCTTCTTTGCAATCTCAACGCTCTCCGTGAGTTCTCTTACGGCACGCCTGCTGATCGGCTCGTAAGCTATAGGATTCTCGCCGTTGGTTCTCTTGTTAAACATCAGGATGGCGCCTACGCCGTTATCAGCAACAACCTTAGCCATCTCCGGATCACCTCTGAAACCGGTGATGTCATTAATGATGTCACAACCAGCGGTGATAGCAGCATTTGCTGTTTCTGACTTAAACGTATCTACGGAAAGTGGAATATCAAATCTGCTTCTGATAGCTTCTAATGCGGGAATGAGTCTTTCGAGCTCTTCTTCTGCAGAAATCGGAACAGAATTAGGACCTGTTGCTTCAGCACCGAGATCGATACAATCTGCGCCCTCACGGATCATGAGTGAGCATCTGTCTACAGCAGCATCTACATCGTTGTATCTTCCGCCATCAGAAAAAGAATCAGGTGTAAGATTAAGGATACCCATTATGAGCGTCTTTTTACCTATCTCAAGCTGTCGGTTACCGCATTTATAAATTCCGCAAAATCTTCCGTCAGTTGCGTTCATTTCCCATTATCTCCTTTATACGGAACGCTGTCTGTTGATCAGAGCGAGCGCTTCGTTTCTGGTTCTTATATCCGAACGGCATCCGCCACGCATAGCAGACGTAACCGTCTTTGAACCAGGCTTCCTGATACCTCTCATTGTCATGCAGAGGTGCTCTGCTTCGAGAACTACGCATACTGATCTGGCATCAACAGCCTTCTCGATGGCATCTGCGATCTCTGAAGTGAGTTTTTCCTGCAACTGGGGTTTTCTGGAAAGTGTATCAACTATTCTCGCAACCTTTGACAGGCCGAAGATCTTTCCGTCTTTGGGAATATAAACAACATGTGCTTTTCCGTGGAAAGGAAGCAGATGATGTTCACACATTGAATAGAACGGGATATCACCTATAAGGATCATCTCATCATTTCCTTCACCGTGGAAAGTCTTAATATCCTTGCTGATATCTCTGTGAAGTCCTGCAAAGACTTCTGCATACATTCTTGCAACTCTCTGAGGTGTTTCCTGGAGACCTTCTCTGTCAGGATCTTCTCCAATTGCTTCGAGGATCTGTCTTACAGCATTCTCGATCTTCGGGAGATCCATATTCTGACGGCTCTCCTCAGGTATTGAGTTGTCATTAGCGTAATCGTACATTTAACTGTTCATCCCCTTCTCAAAGGTATTTCTTCCTGTATTCCATAGGTGTCATGCCCATCTGTTTTCTGAATGCGACATTGAATCTTTGCGGAGACGAGAATCCTGACTGCAAAGAAATAGCAGACACCTTGATCTCGTTGTTCTGAAGAAGTGCACATGCCTTCTCGATTCTCTTCTTCATAAGATAGTTCATAGGGCTTATTCCTGTTTCATCTCTGAATGCACGGGTGAAATAACCCTGGCTCAGGAATACATATGCAGCAGCTTCTGAAACGGTGATTCCCTGATCGAAATTCTCATCCATGAACTGCTTTGCAATAGCTACCAGCTCTTTTGCCTTTCCATTCTTAACTCTGAGGTTTTCTTCCCATTCGCCTCTTAATGCTCTTGAGAGAATGATCATGAGCTCAACTGTAAGCGTATGAACCATGAGATCTTTTGCATAACGGTTCTCGGCATTCTCCGTAACGATACGTTCAGCGAGCTGGTTGATCTCTTTTTTCTCGTTGCCCTTAATGACGAAGAAAGGAAGTCTTGTCATCTCGTTATCTTCTGTGATACCGAGATCAGCAAACTTCAAAAAACTCTCAAGTGAAATTTTCGCGAGTGAACCGGGAATGGATACGCTCGGTCCGGCGCTATTTGTCTTAGCCTGAACGCTCTTGCTATTACCTGTTTCTTTTGTGAGCTTAAGATCTGTCGTATCGTGTACAAAACCGAAATACAGATTCAGCATATCGGCCTTACCGCTCTTGATGATCAGCTTATGTCTGACAAGAGGTCTGATTACTACAACAGAACCTTTTGTGAGCTGAACTGTCTCACCTCCGATAACAGCCTCGATCTTACCTTCACGAAGGTACAACAGCTCATGCGAATTGTGCATGCTGTCATCAGGCAGTGAATCCTTGGTATCGTAAGAGTGTTCAAGGCCTTCAATAACTATCGGCACTGAACCTTCAGATAAGAAAACGTCATCTTCAATAGCAGATAAAAGCTTGTTTGCCATTTACTGATCCTCTCTTCAGATAAAGTTGATCGCATCAATATAGATCTCGCCGTTACGTTCCTTGTCTTCAATATAGATCCTGAGACTGTTGAGTCTGATAGGACCGTCTTCTGAATAATCAAGAGTAATCGTCTGCCAGGTAAGCTGCTGTCTGATCTCGGCCTCACCGAAATCTTCAACAATGAGCTTCTTCTTTTTCTGGTCAGGATTGAAGATCGACAACTGGATCCTCGATCTTCCGTAAATCTCAATAGGAGCGAAAAGCGATGCGTATTCAAGGCAGGGTTCGAATCCGTAGAGTGACTTATCTGTCTCATAACGGATCCTTAATGAAGCGCTGCCTGTGAGCTTGTGGATGTTATCCTGGGAAATGATTCCTTTGCCCTTAAATGTTCTGTACATTTCGAGTGTCTCGAATTCAGACTCAGGCGTTCTCTTACCGACAAATTCCAATTTATCGCAATGAGTAAAGCTCAGATCAGGTGCAAAATATGCAGGCTCCCTGTCGAATCTGAACGGAAGAATAGGAAGATCCTCACCGTTCTTGAGAGTTGCATCGTGCGGGAAAGGAGTAAAACCATAAGTAATTGACTGCGGTTCTTCGATATCGTCTCTCCAGACCATAATGCACATGCCATACAGACTCTTTGCATGAGCCGGATAGAAAATACGGTCAGCACCGGCAACTGCAAATCCTGTGATCTCACCTGTTGCATCCTGTGCATTAAGTCCTGAACCGAGATTATTGAACTTAATGATTCTCTTATTTCCTGCAATCTCTATATCGTTAGGTTCAGGTGAAGACTTACTCATCTTAGGTGAGAAATGTGTTCCCAAAGCAATGGTTGCAAGTCTCGTACCGAGGATGAAGCTGATTGTCTTATCAGGAAGGAGCATATCGTGCATGCTTACAATTCCTGAAGGCATCGAAAGAAGCTTCGTAAATGCTGTGAAGTTCTCATTGAATTCGAGAACACTGTAAGGATTCTCAAAATCAACATCATCAGGGTGCATCGTTACGAAGAGGATCGAAGGCATAACTGCTTCATCGAAAACTTCCTTCGGTTCAAACACTTCTGCAAGAGTTGTAAGAAGTCCCATGAGGAACAGATCATATCTCTCGAAGAGGAGCTCGCCCTTATCAGGTGAGAAACAGAATCCTCTTACTGCAAGATTCTTAAGAGGAACCAGCTTTGTTCTGTAGAGGATGGACATTCTGTACTTGAGCTTGATAAACTTCTTCTCGTCTTCCTCACTGAGCTTACCGGGGTTCTCCTTTTTCTCAGGGATCATATTGAAGTCGAGCTGACTTGCACTTGAGAAAGAAATATTCTCCTTGTGTCCCTTAGCATCATTAAGTGAACTGTCGCCTGCTGTCGGGAAGTCGATATCAAGCGGCTGGATGTCATCAGGATCTTCACCCTGCAACTGCTTGAGCTCATCCTGCATGCCGATGTCAATATCACCTATTTCCTTGGTCTTTTCGAATTCTTCCTTGAGTTCAACGACCATCTTCTTACGCTTGTCTATCCAAAGGAGCTTCTCATATCCCTCTTTGTCCAGATACAGGCCCATTGATTCAACGACATCTTTCAATGCCTCTACTCTGTCCATAGCGAAAGGAGCTATCCAGTTAAGGATAGTGGAATCGTTGTATGAGAGATCAACAATACCTACAGGATATGAGATCTGGTCACTCAAACGGTATGCAAAAGCAAAAGCGGAAGATGAAACTTCAGCAAGTTTCTTTGTTTCTGTAACCTTGATCCACTCAGCATTCTTGTAGTATTCCTTGTCATCTGCAGGATAAACCTCTTCACCCTCTTCAAGACCTGATCTTACAGGTGAGAAGAATCTCAGATAATTCATGACCTTACGCTTCAGAGGCGCCTTGGTCGCATTAGCTTCCTTCATAGGAATCGAGAGGAAATCAGAACCTAAGAAAACCCAGACATCACCGCATCGGATATCCGTAAGTACGGTCTGGTCAGTAAGGCACTTAAACGTAAACGTATAAGCGTCGCCTGAAGCCTTATAAGGCGGAATGGTAAAACTGAACTTTCCCTTCGAAGAAGTTGTTACTTCACGGCTTAAGATTACACCGTAGTCTGTATCAAGCTTACTGACCTTACGACCGTCAGTAGGATCCTTGACTACTTCGAGTGTGATGGTAGCACTAGGTGCAGCTACACCCTCGATCTTAAGTTCTACTCCCTGCTGGAAAACACATTTACTCGTGAGCCAGCTGGGCAAAATAATCGGATTAATTTGCATCTTTCTTACCTCGGCCAAGTGAGAATGACTTTATCCGAGTATTATACATTAAATTAAATATAAAAAGAAATTTTTAGAATTTGCCTTAAAAATGCTTAAACTTCTCCGATGAGGACTTCGATTCCCTTAGCGCGGCACAAAGCAACGCTCTCGGGAGAAGCTCCGGAATCAGTAACAAGATAATCGATCCTGTCCGCAGGAATGAATGATGATGCTGAATCAGTACCGAGCTTAGTAGAATCTATCAGCGCAACGATTTTCTTTGCACGGTCAGCGCAAAGACGCTTGAGCTCAAGTTCAAAGAAATTATCACCTGAAAGTCCTGCTTCAGCTGAAAAGCCGTTACCTGAAACAAAATAAAACTCAGCTGACAATCTTCCGATCATCTCCTTGGATGAGAGTCCTTCAATTGCACCGGAGTGCGGTCTTAACATGCCTCCGAGGATAATGATGGATTTGAAATTGCTGTTTCTCTGGAGCTCCATCGCAGTATGGATACCATTAGTAATGACCGTTACATCCTTAACCTTTTTGAGGTACGGAATCATGTGAAAAGTCGTGGAGCTCGCATCCATAAAAATGGTGTTGCCGCTGCCTACAAGGCTCGCAGCCTTTGCACCGATTGCATTCTTGAGATCAACGTGTGTAACGGCTCTGACCATATAGTTCTCGCCGCTGTATGAAGACATCTTGTGAGGTAGCTTAATACCACCGTGGAACCTTATAATGGCGCCTTCTCTTTCGAGTGCTCTAATATCAGTTCTGATGGTAGCTCCGGTTACACCGAGCCTTGTGGAGAGAACGGTCGTATTGATCTCGCCCTCTTCTGCAAGTATGTCCAGGATTTGTTTTCTTCTGTCAGGATTATTCATGCTCAAATCTTATCAAGTGAAAATCACATAGTCAAATTTCTTTCATTTACCAGGATTTCTGAAAATGCTGAAAATCCTTAGGACTGCTCCAGTTTCCGCCCCATTCCCATCCGTAAGCGGTAAACAGATCATAAGCCCTGTCAGAAGTTGTAATCATGTGATCGTAATTATCTCTGTCATAAACATAAGCTGACGCATTATCATGTGAATAATGCGCTTCACCGTCATAATACTTTACATAGGGATTCTGCTGAGGATTGATATCAATTGCCCTGCCGAGCGCATGTTTAGACAGATTTCCTGAACCAGTAGCTGTTCGATAACAGAAGCATGAAGTGTTATTCGCATCTATCGAATACCAGTCTGAATCGTCGGGATTACCTGCCCAGAAATCATCAATAAGATACATCGAATAGATCTGATAGCCTTCAGCGCAAAGGATCTCGAAGATCTCCAACACTTCACCGGCTACATCTTCATTTACAATCATCTCACCTACCTGATATTGTCCGTCAAAATTAATATGGAGCATTTTCAGATATCTGAGATCCGAAAGATAGATGTTGTCATTATCAACGTAGGACTGACCGTAAATCCTGTTAAAAATACTGTCGCCTTCTTCTATCATGTGCGAAGTGAAATATTGTGAAAGATTATCTCTGTCTATCTTATCGCTGCTTATAACGTCACCCGGAGCATATCCTGAAAGACTGGTAAGCTTTTCAGGGACAGGTGTAGCTGTCGGTTCTGGTGTGGGTGTCGGTTCAGGAGTCGGAGTAGGCTCCGGAGTTGCAGTCGGTTCAGGTGTATTCGTAGGTTCTGTAGTTGTTTCAGAAGTTATTTCTGATTCTGTCTGACTCTCAGATGACCAGTCAGATGCCTCAGTCATACCTGCTGTTAACTGCAGAATACCACCACCGTCTCTGGAAAACTTAACAATGAAAATGATGGTGCCACCGATAACGATAGCCATTCCGGCAATAAGGAGAGCCGTAACGATATTTTCTTTACGCTTTCTTTTGTCAGACACAAAAAAACTCCTTGTTTTGTCACTTTCACAACTTACCAGTCAATCTTATCACTTCTTTATTTTTTTGCTATAATGTTCCGCGATACGCGCCTGTGGTGAAATTGGCAGACACGCCAGATTTAGGTTCTGGTGAGAGATCGTGCAGGTTCAAGTCCTGTCAGGCGCACCAGAAAAAGGCTTCCCGTGGTTATCACAGGAAGCCTTTTTGCTTACGGCTCTTCGGAGCATCTTACAAAGAGTCTGTCCTTAAATGACATATCCTTCATATCAAATGCTCTTCTTCCATAAAAGACCGGTATCCCTTCCAAATCATCTTTCATATTTCTCGATTTATAAAGCAATATCATTTAATTTTTAACTTTAAACTTATGATAGAATACGAACGGAAACACAATTTCAGTTGTGATTAAGGGAGATTTGAAATGGATAACAATAACAACATTAATAATTTTCAGCAGCCCGCAGAACCTCAGACCCAGCCAGTTCAGCAACCTGTTTATCAGCAGGCTCCACAGCCCACTTACCAGCAGGCACCTCAACCTGTTTATCAGCAGGCTCCACAGCCCACTTATCAGCAGGCACCTCAACCTGTTTATCAGCAGTATCCTCAATACCAGCAGGTTCCCGGTCAGTATGGTGCTCCTGTTTATCCTGTAGATCCTGTGTTGGGTACCCCTATTCCCACAGAAGAAGAGCGCATCAAGAAAGAAAACAACAAAAAGGGTAATATCCTCTGTTTTATTTCGCTTGGCCTGATGCTCCTCCCGTATATTTCAACCGGAATTTTGGGTGGTATTGTCGAGAGTGTGGGCAGCATTGCTGATAGCTATGAATCAACATCAATAGTATCTACCATTTTTTCCACTATTGTGGGCGGATCTTATATCGGATCTTGGGTCTGCATGATCATTGCAAGAGTAAAGTATAAGAATACATTCTCTAAGGTTCTCATGTGGATTTATATCGGATTACTGATTGCGTCGGTAATCGCAGTTGTCATTCTGATAGCTATGTGCGCTTATATGTGCAGAGATTGTCAGGGTATGTAATAAATGCAATTTAACATACCCTCGTTTACTTGGTCACCATACGGGTTAGCGGTAATTACGGCTGTTGTTGTGGGCTTTGTTGTTGCGCTCATATATATGCGCAAATTTGGAGTGGCAAAACAGACCATGATATACACCAGTTTACTCACACTTGTCTGTACACTGGTTACGTCGGTACTTGTAGTTATCAGAATTACACCTGATGGTTTGGAAATGGGATTTTCAGGTCTTGGTGCTGCGGTCGGCCTGGTTGCAGGTATCTTTATTTCCGGATTGGTAATCAAAGACAAGCCTGACTATGTAATGGCATCTTTTGTAGCTTCTGCTCCGTTAATGTACGGACTCGCAAAGTTCGGATGTCTTTTTGCGGGATGCTGTCACGGAAAAGAATACACAGGTCCTATGGCGATTGTATATCACGGTGCCAATGCAGGTTCCTATTTCCCGACTCAGCTTATTGATATGGCATCTTTCATTATTGTGTTTGTCATTTCATCTATTCTTATTTTCAAATTGAAAAACAAGCTCAAGGCAATCTATATTACTTTCGCGATACTTATACCTGTCAGATATGCTTTGGAGTATCTTAAGTACTACCACGAAGGGCACATTATCGAATCCGGCCAGCTCAAAGTTCTCTTAGCCGGAGTTATTGCTGTCGGTCTTATATTTATTTGGCAGAAGGTTCTAAAAATCAAGTATCGTTGACACCATATAAACCCTTAATGTATATTATTTTAGGAATAAGGCTTTAACAATCGAGGGGTAGATTATGGCTATTTGGGATACACCAATGGAAAACAACGGGAAATACAGTCCTTCCCGTATTAAAAGATTCTCAGCTGACTCAGCCAAGTGTCCGAATTGTGCTTCAAATCTGACATACAATTTGGAGCATGAAGCTCTGTTGTGCAAAAACTGCGGCGGTCTTTTTGAACCTGAAACTCTGGACAAAGTCGGTTCATGCGGTTTTGCAACACCAGAGAAAAACTACGATGGCACAATCGAAGTCAGCAAAGATGACGAGAGCCGTCAGGAAGTAGTTTGTAATGCCTGTGGTGCTGAAATCATTACGGATAAAAACACCGCTTCAACATTCTGCGCCTTTTGCGGTTC
>JAEEGL010626753.1_pt1 | contig 12859 bp, 12 predicted proteins | sample 9134231 | NCBI WGS metagenome assembly JAEEGL01 (sample SAMN16246548, study PRJNA631951) | gut metagenome | biome: gut microbiome; feature: rumen; material: fiber-attached | host: Bos | place: Iran: Karaj | collected 2018-10
AAAATAAGTGGAAAATAAGTACCTTTGCACTCCAATGGAGATAATTCGTGACATAGAAAAGACGAGAATGGTGGTAAAATGCGCGGCCACCATCGGCGTGTTTGACGGTGTCCATGCTGGTCATCGGCAGGTCATCAAACATCTGGTTTCTACCGCCAAATTCCCTCATCTGGCGTCGATGGTCATCACTTTCGACCGTCAGCCTAGACAACTGTTCGACCCTCAGTTTCGTCCCCAACTGCTGACGACGCAGGAGGAAAAGGAACGGGAAATCGAGCGGTTGGGTGTCGATTTCTTAGTGGTGTTGCCTTTCACAAAGGAGATGGCGCAACTCTCAGCCCGTGACTTCATGGCGCAGATCCTCAAGGAGAAGCTGAACGTGAAAAGTCTCCAGATAGGCTACGACAACCGCTTTGGACATGACAGGACGGAGGGTTTCGATGATTACTGGCGCTACGGTCAGGAACTGGGCATCAACGTGTATCAAGGCATTAAGTTGTCATTTCAGGATTATCACTTTGCCATCTGCTCGTCAAACATTCGCAGCCTGTTGGCTGATGACGGTGACATTGAGACGGCTACCGTTATGCTACAACATCCCTACCAGATCTCCGGCAAAGTGATGCCAGGCGAGCATATCGGCCACCAGTTAGGCTTCCCCACGGCCAACATAGAGCCCGACAACCCCTTCAAACTGATTCCAGCCTGCGGCGTGTATGCAGTATGGGCTCAGATTATTAATGGAGGGGTAGCGATGCCTGCGATGATGAACATCGGCACACGACCCACTTTCGACGGCAGAAACCGCACCTTAGAGGTGAACATCCTGGACTTTGACGGCGACCTCTACGGACAGACGGTACTCATCACGTTTGTGACAAGACTGCGTGAGGAAAGGAAGTTCGAATCGCCCGAGGCTTTGGTGGCTCAGCTGAAGATAGACCGTGAAAGGGTGAAGAGAGCCACAGATTACACAGATAATCACAGAAAGAAAGAGATTAACACAGAAAAGTGAATCCTATATGAAGAATGCCATTATCTATACGTTTGTGTTCCTCGCCTTCCAGGTGATGGGTGGCTTTATCGTCGACGGCATCTGGCGATGGGCTTTCGGAAAGGGTGCCATGAGCGACGCAACAGGCATCATTGTCACGACGGCAGTGTTCACATTCATCACTGTGGCCGTATTTCTGCTGGCCAGATGGTGCGAAGTGTCACGGAACTGGATTCGGAAACGTCCCTGGGTGACGCTGATATGGTGTGCCGTCGCGGCCATCGGTGCCATCATCCCCTCCATCTGGTTCCAGGAACACATGCCCGAGCTGCCGAATATCGCCGAAGATACGTTCGACATGATCATGAAAGAACGCTGGGGATATGTCACCATAGGACTGTTGGCGCCTTTGGGCGAGGAGTTGGTATTCCGCGGAGCTATTTTGCGGTCACTGTTGAACTGGTGCAGCAAAGCCTGGACAGCCATTGCCATCTCGGCACTGCTCTTTGCCGCCGCCCACATGAACCCGGCCCAACTACCGCATGCCTTCGTGATAGGTCTTTTGTTAGGATGGCTGTATTACCGTACTAACAGTATCATTCCAGGAATGGTGTATCACTGGATCAACAACTCTGTGGCCTACGTGATGTATAACCTCTACCCCAATCCCGACCTCACACTGACGGATCTCTTCGGTTCTGAACGGACAGCGCTGATGGCAGTGGGCTTCTCGCTCTGCATCTTCCTGCCGGCTCTGTTCCAGCTGAACATGAGACTGAAAAGGTGAAAGGGAAAGAAGCGAAGTGGGCTGCGACCTCTCGGTGCAGCCCATAACTTCATTTAGTACTTAATAAATTTGAGAGAATCGAAACTTCACAGTTTCATAATAATATAGAAAGCATAGAAAAAATTCATTCCAGATAGGTGGAGTTCTCCTTGGCGGGTGCCTGGATGGTGTCACTCACGTTCTCCGCCTGGATCGTAGTCAGTACATTGACCGTATCTGCCAGTTCCTGCTGGGCCTTCACATAAGCTCCCCGGGGATCTTCCCAGATGTCCCATGGTGCCTGAGCAGCATTGCCCAAGGTCAGGACAATGGCCACGATGGCGGCGGCCTTGAACAGAGGCATCAGGCGATCCTTCAGCGAGACGGTCTTGGCCACAGGAGCCTCTCCAATCTGCTCAAGGATACGGGCATCGAAGTCCTCGCCCAACGGTTCTTCCTTCTGCATCTCACAGACGAAGAGCGGCTGGAACTTCCGAAGATTCTCAGGAATATCCGGCTGGCTGAAGAACGTACGGAGAATCGACTCCTCCTGCAGAGTGGTCTCACCCTCCCAGTAACGTTCCAATAGCTGTTCGATGTACTTATAATCCATAATTCTCTGTCTTTATAAATTGCTGCTTGATCTGTTGTCGTGCCCTGAAGATATTGATTTTCACCTGCTCCTCAGTGACTTCCAGTATCTGCGCTATTTCCTTGTAACTCTTGCCCTCGAACTCCCGTAGCTGCATGCAACTGCGCTGTTTCTCAGGCAAGTTGTCGATGAGCTGCCTGACAAGTGCGATGCGGTCGCGCTGCATGGCCTGTTCCTCAGGATTGGATGAATAGCTGTGGTCGGCTGTGTCGCTGCCCTCGTCCAGGCTTGGATTCTGGTTTTCCGCCTTCCTCGTCTTGTCAACGGCGATGTTCCGGCAGATGGTGAGACAGAAGGCTTCGATGGAGTCGAGCTCCTCCCAGCGGTCACGCCTGTTCCAGACCTTGATCATCGTCTCCTGAACCACGTCCTCCGCCTCCGCCGGATTGAGAGTGATGCGGAGCGCGAGCCTGTAGAGCTCATTTTTCAGCGGAAGGATATCATTCCGGAAACTGATCTTTTTCATCCTCTCTAAATTAAATGACGATTGGGAAACGGAAAAGTTACAATAAAAGGCGAAAATTTTCGCCTTTTTATTGAATGACGGTGCCACTATGCCCGTCGATGGCGGTGGCAAGGGTAATGATTACACGGGAGACACCGGCATCGATAGCGGCAAGGGCATTCTCGATCTTCGGCAACATGCCGCCGCTGATGGTGCCGTCTTCCTTATATTTAATAAAGTCCGCGCGCGTGATGGTAGGGATCACCGAGTCGTCATCGTCAGGATAGCGGAGAACACCTTTCTTTTCGAAACTGAATACCAGCGTCACGTCATAGTACGGAGCGAGGGCCTTGGCCGTCTCCGAGGCGATGGTGTCAGCATTGGTATTAAGAATAATTCCCTGACCATCGTGTGTCAGTGGTGCCATCACAGGAGTGACGCCTTCCTCGATGAGCCGGCTGAGCATCTTGCCGTCAGCACGGTCTACATCACCCACGAAGCCGAAGTCGATGCCATCTTTCAGCGGACGCTTATGGCTTCGAATGACATCCATATCGGCTCCCGTCAATCCTAAGGCGTTCACACCGTTGGCCTGCAGACGGGCTACGAGGTTCTTGTTCACCAGGCCGCCATAGACCATCGTCACCACACTGAGCATGTCGGCATCGGTGATGCGACGGCCACCCACCATCTTCGACTCGATGCCGAGGGCTTCCGCCACCTTCGTGGCCTTTCGGCCGCCACCATGCACCAGCACCTTCCTTCCCTCAATAGCACTGAAGTCCTTGAGCAGCTGCGAGAGCTGGGCCTCGTCTTCCACGACAGCCCCACCCACCTTTACAATCGTTAGCTTCTCTTTCATTTTTGTTATAACGCTATGTCGTTATGACGTTATTCCAAATAAGTATATCCGTAGAGTCCAGAGCGGTAGTTGCTCAGGAACTCCTTGCCCTCTTCGAGTGAGATCTTACCCTGCTTCACACTCTTGGCCACCCAGACCTCCAACTGGCGGACAAGCTTCTTGGGATTATACTGCACATACTCAAGCACCTCCTCCACCGTCTCGCCGTCGATGATCTGGTCGATATGATAGGTACCGTCTTTCTCAGAAATATGCACGGCGTTCGTATCGCCAAAGAGATTGTGCATGTCGCCGAGAATTTCCTGATAGGCGCCCACGAGGAACACACCCAAGTAGTAAGGTTCGTTCTTTTTCAACGGATGCACGGGCAGCGAGTGGGTGTTATGCCTATTGGTAGTGAAATTGGCGATCTTTCCGTCCGAGTCGCAGGTGATATCCTGGATGGTGGCATTCCGCGTGGGACGTTCGTCGAGTCTCTGGATAGGCATGATAGGAAAGACCTGGTCGATGGCCCACGAGTCGCTGAGACTCTGGAAAAGCGAGAAGTTACAAAAGTACTTGTCTGCCAATAGCTTGTCGATCTTCATCAGTTCCTCGGGGATATGCTTCAGACTCTTGGCGAGGGCGTGGATCTCATGACACACACTCCAGTACATTGCCTCCACCTCGGCACGCGTCTTCAGGTCGACGATGCCATGCGAGAAGAGGTCAAGCACTTCCTCACGGATCTGTTCAGCATCGTGCCAGTCCTCCAGCACATTACGGGGCGAGAGGTTGTCCCAGATTTCATAGAGGTCCTTCACCAACTGATGGCTATTCTCGTCGGGTTCGAACTCCTCCGGCATCTCGGGCAATGAGGCCGTCTCCAGCACGTCGATGACGAGCACGGAGTGATGGGCTGCCAACGAACGGCCGCTCTCTGTGATGATATTCGGATGCGGCAGGTCGTTCTTATTGGCGGCATCAACGAAGGTATAGATACAGTCGTTGACATACTCCTGGATGGAATAGTTGACTGACGACTCACTCGACGGCGAACGCGTTCCGTCGTAGTCGACGCCCAGACCGCCACCGCAGTCGACAAAGTCGACGTTATAACCCATCTTATGCAGCTGGATATAGAACTGTGAGGCCTCGCGGAGGGCCGTCTGGATGCGGCGGATCTTCGTGATCTGCGAACCTATATGGAAATGGATGAGCCTGAGACAATCGCGCATGTCCTTCTTGTCTAACAGTTCCAGTGCCTCTAAAAGCTCCGCACTCGTCAGGCCGAACTTCGAAGCGTCGCCGCCACTCTCCTCCCATTTACCGGAGCCGCTGGAAGCCAGTTTGATGCGGATACCGATGTTCGGACGGATATTCATTTTCTTGGCTTCACGGGCGATAATCTCCAGCTCGTTCATCTTCTCCACGACGATGAAAATCTGCTTACCCATCTTCTGTGCCAACAGCGCCAGTTCGATGTAACTCTGGTCTTTGTAGCCGTTGCAGACGATGATCGAGTCACTTTGGCACTGCATGGCGATGACGGCATGCAGCTCGGGCTTCGAGCCGGCCTCCAGACCGAGGTTGAACTTCCTTCCGTGCGAGATGATCTCCTCGACCACGGGCTGCATCTGGTTCACCTTGATGGGATAGACCACATAGTTCTCACCCTTGTAGTCGTACTCCTTGGAGGCTTTCTTGAAGCAACTCCATGTTTTCTCAATGCGGTTGTCGAGAATGTCGGGGAATCGCAGCAGGACAGGCGACTGCACATCGCGCAGCGACAGTTCGTCCATCACTTCCCGGAGGTCGATTTGCACCTCGTCCTTGCAGGGGGTTACAAACACGTTTCCTTCTTCATTGATTCCGAAATAGGAAGTACCCCAGCCATTGATGTTGTACAGTTCCCTGGAATCCTCAATCGTCCATTTCTTCATTTTCTTTATTATTGGTGGTGCATGGCGGGTAAAACCCTTTTTATATTCCTAGCAATGCGCGCATCTTGGCCACACTGATCTTGATTTTTTCGTAATTCTCCAGCAGGTTCACGTCGAGTGTATGCTTGGCCTTGGCGTAATAGGGCTCGCGCTTCTCCAGTTGGTCGGCTATGAACACTTGCATCTCCTCTGGTGTCTTGTTTTTCAGCAGGGGACGTTCCGTCTTGCCCATCTTCAGATGTCCGTAGAGCACTTCGGGCGATGCCTTCAGATAGACCGTTTCGCCTTGTCCGTTCATATAGTCCATGTTGTCGAAGAAGCAGGGGGTTCCGCCGCCGCAGCTGATGATGACATTCTCAAACTCAGCCACTTCATGGAGCATGTTGTGTTCAATCTTGCGGAAACCTTCCTCCCCGCGTTCGGCAAATATCTGGGCTACCGTCTTGCGCATACGGCTTTCGATGTACCAGTCGAGGTCATAAAACGGAATTCCCAGATCCTTCGAGAGCGCCTTGCCCACGGTGGTCTTGCCAGAACCCATATACCCTACGATGATAATCCTTGTCATAGTCTTCTAACTGTTAACCTGCGGGAGTGAACTATTTCTTTGTCTTATTGATGATGTCCATACACTCGGCAAGTGTCAGCTCTGTAGCCTTGGCGTGCAAGGCTTTCGGCAACCGGTAGTTCTTGCCGTCGTAGGCCAGATAGGGACCGTAACGCCCCGACTTCACTTCGAGCTTCGGATCCTCAGCAAACTGTTTCAGATGGCTCTGCTGCTCTTGCTGTTTTTTCTCCTGAATCAGTGAAATGGCTGTCTCCAGCGTGATCGACATCGGGTCTTCGCCTTTAGGAAGACTGACATATTTCTTGTTGTGAAGCACGTAGGGTCCGAAGCGGCCGGCACCGATAATCACCTCGCTGCCTTCATATTCACCGAGGGTGCGAGGTAGTTTAAACAGTTCCAGGGCTTCTTCCAGCGTGATGGTGTTCAGGCCCTTGTCTTTGGGCAGCTGGGCAAAGCGGGGCTTCTCATGATCCTCTGCCGTACCAATCTGTACCACAGGGCCGAAGCGGCCAATCTTCACGAAGACGGGCTTGCCGGTCTTGGGCTCTTTTCCCAGCTGCCGTTCGCCGGCCTTATGCTCCTCACGTGCGTTCATTGTCTTTTCCACCGTAGGTTCGAAGTTCTTGTAGAAGTCCTTCAGCATCTTGGTCCAAGCCTCCTTGCCTTCGGCAATCTCGTCGAACTCCTGTTCCACCTTGGCCGTGAAGTTATAGTCCATGATGGCGGGGAAGTATTTCATCAGGAAATCGTTCACCACGGTTCCGATGTCTGTAGGCAGCAACTTGCCCTTGTCGGAGCCCACCATTTCCTTGCGTGTCTTCTGGCTTACCTTGATGCCTTTCAGCGTGTCGATGGTGTAGATACGCTCTTCGCCTTTCTTGTCACCCTTCTGCACGTACTCGCGCTGCTGGATGGTCGAGATGGTGGGTGCATAGGTAGAAGGACGGCCGATGCCGAGTTCTTCCAGTTTGTGTACCAGAGAGGCCTCCGTGTAGCGCAGCGGTCCTTGGGTGAAACGTTCCGTAGCCGTAATCTCCCGGCGCTGCAGCACGTCGCCCGCCTTCATCTCGGGCAGTATGCGGCTGTCGTTGTCGTCTTCATTTTCGTTCTCATTCTCCTCGATACTCTCGCGGTAAACCTTGAGAAAACCGTCGAATTTCACAACCTCGCCGTTGGCAATGAAGTTCGATTTCAGCGCTTTTCCATTGTCTTTGATCTCAATGGTCACCGTGGTTTTCTCTATCTGGGCATCAGCCATCTGGCAGGCAGCGGTGCGCTTCCAGATCAGTTCGTAGAGTTTCTTCTCTTGGGCCGTGCCCTGAATCTCCGTGTTCTCCATGTAGGTGGGGCGGATGGCCTCGTGGGCTTCCTGTGCACCCTTCGATGAAGTGTGGTACTGGCGCACCTTGCTGTATTCCTCACCCCATAGCTTGATGATTTCCTGCTTGCTGGTGTTGATGCAAAGACTCGACAGGTTGACCGAGTCAGTACGCATATAGGTGATCAATCCGTGCTCGTAGAGATGCTGTGCCACCATCATCGTCTGACTCACGGTGAAGCCCAGTTTGCGGGCTGCTTCCTGTTGCAGGGTGGAGGTGGTGAAGGGGGGTGCCGGTGTACGCTTCAAAGGTTTTTTCTGGATATCGGTGATCGTGAAGTCAGCCGTCTTGCAGAGTTCCAGGAATTCCTCCACTTCTTCGTGAGTCTTGAATCGGGTATCCAGTTCGGCTTTTACCTCACTTTGCGATCCGTCGGCGTTGGTAAGGCCGAAAAGCGCACTCACACGGTAGTAGGGTTCGCTCTTGAAATTCTGAATTTCACGTTCGCGTTCCACGATAAGCCGTACGGCCACACTCTGTACGCGGCCTGCAGAAAGGGCGGGCTTCACTTTGCGCCAGAGCACGGGTGAAAGTTTGAAACCTACCAGACGGTCGAGCACACGACGGGCCTGCTGGGCATTCACCAGGTTCATGTCCAGATGGCGTGGCTCTTCGATAGCCTTCAGAATGGCAGGTTGGGTTATTTCGTGGAAGACAATGCGGTTCGTGTTCTTTTCGTCCAGCCCAAGCACCTCACACAGATGCCAGGAGATAGCCTCTCCCTCGCGGTCTTCATCGGATGCGAGCCAGATTTTCTCTGCCTTTTTAGCGTTCGACTTCAGTTCGCTCACCAGCTTCTTTTTCTCTTCTGGAATCTCATAGTCGGGTTCCAGCGTATCCATGTCGATACTGATTTCCTTCTTCTTCAAGTCGCGGATGTGCCCGTACGACGACATCACCTTGAAGTCTTTACCTAAGAACTTCTCAATGGTTTTTGCCTTTGCGGGGCTCTCAACTATCACTAAGTTTTGTTGCATATAATATGTATTGAATTTGATTTCGGGCTGCAAATGTAGAACAAAAAAATCGCATACACCTTATTATATATGCGATTTTTTCTTTTTTTAACCTTTTCGGGCGGTTTTAAGGTTTGAATGAAGCCTTAAATCTGCCTATGGCCTGACGGATGCTCTGCAGTCCGAAAAGCTCTGGACTTAAGTCTGTTACGGGAATCCACAACACTTCGGCTGCATCGTCGGCAGGTGTTGCCGTGGCGCAGCCTTTTGCCGTACATTGGAAAAACAGATCCATTGTTGGGATGGGAAACTGGCTATATACGTAGGTGTTGGGTAGCGAGAAGAGAAAAACCGTCTGCCCGATGGGAAGGCCGGTCTCTTCCATCACCTCGCGGGCAACGGCTTCCTCGGCGGTTTCACCGATATCGGTAAAGCCGCCGGGGAGGTCGAGCGTTCCCTTAGCTGGTTCTTTGGCGCGCCGCACCACCAGCAGTTCCTTCCTTTCGTTGAGGATAAAGGCTGCTACAGCCGCACTGGGATTCAGAAAAAACTCAAATCCGCAGTTCTCGCATCGGCGACTTTTCTCCGATGAAATGGCGAATTTTTGTGACCCGCAGGCAGGGCAGTACTTGAATTTATCTAAACAATGCATCAACCCAATCACCAATTATCCGTGCGGAAGGGGAACAGCGGAAGACCGGCTGCATTCTTCAGGTTGCCAATCTGGAAGTTCTTGAAACAGTAGCGGATGGCTACGGGCTTCTTCACTTCGGGAGAAGAGATACGGATGGTCTCGTCCCAGTAACCGCCGCCGGGCTGCCAGAAGTGCACGGCCTTGGCCGGATGGAACACACGGTCTTCTCCAGCAAGTTCAAATCCTTGGATGTCTTCGAATCGGCTGATGGCGCCAAGCGTGTTATCGAGGTGGATATCCACATAGTCGTCCGTCACTTTCATGTCCTTATACGATGGACTCATGCAGCCCACGGCCTGCATCCCGTAGGTCTTGTTCAGCGCGAGATAGGCCAGTCGCTGACCTACGGGTTTCTTCTGTGCCGGGTGAATCTGCGTGGTCTCGTAGGGATAGGCCAGGTCGTTCGTGCAGACCAGACCGCTGTTGGGGATTATCTTCGAAGCCTTATATTGCTGTTCGCGCAGGCGAGCTCCGTTGTCGGCGTTGATATTGTCGTAATGATAGGGCGCAATCTCCACGAAATAGAAAGGAATCTCACCCAGTCCGAATTGGCTGCGCCATTGATCTACGAGAATCTTCATCCTTTCAGAGTATTGGTCGCCGGGGTCACCCACGTTGGAACAGCCCTGATAGTAGAGGATTCCCTTCACGGTATAGTTCAGGATAGGATTGAACGTGCCGTTGCCCCAGAGCATGGCGCGGTGGTAGTCCCATTCTTTCTTGAAGGCCACGATGCCGGCAGAATCTGTCGGCTCCTTGGTATATTTCTGGAGATTCTCCTTCGTCAGCCAGCTTTCCACGCGGCTGCCACCCTTGTTGGCCATGATGAGGCCCACAGGAACGTCGAGCGCCTTGTTGATAACCTGGGCGAAGAAGTAGCCCGTGGCCGAAGCTTCTCCTACCGTCTGGGGCGAAACGGCATTCCACTTCGTGGGTTGAGAGTTCCACTGGGGTTCTACGCGCATCACGGATGGAATCTTCACATAATGCACATAGCGGTATTGATTGGCGTTGACCACCTCGTCGTTATATCCTTCCACGGGGCAGTTGCCAAATCCTTTCACGGGCATCTCCATGTTCGATTGTCCGGCGCAGACCCACACCTCGCCGATCAGAACGTCGTTGACGGTCAGCCGCTCGCCGTCGTCGAAGGTGACGCTATAGCTATTGTAGGAAGCTGCCGGAGTCTTCACTTTCACGATGAAATCGCCCGTTTTTGAGGCTTTGGCCGTATAAACGGCATTGTTCCACGATGTGGTGACCTTCACTTCCTTAGCGGTAGTCTTGCCCCATAGTCTTGCCTCTGTATTCTGTTGAAGAATCATGTTGTCGCCCAGACAGTAGGGCAGCGTCACTTTGGCCTGTGCGCTCATGGCGAGCGCCAACGTGGCCGTCAGAATTAATTTTCTCATAATGCTAATAGTTTATAAACTTTTTGCAAAGGTACTATTTTTTATTGTTATTTTATTATCTTTGCAGCCAAAACATTTTAAGTATGAGACATTTATTAATCCTAATCGCCATGATGGCAACTACATTGACGGCTCAGGCCGATAAACCTTTCGAACTGAATCTGTGGCAGGGTAAGCCCAAAGTGAAGAGTTCCGATCCCAATGATACGGCTAAGATATACGTGTATCTGCCTAATAAAAGTCAGGCCACGCGCCGTGCCGTCTTGATCTGTCCGGGCGGCGGCTATTCCCATCTGGCCATGGATCATGAAGGCAAGCAGGTGGCCGAATGGCTCAATCAGATCGGTATTGCCGGCATCGTACTGAAATACCGCATGCCTCATGGCAAGCGCGAAGTGCCTATCTCCGATGCGGAGGAAGCCCTTCGGCTCGTACGTGCCAATGCTGCGCAATGGAATATCAATCCCAATGACGTAGGCATTATGGGTTCTTCGGCTGGCGGTCATCTGGCCTCCACCATTGCCACGCACGCCAAGAAAGGCGAAGCTCCTAATTTCCAGATTCTTTTCTATCCGGTGATTACGATGATGCCCGACATCACGCACAAGGGTTCTCACGACAATCTCTTGGGTGCTGACGCCAAGGCCCGCTATGAAAAGGAATATTCCAACGATCTGCAGGTTAGCCGATTGACGCCTCGGGCTTGGGTTGCCCTTAGTGATGACGACCATGCCGTCTTGCCTGCCAATGGTGTCAGCTACTATCAGGCTTGCTACAAGCACGATGTGCCCGCCTCGCTGCATGTCTATCCTTCGGGAGGTCATGGCTGGGGCATGCGCTCCTCGTTCAAGTATCACATCGAAATGCTGCTCGAACTGAAAGCCTGGCTCCAGAGCTTCTAAAAAAAAGAAGACCCACCCCGGCCCTCCCTATGAGGGAGAACGGATGGACAAGATAATCTCTGTTCGGCCGAATTTGCAATTCGGCCGCTGCGAGTTGGGGGATTTGCAATCCCCCTTCCTTCGCAGTAATTTACCGACGTATGTAATCGAATTAAAAACTCTTATACTCACGGCAGGCGAATTACAAATTCGCCTGAACGGGGAGTTCCACTTTACGTGAGTTAAACGAGCAACTTCGTAACACAAAATTGCCTGGAAACAACTGGCGAGTAAACGATCCTGGACATTTACATTTGAAAAGAAGATAATATAGTATATAATTGAAAAATGAAGTATTTGAAATTTTTAGAGAAAAGAGTATCAAACACGGAGGAGAAAGATTCTTTTTTGTATAAACTTTTGCGTAAAGCAATTAGTTTTATCTTCTCAAATCCGAATCCAGATTTTGATCACTTGTATTGTTTGGTAGAAACGTGGTATATCGAATATGACGAGACGTGTGAAAAAGACGGAACTGTTCGCGAAGTGGGAAGAGATACTTTTGGAAGAATTATCGTGAAAGACCCTGATGAGAGAAATTATGGCTTTTGGAATGATACGAATATGGGGCTTAACGATTTTATCATGCATAAGCATGCCGAATATATTAGCCAAGAAGAGTTTGAATCCGCCTCGAGTGAGAAACTCGTAAAAATTGACGAAGCTTAAAAATCGCCGGAGATTACGGGGTCGGTTCCCCGTTCACATAATACACGTAAGAAAAAGTTTTCCCTGCTCACAAGGGATCTGTCCCCCTGTGCTCCAAAATCGCCCATTTCATCGGAAGCAAATCACTTTGTTTACTTTTGTTAAGTTGTTTTTTTTTGCAGATTGAATTAAAATGAATAACTTTGCATTAAATTAATAATTATGAATATCACCGACATTTGTTCGCAAAAACAATATTAAAGAATAAGATATGAAAAAAAATTTGTTTATTTTTATTTGTTGCCTTCTCATATGCAGAGTAGCCATAGCACAGGAGCAAGAAGATAAGAAAGAAAAGATTGTGAAAAATTTTCCTCACGCTATTATTTATTTGAAAGATGGTACGACTGCTGAAGGTTATCTTCAGAATTTCGTTAAATTTATGTATAGCATTTATCGTATACCCAGTGCGTCGGACTCGGTGATAGTATTAAAGCCAGACGCAAAGCTTTTCTCTAAAAGTAGTAAGTTTAAAAACTGTGACATCGACAGTATGGCAATGTGGTATGACAAATATCCCGATATGAAAACAAAATGGGAACCACAGTTCGTTGACTTCA
>JAEEGL011053686.1_pt1 | contig 12859 bp, 9 predicted proteins | sample 9134231 | NCBI WGS metagenome assembly JAEEGL01 (sample SAMN16246548, study PRJNA631951) | gut metagenome | biome: gut microbiome; feature: rumen; material: fiber-attached | host: Bos | place: Iran: Karaj | collected 2018-10
CATTACCCTGCGGGACGGCATGTTAGGCGACGTGGCCCCCACCGTCCTGTCCCTGCTGGGTATAGAAGCGCCGCAGGAAATGACCGGCCGCAGCCTGATTGAACGGGACGAGGTTCGCGGAAAAAAGGTGATGCTGATCATCCTGGACGGCTGGGGATACGGCACCCGGGACGATAACGATGCCATTTTCCTGGCGGATACGGCCGGATGGGACGCGCTGCTGAAAGCCTGGCCCAACAGCAAATTGCAGGCGTCCGGGGAAAATGTGGGCCTGCAGGCCGGAAAACCCGGCAATTCCGAGGCGGGCCACACCAATTTGGGCGCGGGCCGCGTGGTGGCCCAGGACGACGTGCGCATGGACAGCGCCATCCGCAGCGGTTCCTTCAGGCAGAATCCCGTTTTCCTGAAAGCCATCGGGGACGCGAAAAAAAGCGGCCATGCCCTGCATCTGATCGCCTACCTGACCCACAAATCCAGCCACGGCTGCATCGACTATCCCCTGATGCTCACCGAAATGGCGGAGGGCGTGCCCGTGTGGCTGCATATCATCTTTGACGGCCGCAGCACCGCCCCCGGCAGCGCGCCGGAACTGCTGAAAGAGCTGGAAGGGGAATTGGACCGCATCGGCCGGGGCCGCATCGCGGACGGCACAGGCCGCGGCATCGCGCTGGACCGGGACGGCAACTATGAAAAGGTGCGCAGGGCCTACGAAGCCATGGTGCTGGGCAAAGGAACGCAGTACGCCTGAATCTGAGCAAAAGAGGTGCGCCCATGAAACAATATGACGTGATGATCGTGGGCCCGGCCACCCGGGACGTGAACATCGACTATACAGGCGAAGAAAGCCGCATCGTGGGCGGCGCGGTCACCTTCTGCACCCCCGCCGCGGCGGCTGCCGGCGCCAGCGTATTCGCGGCCGTCAAAGCGGCCCCCCAGGACGGGGAAGTGCTCCGCGCTTTCCGCCTGCCGGAGGAAGACCGGGCGATCCTGCCTTCCCGGCATACCACGGAAATGCGCAATCAGTATTTCACCGCAGACCGGGAAAAGAGAGAAGCTTCCTGCCCGGCCCAGTCCGATCCGATCCTGCCGGAGGAGATCCCGCCCGTATCCCGGAAGCTGACCCATTTAGCGGGGCTTTTGTACGGCGATTTTCCCAACGAACTGCTGGACAGCCTGAAAAATCAAAGCAGGCTCACCGCCGATATCCAGGGCTTTCTGCGGTGCAATGAGAACGGCAGCCTGGTGTTTCACGACTGGGCGGACAAGCGAAAGTATCTGCCTTACTTTGATATCCTGAAAACGGACGCGGCGGAAGCCGAAATCCTCACCGGGCTTTCCGACCGCCGGGAAGCAGCCCGGCAGCTGCTCCTTTGGGGCGTGCCGGAGGTGCTCATTTCCTACAATACGGAAATGCTGGCCTATGACGGCAAAACCATGTGCGCCTTCCCCGTGAAATCCAGGAATTTAAGCGGCCGCACAGGCCGGGGCGATACGGTGTTCGGAAGCTATATCGCCATGCGCGCCCTGGGCGCGGACATCAGCGAAGCCCTGCGCTACGCCACCGCCTGCGTATCCCTGAAAATGGAGACCCCCGGGCCCTTTGCCGGTACCCGCGCCGACGTGGAAGCCTACCTGAAAGCGTTTTATTGATCCGTTGACCGACGCAAAAAGCCCTCCGCCGCGAATCGCGTATTCACGGCGGAGGACTTTTTGCGTTTTCTGCTTTTCCATGCCCGGATTCCGGGAAACGGCAGCAGGGCAGGCTGATCAGAACTCAATGCCCTCAAAGCCCTGCCATACGTTTTTCCCGCTGTATTTCATGGCGGCGGCCTGGCCCCGCAATACCTTCAGCACCGGTAAAGCCATTGCTTCCTGCTCCATCTCCCCCGGATAAACATGGATCGGGGCGATCCACCCGCAGCGTTCCCGGATGCCCGCGGCAATATCGTCGAACCGCATCAGGCCGCCGGTCAGCAGGATCGCGTCCACTTTGCCGCTGAGCACGGCGCTCATGGCGCCGATATGCTTGCAGATTTGGTAAATCATTGTATTCCAGACCAGCGCCGCCTTTTTATCGCCCTGCTCCAGCAGCCCGTGAACGGTATTGGCGTTGGATGTGCCGAACAGGCTGACAAACCCGCCGGACCTGGAGCACATCCGCCTTACGTCGTCAATGGAATGGGCTTCGATATAGTCCAGCAGCGCCAGCACCGGCACGCTGCCGATCCGTGTGGGGGCGAACGGGCCTTCGCCGTCCGCGCCCATGGTGCCGTCGATCATGCGGCCATGATCATGCGCGCTGACGGTCACGCCGCCGTCGATGTGGGCCACGATGAAGTTGCATTCATCATAACGGCGGCCCAGGGATTCGGCATGCGCCTCCGCCACCGCTTTGGGATTCAGCACATGAGAGTGGCCCACCCGATAGAGCCCGCGGATACCGGTCAGGCGCGCGTAATCGCAGTATTCGTCCACGTTGGTGGGGTTCAGCGTGTAGGCGGGGCGATGATAGGTGAGGGCGAATTTCCAGGCCAGCATCACGCCCAGCTTCGCGGCGTGTTCGCTTCCGCCCACAGCCGCTTCCGTGTCGTCGTACAGCTTCTGATCAATGATCGTCACGCCGCTGGGCTGCGTGCACGCGCTGCCGCCGCGGCCCACGAACACATCGATTTCCGATGGATCCACCCCTTCCTGCGCCAGCATATCCAGAATCACCTTATACCGAAAAGGCACCTGGCCGTTTACGTGGGAAAATTGCAGCAGCACCGGCGCGTCATGAAACTGGCTTCTTTGAAACAGTTCTTTTTCATTGCCAAACAGACTGATCTTGGTCGATGTGGAACCGGGATTGATGACCAGCAGCTTATATACTTTTTCCATATCCGTTCTTCATGATCGGGAAGCTCCCCCTTGGAACGCTTCCGTCCGCTCCTTTTTCTTTTTCGTATTTCCGGGCTGCCCTGCGTTCGCCGCGCGGCAATCGCGGCTTTTCCGCAGGCAGGCGCAGCGCCTTATCCTTATTCTTCATGACCGCCTGATTTCCTGCTTTCTTCTTTCCTTTTTATGGTTTTTTCGTCGCCGGATACGGCATTTGTTTTGCATTCGCTTCCTGCCAGACGGGAAAAACGGGGTCATTGCATTGAAATTCCCGGCGCTGCAAACCTGCGGGCCGCCATGACGGAAAGGGGGATGATTCGCCTCTTGACTTAAAGCATACTCTATGGTATATGATCCAGTTGCAGGATGAATGACCGCCGCGCGCATGCAGGCCATTGCGCGCCATGAAACCGCGGCGCAGGAAGGATATCCGCAGAAGGAGAAAGAAACGGAAATGGAAAACAAGCTAAAGGTTTTGATGCTGAACGGAAGCCCGCGGGAGAATGGCAACATCGCCCTCGCTTTCCGCGAGATGGAACAGGTTTTTTCCGAAAACGGCGTGGAATATGAAAATATCCTCCTTGGAAATAAAGCCATCCGGGGCTGCATTGCCTGCGGAACATGCCGGAAAAACGGAAAATGCGTATTTGACGACGCCGTCAACGAGCTGGCCGTCAAATTCCAGGCGGCGGACGGCCTGGTCGTCGGCTCCCCGGTGTACTACGGTTCCGCAAACGGCACGCTCCTGTCCGCCCTGCAAAGGCTGTTTTACAGCACGTCCTTTGATAAAAGCATGAAGGTGGGGGCCGGCGTGGTCAGCGCCAGACGCTCCGGCTGCACGGCGGCGTTTGAGGAACTGAACAAATTCTTCACCCTGGCGAACATGCCGGTGGCCTCAAGCCAGTACTGGAACAATATCTATGGCATGGCGCCGGGCGAAGGAAAGGCGGACGCGGAAGGCAGGCAGGTGATGCGCGTTTTGGCCCGCAATATGGTTTTCCTGATGCAGAGCATCGCGCTCGGTAAAAAGGAATGGGGCCTGCCCAAATTGGGCGAGCCCCGCGCTTGGACAAACTTTACCCGCTGAGGAAGGCCGCGAAACGGCGGGGATCGGCGGAACGCATAAAGGCCGCGATACCTCGCCGCTGCGGCCGGAAAAAAACGCAAGGAAAAAAAAGATGCTGAAACGATTTGAAGCGGTGTTCAAGCCCGAATCCAAATACAGGGCGTTCTTTCTGTCCATCATTACGTTTGGCTTGGCGTATGGGCTGTATAAAGGCGTCATCGACAATTATCTGGCGGAAATCGTTGGCATGTCCGGGTTTGACAAGGGCGTTTCGGAATTCTTCCGGGAACTGCCCGGATTGATGCTGGTTTTCATCCTGGCCGTGCTGTACACTTTTTCGGCGGAGCGCATTTATAAGTTGGGCGCGCTGTTCATGCTCACCGGCATGGCGGCGCAGGCGCTGGTGCCCGCAAGAGGCGCGCTGGTGATCCTGTGCATCTTCGTCTATTCCCTGGGCGACCATATGCAGCTTGGCATGCGCAGCACCCTGTCTCTTCAGTATTCCCGGGATGGGCGGGGCGGCGAAGCGCTGGGACTGCAAAACGCCGCGCAGCAGATCGGCACGCTGATCGGCTTCCTGATCATCATCGGCACGTTTTTTCTGGCGCAGCCCTCGCCGGATCTGTACCGCGCCGTATTTGCCGCCAGCGCGGCCATCATCGGCCTGGGCTTTCTTTCCAGCCTGCGCGTAAAAGGCGACAGCGCCCCGGATGAAAACAAGCGCCGGTTCTATTTCAAAAAGAAATACGCCAAGTATTATATGCTGGAGGTATTCTACGGCGCGCGCAAACAGGTGTTTTTCACTTTCGGCCCCTATGTGCTGGTGCTTTTCTACGGCGCCAGCGCCATGACCATCAGCGCCCTGTTTGCCGTTTCATCCGTCTGCGGCTTTTTCGCTTCGCCGCTGGTGGGAAAAATCATCGACCGGATCGGCTACAAAACCGTCATGGTGGCGGACACGCTGATCCTGGTGGTCGTCTGCTTTTTCTACGGCTTCGCGCATCACATCTTTCCGATGCGCGCCGCATTCATCGTCTGCTGCCTGAACTATATTCTGGACTCCATCATTTCTCTGGCGTCCATGGCGTCCAACGTTTATGTGCAGGCCATCTCCGACAGCCCGGACGAGGTGCGCGCCACCATCTCCACCGGCGTGTCCGTCAATCACCTGATCACGATATTCATTGCGCTCTTCGGCGGGTGGATCTGGAAAACGCTTGGCATTGAAACGCTGTTCGTTCTTTCGGCTGTGCTGGGCCTGTGCAACAGCGCTTACGCGGCCACGATCCGAACAGACGGGAAACGGCCGTGAAGGGATATTTTACATCACAGGTTTCTTTACAGGCGCAAAAAACGATGCTATAGTATACATAGGCAGAATAAGTAATTGATGAGGAGGCATGAGCATGAAAAAGAAGTTGATTTCTTTCCTGATCATCGCAATTGTTCTTATTCTTACCCTGCCTTCCGCGGCATTGGCGGGAAGCTGGGTGGAAATCGAGGGGGAAAGCGCGTCCATCCGCCTGTCAAAGGCCGACGAGTACACCTTCGTGACGCCCGCGGCGCTGGAGGAAAACATGGATCTGTGCCTTGCCCACGGCGGCACGGAGCACGCCGCCCGGGAGCGCTTCGGTACGGGCCATGTGGTTTGGGAAGCGTATCACCCGAAGATCGAAGGGCGGGTGCGTCTGGAAATCTATGAGGACGAATGGACCCATTACGCCTGGGACAGCCAGACCATGAGCCTGAGCCTGATGCGGAAATTGGGGGATGATCTGCTGGAGGCCGGATGGCTGGCCGATCACTACAACTTCATGGAGCTGAAATACCGGCTCTCGGAGGACATGAAATTCCTGTGGGGCACGTTCAACACCGTGCCGCCCTTCGATTACGAATCGGGCCGGTGCGCCATCCATTTTTACAATGGGAAAGCCTTCATGATCCTGTACGGCGATTCCAAACCGGCCAGCACGGTGGGCCTGTGGAGCGACAAGGCCCGCGAAATGCTGGGCGGCAATTCGCCGCTGAGCAGCGGCAGCTATTTCCGCAGGGACAGCAAAGCCCTGGCCAACGCCCCCCACATGACGGACCTGCTGCCCGACCGGACTCAGCTGATCCTGAACCTGAATCCCGGTTCCTTCGATATGAAGGGCATCACGGAAAAAGGCGCGTCCGTGACCCTGGAAGCAGGCGGGAGGACCGCGGACGCGGCGGTGAACGAAACGGAATACAAGGGCAGAGTAACGCTGAACGAGGGCGACGGGCAAATCACGATCCGCGCGCAAAAGAACGGCCAGCCGGAAAACGTGATCGAAATGCCCCTGCCCGCCGTTACCGACAGCAAGGCGGCCCTGATTCTGACCCAGTATCCCATTGGCTATGTGAACCGGGACGATCTGCATGTGAAGGGCATGACAAACCCCGAAGCCGCGGTTTCCGTGACCATCGACGGAAACGAGCCCATCCGGGGCGAAGTGAAGGCAGACGGCAGCTTCGATATCCCCTACGAAGCCTCGGACTGGGAGGATCACACCATCGTGATCACCGCCAGTCAGGAGGGCAAAGAGGACTGCACGGCGGAATTCCCCTTCATCCCCACCTATGAGGATGCGGAAAAGGGCAGCCGGGCATACCGCAAAACCCTGGACGAGCAGGTGCACCCCGTGAAGCTGTCCGAAAACCCGGAGGATTACGTGGGCAAACGCCTGAGCTTTGAAATCAAGGTGGACGGCTGGACCATCCAGGAAGGGCTGATCACCATGGACGCCCATTTTGGCAGCATGTATATGAGCAACGGCAAGTCTTTCCTCGGCCCCATCTGCCTGATCTTCGACAGCTACGCGGACGACTATTTCAGGAAGGGCCAGGAACTGACCGTAATGGGCGAAATGCTGGAGCCCACCCTGACCGATCCTTCCTATCCCCGGATGCAGGTGCGCTACGCCATCCATGTGATCGGCGGAAGCCGGTGGTGAGCCAAAACAGAACAGCCTTATTCGCAAAAACGTTCGCCCCGGTTTTTTCGGGACGAACGTTTTTTTGCATGGGATTTAAAAAGCGCGACGCCTTACGGGGCCTTGCCGCTCCGCCTTATTCAAGGCCCCGTTTTCGTTCGCGTCATAAACATGAAAGAGGAAACATGGCAGGACAGTGAACCTGCAAAATCCCCTGCCCGCGCGGGCCCCGCCCTCCGCAACGAACGGAGCGCGCGCGGGCAGATGGTTTTCCAGATCCGCTGTGCGCTGCCATGCCACCTCCCACCTTGGTGGCTAACTCAAAAGCGCTTCGCGCTGATCATGGCGCCTGCTTCAGTTCCACGCCATCCCCCGCCAGATACCGGGCCAGGCGGATCAGGTCGCGCCCATCCACCGTGCCGTCGGCGTTTACATCGGCGGCTTTTTCATTGATCTGCACTCCGTCCCCCGCCAGGAAACGCGCCAGGCGGATCACATCGCGGCCGTCCACCGTGCCCGCTTCGTCGCCGTTCACGTTGCCGGGTTTATTCCGCAGCTCTTCCGCGGGATCAAAGGCAGGCAGGTTCGTAACCGTCACATCCAGCGCAAACTGAATCTGCACATCCCTGCCGCAATCATAAAGATAGGTGACGGGGCCGGATTCCCTGATGGTCAAAACGCTTCCGGCCGCATTCGCGCCGGTCCATTGAGACGCTCGGGCCGGGTCAAATCCGGGCAGACCGGACAGATCGAATTTTCCCTGGTCCGCCGTGACCGCCAGGCGGTTTCCGGAGCATTCCAGCCCGGCCAGCGCGCCATTGCCGCTGATATCCAGGCTGGTCAGCCGGTTGCCGCCGCAGCTCAGGATCTGCAGCGCCGGATTGCCGCTCAGGTTCAGGGCGGTCAGGCTGTTCTGGGCGCAGGAGAATGCGGTCAGGCCGGACAGCGCGCTCACATCCAGCGCCGTCAGATGGTTGCCGGAGCAATTCAGAACGATGATGGCGGCGTTCCCGCTCAGATCCAGCGCAGAAAGCTGATTGTTTGCGCAGGAAAGGCCCTGGAGCCGGGGAAAGTGCTGCAGGCCCGCCAGAGAGGAAATGCCCATATCGCCTAAGTCAAGCGCTTCCACGGCGTTTCGTTCGGCTTCGCTGAGCGTGCCGCTGGCGTCGGAATCGATGACGCTGGTCACATAGGACCGGAACGCGGCGTCGGGGAAGTGTTCTTCGTCGATGGGAATACCGGCTTCCTGCTGGGACGCCAGGGCAATATCCAGGGCAAATTCCACCTTGATATCATATCCGATGTCGTATTGATACGTTACCCTGCCGGAACCCTGCACGTACAGGGTGTCGTTCCTCACATAACCGCCGTTCCAATTGGAGGCTTTGCCCGGCTTGAAGCCCGGCAGATTGGGCAGGTAGAGGAAGCTGTCGTTCAGGGTGATGGCGCGCACGTTGCCATTGCATACCAGATCATTCAGCGGCAGGTGCCCCATATTCAGGCAGGCAAGCTGATTGAAAGCGCAGTTCACGGAGCTCAGATTGGTATTTGCGGTCAGGTCCAGGGCGGTCAGCTGGTTGCCCCAGCAGGTCAGCACGCCCAGATCGCGGCAGGCGCTCACGTTCAGGGAAGAGATCGCGTTGTATCCGCATTCCAGCACCTGAAGCAGCGGCGTGACGCTCACGTCCAGGGCCGTAAGCAGATTGTTGCCGCAGTTCAGATTCAGCAGGCCGGAACAGCCGCTCAGGTTCAGCGTCCGAATGCCGTTGTTCTGGCAGTAAAGCGCCGTCAGTTCCCGATTCTGCCCCAAGGTCAGGCGGGACAGCAGGCAGTCTTCGCAGTGCGCCTCCCTGAGCTTTGCGCACGCGCTTACATCCAGGGCGGACAGCGGATTGTTCGCGCAGCGCAGATACGTCAGGCTGGGAAGGCCGCTCAGGTCCAGGCTGGCGAGCAGGTTGTAATTGCAGTTCAGGCTTGTCAGCTTTTCGCAGTCTTTCAGGTTCAGGTTCGTCAGCCGGTTTTCATCGCAGTCCACTCTGTCCAGCATTTTGCATCCGCTGACGCTCAGGCTGGTCAGCCCGCAGCCGCCGCATGATAAAAAAGTCAGGTGAGGAAGGCCGCTCAGGCTCAGCGTTTCGGCCGCTATGCGCTCGATACTCAGATGCTCCAGACGGGTAAAATATTCGATGCCCTGGATGGAGGCCGTGTTTTCATCCGTTACGCCAAAGAACGTGATCCGCTCGATTTCCTCTTTGGACAGCACGCCGTTCTGATCCAGATCGGCGAAGGAAGAAACCTTTTCCCTAAAAGCCGCGTCGGGGAAGTTGTCCGCGTTCACGGGCACGCCGTCCAAACCGGGCAGCCTGAACCTGACGTTCAGAATGTTATCCATCTTTTGCCCGTTCCCGCAGTCGTAAGTATAATTGTATGCTCCCTCGTATTCCACGGTGAGGATGGATCCGTTCAGGGAAAGATAGGGGCTTTCTTCAAATACGGCTTTGGAAACGTCGAAGCCGGGCAGGTTCCTCAGGTTAAAAGTGCCGTCGGCCGTTTCGATGGCAGGTTCATTGAGATAAAGCTGACAGTCGGTCAAAGCGGAACATTTGCTCAGGTCCAGGGCGGCCAGCCGGTTATAGGCGCAGTTCAGTTTTGTCAGGCTCGTACAGCTGCTCAGACTCAGCGCGGACAATTGGTTGTTATCACATTCCAGCGTGGACAGCTGAGGGCAGGCGTTCACATTCAGCCGCGTGAGCTGGCAGCGCGAACAGTACAGTTCTTTCAGCGCTTTGCAGCCGGAGGCGCTCAAGCTGGTCAGATTGGGAGAAACACTGCACGATAATTGCGTCAGCCTGGGAAACCCGCTCACGTCCAGAGAAGCGATCTTCGTACCGTTCAGCCACAGGGATTCAATGCTGGGCTGACTTCCAAAGATTACGCTTTCAAGCTGGCTCCCGGGGGCGTAAACGGAAACCAGCTTTCCGCAGCCGGACAGGTCCAGGCTCTGCAGGGCGCTGTATTCGCAGGTCATCCGGATCAGCTCCGGGCAGCAGCCCAAATCAATGGCGGTCAGGCCGCCGCAATAGGCGATATCCAGCGTTTTCAGCCCCGGATTGCCGCTCAGGTCCATTTCCCGGATATACAGATTCCTGCATATCAGCGTTTCCAGGCTGGGAAAGCATTCGACGCCCTTCATATTGTAAATGTTTTCGTAACCCACGTCGATTTCCGTCACCGCCAGGGCTTCCGCCTGGGACAGTACGCCGTCCCCGTCCTGGTCGATATTCATCAGCACGTAATCGCGAAACCACCTGTCCGGAAAATGTGCTTCGTCAATCGGCGCGCTCTCCGCCGATCCGGCCGCCGCACATAACAGGAACGCTGAGAGAAGTGCAAAAAAGCACCAGACCCGCTTCATGTGATCTCCCCCTTTTTGGTTAACTCCGATTCCATTATACATCACTTTACCGCTAAAGAAAAGCATTTTTTCAGGGATTCACATCCGTCAGCCGGAATAACGGAGGCGGCCCCGCCGGCCGGCGGGTCCAAATGCTTTCCGACTTCCGCTCGCCGCGGCAATCATGCAGGATTTTCAGCGGCTGATAACCCTGCGCCGCGATTTTGCAGCAATTCAATCATTCCTGAAACGGTTTTCATTTATCTATTGTTATTATGGTCATTTTGCTCTATAATGAAATTGAATGATGGACATGCAATTGCACAGCAGTTTTACAGCAAATTGATGGATCGAATGAAAGGACGGTTTACCAGCCTTTCTTTCGCATCGTGCCGAAAAAGGATAACGGACGGAAAACGAAAGAAAACTGTCGACGCGGAGGGAAACGCATGAGCAGAAAAATCATGATTACCGCCCACTCCGGCTGCGAGGGAACGCCGGATAACTCCATCGCTTCCATCGAAACGGGAATCGCCCTGGGGGCGGACTGCGTGGAAGTGGATATTCGCATGGACGCCCGGGGCAGATTGTGGCTCACCCACGATCTGCCTGAAACTTTCTCCGATTTGACGCCGCTGGAGGCGGCTTTCGCGCTGATCCGCGAAAGCGGCATGGCCGTCAACTGCGATTTGAAGGAATACGGGGCCCTGCTGCCCACCCTGGCGCTGGCGGAAAAATGCGGGATTTCAAAGGAGCGGCTGATTTTTTCCGGCTCGGTGGATACGGCGCTGCTGGAGGAAAAGCCGGAAATCGCCCGCCGCGCCCGAATTTTCCTGAATTCGGAGGAACTGGTGCGCGATTTAGCGAAAGCGGACCCGGCGGACCGGCCTGGGCAAACCGCCTTTTTGCAGAAAAACGCGGAACTTGCGGCGCAGCGCCTCCACGCTTTGCAGGTGGAAGCCCTGAACGCGCCGTATAAGTATATGCCGGACGAACTGATCGCCGGGCTGTGGGCGCGGAACGTCAAACTGTCCCTGTGGACGCTCAAAAACGAAGCGGCGCTGAGAGAGTTTATGAAAAAGGATCTGCTGAATATCACCACCCGCTGCGTTTCTTTGGCGCTGTCTGTGCGGGACGCGCAGGCATGACAAATCGAAAAAGTACGAAAACGAGGACGCGCGGCCCATGAAACGCTATACGAAAACCGAACTGACGCTGCTGATCGCCTGCTTTTCCGCGTACACGGCGGCGTATATTTCCCGCTGCAATCTGGCCCCTTCCCTGGACGCCATCGCCAAAACCTTCGGCGTCGGCGCGGCGCAGGCGGGTCTGCTGCCCACCTTTTTTGCCATTCCTTACGCCGCCGGGCAGGTGTTTTCCGGCCTGCTGGCGGACCGCCAGCCCGCCCCCCGGCTGATGCTGATCGGGCTCCTGGGCTCGGCCCTGGTCAACGTGGTCTTTTCCTTCTGCCCCTGGTTCCCGCTGCTGGTGGCGCTGTGGTTTGTCAACGGGCTTTTGCAGTCGCTGATCTGGACGCCCATCGTGCGCATCCTGGCGGTGCATTTCCGGGATCAGGTGCGGGATCACGCCGTTTTCTTCATGTCCCTGACTTTGATTTTCGGCTATCTCATCGCCTGGGCCCTGTCCGGGCTGCTCACCAGCCTGCTTTCCTGGCGCGCCGCTTTCCTGACTGCCGGGCTGGTCACGGCGGCGATCGCCGTGCCGTCCATCTTCCTTATGAAGCGCATGCCGGTGGATTACAGCGCGCGGCCCGCGGAGCAGGCTTCCGGCGAACAGGCGCCCGTGGGCCATCTGCTGCTGCGCACCAACCTGCTCCTGCTGCTCGCCGCCTGCTTTGCCAACGGCTATGTGCGGGATGGCATTACCAACTGGGCCGCGAAGCTTCTCATGGATACCCAGGGCATCGACCTGGGCAGCGCCGTGGGTATCATCCTGATCATTCCTGCCGTCAACTTTTTGGGCATCCGTCTGGGCCAGGCGGCCTATAAGCGCAGCGGGAACAATTCCTATCTTTCCTCGGGCGTCATGTACGCCCTGTGCACCGCCTTGTGCGCGGTGCTGCCCGCGGCGCTGAACAGCCTGTGGGCCTTCGTGATCGTGCTGGTGGGCGTCTCGGCCATGACCTACGGCCTGAATCCCCTGCTGACCACCATCATGCCCATGCAGTACGCGTCCCTCAACCGCGTTGCCCTGGCCGCGGGGCTGATGGACGCCATGATTTACGTGGGCAGTTCCTTTTCCGGTTCTTTCGCGGGCTTCCTGTCCGATCAATTCGGCTGGTCCGCCGTTTTCGTATCCTGGGCCGCGCTCAGCCTGGCGGGCACTTTGCTGGTTTTCGCGGCTCAAAAGACAGCAAAGAAAAACGAACGCCGCTGATATGGCGGAATGAACACATTTCATAAGCGGGAGGAAACCGGCATGAAAAACGTGGATATCATGATCGTGGGACAGCTTTCTTTGGACATCAATACCGATTTTGGGGGCCGGGAGGAGCGCGTCATCGGCGGGGCCGTGCTATGCTCCGGCTTCGCGGCCGACGCCACGGGC
>JAEEGL011286539.1_pt1 | contig 12859 bp, 12 predicted proteins | sample 9134231 | NCBI WGS metagenome assembly JAEEGL01 (sample SAMN16246548, study PRJNA631951) | gut metagenome | biome: gut microbiome; feature: rumen; material: fiber-attached | host: Bos | place: Iran: Karaj | collected 2018-10
CTCATAATCCATGGTCAGCATTTTGCCTGCAGCGGAAGCCGGAATTCCAATCTCATGGAACATGGAGCCATACCCCATCCCGGTGATGTTTTCTTCACCAAAGTAGCTGTAGATCTCATTATCCTCCAGGAAAACCCTGAGGTTCACATTGATTGATTCAAAGCACAGAGAGTCTGCATCTGTGGTACTGTTAGGCAACGGCTTACTCAGTACCACATGACCTTCAAAATCCCCAAGGGATATTTTATCAAGGTCATACCAGTTCCCCTCGGAACTTTTCCAGTTGTCGGAAAAGTCCCGAAGATTGTCCAGGTATTGCCTGTCAAAAAAATCCGTACAGGAAAGGGCATAGAGAAATAAGATAGCCAGTATCACACCAAAGGCTATGTCAAATACCACTTTGTCTACGTGCAGCTCTCGGCGTCTGTTCATACTTTGCTCCCGGGCTTTCTGGTTGTGACTGCTTTTTTGACTGTTGCGGCTTTTTTGGGTCTGGTGGTCCTGACAGATACCTTCCTGACGGAAGACTGCTTGCCATCCTTGCCCACAAATACTATCTTGTCATCCTTGAGGGAAACGGTAACATCCATTCCCGCTTTTATATTGCCCTTAAGGAGTTCCTCTGCCATGGCATCCTCAATGGTCTGCTGTATGGCTCTCTTAAGAGGTCTTGCGCCCATCTTGGCATCGGAGTGCTTGGTTACCAGGTACTTTTTCACTGCAGGTGATATTGTGAGATTGATATCCATCTGGGTCTTGCATCTCTTGGCAAGATTCTGGGAAAGAAGTGTTACGATATCCATCATCTCCTTCTCGTTGAGTGTGTGGAATACCATGATCTCATCTATTCTGTTGATGAACTCGGGCTTGAAGAGTCTCTTCACCTCTTCCATAACCCCGGACTTCATATCCTCATAGTCCTTCTTGGCGTCCGCGCCGGCACCAAAGCCCAGCTTCTTGGGATCCACTATCCTCTGGGCTCCCACATTGGAGGTCATAATAAGTATGGTGTTCTTAAAGCTGACCTTTCTGCCCTTGGCATCGGTAATGTGACCGTCGTCCAAAACCTGCAAAAGGACATTGAATATGTCAGGGTGTGCCTTTTCAATCTCATCAAAAAGAATTACTGAGTAGGGGTGGCGCCTGACCTTCTCCGAGAGCTGTCCTCCCTCGTCATAACCCACATATCCGGGCGGTGATCCGATCATCTTGGATACGGAATGACCTTCCATGTACTCCGACATATCAACCCTTATAAGGGCATTCTCATCTCCGAACATAGCCTCTGCAAGAGCCTTGGAAAGCTCAGTCTTGCCCACACCCGTCGGGCCCAGGAAAAGAAATGATCCTATGGGTCTATTGGGATCCTGAAGGCCTACCCTTCCTCGTCTTATGGCCTTGGAAACAGCCTTGACCGCATCCTCCTGTCCTATGACTCTCTTGTGGAGTACCGATTCAAGCTTTAGAAGCTTCTCGGATTCCTTCTCCGCAATCTTCTTGACAGGAATCCTGGTCCACTCTGCAACCACCTCTGCGATATCGTTCTCATCAACTATGTAGGCAGAGGATCTCTGCTTTCTGTTCTCGGCGTTCTTAACCTTCTGAAGCCTGGTTATAAGGGCGCTCTGTTCCTTATTCAGAAGACCTGCGCTTTCAAAATCCGACTGCTTAAGGGCTTCCTCAATTCTTCCGTCAAGCTCTTCTATCTGCTTCTCCATCTCCTTGACCTTGGGAGAAACTCCCATGGAGCGAAGCCTCACGGCAGATGCCGCCTCATCTATAAGATCGATGGCCTTGTCCGGAAGATTCCTGTCATTGATATATCTCTCTGACAGATCCACGGCTGCCTTTATGGCTGCCTCAGTGACGGTTACCTTGTGGTGTTCCTCGTACTTGCTGACTATTCCCTTTAGGATATCCGTTGCCTCTTCCTTGGTGGGTTCATCCACATTGACAGGCTGGAATCTCCTCTCCAGTGCAGCGTCCTTCTCAACGTACTTGCGGTACTCAGTGATGGTGGTGGCTCCGATCATCTGAATCTCGCCCCTGGCCAGTGAAGGCTTTAATATATTGGAGGCATCAATGGCGCCCTCTGCGCCGCCTGCGCCTATAAGAGTGTGCATCTCATCCACAAAAAGAATGATATTGCCGTCATCTGCCACTTCCTTGATGACCTTTTTTATCCTCTCCTCAAACTCTCCTCTGTACTTGGAGCCGGCGATCATGCCGGAGAGATCCAGGGTCATAAGGCGCTTATTCTGGACAGTAAGCGGAACATCTCCGGAGGCTATCCTCTGGGCCAGTCCCTCTACAACAGCAGTCTTGCCGACACCGGGTTCACCGATGAGGCACGGATTGTTCTTGGTCCTTCTGGAGAGGATCTGGATAACCCTCTTTATCTCCCTCTCCCTGCCGATTACGGGATCAAGCTTGTTCTCCATGGCAAGAGCAGTCATATCCCTGCTGTACTGAGCCAGGATAGAAGGCTTCTTGCCTGTCTTGGAAGCAGCGCTCTTCCTTCCCAGGTCCTCTTTAACAATTGCAGGATCCTCTCCCATGGCTGCCAGTGTTTCAGCGTATATCTTCTGAACAGGTACATTCATGGTGCTGATGAGCCTTACGGCCACATTCTCACCCTCCTTGATAAGAGCAAGAAGAATATGCTCTGTACCTGTCTTGTCTGCGTGAAATCTCTCTGCCATCCTGTGGGCCTCTTCCAGGACCTTTTCAGCCCTTGGCGAAAAGCCGTCCCTGTCCAGGGTCCTGACCGTGCTGTCAGGAACAATGAGATCCCTTATCATATCCATCATCCGGTTCTCATCTATCCCGTTATCAATGAGGATTCTGGATGCCACGCACCCATCCTCAAGTATCAGTCCCATTAAAATATGCTCGGTCCCTACATAATTGAGCTTTAAGGACCTTGCAGTTCTCTTGGCAAGCTTTAGAACCTCACTTGCCATCACTGTAAATTTAGATTCCATACTTTTCCCTTTCCGTAAAGGGGTGTTCTCCCCATTTATCTGTCCTCATAGTGGTCATATATCTTGTCCACCAGAGCGTGAATATCATCCCTCCCTATGCCCTTGCAAAGAGCTCTTGCAATGACAACGGCCAGTTCGTCCTGGGCCTCTGACAGGGCCTTGAGCTTGTTGATGTCAATGGCTATGACTGCTCCCCGCCTTCTGTCTATCTTGACAAAGCCGTCCTGCTGCAGGATGGAATAGGCCTTATTGACCGTGTGCATATTGATGCCGATGGTCTCCGCCAGCTGTCTTACACTGGGAAGCTGCTCTCCCTCCCTGAACTGTGAGGTGGCTATTCCCAGTATTATCTGATTGCAAAGCTGCACATAGATGGCCTCATCACTGTTAAAATCAATCTCGATGATCATATGCTACATACCTCTCCCGGTGATTGTGACACATTTAGTATAACATATATTACAGATTTTGGTGCCTATTTCACCTCAAAGTACAACATGGTCATATCATCAAACTGATCTGCCCCCTCAATGAATTCCTCAGTATCATTTCTTATGGCCTCTATGGTACCCTTGCCGTCAAGAGCCGAAGATCTGTTGAGGCACTTGATCATTCTGTCTGTGGAATAAAGAACATCATCCTTCCTGCAGGCCTCAGGCACTCCATCGGTGTAGATAAAGATCTTATCTCCGGATTCCAAAACACGCTCTTCGCTTTCAAATTCAGCATCTTCCATGATTCCCATGGGAATGTCATGATCCGTTACATGGAGACTGTACTGCCCCTTCGATGCGCTGTAAAATGCAGGATCCTCGTGACCGGCATTGGCAAAAGTAAGCTTTCTCTCCGAAATACAGTATATTCCAAGCCATACGGTTATAAACAGTGACTCCTTGTTGTTTTTGGTAAGACGGTTATTAACCGACTTCATTATCTCCTTGATGTCTTTCTTGTTCTGGGCTATATCCTTTATGATGATCAGAGCTGCAGCCATGAAAAGAGCTGCCGGAACTCCCTTGCCTGAGACATCTCCAACTGCCATACACAGGTGATCGTCATCTATCAAAAAGAAATCATACAGATCTCCGCCCACTTCCTTGGCAGGACGCATAAATGCATATATGTCAAATTCGTTTCTTCCCGGAAAAGCGGGGAACTTTCTCGGAAGCATTCCCTGCTGAATACCCGTGGCAATAGCCAGCTCGGCAGCTGTTTTCTCCTTTTCCGCTGCCATACTTCTGATCCTTCGCATGGTCTTGTTTATATCTCTCTCCATGTCGGACAGGCTGACCCACAAAGTTTCTATCTCATCTCCTGTCCTGAGCTCCAGAGCATCAAAGATTTCCTTATCAGCCTCAGCATTCTCATAGGTTTTGTCCCTTCGGGTATAATCCTGGGCAGTATTGGCCAGAGTCTTAACAGGTACGATAAATCTGTTCTCCAGCATCTTGGCCATGAGCTGTGCCGATATTACCACCACAGCCATCAGAAGCAGAATATAGACAAACATATTCCACAGCATGGCCCACACAAAATCCGTGATATTGATATCAGCAGCGGCATATCCCAGCAAATTACCGTCAAGGTCATGCACTTCGATGTAATTTGTGGCAACCCATCCGTTGGCAGTCCCGTAGTCAAAAAACATTTTGGAGTTTGAAGAAACAACCTTCTTGATCTCTTTTGGAGAATCAACGTCCGAATACTCACCTGAAAGCCATTGTCCCGGAATCATTGCCTGAGAAAGCTCATATCCGTCAATGACAAATATGATCCTCTCCTCTTCCTCATCCAGCAGCAAAAGGCTTATGCTTGCCAGTTCAGTTTTTTCCTTGCATTTAACAATAATATCCCTGGCCTTCCAGAAATCATCATCCACCAGCCCAAGCATAAGCTTCATGTATTCTTCAGAAAAGGGTTTTTCCCTTATCTCTTCCGGAGTATCGTAATAAGCCTGCCTCACTGACGCATATATCCTTTCAAGGTACGCAGCATCAATAAGAGAGACCGCATATTCCAGATCATGTGCCGTCTCTCTCTTATAACTCTGTAATGTACTTCTTGTAAGGATTGCAAAATTGATCGTGCTCATAGCGAAAAGCATAAGCACCGATATCCCGAGGATCATTGTGAATGCTTTGCGCCTCAGGGTTGCTGATTTACGCCCTAACCTCCGCATCAGCCTACCTCCGGAGTTTTATTGTCTCCCTGAATCAGCCAAAGAATGTACCAAGTCCGCCAGTGGCGCTTCCGGAGCGAAGAGCCGGTCTTCCAAGTCCTGCTGCAGCACCTTCAGCCTGTTCCTGTGCTTTGCCGCCAATAACATCAGCTCCGGCGTAGCATGCTCCTCCTGCTACATTCTCAAGTTCCTCTTTTGACATTGTCTCTGCTTCCGATATAATTGTATCATTTGCCATGATGTTATTCTCTTTCTTAATATTGTTATCCATGATAAGTATCCTCCTTAGTTGTGCTATAACACTCAGCACTTAGTTATTTATTGATACGAACCTGAAAAAAAAGTGGCAACTATTTTTGCATTTTTAGTTTCAAGATTAGTATATCATGTGAAAAAACATATTTTTTTTTGAGGTTTATTAAACTTTTCTTAATTATAATCTTGTGCAGTAAAAAATGAGACAGCGCAATATAATGCGCTGTCTCATAATATAATCATCAGTCGTGATATTACTTATTTATCCTCATCCAGATCAAGGAATTCAAACTCAAAATCATCATCGTCGCCAATGAAGTTCCTGGCCTTACGTCTGGGTTCTTCTTTGGCTCTTGGAGCCTCCTCTGCAGGTCTGTAGGAAGGTCTTCTTACAGGACGCTCATCCTCGGCTTCTGCTCTCCTTACAGGTCTTGCTGTTCTCTCCTCTGGAGCCCTTCTTACAGGTCTCTCCTCGGCAGGCTCAGCTGCAACAGGTCTTCTGGGACGAACAGTTCTCTCATCCTGTTCCTCTTCCCTTCTTACGGGTCTTGCTGCTCTCTCCTCGGGAGCTCTCCTGACAGGTCTCTCCTCTTCAGCTCTTGCAGGTCTCACTGTCCTTGACTCAGCAGCAGGTCTTGCTGCACGGGGACGCTGCTCCTCCTCCCCGTCATCCTCTCTTGCACGTCTTCTGGCAGGCTGAGAATAACGATCATACTCCTCTTCCTCTTCTTCCTCATAATAGAGAGAATCTCTGAGCTTGAGAGCCATTATGATAAGTCCGATAACAAGTGCTGCGATGACCACAGCAAGGATGATAAGAATTGTCTTGTAGTTGTTGTTGGTCTTTATCAGTTTGTTTACTTCATCACTGCTCTTAGCGGCATCGATAAGTTCGTTGACCTTAACTCTGTAGCCCTCTACATTGTCATAGAGATACCAGACGCCGTTGCCTTCCTCATCATTGAGATATACAAGAGAGTAAGTTCCGTCTCCGGCTTCGCTGCCTGCAGCGTCCTGCTGGGATTCGGAATCTTCTCCTCCCTCTTCACCGCCTTCAGCAACTTCACCTTCACCTTCGGCCATCTCCTGGCCCTCGCCCTCTGCGCCTTCAGAGGAAACAGCCTCTCCTGCCTGAAGAAGGTCGCTTCTGATATAGCCCTGCTTGTTGCTGCTACCGAAGGTTACCTGATACCAGGTCTTATTATCTGTTCCGGTGGCCTCACCTGTGATGGTAACTGTCTCACCCTTGGTCACCTTGCCAACTGAATCGTAGGCAGTTCCGGCTCCCTGACGTACATTGACGCTCTCCTCGGTGATGGTGCCTATTCTTTCCTCAGTTGCTGTTGCTGTTGTAGCAGGAAGGGATGCAGCTGCTACATTGGCCTGGGTAGTGGTTGTCGTGGTGGTGGAAGATGCTCCTCCTGCCTTGGCAACCAGATCACTTCTTACATATCCGTATTCACTCTTGTTGACACGTATCTTGAACCATACATATCCTGATGCATCTGTGGCCTCATCGACAATGTCCACCTTGTCTCCGTTCTTAAGGCTTGAAACCTGTGAAGCTGTGGTACTTGCAGAAGATCTCACCTTCACATTGTCTGTTGAAACAGTTCCGGTGGTCTCAGTATATGCCAGCACCTGAACAGTCGCTGCACTTAAAACCGACGCGGAGATCATCAGGGAAAGTCCCAGTGACAAAAGTCTCTTTCTAAGTTTTTTCATATCTCACTCCTCCGTTCTTGGTCCTAAGGGGTACCGCTTGCGGTGGATTCCTTAGGACAGTCTAATGATTTCTTAACTTGCTTTACACTATTCCGTATTATCTCAACCTATTTCATCAATGGCCTTGCCAATGTCATGGCGCATATATTTATTCTCAAAGTCTACCCACTCTGTGGCCTCATAGGCCTTGGCCCTGGCCTCAGCAAGTGTATCGCCTTTAGCTGTAATACCCAGTACTCTTCCTCCGTTTGTGACAATGCCCTCGTCTGTGAGCTTGGTTCCGGCATGAAAGCAGTAATAGCCGTCTTTACCCTTGAAATTCTCAAGGCCGCTTATAAGCTTGCCCTTCTCATAGCTTAGTGGATAACCATCTGAAGCAAGGACGACACATACAGCCGCCTTATCCTCAAATTCAAGGTCGAGGTCTGACAGCGTCCCGTCTATGCAGGCATTACAAACGTCTATTATATCAGTCTTGAGTCTTGGAAGCACTACCTGGGCTTCAGGATCTCCAAATCTTGCATTATATTCAAGTACCTTGGGGCCGTCCGGAGTCAGCATCAATCCAAAGAAGATAACTCCCTTGAAAGGTCTTCCCTCAGCCGCCATGGCCTTTACTGTCTTGTCATAGATATTCTCGCGGCAGAACTTGTCCACCTCTTCTGTATAGAAAGGACTGGGAGAAAAATTGCCCATTCCGCCTGTGTTGAGTCCCGTATCTCCGTCTCCTGCCCTCTTGTGATCCTGGGCGCTGGACATAAGCTTGTAGGTGTGTCCATCCACAAAGGACAGAACAGATACCTCCCTGCCTGTCATGAACTCCTCGATGACCATATGATTGCCGGCATCACCGAACTTCTTATCCTGCATGATCTGCCTTACACCGGCCTTAGCCTCTTCCAGATCCTGGCAGATCAGAACTCCTTTTCCCAGAGCAAGTCCGTCAGCCTTAAGAACAATCGGGAATCTGGCACTCTCAAGATATTTAAGTGCGGCATCGGCATCGTCAAAGGTCTCATAGGCTGCTGTGGGAATGCCGTACTTCTTCATCAGATCCTTGGAAAAAGCCTTGCTTCCCTCAAGGATAGCTGCATTCTTTCTGGGGCCGAATACTCTAAGGCCCTCTGCCTCAAATGCATCTACGATTCCTCCCACAAGGGGATCATCCATGCCTACAATGGTGAGATCCACCTGATTGTCCTTGGCAAATGCCACCAGCTTGTCAAACTCCATGGGAGTTATGGGAACGCACTCACAAAGCTCTGCTATTCCGCCATTGCCAGGTGCGCAATAGATCTTATCAACTTTTTTACTCCTTGAAACCGCCTCGGCAATTGCATGCTCGCGGCCGCCTCCTCCAACGATCAAAACCTTCATAGCTATCCTCTTTCCCCAAAAGCGGTCATCATCCGAGAAGGTCATTTAAGACCCTGTCGTCATAGTCGTCAATTACAACCCTGCCATCACGGATCGTTACATGTCCGTTGGCAATAAGATCGATGGCCTTGGGAAGTATCTTCCACTCGGCCTGCTCCATTATACGCCTCTGCAGAGTTTCTGCCGTGTCGTCACTTCTGACCATGACAGGCTTCTGCAATATGATGGGTCCCGTGTCGGTGCCCTCATCCACAAAGTGTACCGTTGCTCCCGATACCCGGGTGCCTCTCTCAAGAACCTTTTCATGGACCTTAAGTCCGTAGAATCCGGTTCCGCAGAAGGAAGGGATAAGTGAAGGATGAATATTGATGATCCTTCCGGCAAAAGCCCTGACCACACTCTCCGGGATCACCACAAGGCATCCCGCCAGAACAATAAGGTCCGGATCAGCCTCAGTAAGTGTCTCAAGAAGAGCCTCATTAAAGGCTGCCCTGTCGGGATAATCCTTAGGGCTCTTGCAGACAGCCGGTATCCCGGCCTTTTTTGCCCTCTCAAGGGCAAACGCACCCGGATTGTTGCTGTATACCAGACATATCTCGGTATTGGTGATCTTGTTACTGTTTATCCCATCTATTATTGCCTGGAGATTGGTCCCACCTCCGGACACCATCACAGCGATCTTCATACTATCTCAACACCCTTCTCTCCGGCCTCTGCAGAGCCTACAACCCATGCCTTGTCTCCGGCAGCCTCAATTGCCTTAAGGGCTGTGTCGACATCGGCGGGGTCAACCGCAAGAACCATGCCCAGGCCCATATTGTAGGTGTTGTACATCATCTGTTCCTCTATCTGACCTTTCTTCTGCATAAGCTTAAAGATAGGAGGAATGTCATAACTGTCCTTCTTAACAACAGCCTTTATACCATCAGGAAGCATTCTGGGAATATTCTCGTAGAAGCCACCGCCGGTGATATGGCTGCATCCCTTGACCTTAACCCCTGCCTTCTTGAGGGATTTCATCATCTTAACATATATCCTTGTGGGGGTCAGAAGACACTCCCCAAGGGTCATACCCAGCTCATCATAATATGTATCAAGACTCTCTCTGGTCATATCAAAGATCTTTCTGACCAGTGAAAAGCCATTGGAATGAACTCCGCTTGAAGCCACTCCTATGAGCACATCACCTGCCTTGATGGTGCTGCCGTCTATCATGTCCTTGCGGTCAACAACTCCAACCGTAAAGCCTGCCACGTCGTAGTCCTCTTCAGGCATAAGACCCGGATGTTCTGCGGTCTCACCGCCTATAAGCGCACATTCGGACATCTTGCAGCCCTCAGCCACGCCCTTTACTATAGCAGCAATCTTTTCAGGATAGTTCTTGCCGCAGGCTATATAATCCAGGAAAAAGAGAGGTTCGCCTCCCGCACAGGCCACATCATTTACACACATGGCCACGGCATCTATTCCTATGGTGTCGTGCTTGTCAAGAAGGAATGCCAGCTTGATCTTGGTGCCGACTCCGTCGGTTCCGGACAAAAGAACCGGATCCTCCATATCCTTGATGGCCTTCATGGAAAAAGCCCCCGAAAAGCCTCCAAGACCACCCAGAACCTCGGGTCTTGTGGTCTCCTTGACATATCCCTTTATAAGTTCCACAGACTTGTAGCCTGCCTCGATATCAACGCCTGCTGTTTTATAATCCAGTGCCATTGTCTCTTCCTCTCCTAATTAATAGTTCTTGTATCCCACTTCCTGAAGTCTCTTGTCCTTGGCTACGACCGAATCCTTGAGAGAAGCGGAATAATCCTTGATCCTCTGAAGGAGCTGTGGATCACCTGTTGAAAGTATCTTGGCAGCCAGAAGTCCTGCATTTGCACCGCCGTTTATAGCAACAGTAGCCACAGGAATTCCTGAAGGCATCTGTACTATGCTGTATAAGGAGTCACGGCCTCCCAGTGATGTTGTATGCATGGGAATACCGATAACCGGCATGGGAAAGATTGCCGCGCACATGCCCGGAAGGTGTGCTGCCATTCCCGCTCCTGCGATTATAACCTTAAAGCCCTTCTCCTCAGCAGTCCTTGCGTACTCAAAGAACTCATCAGGCTCTCTGTGAGCAGAAATAATCCTCATCTCATAAGATATGCCCAGCTGCTCCAGAATATCTGCAGCCTTGCTCATTACAGGCATATCAGAGTCACTTCCCATTACAATTCCAACCTGTGCCATGACTTCCTCCCTATGTCAATATTTAGTCGGTCATATAATAACATAATACTAAATATTGTGCTATATAATTTTTACAATTTTATTAACATTTTAGAGTAGGCATTTATCTTCATTTAAGTGTATTTCAGATAAGCCCCAGTACCAAAATGAAAACCACAAACGCTATGGATAAAAAGTTCAGAACAATTCCAATGTTCGGAAAGAGCTTAAAAATATCCCGTTCAAATCTTGACATTATTCCGAGTATCATTCCCGCAACAGAAAAACACGCCGCGAGCATCACCGCTGCGGCATATCTTAACTGAGCCTGGCCGCCGTCGTTGTAGGTAAAAACAACGGCGGCTATGATGGCTCCCACTGATATACATCCCAGGATTGCGGACATTACGCCCTTCTCCGGATGTCTGTTGTCAGTAAACATATAACGGTCTCTGACCGGTTCAAATTTCTTGATCTTTATCTTCATAAACAGAATCCATTATCATGGTATTTTATATCAGTACATTCTTCCTGCTGCCAAGGAGCTTGGCTCCGCTGATGAGCAGAAGCACTCCGGCTGTAACTCCAACCACAATGGAGATGACTCCGAAAGTAATGTTGAGAGCTCCAGTTCCGCCCAATACCTTATATGTATGTTCGTCCATTTTCCAAACCTCTCTTCCCTGGGTCAGTTCAATGCTTACAAAATCAGCCTGACGCTTCCCTTATTTGGCGCCGTACTCTGCGTAGTACTCGTCGATTGCCTTCTTGATATCCTTGCCCAGAAGGATTTCTCCGTCAATAGGCCTGTTGTAGAGATAAGAAACCACATCATCCATCGTAACAATGGAAGCAGCGGAGAAACCGTACTTGTCCTTTATCTCATCCAGAGCGCTCATATCAGATTCCTGGCCCTTCTCCTGTCTGTTGAGAGAAACCATAAGGCCTACGATATCGCAGTCTGCCTGCTCCTGGATAATGGGCACAGTCTCCTCAATAGACTTGCCGGAGGTGGTAACATCTTCTATTATAAGGACCCTGTCTCCGTCCCTTAACTTGGTGCCCAGAAGTATACCCTTGTCACCGTGGTCCTTGATCTCTTTTCTGTTAGAACAGTATCTGATCTCTCTTCCATACAGCTCACTGATAGCCACTGATGTGACAACTGCCAGGGGAATACCCTTGTAGGCCGGTCCGAAAAGGACATCAAACTCAAGGCCAAATGTGTCATGAATAGCTCTTGCGTAATAGCTTCCCAGCTTCTTGAGCTGTGCTCCGGTCACATATGCCCCTGCATTCATGAAGAAGGGGGACTTGCGTCCACTCTTAAGTGTAAACTCACCGAATTTAAGGACGTTGCTGTCTACCATAAACTCAATGAACTCTTCCTTGTAACGTTCCATTTCCTCTAAGCTCCTTTACTCTGAAAAAATCATTACCATGATTATAATACGAAGATTCATTTACTGCATCAATAAATTTATCTGCTTATGCCGTCATCGTTGTACAGCTCATAATCTGAGCCCTCACAATCAAAGCACTCATAGGTGATACTTGAATAATCAATGTCCTCAACCCTCTTTGCAGGCTTTGCTATGGGCAGCGCCCTGCCCTTTCTGACAAACACCAGAACCTCATTGAGTAAAGCCCTGACATAGTGGTTGCCTTCCTCTAGGATCTCTGTGTCATAATCATCAAAGCTTCTGAATCTCAAAAGCTTCATTGTCTCCGGCAGGTAAACATATCTGCCTGTTGCATTCTGCCTGTAAACGGGAGCCACCATTATACTGCTGCCCACAAAGAGCTGATCCTCAACCTCTGCTGCCATCTCATCATCTGGATAGTCAAAGCAGATCGGTTTAAAGAGCATGTCTTCGTTATTTACCGCCTTCATGTACTCAGAGTACAGATAAGGGATAAGCGCATATCTGAGACCTATTATGTTCTTAAAGCTCTCTTTATCCGTGAAGCGGTAGTACTCCTGACGCCTTGTGTACTCTGCAGAGTGGTTTCTGAAAAGAGGTGTAAAGATACCAAACTCTGTCCATCTCATAAGAAGATCTTCAGTGGTATCTGCACTGAATCCGCCCACATCTGCTCCGCTGTACAAAAAGCCTGTCATGCTCAG
>JAEEGL011425607.1_pt1 | contig 12859 bp, 6 predicted proteins | sample 9134231 | NCBI WGS metagenome assembly JAEEGL01 (sample SAMN16246548, study PRJNA631951) | gut metagenome | biome: gut microbiome; feature: rumen; material: fiber-attached | host: Bos | place: Iran: Karaj | collected 2018-10
ACCTGGCCTCGAACCCCGTCACCGGCAAAACTGCCCTCGCGGTCGTCGTGCTGACAGTCATGTAAAACCTGTCGGTGCCGGTTACAGGGAGGACCTTTCCGTTCGGTTCCGGGGCTGTAAATCCCGTTTTTCCGAAAATCCATCAACATTAACCAGACTCCATTTCAATATGCTGCGCTGCTGGCGTCTCTTTTCTGCCTGAAAATCACTTAGCATCTGATAGTCTTGCATATTCAGGCATTTCGTGAAATAATTCTTTTCGGAAACAGAGATGCGGAATCGAAAACTGCCATTGCCCGGTCATGGTGTGTCATGATTTAGCCGTTTCTTATGTTTCACTCATTCCTCTGCAGGATAAAGGAAAATGCCCCTGAGCTGATCATACAGTCACCTGTCTGGAGAAGAGAAAGACTGTGATAAACAATGCTTGAATTCTATGAACCAGTCCTGAATCTGTCCGATTCGCTTTACCACAACACCATGGGTGTGATTCTGTCCCTGAAGGATCCCGTAAACGGAAGCATCCTCCAATCCGTTGTAGAAGAGCTTCGGGTGCGTTTTCCGTATTTTTATGTGAAGGCGGCATACAGGGGAAACGACCTGGTAACCGTTCCGAACAGTCTTCCCATGACGGTGCGGCACACCTGGGATCCCGTCTCCTTCAACACGGAATCGTCAAACTATCACCTGGCGGCCTGGAAATATAAAGAATACCGGCTGGCGTTCGAAATCTCCCATTCTCTGACAGACGGATCGGGTGTACTGCCTTATGTGCAGAGTGTCCTGTATCTGTATCTGTCAAAGGTCACCGGTCATTCCTTTGATCCGGCGGGGTTCCGACTGCCTGGGCAGCCAATCCCGGAATCGGAAACCGGAAATCCGTTCAAGGGCCTGAATATCGATGGAGCGGCTGCGCCATTGTATCAAAAGAAGCCGATACCTGATTTTTTCCGCCTTGCCGGCGGAGCTGACCACGACAAAACAGTTTTCTGTCTGAAACTCCCCGAATCACAAGTTGTGCAGTACTGCAGAAAGTTTGACAGCAGCCCGAATGTGTTTGTTTCCGTTATGCTGGCAAAAGCCGCGAGGCGCCTTGACCCAGCCAGCGAAAAAACTGTCACCGCTATGGTCTGCGTAAATCAAAAAGCGCTCCTGGGAAATCATGACAACTATCGCTGTTTTGTGGGAGCTGCCTTTCTGGATTTCCCACGGAACAGAGATCTGAATAACGTCTCCCGCGCCTGCACCATCGCCCGCGGTCAGATGATGCTGCAGGCTCAGCCGGAAAACGCTCTCTGGGAAATCAGGAAAATGAAACAGGGGCTTCCGCCCCCATCTCCGGACATCCCACAGGCCAGCATCTGTGTTTCCTATCCCGGCGGCAGAAGTTTCGGACCGCTGGACCCCTGGATCGACGAGTTGTATATCATGACATCCCTGTCAAAAATCACAGATGTTCTGTGCCTGATCACCTGTATTGGTCACAATTTTTTCCTCGCGTTTATTCAGCCATTCTCTTCGCCGGATTACTTCCGGTGTTTTCTGAATGAACTGGTTTCAACCGGAATTCAGTATGAAATGCTCCGCAGTGAACCACTGAGACTTTGCGGAATCGGATAAGTATCATCATACTGCGGTGAAAACCAAGCAGTTTCCGCCTTTTGACAAGCAAAAAAGGATCCGGTTCAGCTCCGGGGCAAAAATCTGACAGTCCTTTCCCTGCCGACCAGAAAGGAAAACGTGTTTTCATTGTGAAATCAATGACTTTAGGGTATAATCTGAATAACCGTGGAAAATGAAGGCAAAGACGGATACACTCTTGAAATCATGAACATGGAGGGAACACTGGCATGAAGCATCTGAAAAAAAGGTTGATCGGCAGCATTGTCGTCCTTCTGGTGTTCACCGGTGTCCTTGGGATCGCCCTTTTCCATACATATCAGGCCATCAATCAATCCAGATACAGCAAAGAAGGGCTGGCGGACATCCGGGCAATCCAGAAGACCGCTCACAAAGCACTGGATCTTTACCGGCAGGCCAGCGAGAGTGTAGACCATACATACAGGGCGAAGGTTGAGCTATCAGCGGCCACGTACCGGAACGATCCGGACAGCGAATTTGCCCGGAAACCTTCGCTGCTGCCGGGAGGCGCAGTGATTCGGGTCGAGGGTGGGAAGGTCACCGTTCCGGACGGTTTTCCCAGGGATTTGAAGCTGAACGCCGGCATGTTTGCAGAACTGTCCGGGATCGCCACAATTATCCCCGATGAGGCAGCACGACAGAGCGGCGGCAGCCCGGCGGCGAACGGAGAAACCCCGGGGGACCGGATGACTTACTACGTTTACTACAGCCAGATTGACGAACCGTTTTATTATATCGAATGGAAAGACCGGGACTTAATCAGGCAGGAGAAACTGAGCTGTTTCGACATCTATGAAAGCCTGGGCGGGATTGAGAAAATCTACAACGCCAACTTTGTTATGTTTGATGTTTCGGGAATCGAAAAAGCGGGACCGAACTGCAAGTATTCCTCCCGTGATATGAAGCCCTACGTTGACGCAATGGAGAAAAAGGCCGCGGAACTGCTGAAAAGCAACGAGGCAGGATTCGATCCGGAAACGCCGCGTATGGTGGAGCTCGAGGGAGTCTCCTATCGCCTGTATGTTCAGCAGAACGACGCAATGCAAGTGGTGATTGCATACCTGTTCCCGCTTGCGCAGAACAATTCGGCAGTGACAGAGCAGACAGTATTCCTGATGGCAGTGTTCCTGTTCATCTGCGCTGTATACCTGGTTTGGTTCCTTTCCGTGGTGTGGGTTGTCCGGAATCATTCGCTGAACGACAGGCAGAAGATCGAATTCAGGCCAAAGAGAATAAAGCGGGTTTCGAGAGCTTTTGTCATCCTCGGAGGCCTTGTGATCCTTGCGGCAGCGATCCTGGGCCAGTGTCTGTTCAGGCTCTACGACAAATATGAGCAGGTGGGCGATACGATCAACCTGCTGTATCAGAAAATTGATGAATATGAAATCCAGAAAAATGCCGCCAAGGAAACAAAGCGCAAAGCCTATGAAGAGTGCGCCGAATCTATTGCTGAGCTGCTGGGTGATCATCCGCATCTGAGAACGCCCGAACAGCTTCAGGCATATTGCGATATTCTCGGAACAGATTATCTGATGCTCTTTGACAAAGATGGCCGGGAAACCGTCACGAATTCCGAGTACAGAGGGCTTTCCCTGAGCACGACCCCGGCCGATTCCTCCCATGACTTCAGGCGGCTGCTTGCCGGGGTTCCCGTGATCTCCCATGACGTGGAGCCCGAGCCGCTGAGCGGGATTGAACGCATGATGGTCGGGGCCAGGATCACCATGAAGGACGAAGCAGAGGGACCTTATCAGGCGATCCTGATGGCGGTTCCGGTCAGCCGGATTGCCGAAAGCGACCCGCAGACCGCCAGCGATATCATGACGGAGATGGCGACGGATTCCATGCTGATCTTCTCCATGGATCCGCAGAGCCAGAAGATTACAGCGTCCAGCAGGAAGGAAATGATCGGGGAAGACGCGGTCCGCGTAGGAATTTCGCCGTCCTGCATACGCGACGATCTGATGGACTTCGTGATGATCAACGGAGTCCAGTATTACTGCGAAGCGCAGAAGGGGAACGACGGGCAGCTCTACTTCTGCGCGGCGGAAAAGGACGGTATGTACAGCAATGTAAAGCTGTATGCGGTGATCTGCTGCGGAATTTCCATGCTGTTTATGTTGATGATAGCGCTTTACTCGGTGAAAGGATACGAGAAGGACTTCATGAGCAGTCCAAACAGCGGCGACAAGCTGAGGGATATGACAAACGAGATCGATGTTGCGAACGGCAGACGGAAATGGTCCGTGGATCCGTCGAAAAGATGGCTGCCGGCCTTCACGGATTACGGGAACCGGACGCCGATCCGCAACGCCCTGATTACAGTGCAGGGCATCTTCGCATTCGGCGCGCTGATGACGACGGTGCTGCTGGTTGCCCCGTCCTCAGGCAAGCGGATGCCGCTTTTTGCCTATATCTTTTCAGACCAGTGGGCGAGGGGGGTGAACCTGTTTGCCGTCACCAGCATCCTGATTCTGCTGCTGGAGGTCGTGGCGGTCCTGATCCTGCTGAAACTGATCGTCCAGGTCATCAGCATGATATGCGGCACCAGGGGAGAGACGATCTGCAGGCTGATCCTGAACCTGATGAATTACATCGCAGTCATTGTATTCCTGTTCTTCGCTCTGCAGTATATCGGCATTGACGTGACAACACTGCTGGCTTCTCTCGGCCTGCTGACATTTGCCATCTCCCTGGGCGCGAAAGACCTGGTAACGGACATGCTTGCCGGCATCTCGATCATCTTTGAGGGCAATTTCCAGGTCGGCGATATTATCGAAGTCAACGGCTACTGGGGAAGAGTGCTGGAGATCGGCGTTCAGACGACAAAGCTGGAAGGCCTGGGCGGCAACATCAAGATCATCGGAAACCGGGACATCAACAACGTGGTGAACAAGACGCGGATGAACTCCTGGTACGCGCTTGAGATCGGCGTTCCGTCCGAGCAGATCAAAGAGGTTGAGGAAATGCTGCTGAAAGGGTTTCCGGACATTGGAGCGACGATTCCGGAGATTGTCAGCGGGCCATATTACAAGGGCATTGAGTCTTTCACATCCTCCGCCGGCAAGGGTGTCTTAAGAATCCTGATTACTGCCGAGTGCAACGAGAACGACTACCGCCATGTGAAGCACAAGCTCAACCACGCCATTGCCGTGCTTTTCGATGAACACAATATTCCGATCATGTAATCGGGAAGGAATTACAAATAACAATCCATTGCGTGAGAGGCCGCTTTCGAGGCAGCGCAGGTCTGCCTCAGAAGGGCGGTCTTTCTCAGTTCCGTCAGGATAACGTCCCTGCCTGTCGGATTCTCAAACCAGGATTCCGGCCGGGTGTTGGGGCCATAGGCCGGGAACCACACGACTTCCCAGTTATCCCCGGCCGTAATCTCCTCCAGGATGAGCCTTGCCCGCGGAATGTGGAACCCCCCGGTCAGAAAACCGACCCGAAGACTTCCTCTTTTCCGGTCTGACAGCGTTCCGTCCGCCTGAAACTTCCGGAGGATCTGTGCTGCGAACTCCAGGTTCTGCCTGGTATAGCGGGCCCTGTTCTCGAGATGGATATCTGACGCCGCCACGCCATGCTCTTTCAGGCGGTCGTAGAGAAACTCGGCTTCCGAGCAGCTTTGGTCCCAGATCAGGTTCGCGCCGCTGACGATATACTTCATACCGGGGTTTCTTTTTCCGATCTCAACGGCCGCATCCGCCTTGTAGGCGCAGTTTCGGCTTCCCAGAATTACCAGAACGTCGACCGGAGCGCTGCAGTCATAGGGCCCGCCGAAGACCATCCGGTTGATCTCCGGCAGGTTCTCATCCTGCTCCCCGGGATACTCGGCAAAGCGGTCGATGGTTTTCTCAGTTTCACGGAGAAGATCGTAGGCACTGAAATCCATCCGTTCCTCCTGCGAAGTACCCTTCGACAGAGCGAAGAAACAGCGGATTTTCTCCTCATGCAGCCGCATGACCCGGCGGAAAAAATGCGGGAAGCTTTTCGTCGACTGGGACAGCCGGTCCCGCTGTATATAACGGAGCATCACCAGAGAGCTTGTGATCACCGCGGGATGGAGATCCTGTCCTTCCAGCAGGCGCAGATAACCGTAATTGAACAGGCGATCCTCGCCGAAATCGATGCCCTCCTCAAAGCGGAGACGCGCCTGCTCAATGATGCTGCGGCGGTAGAATTTGTTACAGTTGGAATAGACCAGAAGATTCCGGCTCCGGATATATTCGTCCGCAAACTCGGAGATATTGTCATAGGTTCGGTCCGGAACGGTCCAGAATTCACTGTTCCCTTCCAGATGGATACGTTCGATGCCCAGGATATAGAGACCCGCCTGCTTTTCCAGCAGTGGCAGGCTCTTTTGCAGGAATCCCTGTTCCAGGCAGTCGTCGCAGTCCAGAAAAGCGATATACTTTCCGCGGGCAAGATCCAGCCCGTGATTTCTTGCTCCCGAGACTCCGGCGTGATCCCGGTACGCGATCCGGAGGTTTTCCTCCCTTCCCTCGTACCGTTTCAGGATCTCCGCCGTCGCGTCCGACGAGCCGTCATCCACAACGATCAGCTCGCAGTCTTCCGTAAGCTGCAGCAAAACGTTCTCCAGCGTCTGGGTCAGGAAGGCCTCGCAGTTGTAGGTAGGCAGAATGACGGACAGCCGCAGAGAGTCTTTTTTCATCCCGCAGCAGCTGCCGGCATCCGGCGCCAGCGTCCGCCAAATCCGCGCCGCCTCCTGCGAGGCAAGCTGATCCAGGGCAAAAAAACCCTCCTCCGAAACGCAGAGCCGTTCCCCGTCTTCGCTGTATGGCAAAAGCCCGAGCTTTTCCGCATCCGGCTGGGGAAACCGTTCTGTGCTCCGCTCCGTTTGGAGCAGAATGAGGTTCCCCTCCTCAAGATACCGGATGCTGCAGTGCTTTTTTACGACAGGCCGGGGTGTAATGAACTTCCGGTCGAAAAACTCCACGCCGTGCCTGTGCAGCGCCGACTGCAGCAGGATCAGATAGAGCCTTTTGACATCAGGAAGGGAACTCCCGACCCCGACGAAAGGTTCGGAAACAAAGACCGTCTCCGTATCGTAACGGACGCCCTCCATCCCGAAGGCAAGCAGCTCTTCCGTTTCCGCCCGGATCCCGATTCCCGCGGTGCATTCCTTTATCTGCTGCAGGGAATATATGAAAGCGGAGATATTGTTGGCCTCCACGATAACCGGTCCCTTATCCGTAACGGCGACGTCCCAGCCGATGTAGCGCATTTCAGGAATGAAAAGCGCCTCTTTCCGGCAGCATTCCACGCATGCCGAAATCCCCGGCAGCTTTCTGCCGCGCCGGAACAGGTAGCCGGTATCGCGATGCCTGTCCGCTGCCTGCCAGGGGCCTCCGGGTTCCTGCTGATATGCCTGGATAATGCTCCCGTCCTCGGAAAGGAGGACACGGTACCTGACCGAGGAAGCGGATATGTCTGTCACCGCCCCGCCTCCTCCGACCGAAAGCACAACGGGCAGAAAAATCCTCACACCGCTGCCGCTGCGCACGGTATGGATGCGGACCGTGTTGAGGCTGTCCGGATAGATCGCCTGGTACGCGCCGTGCTGGCGGATATAAGGTTCCAGGATATCGGCACCGTCAGAGCGGATCTGCCCGGCCGGGTCCTTCCCGTTGTCCGTGTAGATCCGGGAGCCCTCTCCGGCAGAGGAGTTTCTTTTTCCCACAATCTTTCCCCAGGTCTGCAGGAACTGGCGGATTTCATCATCGGACGAAGCAGCGGGAACCAGAGCCGGCCTGCGCATGAGTTCCCGAAGGCCCGGACGCAGGAACATATTGATTTTATCCATCAGAAAGGCCTTCATGCTCATGTCGTTGAGATCCATCGCGCGGTCCAGATACTCTTCCATGGAAATCCGGGATTCCGGCGCGCATCCATCCGGGCCCGGATGACCCGCAGGATGACCGCTGGCCGCGCCGGGAGCGGCCGGCTGGTCAACCTTCTTCGCCTCCCGCAGCACCTCCGCGATAACGCTTTCCCTGTGCTCCTGATCCAGCGGCAGGATTTCCTCGGCCAATCCGGTGTTTTCCAGAACAATCCCGGCGTGAAACCGCATCGCCTTTTCCCGGATCCCGGCGTCTCCGGTATACACGTAGAAGATGAGATCCCCGTCAGGGAAAAAGACATTCTCATCCCTGAGCCTTCTTTTTCTTATCCTGATCGGGACCAACCGCGCGAGCTGCTCTTCGCGGTTCTCCCCGTCAAAGCAGAGATCGCTCCGGGAATCCAGGAAAATGACGATATCCTCCTCCCCGAGCGCGTCCAGGAAGCCGCTTACGGTAAGTGCGTTCGCCTGTTTCTCCGGCTGCTCCGGCACGCCGGCTCCGGGAAGGTCTGCCGTTTCCCGTGCAGTATCCGGCTCCGGCGTTTTGACGCCCTTCACTTCCACTCTGCGGTACGCAAACGAAAGCGCCTTTTCCTTTGTCTGAAAATAATCGCTTTTAAAAGCGCGGTCATCGATGAGCCAAACCTGGCGGCCGGCTGTTTCCTTTTTCAGCACGGTCTCATGGACAAAGGGGAGCGTGACCTTCAAAGAATACTCGGCGAGCGCTTCAAGAAGGGTAACGTCCACGCCGAAGGTATGAACGGGGCGCAGATCCGTCTCTTCCAGCTCCGAAAGCAGTTTCACGGCAAAATAGTACCGGTCGCACGCCCGGAAGGTGTTCGGAAAATCATAGCCGCAGACAATATTCTTCCTGAAGATGCCCCGAAGATTGCGGACAGAGGAGGAGGAAACCGTGAAGGAAGTATCCGGAATCCGGTCCAGCAGGACTGTCATCAGCTCCGCGGGGAACCTCCCGCGAATCGTTCTCGCTTCCGGGAAGAAGCGGCCGTAATCCACGGTATCGTCCGGGTGAGACTTGAAGATCAGAGAACGGTCCCGGAGGAAAAAGTCGGCGCAGACCTGGTAAATGGCGATCTGATCCTCCAGCGTCGTGGTATACAGATTTGAGAACTGCTGCGTAAAAACCAGCACCGCGTCTTCCGGAATGCCCCGGATGGGCTCCAGCCGGTAAAAACGCATGACGGCGCAGATTGTCTCCGGGTTGAGGTGCGCGATTTCTGATGCCGGATCAAAATCCTTCCATTTCGGATCGCCGGAGATAAAGCTCTGGGCGGAGAAGTTGCAGATGGCGTCACGGATATATTCGTTTCTTCCGTCCAGAAGCCCGTAGGTCTGGGCAATATCCGCTATAACGGGCGTGACGTCCCTGATGATGTCGTACAGTATTTTCGGTTTGGAAAGCATCCCTCCGCCGTCTTCAAACATATGGAAGGAAACGCCGTTTGAGATCAGGTACAGGGAAAAACTGTAGTAAGCAGCGGCAACGTAAATATGTTCGAACTCCGTGATCCCATAAGGCACACTGTCCCTGTACGCTTGCTCCGTCTCTTCCAGGATAGTCTCCGGGTCGTTGGAGACCAATCGGTAAGGGAACAGCAGGACTTCATCGAAAAACGCCTCCAGTTCCCTGTAGTCATGGTATTTCTTCGCTGAGAAATCCGCCAGCAGCAGGATACAGCGCTCCTCCGCATGAACCCTTTCCCGGTGAATGATCGCTTCCAGTACCTGGTACATCGTTGCGCAATGGTATAAAATCAAACCGGTCTTCCTCCTCCGGAACGCTGCTTCTATCGCTTCCCGCCGTCCCTGTCCGGGACCGGGAGCTTTCTCTTCGCGATCTTCCCGTTCGCCTCTCGGGGAATGCTGTCTACCTTCATAAAACAGGCCGGGATCATATAGGATGGAAGCCGCCTGGCGGCAAGCCTTTCAGCCTCCTCGACGGATCTCTTCGGCTCCTGCGCATAGTACGCGCAGAGATAGGGGTGCCCCTGGTCAAAGATGCCTCTGACCCCAACCCAGTCGACCTGCAGGAGCTCCCGGAAGACCGATTCAATCTCAGCGGGTTCGATGCGGTTTCCCCGGATTTTGATCATTTCATCGGCTCTGCCGATGATCACGATACTCCCGTCCGCCTGGATCGATCCTCGGTCTCCCGAGCGGATATAACCATTCAGCCGGACCTGCTCCGTGAGTTCAGGCAAGCCGATATAGCCCCGGAAATATGGCGCCCGATAACAGAGATTTCCCGTTTCTCCGTCCGGAAGCACGTTTCCGCTGTCGTCCATGATACAGATCTCCGATTTATGCTCCCCGGTCCTGCCGACCGGCGTGACATCATATTCCCGGTCAATCAGAAACGTCGAGATATTGAAGCCGGATTCCGACTGACCGTAGCCGCAGAAGATCTCCACCCGGTCGCTGAAGATCTTCCTTGCCGGTTCTCCTCCGACAACGATCTTGGTCAGGGAAGCGGGGATCCGCTTCAGATGCTTCAGCATGGAGGGAACGATAAAGAGGTTCGTGAGCTGCAGGTTCTCGATGTATTCAGGTAAACGGTCCGGATCCCTGACGACGTCCTTCGGGACCACGGCCAGCGTTTGCGCGTTATAGAGAATCGGCGGTATGATGAGCATGCTGACCACAAAATAGAGCGGAGTGATCAGGGCAAACCTGCCGTCGATCACCGGGCGTTCTCCGCAGAAATGCAGCCTGATGCACATTTCCAGGGTGCCAAATTCCTGCATCACGCCCTTGGGATTTCCCGTCGTCCCGGAGGTATAGATCAGATAGGCGAGATCGTGAAGGGACGTTTCCTCATATCCCTCCAGGGTGCTGCCGGCCATGATCCCGGAAAACAGCGCCTCGTCGATCTTCAGCACGCAGCCCGCGTCCTGCTGAATGTACTCCATCCTTTCAGGTTCATAGTCCGCCTCCAGCATGACGGCCGCAGCGCCCGCGCGCCAGATGCCGATCAGGGCGACGACCGGGTCGTTTCCCCGCGGGAGTGCGATCATCACCGCGTTTTCCTTCCCGATTCCTTTCTGTCTGAGAAAACGGTAAACACGGCCGGAGCATTCCCACAGCCTGGCATAGGTCATGCTTTTTCCGGCTTCCGCCGAGATCAGCGCGACGTCATCCGGGTGACAGGCGCAGTTTTTCTCCAGCTTTTCAATAAAACGCAAATCTGAACTCATTTCCTCAGCAAATCTCCATACGCGCCTTCACTGTCCTCGACAGCGATAACGTCCGCGACTTTTTCAACGACCCTTCTCTCCGCCGGGGAGACAGAGCCGCTGACCGCATATCTAAAACCCTGATCCTTCAGATAGCGGAAGGACTTTTGAACCAGCAGCGTGTTGATCCCGAGGCCTCGGGCTTCAGGAAGGGTGCCGCCCGGCCCGGCATAATCCGGGGCAATGGCGCCCACGCAGCCGAAGGCGAGAATCCGGCCCTCGCGTACCGCCGTGTAACAGACCCCGTTCATCATCGCAGCGAGGGCTTCGTCGGCCCAGGACTGCGCGAAGTTGTCTCTGATAAACTCGTAAACCTGCGTGAAGTCGGGCGGCATCACCCGTTTGACCCGGATCCCCTTCGCCGCCAGGGAAGCCTCCAGCGAGGGGTCCTCACGCAGGGTATAGAGCTTTGCGATCAGATCCGGATTATAGCCGATCTTTCGCGCGTCCACCTTCAGATAGCACTCGGCGTATTTGCATTTCGGGTCCGAAAGCATCTGCGTGCCGCGGAGAAGATTCAGCGTCAGATTGATCTCCTCCTGCTCGCTCTGATCCGCGTGAAAACGGATCAGCCGCCGCTTTTCTTCCAGAAGCCCCGTGATGTCGATGCAGTGCGTCGGCCGGTAAAACGGCGTAACGATCTCATACATAAAGCATTCCGCCTGCGCCTTCTGGCGTCGGATCGCCTTGCAGCACATCAGCGCCGCGGCCTTGTGATCCGGATGGGGACTCTCATGCCAGGGAAGAAAGATCTTCGTGTACGGAGTAAAATCGATTCGGTCGGCGGCATCCCCATGCTTCGTGAGGGTCGTGTCCTCGATACCGAACCATTCCCAGGAACGCGGGTTCACCGCCTCCATTTCGGCCTCGAACTGAAGCCGGCGGATCTTTGCCTCTTCCGCGATGCTGATCTCCGGGTTCCCGTGGCTTCCGTCTGTGAGCACGAAGACGTCGGTCCGGTCGGGCGCAAGGATCAGGGGGGCAGCCGTGCCGAGGCATTCGTCGTCAGGATGCGGCGCGATCACGGCAATCCGGTCATTTTTTTCAAAGACGATTCTCTCTCTCATAGCATTCTCCAGGCGATTTTTTATTCTTCAGTTGGATCACCTGCGGTCCAACTGATTGCCTATTATGGATCTGACAATTTCAAGATCCTTGGGCGTGTCTACAGATACAGTTTTGCAGGTCACTTCCACCATCCTCACAGGTATCTCCTGATCAATGAATCTAATCAAATCGCATCCTTCAAGTATTTCCAGTTTGCTTTTAGGGGCTTCATTGTACAGTGTTAATGCTTTTGACGAATAAGCCGCTATACCCACGAACTTCATATAGTCAAAATCCAGTCCTCCCTTTGGATAAGGAAGCGGGCTTCTTGTTGTGATAATCAGATTGCCTTTTGTGTTTGTAACTACTTTAAGATTTGTAACGTCTATGACTTCCGGAGCTGACTTTATGACTGTCATAGCGTTCACACAGTCCATACCGGTTCTCTTTGCTTCTTCGGTAACGGCATCAATGGCGTCCGGTTCGATTAAAGGTTCGTCACCGCCGATAAATACATAGTAATCATAACGCATCTTCGTCGCAACTTCATACATCCTCGAGGTGGGCGAATCATGATCCGGAGACGTCATGATATACTTCATGCTGTATTTCTTGCACGCTTCAGCTATACGCTGATCGTCTGTCGCAACGATAAGATCATCCAATGAGCTTGCCTTTAACGCTTGCTGATATACCCACCAGATCATAGGTTTGCCGCACAGATCCGCAAGCGGCTTGCCTGGAAACCTGCTTGACTGATATCTTGAAGGTATGATTCCTAAAAACGTTTTCATTCAATTCTTTCCTCCTGTTCACCGGTGTGTTGACGTTTTCTCCGATTCTGACAGACAGCATCCTGTGCGTCAGGGCTTCCTTCCATCATACGGATTCTCCGCTGTCCAGGATAAACTCCCGCATAAAGGCCGCCCCTGCAACTTCATCAATGCTTTTCATATCGCAAACGGAATAAATGTCATGTTTTATTTATTTCATAAATAAATATAAACTCTGTAATTGATTTAGTCAACCGTGACCATGGCAGGTCCTCGCGAAAAGC
>JAEEGL012452277.1_pt1 | contig 12859 bp, 10 predicted proteins | sample 9134231 | NCBI WGS metagenome assembly JAEEGL01 (sample SAMN16246548, study PRJNA631951) | gut metagenome | biome: gut microbiome; feature: rumen; material: fiber-attached | host: Bos | place: Iran: Karaj | collected 2018-10
CTTTTCCCGGATTTCTCCATCCCTATCTGAAAATCCTACCAAGACAGTTTTGTTCTCCGAAAGAATTGAGACCTGCAGCAGATGCCACCGGACCTCTCCTTTTGAGATATCACGGAATTCCACAGAATAGGAATCACTCTTGGAAAGCCGTTCAGTTATACGGTCAAAACTGGTTTCAGACAGAAGAAGCTCCCTGTCCTCAGGTGCCACATCAGTATTGATATATTGTGCCACAGTACTGCTGAAGGAGATGCCATTTCCATATTTCTGGCGTACAGGATCCTCCATCTTCAGTATGGAGAACTTATCATCCTGGACAGAAACAACAAGCACAGACTCAAAGCTCTGGCTGAACCGGCGGATAATTTCCATGCTCTGCCGCTCCCGCTCCTGGGTCCGGACACGTACCTCGGTCTGAATAATCTCCTGGGTCAGCTCCTTTTCCCTCCGTCGCATAATGGCAAACAGGCTGTACATTATTACTATGACGGCCATGCTTACAGCCAGCTGGATAAAGCTTGAACGGTTCCGGTTATGAACAGCGAGCCGGGTCCAGATGTTGGTGGAGAAGAACAGAAGGAATATCATCATGATCCACATGATAGTGGACTTTCCGAATCTGTGCTCTTTATCTTTCCAGAATACAACCCAGTAGTACAGAATTCCTATTAGGCTCCATCCCGCAAAAACAAGATAGCTCTCGATAGCCAGTGCATTCTTGGCAAATATGTTGGGTATAAGGAGGAAAAAGAAAATAAGGATGAATGATACAAGTCCGCAGAACCCGTTTACCAATACACGGCGATTCCCCTCTGCTGTCATGATGCAGCAGATTGAGATATAGGCATATACTATGGAGACACTTAATGTGGAGACATCAACATTCCAGCCTATGGCGGTGCGTCCTAAAAGTGCTATAGGCAGAGAAAGTATAATCACGAGTATGTCGGCATTCACAGGAACCCCTGCCCTGTTCACTTTGGCAAAACATGCCGGCAGCAGCCTGCCGTCGGCCATAGTTCTTATGACACGGGAAGCTGCCCGATGAAAACCGAAAATAGAGGTGGTGAGGGTAGATACTGCCGCAATCACCACAAGGACTACTCCCCACTGACCCAGTATAGCATGGGCGCTATATAATACAGGCAGTCCTTTATATCCAGACAGATTTTTCAGATCTGCCATATATTCAGTCCAGTCAGCATATCCGGCAGGAACTGAGGCTGCAGCTGTCAGGTTAAGAAGTATATAGACAATCATTCCTGTCACTATTGCAAGACCGGCATATCGGAACATGCGCCGCACCGGGAACTGGATATCCTCCACCGAATGGGTCACAGTCTCAAAGCCCACAAAGAGCCATGGTGCCAGGACTACTATATTCAGAATCTGCATTCCTGCCGACTCGCCGGAAGAGAACCGTGGAGTGAACATGCAGCTGGCCCCGGTCTTGACCAGGATGGCAGCAAACAGGACAACCACAGATACAAACATAGTTATTCCAAACAGAACCCGGATTATGTTTGTAATCTTTTTCCAGAAGCAGTTGATAAGTCCGAAGACAATGAGGATAAGAATGGTGGCAAAAACCTCACCCAGATATACATCATACCCGACAAATCTGTAGAGGAATCCCCACTGGAGGGCATCACCAAAAATATAACGGAACAGGAGTATTACTGCGGTGGCGTTGGCCCACAGAAGCGAGATATAAGCTATCTCCAGTGACCAGGCAGCCAGGAATGCGTGGTCTTCTCCCAGGATGCCCCTGGCAAATGCGTAGGATCCACCCGGCACCGGATTTCTGCTCATCAGATATGAGTAGTTGGCACAGGCAAACAGCACTATAAGAGCAGAAATTACTATTCCTATTGTGGTACCAAGAGGCCCTGAGTCTGGGAGAAATGTGGTACCCGGCATGACAAAGCTGCCCCAGCCTATGACACAGCCAAAGGCCAGGGCCCATACCGATATACCGTTTAAATTCTGTTTATAGATATCATTACTTTTCAAGAACCTTTTCCAGAACCTTAGGAGCCCATTCATACTTATTCATGAAACCTTCAGGAATCTTGGAGATATCCTTGTTTCCCTTATTAAGCCACTGGTACAGGTCACAGTCAAACACATCGGTGTTGGCCAGATGACCATGCTTGGTGGATATGAGCAGGTCTGGGATGGCATCATCTACCAGTGAATCTTTAAGACGCTTGATAGCATTGTAGTACACCTTCATATTCACATTGTTGTACTCACGGCCTTCCCACAAAGCACTGTAAATCTCTTCGTTAGGAACTTCCTTTCCTCTCATTATGACGCAGTATGCCAGAATCTCCTTGGCTTTTCCTGTAACAGAGGTAGGCTTTCCGTTCTTAAGAACTTCGAACTCACCGAAAGTCTTGATGAAAAGCTCCTTCTGCTGCCGTCTCACCAGAAGTCTCATCCTGTCCATCATCATCTCAAGAGTCTCGTGTTTGTAGGGTTTAAGAATATAGTAATCGGCTCCAACCTGGTTGGAATCTTTGATATAGTCGCCATAAGCAGAGATGATGACCAGAAGGATATCAGGCCTTATAGCCCTGAGTTCCTTAGCCAGCTGGATACCTGACATAGTAGGCATCTCAATATCTAAAAATGCAATCTCAACAGAATTCTTCTTAACAAATTCAATTGCATCCTCAGGACTCTCAAAAGTCTCCAAGACCTGCAGGTCCTCTATCCCGCTGCTGAGTCTCATGAAGCTCTTAAGCATCATCGGCTCATCATCTACAATAATTGCTCTCATTTTTCTCCCTCCTAAATTTTTCTATCTTTTGGCCGGGAACGTGACTGTAATTTTCGACCCGACCCCTATCGTGCTCTTTACATCAACCTTCGCCTTCAGCATTTTCTCAAATCGGAAGATAAGGTTCTGCATACCTGTGGAATCCCGCTTGCCGCTGGCAATCTCAGCTTTGATCTGTTCGTAATCAAAACCTACACCGTCATCTTCAACCTGAACCACAATATTACCGTTATCATCACCATAGCTGCGGATAGTCACAGTACCACCCGCCTTGCCACGCTTGTAAACACCATGACGGATTGAGTTCTCCACCAGAGGCTGGATACCCAATGGAACAATATTGAAGTCCTTCTTCTGGATATCGTAAACCATCTTGAGTTTGTCACCGAACCGCATCTTTTCTATATTCACATAGGCGTTTATATTTGACAGCTCCTGCTCGAACGGTATAAGATCACTGCTGGACATTGCCTTTATGCAGGCCCGCAGGTGTGTAGTGAAGTCATATACAAGGTCTGATGCATATTGTGGGTCGTCCAGAATAATTTCTCGGATTGACCCCAGTGCATTGTAGAGGAAATGAGGCTGCATCTGGCTCATGGAATTCTTGATTCTGGCCTCCTTAAGGGCCTCCTGCAGTTCCTCCACCTTTTTGCTCTTCTGGCTCATCTCGGTTATATCGTAAGCTACAGCCAGGGCCATTATATGACCTGAGCTGATGTTGCGGTTTATAAAGAATACAACACGAAGCAGACGGTCATCATTTTCTTTAAACTTTGCATGACAATGGAATTCAACGTAAGGCATGCCGGAGTTGAAGGCAGAGATAAGATATGATGAATTGCACATATTCATGAAAAGACTCTTGGCTGATAGAATCCTGTTATCAGCACACCACTCTAAGAACTTGCTGTAGTTGTATGGCTTTTCAAGAGGAATTTCCACCTCTTTTGGAATAATGGAATTGACTGAACTGAAACAATCATCCAGTATATCCTTTGAAAGATTTATGTTTCCATAGATGATACAGCTTGAGGTTATGGCATTGCGGTAAGATCTTTCCTTCTGAAGCAGTTCTGCCTCACGCCGGATTGATGTATCGATATTCCGGATTCCCACATAGAGTTTATTGCTGTCATTCTCGCTCAGAATACCTCGGAACTGGTAATAGACAGGCTGGTTGTTGTGAATCACCCGATAGTTGAAGATATAACTCTTTGAATGCTGTAAAGCCTCCAGTATCTTTTCTTTGACGACCATGGATTTCACAAATTCACGGTCATCGATATAAATATAATTATTGTAGTCATAGTTGTTCACATCAAAGAAATCATTACCTTCGGTGGATACTCCTATCTCTCCAAACTCGCCGCTTGCATTGACAGCCCTGAATGCATTTGTGGTCATATCAACTATATAGAGACATTCAAAATCCTGGGCAAAGGCATTGATCACATTATTCATCTCTGCAGACCTGAGGAGTGCATTATGTTCCTTGGTCCGGTCCAGGATGGAACCGAAGATATAGATAACCTTGCCATCTTTGTTCTTGAACGGAGAGAGGATGATTCTGTGCCAGATTTTATCTCCCTTGCTGCCTGTATCAAAGGTATATTCAGCTTTAGATGCCTTGACCTTCATAATTGCACTGTAGAAAGTCTTAACATCAAAGCCGGCAAACAGAGTTTTCTCCAACTCATTCATTGTGTCAACGGTATATACTTTATCTCTGAGCTTGAGCTCATTGGTTTCCATGTTATAGTCAAAGAAATCGCAGTTCAGCCTGTTCAGAAGGATAGCGTTCCGCTCCTGTTCGAACCTGATTTCCTCTATCCCCTGACGTCTGCGGTAAATGTTAATTATTATAACCAATATGAAGTAGACAAAGATAGCCCAAGTTATAATCATAAACAGGACCATCAAGAATTTTGTATCCTTCTGCCCTATAGCATAAGATTTAATCAACGCTTCCCTGTCGCCTGACACAATAAGATGCCAGTCATTGACTCCGATAGGATGCTGCACAACCAGCTGTTTGTCGACATTCTTATACTGATAATGAGTATTCTCACCCTCTTTGATACTGTTGGACAGATAATCCCAGTCTATAAACTCATCTATAATATTCGGCAGTTTAGCTCCACGGAAATATTTAGGCCCAAGATACATCCGGGAAGCTATATTGGTGGCAAGCACCTCAAGATCTGAGTTTACAATCATAATCCGCAGAGGCTCAGAAGCCAGATTGTGGTGGAACAGAAACTCCAGGTTATCAACCTTCTTAATTGCATATAGGACACCTTTCATGATGTAATTCTCATAGTAAGGAATGGCATAAAAAAGATATATGTCATGGCTTACATAGGAATCCCACTGCATATTAAGCATCTGATGTTTGCGGTTTATGGTGATCTCGTAGAAGAAAGACATGTCAGAGACATTTCCTCTTTCTTCTCCCCTATAGTTGATAGAATTACCATTAAGATCTGCATAACGGAGGGCTGTCCATTGATTACTCTCTATCATAGCAGTTATAAAGTCGCTGTTGATATTTTTTTTAAGCCCACCATTCTTAGCCAAGTAATTCGAAATAAACATAAGTGGTATATAGTTTCTATCCATAGAACGGTTTATCATAGCCACCTCTTCAGTGGCGATAAAATCCATTTCATCCAGAACCTTGTTTGAGTTATGATTATCGAAAATAATATCCGAAGAAACCTTTATTATAAAGATTCCCACGCATAACAGAATCACAAAATAAAGGAAAAAATACTTCTTGGAATTACGTAAAAAATTATCAAAACGATTAGTTGTTCCACTCATTTCTAAGAACAGTATACCAATTTTTTAAAAATATGTAAAGATAGTAATCAAAAATAAACACAAATTTATTCTGACTATTTACACAGTTTTTTATGGCAGATATACTTAAGCTATGAGAACACCTATTGTAGATGGAATATTCTATCCAGCCCAGAAAGATAAACTGGCAACTAATATCAAGGAACTGCTTGATACAGCCCCGGAGCCTGCCGAAGGCAAAAAACCCTATGCCATAGTGGTTCCCCATGCCGGATACAACTACACAGGAGAGCTGGCTGCCATGAGTTTCAAGGCTGTATACAGTCGTGATATCAGCACAGTAGTGCTGCTGGCTCCTGTCACCAGGGATGCCCAGGACGGCCTTTTCTTATGCGATTTCAAGGCATTTCAGACCCCGATGGGTGAAGTTTTGGTAGATCAGGAGAAGATTAAAGTCCTTTTAAATCATAAAGGAAGATTTTCTGTAAACAACTTCCCTTTCCTGGAGGAACACAGCATAGAGGTTCAGCTTCCATTTATCCAATATCTGTGGCCACAGGCAAAGATAGTACCTTTACATATGGGAAGACAGAACCCCGGTACTGTAAAACAGCTTTCAAAGGCTTTAAAAGAGGTGTTCGGAGCAAGAATGGAGAATACCCTGTTTGTGGTAAGCTCCAACATAAGCCCTTACCTTCAGCGTCCGCTTGCCCAAGAGTATGCTTCATCATACCTCTCCCTTTGCACTGCGGGGAACTGGGAGGCTATTCTTTCAGAGCTTCAGAAGCGTCATCCTCTGCCTAACGGCACCGGATGCACCGCCGCAGTGCTGGGCATGGCAGACTGCATGCCCAGAGTCACCGTACTGGGTACAGGCGACTCAAAGGGAGACAAGATAGTCTGTTATGCTTCTTTAACTGTCAGCTTCTAGCAATATCGCAGATTATATCCACGCACTTCTCAATGCCCAGGGATGATGAGCAGAGACACAGATCATAGTTCTCGGCAAGACCGAATTCCCTCTGGGTATAGTAGCTGCAGTATTTGATCCTTCCCTTGTCTACATCATAAAGCAGCTTCTTAAGTTCACTGTATGATAAATCAGGATAGAGGTTTCTGACATATTCCAGTCTCCAGGCCTCAGAACCATATATAAAGACATGAAGGGTATCATCATATTCCTGCAGGATTGCATCGGCATTGCGTCCTACTATGACACACTTTCCACGGTTTCCGTACTGCTCAATAACCTTTTTCTGGGCTTCCATGAACCGGTCTTCCATAGTGGTGCGGTAAACACCGAAAAGGCTCTGGGCAAAGCCGTACTCATGGGGCACCTTCTCATCCAGGTCTGAGCTCTGAGCCACTGTCAGATTTGCCTTGATAGCTGCATGCTCCACCAGGTCATGATCCACATATTCATATCCAAGCCGGTCTGCAACTTTGCGTCCTATCTTACCGCCGGCAGCGCCGAATTTTCTGTTTATTGTGATAATCTTTTTCATATTTCAGCCCCAGTCACAGAACCTTGTTAAGGAAGCTTATAGTACGTTCCTGCTTAGGATTCTTAAGAATCTCATCTGGAGTTCCTTCTTCTATTATATAGCCACCATCCATGAATACAATGCGGTCTGCAACCTCACGGGCAAAGCCCATCTCGTGGGTAACCACAACCATGGTCATACCACCCTTGGCCAGTTCCTTCATTACCTGGAGAACTTCTCCTACCATCTCCGGGTCCAGGGCCGATGTAGGCTCGTCAAAAAGCATTATGGAAGGATTCATGGCCAGTGCCCGGGCTATTGCCACACGCTGCTTCTGACCACCGGAAAGCTGTTGAGGATATGCATCAGCTTTGGACTCAAGCCCTACTCTCTTAAGAAGCTTCATACCAGTTTCCCTTGCCTGGTCTTCGGTCATTTTCTTGGTTTTTACCGGTGCCAGCATAATGTTCTTAAGAACATTCATGTTGGGGAACAGGTTGAAGTGCTGGAACACCATTCCAATGTCTTCACGCACCTTATTTATGTTAATGTCCTTATCATTTATATCGTTGCCATCCACTATGATAGTGCCGCCGTTGGAATGCTCCAGCTTGTTGAGGCACCGGAGGAATGTGGATTTGCCGCTTCCAGATGGTCCGATGACTACCACAACCTCGCCCTCGTGGATATCGATGCTTATGCTCTTAAGGACTTCCAGTTTGCCGAAATACTTCTTTAAATCTTTAACATGGATCTTTATTGTATCTTTCATGGCATCCTCCCTTACTGGTCCCTATGGCGCTTGCGGGGTTTGCCCTCGCTGTCCTCTATTTTTATCTTCCGCTCAATACGCTTTGCAGCCTTGCTCAGGGAGACAATGACTATCATGTACAGAACGCCGACAATAGCCCAGGTCTGGAGGCTCAAGAAGGTGTTGCCGGCAATGGTTCTTCCCATGTTGGTCAGCTCCGGATAACCGATTACAGAGAGGATTGATGTATCCTTTAATGTTATGATGAACTGATTGATTATGGAAGGAATCATAACCTTGAATGCCTGAGGCAGGATTACACATTTCATACTGGTACCGTAAGTAAGACCCAGAGAGCGGCTTGCCTCCATCTGCCCTTTATCAATACTCTCTATTCCGGCACGGAAGATCTCGGCCATATAGGCACCGCAGTTCATAGCAAGTGCAATGGTACCGGCCTGCAGAGCAGGAAGCCTGAAGCTGGTGAAGCCCATCATCTTGAAAGCCTGAGGAACACCGAAATAGATAAAGAACGCAAGTACGATAAGAGGAACACCACGGATAGCATCTACATAAACGGTTCCGATAATATTCAATATCCTGCTATGGCTTACATTCATAAGGGCAAAGATAAGTCCTATGATCATAGCAAAGATAAGTGCCAGAACTGTCAGCACCAGTGTATAGCCCAAGGCTCTGAACAGCATTGTAGAATAACTTTGTAGGATAGATATCATCCGCAGTACTCCTTTTATAAAAAAAAAGCCAGAGCCCTCCATCAGGAGAACTCTGGCTCTATGTAATAAAAATTACTTAAGATATTTGTCCAGGATGGCCTGGTACTTTCCATTTGCCTTGATGTTCTTAAGACCTGCGTTGAACATATCCAGAAGCTCCTGGTTAGCCTTGTTCATGATAGCAAAGCCATAAGGTGCACCTTCGCTCTCCATTCCAGCAGGAATCTGAAGCTTGAGACCTGCATTCTTGATGTTGTCGGCGATGATAGGTGTATCCTCTACACATGCTGCGCTGTTTCCAAGAATTACATCGTTGTACATAGCTGGGGAATCATCAAATACAGTAACCTTGTAGCCATATTTGCTCTGAAGCGCTTTAGCAAAGTCTGCACCAGCTGTTCCGTTCTTTACAGCAACGTTCTTGCCCTTGAGGTCTTCGAACTTGGAGATGCTGCTTCCCTTTGCAACTACGAATGTCTGTGTAGCAAGGAAGTAACCTTCTGAGAAGATCCAGCCCTTGTCAATACGCTCCTGCTTGATTGTTGCGCCAGCGATAAGTGCATCTGCCTGTCCAACCTGAACAGCTGCGATACCTGCATCCCAGCCAAGGGACTGAAGGTCATATTTGAAGCCCTGATCCTCTGCAACTGCAGCCAGGATATCTACATCGATACCTACGAATTCATTCTTTTCGTTTGTAAACTCAAATGGTCTGAATACTGTGTCTGTTGCGACAATCCAAACTTTCTCTCCAGATGCCTTCTCTTTGTTTCCACCAGCAAAGCAGATGCCGGCAACAAGAAGAAGAATCAATGCAATAAGTAAACTTTTTTTCATTTTTCTCTCCTAATATAGTAGAATATGCGCAAAAGAGGATAAAGTCAATGGCAGGAAAGTTCGAAGGAAATCTGGCAGCTCTTGCCCGGATCAAGATTTCCGGTCTGGCCAAAGGCGTAGATAAGGGTGGAAAGATACTGATCCCCATCGTGGAATATATTCCGGTACGTGAAGTTGCTTATCCTGTCTGATGTGATAGTGACAGTCCTGGATTTATCCTCGAACTCTATTCCCTTCTCCAGCATCCTTGGATGGAAAATATGCTCATCGCTTGAGAGGGTCAGGTTGAAGCTGATTACACCGCCTATATTTATAGGAAGACCGCCCATATTTATAAGCTCATATTTCACTGCGGTAAGGAAGTTGAAGAAACGGTAGGTCTTTATGATCCGTATAGGTCCGTTTGCAGTCTTATACCGGAAAGATAGAACCAGCTTCTTGTTCTCCCTGTCATAATCGTCAACATCATAGACTATGGAGACAAAGTCCTCAAAATTTCCCTTGGTCAAAGTCTCTATATCACCACGGCACTGGGAAATGTCAAACATGCCGTCACGGAAAAGCCCAGGATATGGGTTGTCAGGGCAGTAACTAACATAGTTCCATGCTGTTGGGATGTTGTCAAATTCAAATATAAGTCCCCCGGCTCTCTGGATATAGGCGTTGCACGTATCCCCCTGATACAAGTACTGTTTATAGCCCTTGAGCTTGAAATCAGACTTCACAAGGGAGGAGATGAAAGAATCCTGGCTTCTGGCCAGCTTCTCGGAGGTTATGAAACAGCTGTAGGCCTTGCGGCTTGCAGCACAGGTAAAGGCCGAGAAATAGCCCTGTCCCTTCCAGAGTTCATCAAGAGCACTCTTTTTCTTATATTTATCTCCACGGATAGAATTGGCCAGAGTCTGGACAAAAATCATCTTGGCATACAGGTTATCCAACTCTTCTGACTTCAGCAGCACCTTCTTGAAGATGTTCCGGCTCTGGAAATATTCCCTTTCTATCTCGGGCTCCCCTTTCAGATACTGAGAAGGTGAGATAAGTTCTATTGATTTATTTGAAGTTATAAGCTTGAAGAATTCATCCAGCCATTCCAGGTTCAAGGATTTTATGCTCTTGGAATCAAAGAAGAGAGAAACCACAGGATCTTTTCCCTTGATCTGCAGAAGCTTCTGGACAAAATCTTCAGGAGCCATTTCCCTGCCCTTTTCAAGCAGTTTGTTTGCCAAAGGGAAAATAGTTATTATCTTACCCTGATCCTCGGTCATGGAGACATGGAAATCGGGAACTCTGTATCCTACAGGGAAAAACAATGCAGACTTGTCAAGGAATACATAATCCAACCCACAGCTTTTAAGACAGCTTATAAGGGAATTGTCCCAGCTCGTGCTGTCAATCATGCATCCCTTGGGACGCTTTAAAAAACGCTGACGTATGGAAGTGGTGAGGGAATCTATCTGTCCTATCCTGTCGGTGGTCTGAAGCAGCGGCAGATAAGGCTCATAATATGCACCGCCCAGAAGTTCCACCTGTCTGTTCCGTTTCTGTATCTCGGCAATAAAAGTTATGACCTCGGGATGTTCACTGGCAAGCCACTCATACCAGAGCCCGGAGAAATAGAGCACTATCGGAATTGAAGGATATCCATAGAGAATCTGGAAGAAAGGACGATAGAATGAATTGTATTCGGAAATAAAAGAATTGCCGGAAATCTGACTAGGCAAATTTCCGGACAATCCAACAATAAGCTTCAAAAATGCCTCTTAAATAAATTATTTAGAAGCCCTTAAATCAACAATACACTTGGAAGGACAGGATGCACATGCGGTATCCCGTTCGCCAGTCTTGGAGTAATCAATGGAAGCGAGGAAATTGTCTACGACAAATCCTCCCTCAGGAGACTTCTTCTCACACATTTTACAACCAATACAGCCAACTTTGCAAGCTTTTTTTACAGCCGGTCCCTTGTCGTGGCTGTTGCAGTCTACAACATGGGATGCAGAGTAAGGAATCATCCGCATAGCTTTTGTCGGGCAAACCTTGGTGCAGGCGCCGCAGGAGATACATTTGTCCTTGTCAACCTGAACCAGTCCGGTACCTGTCTTGGTGATTGCACCGGCAGGACATACCTTGATACAGCTTCCGAATCCAAGACAGCCGTATTTGCAGGCTTTTGGTCCCTGGAACATTGCGAAAGCGGCATTACAGTCCTCGATACCCTTGTAGTTCATAGCCTTGATTGCCTGCTCGTTGTCGCCACGGCAATGGCAGTGAGCAACCATCTTCTCTGCGTTGAGGTCAATGGCAACACCCATGATCTCTGCAATCCGTGCAGCAGACTTGGCAGCGCCTGGGGCACACTTTGTAAGCTCTGTTACAGAACCGTTGAAAATAGCCTCGGCATAGCCGGAACATCCTGCAAAACCGCAGGAACCGCAGTTGTATCCAGGAAGAGCGGCCTCAAGAGCCTCAAGCTTCTCGTCCTTCTTTACAGCAAAGTGCTTGGCAGCAATGGAAAGACCTGCTCCGAAGAGAGCTCCCAGTGCTGTTACGATAATACAAGCAAAAATAATATTCTGTACCATATCTCTACCCTCAACCGATCAGATTGTTCAGCAATGCTGCGTCGAATGCCATGAAAGCCAGAGCCATGAGGCTTGCTGTGATGAATGCGATAGGCACACCCTTGAATGGCTTTGGAATATCGGTGTCTGCCAGCTTCTCGCGGATACAGGACATAAGAACGATAGCCAGAAGGAATCCAAGACCAGCTGCCATACCGGCAACAAAGCTCTCGATTGCATTGTAATTCTTACCTACTGCGATGATCGCAATACCAAGTACTGCACAGTTTGTTGTGATAAGTGGAAGGAAGATTCCCAGTGATTTGTACAGGGAAGGTGAAACCTTGCGCACTACCATTTCTACAAACTGAACCAAAGCAGCGATAACCAGAATGAATGTGATGGTCTGGAGATAGGTAAGACCGAACGGAACCAGAAGGAAATGCTGGATACACCATGTAGTCAGGGAAGCTACGCTGGTTACGAATGTAACTGCGAATCCCATACCGATGGCAGATTCATAATCCTTGGATACTCCGATGAACGGACACATACCCATGAACTGGTTCAGAATAAAGTTGTTAATAAAAATGTAAGTTATAAGAATTGCAATAAATGACATCTTCTACCCCCTTATTTCCTGCCTTCTCTGTACTGGAAGAATGCCTTGAGCAGACCAAGTACAAGAAGTGCTCCTGCCGGGAATGCGATAACTCTCATAGGAGCGATTGAAATGACAGGAACTGTGATAACACAGCCTGGAAGAGTGATTGTACCGGATCCCAGCACCTCTCTGATCAGAGCGATGAGTGTAAGAGCCAGTGTGAAGCCCACACCCATTCCAAGACCGTCCAGGATGGAAGGGAGAACCTTGTTCTTGTTGGCAAATGCCTCGGCAC
>JAEEGL012957613.1_pt1 | contig 12859 bp, 10 predicted proteins | sample 9134231 | NCBI WGS metagenome assembly JAEEGL01 (sample SAMN16246548, study PRJNA631951) | gut metagenome | biome: gut microbiome; feature: rumen; material: fiber-attached | host: Bos | place: Iran: Karaj | collected 2018-10
AGGCTCACTCTATGGCGACTCGCTGAACAACTTCAATGAGTTCTTCTCCATCCTGGAGCCTTACGTGGCTGCTGTGTCGAAGAGTTCTGCCAAGAAGATCTCGAACCAGTGGAAGGTCGGCTTGCAGGGTATCCTCGACGCCTATCTCGGCAAATGTCCGGAGAAGTTCGTCTATGAGGGCAAGGAATACACCCCGAAGTCGTACATGGCTTCGCTCGGCATCAACCTCGATGACTATGTGAGCATCACCAGCTACACCCATCATCCCTTCTACACCGCCTTTGCCGTAGAGGTACAGGACAACTGGCGTTTCCCGCTGAGTTACAACCTGCCTATGGACGAGATGATGCAGATCATCGACAATGCCATTGAGAATGGCTATACCGTAGCCTGGGGCGGTGACGTATCGGAAGAGGGCTTCACCCGCAACGGACTGGCCTATGCCGTTGACACCAAGGCTGCACAGGGTCTCGGAGGCAGCGATATGGCTCGTTGGCTCAAGCTCACCGCTGAGAAGAAGCGCAATATCATCGACTCTCTCGGATGCACAGTACCCGAGATCGTGCCCACCCAACAGATGCGTCAGGAGCGCTTCGACAACTGGGAACTGACCGACGATCATGGTATGCATATCTACGGTGTGGCCAAGGACCAGAACGGCAAGGAATATTATATGGTACAGAACTCTTGGGGTGAGACCGGCGACTACAAAGGCACCTGGTATATGACCAAGGCTTTCATCGCTGCCAACACGATGGACTTCCTCATCAACAAGAACGCGATTCCTGCTGAAATCCGGAAGAAGTTAGGCATCTAAACCTATATCTTATTATACATACAATAGTGCTGTCTTCGAGAGAGGACGGCACTATTTTTATAAAAAACTCGCCGAAAATTTTGTTATTTCATAATTATTTCTTAACTTTGCCCCGTCCTATACTCCTAAAATGATCTATACGTTCATCTCAGAGAGAAGGATGCATATTCTCGAAAAAGCGTTTACCGCTTTCCTGCCGAAGGTAGAAACGGTACTGACTCTTACGTCTTTGACGCGTGTATGGAACAATTAAAAACCAATTGATCTGTTTTGCAGGAGAGGCGCAAGACTAATATTACTAACAACAATGAGAAAAATATCATTTATTTTGCTATTTGTTGCCGCAGTACTTTTCTGTGCATGTAACAATGGCGCAAACACATCGTCTGAAATGTCAGCACTCACAGACTCTACCGTAGTGGATGAGCCACTGGTCAGTGATGAAGTCGCACAAATGGTGGACATCGTCAATTCGGTGGCTGCCTGTCTTGACTCCATCCAGTTGCAGGAGAATATGATCTTCAAGGCTGACGAGAGCACGCCCAAGGATCAGATCATCATGAGAATGAAGGCCTTCCAGGAATTGCTCAGCCGCAAACAGGCACAGATTAACCAGCTCAGCGGTAAGAACAAGTCGAACAAGCTGGCAATGGCCAATCTTCAGAAGATGGTAGAATACCTGCAGCAACAACTGACGGAGAAGAGCGAGCAGATCGCCAAGCTGGAAGATGCCGTACAGAACAAGGATATGAAGATCTCTGAGTTGCGTTACGACATGAACGAGCTTCAGCAGCGCTCAGACTATCTCGAAGATCAGAACGTGGCACAGGATCAGCAACTCAACGAGGTGTATTTCATCGTGGGTGAGAAAAAGGAACTTAATGACCTCGGTCTGTTGAAGGGTGGATTCCTCTCCAAGAAGAAGGCCGACTATGCCAATCTCGACAAGAGCAAGTTCACCAAGCGAGACATGCGTGGCTTAGAGAAGCTCACCATTGAGTCGAAGAATCCGAAGCTCATCACCGAGAAGCCTGCCAGCAGTTATACGCTGACCAAGAATGACGACGGCACCACAACGCTGGAGATCAAGGATCCTCAGATGTTCTGGAGTGTGTCTCCCTTCCTGATTATTCAGAAATAATCATTCAAGAACAAACCTAAAAACTACATTTTATGAAGAAAGTTATTCTATTGACAGCGTTTGCAGCACTCGCTTTTGTAAGCAACGTGTCTGCACAGGAAGATCCTGACAAGTATTACATCCGTAATTCATTGTACATGATAAAGCTCGATGAGCCGTGTCCGAAGGAGTTGTACAAGGAGCCGTATAAGATCATGAGTGCTACCTTCGACACCATCAACTTCGCCAAAACCTATGAGCGCTACAACGACTTTGCCCTGACGGAGCGCACACTCGAGCTCTCGAAGTTGCCTACTGTGACTCAGGCAGAGAAGGATGCCATCGATAAAGAGACCAAATTGGAGCAGATTACCAACGAAGTCCTCAGAGAGAACGGTCTGAAGAACTCTCTCACCGAGCCTGAGTACGCTGCCCGTCTGATGAAGTATTTCACTCAGAACAAGTATGCGCCCAAACTGATTGCCAAGTGGTACAACAAGCCCGGCACAGCCATCGGCAAGACCAACTTCGACGATGATCTCACCACTATTTTTGAGTTGGGTGTAAAGGGTCTGAGTCAGGAGGCTCTCAGCAATGCCAAGGCTACAGAGAACCTGATCTCCGTTGCCAAGGGCAGCACCAATAAACTGCTCTCTAACACCTACGTCTGCGTGGTCAGATATGGTTATATGGATGCTAAGGAAGCCATCGCACTTTCTACAGCCGTACTTCAGATGACCTTAGGAAATAATGCGCTGGCTCAGCTTGCACTGAAGAAGGCCTCCGACATCATGGAGAAGAAGATCAAAGGTTACTTCGTAAGGGCTAATGCCTATCTGTTCAAACTGGACTGGAACCAGGAACTTCAGAACAAACTGGAGTTGGAGTATTGGGATAAAGCCAATCAGGCTAAACTGATGACCGATCCTGCCTTCAAGCTCACCTATGTCGGTAAGTCGTCTAAGCGTGCGCCAGCTGCTATGTCGCTGAAGACCTCAGCTACGCTCGACAAGCTGATTGCCCGAGGTACTGCCCGAGCTACCGATGCAGCTATCGCTGCCCTCCAGCGTGACCATGAGGAGTTCCGTCCGATGACCTCTCTGCACGTCATCGACGGTAAGCTCGCAGCCTATATCGGCATGAAGGAAGGTGTGGAATCGGGTGACAAGTTCAATGTCTATGAGGCCGTACAGTCTGCTAACGATCCCAACGTTGTGGAATGGAAAGAGATCGGTACCATCAAGGCCGGTAAGGAGATCTGGGACAACCGCGCTGGTGCCGGTGAGGAGATTGAAGGTGCAGCTACCGATAAGGAAGACGGAAAAGCCTCAGCAGTTCCTTACACCGTATTCAACGGCAAACCCGGAAAAATGGGTGAAGGCTGTATGATTCGTCTGGCAAAATAATATTAACATTAAAACATAAACGACATGAAAAGAATCTATTCAATCCTGTTTGCCCTCGTGATGCTCTGTGGCACAGCGTCGGCACAGTATCCGTATCAGATGTACGACTACGAGTTGTCACTGGTGAAAGAAAACATAGCTTCTACTGCCGGTTTCAAGGTATTCAAGGTATGGAGCTTCTCTAGAGGCAGAGGTGATATTACCAATGAGATCAATATGGCCAATGCCATTCACGGCCTGCTGTTCAAGGGTCTCGCCGCATCCGACGAAGGCTATCAGGGCAATGTGCCAGCACTCGTTCCCGACGGCTATGAGAGCCATCGCGAGTATTTCGACCTCTTCTTCGGTTCTGGAGAATTCAAACAGTTCATCCAGCTCACCAGCCGTGGAGCACAACAGGCTGGCGATGTCATCAAGGTTGGCAGAAAGTACAAGGTTGGTCTCCTGGTACAGGTAAACCTCAATGCCCTTCGTAAGCGTCTGGAGAAGGACGGCATCATCGGAAGCGCAAAGAATATTTTCAGAAGATAAACTAAAAACAACAGAAAGATTATGAAAAAAGTATTTGCACTGATAGCGCTTTTCTGCGCAACGAGTCTGACAAGTTTCGCTCAGCAGGCAGATATGCCCACCATCATCGTTTTCCCCGATGACATCTGGATGAACGATCATGGCTACATGAACACCTTTAATAATGACGGTGAGACAGAATACATGCCCAGATACAACGACGCCTTCGTCCAGAACCGTGAAATGGCCACTGCCATTCAGGCGGTACAAAAGGTGTTCGCTGATCGCGGCTTCCAGCATGAGGATCTTCAGAACCTGTTGAAGGACATGAAGCGTGAACGTGCTGAAGAGCTGGCTAACCGCGCTGATGGAGACGGTGCCGATAAGGGTGCAATGGACGAACTGCTGCAGCAGGCACGTCCTGACATCCGCGTCGATCTGGATTACAGCGTGAAACCCATGGGTCCGCGTAAGTACATCCAATTCCGTCTGAAGGCCGTCGATGCCTACTGTCTGGATCAGGTGGCTGCCTGCGAAGGTTCTGTAGAAGGTTCGACAGACCCCGTAGACCTTGCACTGCGTAAGGTTATTGCCGGCAAGAGCGAAGAGTTCTGCCAACAGATCATCAATTACTTCATGGATCTGCGCGACAACGGTCGTCAGATCAATGTTATCTTCCGTGCTGCTGAAGGTTCAGGCATCGATTTCCTGCGTGACGAGATCGGTGAGGATGAGGATACTTACAACGACTTCCTGCACCAGTGGATCCGCAAGCATGCCGTCAACAGAGCCGGTAAGAAGGGACGTCAGACCAAGAAACTGTGTGAGTTCAAGAACGTCCGCATCCCCTTCTTCGATGAAGACGGTGAGCCAACAGATCCTGAGACCTGGGCAAAGGGTATCCGTAAGGCCTTCAAGGCTGAAACCGGTGTAAAGATCGCCAAAGGACAGGGTAACACGCTGGGACGTGTAAACTTCCTCGTTGGTGTCGAATAATTATTTCCAAAACCCCGAAAAGTATGAAAAAGAAAATCTTTGCAACCATTTTTGCGGCTTTGGCATTCGTGCCCTCACAGGCACAGATTATGCTCTCGCCAGTCGTTGATTCTACCATCGGCGGACTGACAGAAAATAATGTGGAAATTGCCGAAAACCGTCTGCGTAACGTCATCTCCTCTCTCGGTATGGAGAGCGGATACGGAGGACGCTTCGTGCTTGCCTGCAAGGTCGCTGCCTTACAGCGCGAGGTCTCTGGAACAAAGCTCATCCAGCATCTGGAGATTACCTTCGCCGTCGGCGATAACATGGCTAACGCCTGCTTTGGTTCTACCTCGATGGAAGCCATCGGTATCGGTAATACTGAGGGACAGGCCATGACTGCTGCTCTAAGAAATATCAAGGCAAACGCTCAGCTGAAGGCTATCATTGCCGAAGCTAAGGAGCGTATCATCGATTATTACGAGCAGAACTGCTCCGGCATCATCCATAAGTCTCAAGGTCTCATCACCGCCCAGCAGTGGGAAGAGGCGCTTTGGGAACTCACAGCCATTCCTCAGGAGGTGTCTTGCTATCACGACGCCCTTGACATGATGGAGTCGGTCTATGAGACCCACCTGAATCATGACGCCCGTCAGATCCTGATGCAGGCACAGGCCATCTGGGCTGCAAATCCCAATCCGGGATGGGGTGCTCAGGAGGCTATGCGCATGCTAAGTCAGATCAACACCAGCGCCGACTGTTACCCACAGGCACAGGCCCTGATGCGAAAGATTGAGGCTCGTGTAAAGAATGTCACCGACAAGGTATATGAGGACAACAAAGCGATGGAGAAGGCTCGCATGAATGCACGCCTCGCTGTTGAGAAAGCCCGTCTGCGCTGCATGCGCGATGTCGCTGTGGCCTATGCCAAGAGCCGTCCAAAGGTAATCGTACGCAACAACTATTATCGCACTTGGTGGTAATCACACAAAAAAACAAATGATGATCAATATGAAAAAAATACTTGTTCTCATCACCACAGCTTGTCTGATCGTGGGATGCGCTTCCAAACAGCCTCCAAGACTGGCGACCTATCAGAAACAGGAAATAGAATGTCTCGGTGTAGAGGGTGACGGCAGTCAGACCATTCGTGTCACAGGTACTGGGCGAAGCAGAGGCGATGCCATTGAGCAGGCCATGAAGGATGCGGTCAACGCTGTCATCTTCAAAGGCATCCGAGGGGGACTGCAAGGCTGCGATGCCCGTCCTTTGGTTAACGAACTGAATGCACGCGACAAATATGCAGACTATTTCGATCCTTTCTTCATGGACAGAGGTGGATATAGAGACTATGTTTCCATGATGGATCGGAAGATTGGTTCGAATGATATTCAGGCCAACAAATCGTTCATGAACGTCCGAATCACCGTTCGCGTTTATAGAAGCGAATTAAGGGCCAGATTGAGAGAAGACGGCATCATAAAGTAGGAAAAATCCTATTTTTTTGGTAAAAAAACGGCATAATCGGCATTTTTTTCGCAGATTATGCCGTTATTTCATTTTTTATTCTTATCTTTGGGCGCTAATTTGCCTTAATAGGCTCTTTTAGCCACTAAAGCGATAGAATAAAAAATAATATATAAATGCATTTTAAATGGAATTACGAACCACCTACATCAGAACAACGGACGGCGGCTAAGGAGCTGGGAGAGAAGATCGGCATGAGTCCGATCCTCGCCGACCTGCTCATTCAGCGTGGCATCAAGACGGAGAGCGCAGCAAAGCGGTTCTTCCGTCCGATGTTAAACGAGCTGATAGACCCGTTCCTGATGAACGACATGGATGTGGCTGTAGACAGGCTCAACGACGCCATGGGGCGTAAAGAGCGGATTATGGTATATGGCGACTACGATGTAGACGGATGTACGGCGGTAGCTTTGGTGTACAAGTTCCTCCAGCAGTTCTATTCCAACATTGAATACTACATTCCCGACCGCTATGAAGAGGGGTATGGCATCAGTATCAAGGCTTTGGACTACGCTGCCGAGAAGGATGTGAAACTGATCATCGTGCTCGATTGCGGCATCAAGGCAATCGAAGAAATCTCTTATGCCAACAAGCTGGGCATAGACTTCATCGTGTGCGACCATCACGTGCCCGATGACGACCTGCCCGAGGCCGTGGCGATCCTCAACCCCAAGCGCGAGGACTCCACCTATCCCTTCAAGCACCTCTGCGGCTGCGGTGTGGGTTTCAAGTTCATGCAGGCCTTTGCCAAGAACAACGGCATACCGTTCTCACGGCTCATTCCCCTGCTCGACTTCTGTGCCGTCTCGATCGCTGCCGATATGGTGCCAGTGACCGGCGAGAACCGCATCCTGGCCTTCCACGGCCTGAAGCAGCTGAACATGACGCCATCGGTGGGCTTGAAGTCGATCATCGAGATCTGCGGACTGACGGGACGTGAACTGACGATGAGCGACATCGTGTTCAAGATCGGCCCGCGCATCAACGCCTCCGGCCGTATGCAGAACGGTACCGAGGCCGTAGACCTGCTCGTGGAGCGTGACTTCGAGAAGGCCCTTGCCGAGGCCAACCGCATCAACGAGTATAACGAGCAGCGTAAGGACGTGGACAAGCAGATGACCGAGGAAGCCAACCAAATCATCGAGAAGCTCGAGAGCCAGAAGCATCATGCCAGCATCGTGCTATACGACGAGAACTGGAAGAAGGGTGTCGTTGGCATCGTGGCGTCGCGCATGACGGAGCTCTATTTCCGTCCGACGGTGGTGCTCACCCGCAGTGGCGACCTAGCAACAGGCTCTGCCCGCAGCGTCGCCGGCTATGATATTTACGACGCTGTGAAGAGCTGCCGTGACCTGCTGGCGAATTTCGGCGGCCATACCTATGCCGTGGGTCTGTCGATGCGGATCGAGAACATCCCGGAGTTCAGAAGACGGTTCCAGGAGTATGTCTCAACCCATATCCTTCCCGAACAGACAGAGCAGACGCTCGACATCGAGGCCGAGATTGACTTCAGGGATATCAGCAAGAAGCTGCACAACGACCTGAAGAAGTTTGCGCCTCACGGTCCGGGCAACGAGAAGCCCATTTTCTGCACCCGTAATGTCTATGACTACGGCACATCGAAGGTGGTGGGCCGCCAGCAGGAGCATATCAAGCTCGAACTGGTCGACTCAAAGTCGTCGAACGTGATGAACGGCATCGCCTTCGGACAGAGTGCCGACGCACGCTATATCAAGTCGAAGCGGTCGTTCGACATCGCCTATACCATCGAGGAGAATATCTACAAGCGCAGCGATGTGCAGCTACAGATAGAAGACATCAAGCCTAGTGAGGAGTGAAGTATGCACAGGTTCTTAAGCAGTACTGGGGCTACGATGACTTCCGTGGCATACAACGGAAGATCATCGAGTCGATAGGCAGCGGACACGATACGTTGGGACTGATGCCGACGGGCGGCGGAAAGTCCATCACATTTCAGGTGCCGGCACTATGCAGTGAGGGCACCTGTATCGTTATCACGCCGCTCATCGCCCTGATGAAAGACCAGGTGATGAACCTGCGCCGGCACGGGATAAGGGCTGCCGCCATCTACTCCGGACTGTCAAGGGAAGAGATCATCACCATCCTCGAGAACTGCATCTTCGGGGATATCAAGCTATTGTATGTATCGCCGGAACGCCTGTCATCAGAGCTCTTCAGGACAAAGCTCCGCCACATGAAGGTGAGCTTTATCACCGTCGACGAGGCGCATTGCATATCGCAGTGGGGCTATGATTTCCGGCCGTCGTATCTGGAGATAGCCGATATACGGAAGGATTTGCCAAATGCGCCGGTTTTGGCGCTCACCGCCACAGCGACACCGATGGTGGTGGAGGATATTTGTGAGAAGCTTTCGAGGAAGGAGGAAGGAGGAAGGAGGAAGGAGAATACTTCGACAAAAGATCCTCGAAAATTCAACATCTTCAAGATGTCCTTCGAGCGGCGGAACCTCGCCTATGTGGTAAGACGGGCGGCGGATAAGCGAGACGAGCTGATACATATATTGAACAGTGTACGGGGCAGCGCCATCGTCTATGCACGTAGCAGAAGACGGACGAAAGAGGTCTCCGACCTGCTCAACGAGGCAGGCATCTCCTCGACGTTCTACCATGCCGGAATCGACTCTACCGTGAAGGACGAGCGCCAGAAAGCCTGGCAGAACGACCAGACACGGGTGATGGTGGCGACGAACGCCTTTGGCATGGGTATCGACAAGCCCGACGTGCGCCTGGTGATACACATCGACTGCCCCGACTCTATCGAAGCCTATTTCCAGGAGGCGGGTCGTGCCGGAAGAGACGGCTTCAAGGCCTACGCCGTGCTGCTCTATAACGACGGCGACCACCGGAAACTCGACAAGCGCATCAGCGACACCTTCCCCGACAAGGACTACGTAAAGAAGGTGTACGAACATCTGGCCTATTTCTATCAGGTGGGGGTCGGCTCGGGCTATCATGCCACCTTCGAGTTTAACATCGACAAGTTCTGCCACGCCTTCCGCCACTTCCCCATCCAGGTGGACTCCGCCCTGAAGATCCTGAACCGTGCCGGCTATATCGAATATACGGAGGAACAGGACAACCAGGCCCGTGTGATGTTCACCGTCGGGCGCAACGACCTCTACCGGCTGGAGAGCAACTCGCCCAACGAGGAAAAGGTCATCACCGCCCTGCTCAGGAACTACGGCGGGCTCTTTGTCGACTACAACTTCATCGACGAGAGCTTCATTGCCAGTCAGTGCGACCTGAAGCCCCAACAGGTGTACCTTATCTTAAAGAGTCTCAGCGAGAAACACGTCCTGCACTTCATCCCCCAGAAGAAGACACCCTACGTAAGGTATCTGCAGCGGCGTGAAGACATCGAGCATATCCATATTCCCCCTGTGGTGTATGAAGACAGGAAGGAACAGTTCCGCCAGCGAATCCACGCCATGATCGAATATGCCACGACGGACAATATCTGTCGCAGTCGGCAACTGCTGAGGTATTTCGGTGAGACAGAGAGCCACGACTGCCGGCAGTGCGATGTCTGTCTGAGCGACGACCACGAGAAAGTCGAAGAGCCGGCGATGACGGCCGAGGCACATGCCATCCTCGAACTGCTCGGCGACGGCAAGGAACACCATATCACAGAACTGCGCGACATTCAGTTGCCTACAGAACAACTCAATGTCGCGCTCGAATATCTCCTTGCCGAGGAATACATCCATCAGCAAGACGGATTCATATCCATTTAGAAGTCGAATTTCAACTGTTTGTTGCGCTCTTCCTCATCGTCATGCTCATGACAGTAGCTGCTGCCGTCGAAGCAGTGCGTACAGACACGGCACTTCGGCAGACCGATGGCCTCGATGAGATCCTCCAGCTTCGCAAACTTCAGCGATGTCAGTCCTAAGCGACGGGCTATCTCATCCACCATCCGCTTGTACTCAGGCGAGTCCGTCTGGGCATACTTCTCTAGATTCTTATGGTCGTCGCCCTCGAAGTCCTTGATGATACGGCGGGTGATCAGCTCCATGTCGCTCTTCGAGGTGGTGAAGCCGATGAACGGACAGCCATAGACCAGTGGCGGGCAAGAGATGCGGCAGTGCACCTCCTTGGCGCCGTACTCGAAGAACGTCCTGACGTTATCCTTCAGCTGCGTACCACGGACGATAGAGTCGTCGCAGAACACGATGCGCTGGTCTTTCAACAGTGCCGGATTGGGAATCAGCTTCATCTTTGCCACCAGGGCACGACGCTCCTGATTGCCCGGTGTGAACGAACGTGGCCATGTAGGCGTGTACTTCAGTACGGCACGCTTGTAAGGCACGCCCTTACCCTCGGCATAACCCAGTGCCATACCGACACCAGAGTCAGGCACGCCACAGACACAGTCCACCTCCGTATCGTCCTTCTCACCCATCATCTTTCCGTTGGTCTCACGCACGAACTCCGTGTTGATGCCGTTATAGTCAGATGCCGGGAAACCGTAGTAAACCCAAAGGAACGAGCAGAACTGCTCGCGCTTGAACGGTTCCTGAAGTACCTCCATGTTGTCGGCAGTAAGATAGACAATCTCACCGGGGCCGATATCCCTGACACGGTGGAAATCGAGGTTGGGGAAACTGGTGGTCTCGCTGCTGACAGCGTAGGCACCCTCCTTCTTTCCGATGACGATAGGCGTACGGCCGAGGAAGTCACGGGCAGCGATGATGCCCTTCTCTGTCATGATCAGCATCGAACAGGAACCCTCGATCTTACGATAGACGAGGTTGATGCCCTCAACGAAGGTACGGCCCATATTGATGAGCAGTGCTACGAGCTCTGTCTGGTTGATGTTGTTGGCAGAAAGCTCGCTGAAGTGCATGCGACGCTCCAGCAGTTCATCGGCTATCTCGCGGAGATTGTTGATCTTCGCCACTGTGACGACGGCATAGCGGCCTAAGTGGGAATTGACGATAATCGGCTGCGGGTCTGTGTCGCTGATCACACCGATGCCCAGGTTTCCTGAGAAGGAATCAAGCTCGTCTTCGAACTTGGAACGGAAATAGTCGCGCTCCAGATTGTGGATCTTACGGCTGAAGCCCAGTTCCTTGTCGAATGTGACGAGTCCGGCCCTCTTGGTACCCAGGTGCGAGTTATAGTCAGTTCCGTAGAACAGATCGTTCACGCAGCTGCGTGTGCTGATGGTTCCAAAGAATCCTCCCATACCTTATTATATAAAATAATAGAGGAACGATGCGATACCTTCGAGTGCCGGTTTGCGTTGTCCCTCTATCTCAATCTTGAACTCTATCTCTACCTTGCAGATGCCACGCAGATTCTGGATGTTATGCAGCTTGGTGGTCATCCTGACACGAGAACCCGTGATGACCGGCTGTCCGAAGCGCATCTTGTCCATGCCGTAGTTCACAAGCATCTTGATGTTACGTACCTCGATGATCTGTGCCCAGAGATATGGCAGCACCGAGAGTGTCAGATAGCCGTGGGCGATGGTGCTCTTATAGGGCGTCTCTGCCTTGGCACGCTCCACATCGACGTGTATCCACTGGTGGTCGAGGGTGGCGTCTGCAAACATGTTGATACGGTCTTGGTCGATTTGCAGCCAGTCTGAAGAACCGAGCTCCTTACCTAAATACGCTGCAAATTCGTCATACGAATTGATGATTAATTTTCCCATAATCCTGAAATAATCCTTAAATTTGCTGCAAAATTAATCATTTTCTCCCATATAATGCATACTGAAACCGAAAAATTCGTTAAAATACCTCATTTTCTTACTTCATCCTTCTTCCATCTTACATCTTTTTCGTACCTTTGCACCCGCAAAACAAAAGGAAGGGTGTTTTCCAGAGTGGCCAAATGGGGCAGACTGTAAATCTGCTGTCTTTCGACTTCGGTGGTTCGAATCCATCAGCACCCACAAAAAAAGCTCGCCGATTGGCGAGCTTTTTCTATCTCAAGATACCTATTACAGTTCCTGATTCTCAGGACGCAGCTTGCGGACTGTCTCACCAGCACGCCACATCTCCTGATTACGCATTGCTTCGAGTTCTTTCTCCAGACCTGCACGATAGTCAGGCTTAGAGTTAGCATCGATGGTAATCTGAGCCTCATTACCAGTCTTTACTGAGTAATAGAGCCACTCCATAACAGGCTTGATGGCATCGTGGAAACGAGGAGCCCAGTCGAGAGCACCACGCTGAGCTGTTGTAGAACAGTTAGCATACATCCAGTCCATACCCTTTGCACCGAAGAGAGGGCCAAGGCTCTGTGTCAGCTCCTCAACGGTCTCGTTGAATGCCTCAGAAGGAGAGTGACCGTTCTCACGGAGCACCTCATACTGAGCAAGCAGCAGACCCTGAATAGCACCCATCAGACTTCCGCGCTCACCTGTAAGGTCAGATGTAGCCTCACGCTGGAATGTTGTCTCGAACATATAACCTGCACCGATACCGATACCGAAGGCGAGTGTCTTCTC